>Ga0181538_10006047_pt1 | contig 10614 bp, 15 predicted proteins | sample PEATcosm2014_Bin_40_FD_119773 | JGI IMG/M metagenome (GOLD analysis project Ga0181538, IMG submission 119773) | Peatland microbial communities from MTU Mesocosm Facility, Houghton, MI, USA - PEATcosm2014_Bin23_30_metaG | ecosystem: Environmental > Terrestrial > Soil > Wetlands > Peat | place...
CTCGGCCTGACGACCGCCACGATCTGGATCCTCCTCGGGCTGGGTGTGCACGTATGAGCTCGCTGAAGGAGTTCCACCGGCAGCGTGCAAAAGTCGTGATCCCGAAGTCGGCGTCGTTGCGCAGGTACCGCCGCCGGGTGCGCCCGCGCGAATGGCGGAACCTCGAACGTACCTTCGGAGGGATCCTCCCCAAACCGCAGCGCCTGGTCCTCGCACGCGAGGTGGTTCGGCTGAACGCCAGACACAGCAACGTCATGGACCCGTACCGCTTCCCGCCTCCGCGGGAAAGCGGGCGTGCTGCGAAGATGTGCCGTCGGGGTTGGGCCGAACGCCACGGACGCATGCTACAGGTCCTCGAGGTTGCCCGGACGCTCGACCTGGTGCATCGCGCACGCGGTCGTGTCGGCTACGTGCCGCGCCCCGATTGGGACCAGCTCCCGACGGTCGGTCGCTAGACCTGATAGGATACGGCCATGTCGCTCATCGCCGTGTCCGGCCCTGTCTCGATCGGTGAGGCTCAGCGCCTCGGGATTGACCGCACACTAGAGGCGTGGCTCGGCGAGGGCGACACACTCGTCACCGGAGGCGCATACGGCGTCGACACGAGGGCCGCTCTGTGGGCACTGGGTGAGGGGATACGGGTCGTCCTCATCGTTCCCCGTAGCCTGCTGTGGCACCGCGAGCTGCGAGCATGCTCCGGCACGAGCCTCATCGAGGTGGACGGCTCGTACATGGACCGTAACGAAGCCATTGCCGAGTTCGCCCATCAGCTGATCGCGTTCCCGCACACGAAGCGGGAACACCTACGCTCAGGTACCTGGGCGACCGTCCGCCGCTTCGAGGCACGCATGAAGCCGACCGTCATCCAGCCGCTGAGCGTGTTCAAGTGATTCGCTGTGGCCGTAACCTGAAGCGGGGATGGTGGTGCTCACGCGAGCCGTTCCACTGCGGGCCGTGCGCACTGCGGCGCCGCTGGTGGTTCAAGATCTTGCGTCCGATCCGGTACTGGGGATGGCCGTGACCGACGAGGATCGCATGAAACTCCTCAAGGAGGCCGAGTACAAAGAGCGGCTCGCAGTTGACGTCGACCGCTCCGGCGGGTGGCAGGGCGACCTGCTTCGCGCTGCCGCAGCCGAGCTGCGGAGGGAGGCGGCATGAGCGCGTACGGGAAGAACATCGAGCGCTGGCGGCGCGCAGTCGCGACACACGACGTGGAGAACCCGGGACACGACCCGGCCTTCGGTGTTGCGCTCTGCCACTTCGACATCCAGCGACTCGGCCTGGAGGTGGGTGAAGAGCTTTGGGCCGGAGTGAACCTCTTCGAAGACAGCGGGCAGTCCGGCCTCTTCCGCATCATGTGTAATGGAACGCATGACGAATGTGACATGCGCATCAAGGAGGCACGTGAACGCCCGAAGGTCATCGAACCGCCCGAACGCACGCGCGAGCGCGAGCGTGAACGCGAGCTCGTACCGGCGTGATACACGAGTGCCCGACGCACGGTAGCATTCCGGGCGCCGAGGTTTGCCCCATCTGCGACGTCGAGCCTACCGTCCGTTCGCTGTGTCGATGGGTGCTGTCGGATTGGGTCGCTGCATGGCCCGACCCGCAGGGATGGAAGCATGAAGCGTTGTGGCAAGAAGACGGGGTCACGGTCCTGAGCCAGCACGCGAGCACCGCGAACATCTGGCAGATCGCGCATCACATTCCGCGGTGGGAACTGGATGATGGACCGCCGGATCGGATCAAGCGCGCCGCACTGCGTGCGTGGAGTGACCTACAGAAGACGATCGAGCAGCAAGACACGTAAGGGCGCCCGTGAAGGGCGCCCCTAGGTCTGCTTCGGTTGTGGGGCTGAACCTCAGCCGGTGATCTGCGTCCAGTTGCTCGGTTCCGATTCCGGGGCCACGCTCATGTAGCCGCCACCCGCGAGAGCGAACGGGTCGAGGCGGGGGGCGATGCCGGCCTCCTCACCGAACGTGGTGTACGGCCGGGTCTGCGGTTGCTTCCACCAGCCTGGGTAGCAGAAGTCAGCCACGATGATGCCCGTCTTGCGCGTCACACCTACGTCGTAGCCGCGCCCCTGTGCCGCATCGCACGCCTCGCCGATGTACCACCGCCTGCTGGCCGAGTCCAGGTACTTGCGGATCAGCGCTTCGTCGTATACGTTCGGGTCGACGAGCATCTCGATGAACTCGTGGCTGACGACTTCGGACGGTTGCACGCCATCCTGCTTGGAGGTCTGCACACCGATCTTCGCCAACGGTACCGGGTCACCGGTCTCTGGGTGGATGGCGAGCCCTCGCGAGGAACGCTTCGACGCTTTCCGTGGTCCCGCTGATGCGGAGTCGAACTTCTGGTTTTCGTGGTACCCGAGCGCACCGGGCTGGTCGCACGTGTCCAGCAGTTCGATGAGCCACTCTCCCGTCGTGGGAAGCTGGCCTTTCGGTAGAAGGACGACGTTCTGCACGGGCGCTGCGAGTCCGCGCTCGGCCCACGGGCTGCGGTTGTACTGGTAGAGGCCCTGGAACCTGATGCCCCAGGTGAGGAGCTCCAGCTCCACGTCTGTGTACGTCCCTGCGGTCGTGTTGTCCTGGATATGGATGGTCACCGGTTGAGACATGCTTCTCCTTTAGCTGCTGTAGTCGCCCTCCCCGGGGTTCCGTCCTGCGAGATCGTGCGAGAGCACGTGTCTCGAGGAGGATCGGCGTGTTCCCGTCGAGGCTGGGATGACCTCGACGGGAGCCGACTCGTGGGAGGAAGTTTGATACGATGTAGACGGTGGCCGAAGCCGAAGTGGTCGAGGCTCTGGGTCGTGGTCCCAGCTTCAGCGGGTTCGAGTCCCGCCGGTCACCCTAGATAAAGGTTAGATAAATTACCGCCTGACCTATTGACTCGCAGCCCACCGCTGTCGATAATCTAACTATGAACACCACCGGAGAACAAAGGAACCGGCATGAGCACGACAGAGAAGGTCAAGCTGGGCACCCGGGTCAAGACCTGCATGGGAGCTTTCGGCACAGTTCGTAAGCAGTACCTCTGCGAGGACGGTACCTACAACTACCGTATCGTCTTCGACAAGCACCAGCCTAACGGTAAAACATACTTTGCAGAGTGGATCACGCGCTCATCCTTCGAGGTGCTTTGAGGATGATCACGAGCACATCACAGCACGAACAGACCGCGACCGGCAAGGCGATGGCCGAACCTGGCGCGCCGCTTCCACTTCACCCGAGCTACGACCCGGATGCCTCACCCGAGGTTCGTGGAAACGTCCGTCGGGCGAGGTTGACGACTCAGGTCGAGCACATCGCAGTTGACACCTGCATCTGCGGCAGCAAGCGCAAGACCCCTCGCCCGGACTGCTGGGCACGGCACCACGACTGTCAGGCGCAGAGCGCCACCGAGTACTACGACGAGGACTTCCGCGACTGGGACATCGACGATGAGTGATCACCTATACACACCTACTGGGCTATGCATAGGGCTGCATACTTCGGCCGCGCTCGACCAGTGCCAGTTCTGCAACAGTAAGTTCGTCTTCCCGCTCGACTGGTCGGAGGAGGGTCCGCGGCACTGGCGCATCGTGCTGCGCTGTCCGGAGTGCGAGTCCAGGCGCGAAGGCGTGTTCCACCAGACGGCCGTCGAACGCCTCGACGACGAGCTCCAGCGCCCTGCTCGGCGATCTACGGCGGATGACGCACGCGAACATGTCCGAGGAAATCGAGTTCTTCGTGCGGGCACTCGACGCCGATCTAGTATGTGCCGAGGACTTCTCATGAGCGGTCGCGAGAGGTTCTGGATGGCAGTTGCCGCTGCTGTCGCCGTGCTGTGTATCGTGCAAATGCTCGCTACTGAAACTGCTTCAGCCAGTAATGCAAGCGTCTCACGCCAACGCATGGCCGTAGCACTCTTCGCGGAATACGGCCACGGATTCGAGTACGACGGCTACCGTCGCGGCTACGAACGCCAGCTCAAGATGAAAGCGGAAGGCCGGTGGGTACCCGTCGAACTGACCGTGTCGTGCAGGCGTCAAACCTGCACAGGACGCATCGTGGCGGAGGAAGCGCACTCCACGGTCATCGTGGACCACGCCTCATTTGTCGGCCGGAAGGGTACCTACCACGAAACGGGCTGGAAGCGCGTACATCCATTTGTGAATCCACCTAAATCTTCCACGGAAGTCCAGAATGTGGCAACACCCTCACCGGCGACACCATCACCGGAATCGTCTCGACCTTCGGAAGTACCGCCGGAACCGTCCAGGTCGTTTGCATGCGAAGAACCTACACAAGCAGAAATCGACGTAATTTTGGAAAAATATTCGCAATCTGAACTTGAAGCAGGTATCGAAATTGAAACTTCCTGCTAGAAGTGTTGGAGTTTAGGACCAGTGCTAGAGTGTTGGGTTTAGGACAGCAAACGAGAACGAACATTTAGTTATCACACCCGTAGTCGAAATGAAAGAAATTAGAAATCCTTTGGTTGTACGGTCAGTTACAGCGTGCCGCGGACCTTCGACTTCGGGTGTTACTACGACCATGTAATTTGCATTTGATCGTTCCGTAAGGAAGACTATGCGGTAGCGTTCTCCTTCGTTTTTTAGTTCCCAACCGCCTTCTTTTCCTGCAACGGAGTCTTCGATAACACCCGTTTCGCTAATACGCCCATACATTACTTCTACAAGTGCACGTACCGATACATCGATCTTTTCGGCCAATTTTTTGAGATCGTTTGTAATGTTAGGTGAATTACCTGGTTCAGGTGTTTCCAGTTCCAGATGTGAGGTCTTGTAGTAGCCCATAACCTAGACCCCCGCACAGGCGCCAGTGTACGCCTCGGCGATGAGGACGATGAGTATCACTGCTATGCAGATTACGGTGATGCAGAAACATTGCTGCTGCCCGTTCATTATCCCACTTCCAGTTCGCTGTATGTTGTGAATGCTGATTCGAGTGCTGCATACGACAGGTACTTTTCTTCAAGCTGTTTGTAAGAACGCAGCACAAGCTGCCACCTCAATGCTGCTGCCTTGTGTGTGTTCACGTAGTTCGTCAACGAGCTGGTGACGGATTCGTTCAGCACCACTACATTCTCACCCGATGCGGTGATCGAGGATGGTTCATTCACCGTGAATTCTTCGGAGGTGTTGACTTCTTTGATCGTCGCCCCCGTCGGAAAGCCGGCTGCGGTGACGAGCGCACCAGGTTCCATGCCGGCAGTGTTCGTGGATTTCACTTTCGCGGATCCTTTGACGACGTTCCCGGTCGTTTCGATCGCTTCCGCGAATTCGTTCGGGGCGATCACTACGAGGAACCAGTACGCCTTAGCTTCGCCATTCGGGTTTTCACGTTCGATGATCTGCGCGGTGGGTGCCCGTTCGTGGATGAAGACCAGCAACGAGTCCGTCGTTCCGCGCTGCTGCGAGGGATGCTCGATGATGTAGGCACGTTGCTCTTCGATTGTGAGGCCGGGAGGTACTCTCACACCGAGGATCTGCGCGCACCACGGCAGCCACGCTTCTGGGCAGACCGCAGGGTCGAGGATGATCGTCCATCCCGGATGCGTGGGTGAGTCGAGGATGATCTGGTCCAATCCCTGAAGTGTTGCCATGATAGCATCGCAGAGATGTCTGCCAAACCACCCAAAGTTTTCGTCTTCAGCGAAGAGCGGCAGGACCCTCTGGTAGAGGTATTCGCCGGATGCGCTGATGGCCGGTTCTGCGCTCACTGCTCCACCCGATGGTCGAGGGCCCACTGCCTATCGGCAGCCTTCACTTCCCAGAAGATGAATGGCATCGTGTCGCCGTGCGTGACCGATCCCTCATAGCCCGACGGGATCGCCTGCCCGAGGATGATGTCCGAGCAGTCCCATGCCAATGGGCGCGGCCTCTCGGCCGGGTCGTACGCGTACAGCGCTCCGCACGGGCATCGCTTGTAGCAGTAGATGAGCCGGCGCTCCTGGCGCTCCCGTCGCTTCAGCTCACGCCGCCGGTTCATTCGGCACCTTCCGTGAGTTCGATGGTGAGGGTCCCTGCCTTCGGCACAGGGACGATTCCCGTCATCGTAACATCGGCGGTCCCACCATTCACTTCGAGGGTCGTGTAGTGGCCGAACCCGTTGACGCCCTCGAGAGCCGCGATGACCTTCTGGTACCGGAGCACCTTCTCGTTGACCCACCCTGTCGTATCACCGGTCGCGGGCGTTCCCCACGTCGCAGGGTTCAGTAGGTTTTTGAGCGCTTCTTCGATCCCAGCCACGACGCCCGCGCTCGTGTAACCTTTGAGGAAGGTACCTTTGACTTTGACGGTGATCGTGTGCTGGGTCGGACCGGCGAGGTAGAACTTGAACGTCCCCTCGCGGGCATTTTTGACCTTTTCTTCCGCTTCCTTCCGCGCAGCCGTGCCCAGGTGTTCCCCGTTCAGGTTCATCGCGATGACGGTCACGCATCGTTCCACGTTCGATGCCACTTCGGTGCCTTCACCGGACCCGTTGATTTCCGTCCGTTCGAGGCCTTCTTCGGTCACGTGTTTCAGTTCGAGGAGGTCGATCGCGACCGCACGTGCCACCGTTTCCTTAGTGGTGAGTAGCCTCACGTAGTTCGCGAAGTCTTCTGGTAGGATCGGCCGCGGCGCGATCAGCTGAGCGAGTTCGACGATGCGCCTCGTGTACGCTTCGATCGTCTCTTCGGCGGATCCGTTGTGCGGGTTTTCCACCACTTCGATGGAGCTGACCCATCCTTCAGGTTCGTCGAATGCGGCTTCGGTCGTACCCGTGACGTTCGATTCGGGCCCGGGTTCCTGGGCGCGGATGATGCCGAGCGTCGCGGACCCGCTAACACCGCTCCCGAGGAGTTCGTGCGAACCCGCTGGGATCGTGCATTCCTTGAAGAATTCGAAGGCGAGGGGGTTTCCCCCGCTCGACGTAGGTGTGATAGTGACCTGGGTCCCTGCTGGGATTTTGTGACCGAGGGTGTCCTGGGCGATCACGTTCACGAGGCCTTCCGCAAACGAGGCAGAGATGATCGGCTCCTGGTAGACGATGGCGCCTACGAAGCGGATGATCGCTTCCGGCACATCGAAGGCGAGGATCATGAGTTCGGCGACGATCTCGGCGAAGGCCACGAACATGCGGTACTCCGGCGACGCCGGGTTCGGGTTCCAGTTGGGGTAGGTTTCACGCAGGCGTTCGATCGCCATCTGCACGAGGGCTTCGCCGTTCGGAGTGATGGGTGCTTCGATGATGTTGCTCATGATTTCACCTGGATCCCGACTTCCTGGGCGAAGCCGATTAGCTCGTCGAGTGTGAAGTACAGGTGCGCGCGCGGTTCCCACTTCCGCACGGCCGCTGCCAGGTCTGCAGCGGCGACGCCACCTTCGGAGAACGTCGGGTCTGGGAAGCCGAAGTTGACCTCGTCAGGGAACCCTCCCGGTCGTGTGGTGAGCACGAGCGCCACGCTCTGCTCGTACTCTTCAGCCGTGTCCTGTTCGATGAACGGGATGTGGCTTTCATCCTCAGCCATCCGGAACGGCCACTTGAGGACGGGTTCGTCGATCGCCGGAGCCTGCAGTTCGATGTCTGCTGTTGTAACGACTGTGGTTGCAGGTGAAAATGCAGGGGAGCTCGGACCTGTTTCGTCCAGGGCGATCTCCGCGACGCGCAGCGTGTGTCCGACGTCCTGCAGGACTGGCACGTACGATTTCCGGTTGGCGCCTTCGATGGCAACGGCGGCTTCACCCGTTTCGTTGCAGCGGTACCACTGGTATTCGTACGCGGTCGGCGTATGCGTCCACGACCCATGTGTCTCGAACTCCACCTCCCCCAATCTTGCGGGTCCGCTAATTGCTGGTGGGGACAGGTTTTCTCTTTGGCTGACCAGAAAACTTACACGGGGGTTGAGCGATGATACAAACCGATGAATCGTTGCCATCAGCAAATCACCGGACGGTGACAATGAAGCGACGAATCTATGGGTGAATGCGAAAGAGTTTTTGAGCACGCCTAGAGGTTGAAGTGACGCCGCTAGCTGCTTCCCAACCCTGCGGTTCACCGAACCGCTGAAGCCGAGCGATGCCATGAGAAACTGGACAACCCGGTGTGTGAGGAGTGCTTGGGGAGACATCGATGCACTCAGCCTATGCGTGATCGTGCGTCCCAACATCACACCCGGTTTCAGGGAGGGCGTGAGCGCCCGTATCAGCGCCCTCTTGAGCGTTACGGTGGGCGTAAGCGAGACGGTAAATGATTGACGTAGCTGTACGAGTTTATTTGCGCCTTCAATGAACTTTTCAGCCAGACCATCTTCAGTGATTTTGGCGCCTGCTTCAGTCCTGAGACCGTATGTTTCGTTCCCACCACCGTTATAGAGCGTGAACCATCCCAGTGCAGCGAGGACTGGTTCCATACCCGTCGGCGCTTCTGCACCTTCTGCAACTTCACCTTTATCCACTTTGGTTATGAATGAGAAAACCGCTTCGACGTATTCGACCTGTTCAGCCCTGGTCAGCACATTGTTTTCCTGATCAGCAACTTCCGTGCCACCTACACGTACTCCGTACTCCGAAATTACCATGGGTACGATAAGTCCGGTGATTTCTTTGACCCACAGCTGCTGTGCCATCCATCGCTGGCTACACCATTCTTTGGACCCGTTCGCCGCTCCGGATTTGTACGCCTTCGGGTTATTTGGTTCCAGCAAGGGCGCCGTCATCTTACCCATGTACGGGTGGGAGACAAGACGATTATTTGGTTTCGCTTCGGTCCCGGTACCGATTAGCGCCGTCTTGAGTTCCGCGGCGGTTACGGATTTTAGCTCTTCTTCCGTCCAGGTGTTAGCCCCGGATATTCCCGATGTCTGGACCTCCATCCCAAATGGAATGGTTATCCCGGCCGTAACGAGTTCTTTCGCAACACCAACGTAAAGTTCGCCCATCGCTTTACCGGACACACCGTCGCTCGCAAATACGCCACCGGGCCAGAACTCGTTACCATGCTCGATGCAAATGATGTTGTTCCGCTGCGCTTCCGACAGTTCGTTTATCTGTTCGACAAGCGTCTTTTTTGAGGTCGAGTTTTTTTCGCCCGGCGCGATCAGATACGTAATCCAGCAGAGCTTTACGCCGACTTCGAGTGCCCATTTTGCGACATTTGCAAGGGAAGCGTTATTCGAGGATTTTTCCTCACCGCGTACGAAGTGCGCGCCAGATTCCTTCGCTTCTTCGATTATTTTCTTCGTTGTCGTTATGCCGCTGTTCAGGTTTATGCCGATCAGCGGTGTGAAACCCCCGTTAGTCATTGTACCTTCCATCCCACTACCCACGGTGACCCGGTCTCGTCCAGGACGCATACCCCGATGTCACCTTTTTCGGGCTTTTCCTTCGACCGTGGCTTCACCCATGGGGCCAACCCGAGCTCGGCCCCGCTTCTCCCGCGCGCACCGTGCAGGGTGCGGATGCGAACGTAGTTGTGGATCGTTGCGGGTGTTGCGGTCACGATGACCTGCCACACCGCTGCGGGGTTCGGAGCGATGCGCTGGGTCTGCCTCTGCACAACCCTGTAGTCGTTGCTTGCGCCCATCTCAGCACCCCGGCCAGTGTCGCGGTTTCCAGTTGCCCGTGCTTGCTGCATGCGATTCGCTACCGAACCCGACGATCGTCCCGGGCTGGTGTGCTACGAAGATGATCGGCGCTTCCTTCCCGGCGACGGTGCTGATCGGGGAGCCCGCACCGTTCGGCCCGTAACCGGGCAGCGTGAATTCGAGGAACGTGTGCCCGTCGGGTACGCTGCGGACCCACACGGTGAAGTACTTGCCGATCCCCTCGGCGCCCCAGTATTCGAGCCCCGTGGTGTCATACGGGTGTTCGAGCAGGTTGGCTGAGCCCCCGCCCAGACACCAGCTCACCGCACCCGAGCAGTCGAGCCCTTCGTTGATCTTCGTACCTTTAGCGAACCCGAGTTCCCCGAGTGACTTGCCAAGCTGCGTCGGCGCGGAGGGTCCGAAGGTCGCCCCGTGACCGCCGCCGTACAGGTACGGGACGCCGGTCGGGAACAGCGGGCTCCGGTAGCCGGCGATGTACTGCGCGTTGAAGAAGACCTCCATCGCGGCCTTCGGGACGCCGTTCGCGTCCGTGGGCTGGGCCGCGCCGGAGTTGGTGCCACCGTCCCTCGTGCTGTGGCCGCTCGGCTCACCGGGCGTCGTGCTGGCGATCGGCTTGGCGATGTACACTTTGGCGAGGGCGGTTTCCGGCAGCGGGGATTTCGGACGTTCGAGCGTGATCGTCACCGCGTTGTCGGTGATGTCAGGCCTGTGGATGCTCGACACGAGCCAGATGCCTTCGTGGAGTTCCGTCCCGTTCCTGTCGCCCATCACGATGGATGACCCGGGCGGTGCGAACCACATCGGGCAGCGCGCGTCGATTTCCAACGTCGGCGGGTTGATCTTCTTCCGCGCGTCGATCTGCCATTTGATGTCCGTGACACCCTTGGTCGTTTCGTCGAGACCTTCGACGACGGGTACCTGCTTTTCGAGGTATTCGTCGCTGACGAAGTGCACGACGCCCGACATGCAGAAGAGGCGCCAGTCGACTTCGTTCGAGTAGGTTTCGGCGTTTTCCCA
>Ga0181538_10006048_pt1 | contig 10613 bp, 6 predicted proteins | sample PEATcosm2014_Bin_40_FD_119773 | JGI IMG/M metagenome (GOLD analysis project Ga0181538, IMG submission 119773) | Peatland microbial communities from MTU Mesocosm Facility, Houghton, MI, USA - PEATcosm2014_Bin23_30_metaG | ecosystem: Environmental > Terrestrial > Soil > Wetlands > Peat | place...
AAAAAACATGCCGACCACTGCGAAAACTACAAGCAGCATCTCATAAAATCTGTGTCGCATAATATTGCCAGACGCCTGGCGCTCTACTCAGCAGGCTGCCTCCTCTGCGGTTGGCCTTTGTGCGCTTCAAAGAAGGCGAGTGCGCGCGCCATCTGTTCCTTCTGACCCAACTTACGATAATAGCCGGACAGCACATAGTGAACGCGGCCGTCACCGTCCGCGGGTGCGGCTTCCAGCACCGTTACTGCTTGTTGGATATCTCCCAGCTTCGCGAGCGATTGGGCCCACCGAATCCGCGTATCTTCGTTGCCGGGCTCCGCCCGGGTGGCGTTCCGTAAATAAGGAAGGGCGACCGCGTAGTCCCCTTTCATGAAGCAGGCTTGACCCATCAAGTCGTTAGCTCTGACGTTGTAAGGCGCCCGCGCCAAGGCCTGTTTCAGAACCGCCACGGCATCGTCAAGTTCATTCCGCTTGCACTTGAATCGTCCAAATTCAATGAAAGGATTCGGGTCGCTACCGCTCGAGGCAATGGACTTCTTGTACTCCTGTTCGGCCTCCGCGTCTCGTCCTTGCAGTTCGAAAGATTCCGCTCGTACCTGATCCAGCAGGTAGGAGTTTGGGGCTCGGCTGGCAAACTCGGCCAACACGTCTTGAGCGAGCCGCAGATAGAGGCTAAACAGCCAATAACCCGTTTCAGGATCGTCGCTATTCAACCGCGGTTCGGCTGCGCTTAAGGCCTTGATCGCACCCTGAAGGTCCCCGCGGTTTTCCAGACAATCAGCCAGGAACAGATGCACGCCAGGAGAAGAGAGCCACTCCTGGCGAGGGGCCGCGGAACGGCATGGTTCCAGTTTGGAGGCGTCCGATCGTTCGGCTGCGGCAAGCTGTTCGACCCCCGAAGCGTGACTTTTCAGACGGGAGAGTTCGAACTTGACGGCAGGACGCCACTTCGCCGAAGCTGCATACTCAGAGAGAGTTTTGACGCGGGCGCCAAACTCGGCAGGGGACAAACCGAGATTCATCGGGACTGGCGCCTCAAGGCACGCTTCCCTGTCCCCGGCAACTTTGGCATACTGTGCAATCGAAGCAGGGACATCGCCCAGGGCAAGTTCGACATCACCAAGTCCTTCGTGCGCCCGGCAGTTTTGCGGCGCGCGCTGCAAGGCCTCCTGAAACTGCCCGGTGGCTTCCCGGTGCTTGCCCTCCCGCAGAAGCAGATTGCCGAGTTCTACGTAGGCCGCCGGATTCGCGGGATCGGCCCGGATCGATTCGCGAAAATCGCCCTCGGCAACGGTGAAGTCCCCTTTTGCCGTCTGCTCCTGCGCGTCAAGCATCCACGAAACGTATTTTCCGCGGGGGCCCCCAAGAAGGTCTGTCTTCATTTGGCGCGGTATATCCAGAAGGCACTCGCCAAGAAAATACCAGAGCTCGGTTCGCTCGGGGGTCAGTTGAAGCTGCGCCGAGTAGTATTCAGCCGCTTTGGAATAATCTCCCAGCGCATTGTAAGCCCCCGCCAGGTAATACCGGACCTCAGGATCGCTTGGACGCAGACGGTAGAATCGCTCCAGGGAGGACAAGGCCTGATCCGGCTTCTGCAAATTCAAAAAGGCGATTCCACGAAAAAGATAGGCGTCAACAAGAGAGGGATCGTCATGCAAGGCTTGCGAAAATAGTGCGACGGCCTCCTGGTAGTTTTTCTGAGTCGAGACGATTTGCCCAAGGCCGTACTCTGCAGGTCCAAAGTGCGGCCGCATACGCAAAGCTGCCCGGCAAAAGTCGGCCGCCTGGTCCAACTTGCCGGCCAACTGGGCCTCCCTGGCCCTATCCAGGAGATCTTGGAAAGAATCGAGGGGCATGGCCCATGCCCCAACCGCGAGAAGAAACAAAGGTAGGATCAGGCCGCCAAACTTCCTCTTGCCGTACTGCACGATGCCGTCCTTTGGTAGACCAGTTTTGCGGCTTCCAGGCTTGCGGGGGGTAAGCAACATTATGTTTGCTCCCCGGAAGGGGGGCGCTTTCGGCAGCCGTGAGTGAAACCCACAGTTATCTGTCCGGAGGCTTCGCGACCGAGGGCTAGCGCCCACGGCTACTCACGCTCCACCGCTTCGCGGTGGATGCATGCCGGCAGCTTTGAGGCGAAACCACGATAGGCATGCGGTCCCCGCCGGCAGCCGATCGGAAAAACCAAAAAATCACCGGCCCTCCCCGAGAGATTGTGCCGCCTGGGGAGGGCTGGTGACAGAACTACTCAGGTTGCATGATAAACAGGTCTTGCCACTCAAAGCCCACTTGACCGGGGGACGCAATCCGTCAGAAGTGGAGTTTGAGCGCAACCTGCATCTGTCGTCCGCCTTGTCGAACCCCCCCAATCACGCCGAAGCTTGACGGCTGGTCTTCAACATAGCCGGGCGGACTAAACGAGTGATTGTTGAAACCATTAAAGAATTCCCCGCGTATTTCAACGTCGCGAGTTTCCTTGAACGGCCAGCGCTTAGAAAGAGCAAGATCGAAATTGTTCATACCATCAGAGTAGAGAGCGTGCTTGCCGGCGTCGCCCTGCGTTCCAAAGGGAGGAATTTGATAGGCATTCGTGTTAAACCATTCTTGGATAGTCCTGTGGGGAAGGATGGGATTACCCACGAGGTTCGTCAAGGAGGTTAATCTCCCTCCAACACCTCCGATATTTGCGTTGTCCGATTCCAAGAGCACATAGTACGGGCTCCCGCTGTCAAAGGTGTAGACGCCGGAAAAATTCCAGTTGGCTACTACCGCGTCAGCCAGTCTGTTTCCGGTCTTTCCGGGAATACCCCAGGTATAGCTTGCCGTGAGCCGATGGGTTACATCGTAAGACGCCGGCCCTCTGAACTGCGAAATGTCGAAACGGTCGGGTTGAGCAAAAGGATAGATGTTACCCACGATCAGTGAGTCCATCACATCGATGGTCTTGGAATAGGTGTAGGTGACCAGGTAGGTGAGGTTGTGGGAAGTCGTCTTGCGTAACTCCACGCTCATCCCGTCGTACCACGAGGGAAACTGATTGAATCCGTTGTTGACGTAAGGCGGAAACTGGGGCCAGAGTTGGCGATTCTGGTATGGGCCCAGACCCGGAACTACGGCCGTGTTATCAACAATTTGCCCTAGTTGATCGATCCCATGCGAGCCGAAGTAGGCCACTTGCATCATCAGCGTGGGATTAAGCTGCTGCTGAACGGATAAGCTCCACTGCTGCACGTAAGGAGTCCGCGTGGCCGACTTGTAGACTTCCAGGCACTGCTGGCAGCCCAGCGGCGTAGCCGAACCCGCTGCTGGGCCCGGAAATGGATTCTCCAAATAGTATTGGGGCAAGCCGGTGTTAAGGCCTGCAACGCTCTGGGGGAAGGAGAACGGCCAATTGCCGCGGTTCCCCTGTTGCTCCTGCGGGTTCTCACCAATCATGTCCATGAAGATCGCATAGGAAGCACGCGCGGTCGTCTTTGGACTGATTTGGTAGGCGAGCCCCACACGCGGCTCGAAGTTTCTGTGGTCCGGGGAAATAAGCCCGCGAGGAGCATTGGCGGGCGAGCCCGTAATGGGATTTGGGAGGTCATAGACATATTGGCCAGTCTCCCACTCAAATGTGCCACTGCCGTGTCGATTCAAACTTACCGGGGAGTAGTCATATCGAAGCCCCAGATTAAACGTGAGCTTTTTTGTGGCCCGCATACTATCCTGCGCGTAGAGGGCGTAGTAGTGGGTGAACATATCGCCTTCGGTGCTCCCGATGACCCGGCCGGCAGTCGAAGGTAACCCTAGAAAGTAGGTCGCCAACCCATAACCAGTGCTGCCGGCGGTCGCCGCCGACGTAGGCAATACACTAAAATCCACCTCCGTTCCTGTCTGGTTATTGGTCTTATACGCGTCGCGCACAATCCACCCGCCGAACCCTAGGGTGTGACGCCCTTTAATCTTTTGGGTATCCACGGTCCACATGATGGTATTCTCCGGACCATAATACCCAAAACCCTGACTGATACCTCCGAACCCGTCAATCACGATGGGCGGAATCATATCGATGCCGGCAAATGCGATCGGAAAAGCATTAAACGTGCCGATCGTGTTGGCAATGCTAGGGCCGCCCGTGAAACTCGAATCATTGAACCGTTGCCAACCAAGTCGCGTCGTCAGCACAAACGTAGGGCTAAAGGTGTGCGTCTCGCTTGCCACGCTGTTGGTAACGCGCAAGTGACTTATGCTGGGCAGGTTCGGGAAAGTGACACTGGTGCTCGGATTCCGGGCGTCACTGTAGCGACCGTAGATTGTATCCTTGGCGCCAAACTGGTGATCCACGCGCGCACTCCACTGGTCGTAGGTATTCGTACCGATGGTGGTGCCTAACCAGTCCGTTGCACCGGGACCGCTAAAGGTGGGCAGATTTTGCGCGGGAAGAAACTTCGTCGCAATCGCCAGCGCCGCGGGATCAAAGCAAGTTGGATTTGGACTGCACGCACTTGTCGCCCCCACTGGAATCTGGTTGCCCGCAAACGGAGAGCGGCTTACGAGGCTGCCGCTCGAATTGACAACGCTTGTGTAAGGATTGTAGATGGGTGGGTCGGCCGAGAAATCACCGGCTAATTCTGCTGTGGTTGGCACCAGAGCATAGGTGTTTGAGGTGGTGGGATAGCGAAGCCCCTCATACCAGCCAAAGACGTACCAAGCTCTTTCCTTTGACACGACGTGCGGGATGTATAATGGCCCGCCGCCTGAAAACCCAAACTGGTTCCACCGAATCCGGTTCACGGTGGGGTCGAAGTAGTTGCGGGCGTTGAAGTCGTCGTTGCGAACATAATCCCACGCGTCGAGATGATAGTTTTTCGTCCCGGCTTTCGTCACCACCTCGATGTTGGCTCCTGAGGCATACCCGTACGCGCCCGAATCCATGCCCGATTCTACCTTCATCTCCCCGATCGACTCGGGAGGAGGGTACATCGGGACACCGTCGAAGAGCAGTTCGGCATTGAGCATCCCGTCCAGCGAAAACGAATTATCGCGCGGCCGCTGGCCATAGAAGGCCACGTCGCCCCCTCCCGACTCGCCCCCGCCACCGGGAGCATAGTTCGACCAATACGTCAAGTTGGGGGGCGAGGCCCCGGGAAGGATGAGCATCATATCCGTAAAGCTTCGGCCCAGGAGTGGTAACGTGGTCAACTGTTGGGAATCCACTTCGGAGCCCAAAGTAGCTGTTGTAGTCTCCAAGAGCGGCGCTTTTTCAGCCACCGTCAGCTCAGTGACGGCGGTGCCCACTACCATGCTGACATTCAAAGTGCTGCCTTGTCCGGAAGCCAGCACCACATTCTGAATGGTCTGGGTCGTGAAGCCCTTCGCGGTCACGACAAGTTGATAAGTGTCTGGCTCAAGCGAGGTAAACACGTAAGTTCCCACATCGCTGGTAGCAGCCTGCCGGCTGAGCTTTCGCGTCATGCTATCCAGCGATACGGTAGCGCCCGGAATCGCTCCCCCTGAAGAGTCTGAAACGGCCCCGTTAAGCGATGCTGTTCCGACTTGAGCCTGGAGAGGTTGATAAAAGCCTGTCAGGATAACCGCCAAAGCGATTAAACCGGCAGGCATCAGCACACCACGCCGTCGCTGCGTCATCTTGTTCCTCCTTATGCCCTCAGAGACCAAAACCCACGCCAAACAAACAGCCTTGCAATGTAGGACTTATTGTACCGGACCTTCTGATACTCTATTAGCGCTATCCCCAGTAGTCAAGGGATTTGAGAAAACGATTCACAGCACCAAAAACCAGACTGAATCTGCCTCGAACCGGAAATCTACCTGCTGGAATTGATACATCAGTTCGCAAAGAGTGTCAAGCAGATTCTTCAGGGCCGCGTCAAAATCCTCGATGGGTAACATCGCAGGGGGGGTCTGCCGCCTGACCTGCGGAAAGGATTCGCTCAGCTGAGGAAATCGACGATAGCTTCGGCGAACTCGCCCAGAGGTTGACGGTCGACAGTCACGGTAATGCCAATGACATCGCGCCGCCGGTCAGGCGCTGAAGGCCCCATCGCATCGAGCCGAATCCGTCCTTCGGTCCCAGCAGAAATCCGCTGCGTGCCGACGAGGAGTCCAGGCTGCCAATCCGCGGGCAGCGTGAGTTCCGCCCGCACATCCTTGGGTTTAGCGGAATGATTCATCACGCGCGCCTCGATCACCACGGGCGCCCCCGGCATAACGCTCTGCCGATAAGGGTAGGCGCGAATCCAGCAAGGGTCTGTGCCAAAGTTTGGGTTGTCGTAGGAAAACAGATTACGGAACAGCTTTTCGCGTTTCTTAAAGAGGTCGATCGTCCTTCTCAGATATTCCGCCGATAAAGGTTCGGGCCCCCAGTGTGCCGCCACCAACATGTCAGGCTGCGTATCCAGCAAAATTTGAAAGCACTTCTCGTATCCCACATTGGGGCCAAGGAAGCAGCGGTTCTGGCTACAGTAATCATCCACGCCCCAGTTCGTCAGGGAATCGCCAGTAAGAAAAACCTTGAACCCGGCGTGCTGCACCAGCAGACCATCATGATAAAGGGTCTGGCCCGGGAAATGGTAAGCAGTCAACTCGAATCCTTTCCAATGCATAGTCTCTCCGTGTTCCATTACGCGGTCTACATGAATGGATTCCGGAAACAGGCAAGGCATTTGGTATGCGGTCGGGTGCTCGATGATATCGACGATTTCCCGCTGGACAAATACTTTCGCACCGAATTGCCGCTTTGCAGCATTGACGAACTCGGTATGATCGTCATGGTAGTGCGTGATCCAGAGGCCGTCGACTGAGCCGATCTCGCCGCTGGACTGTAGCCGCGCCAACTCCTCGATAGCCTTGGGATGTCCACAGTCCGAGAGGAAAACGGATCGGTCATCCGCCACGATCGCCTTTGTCGTCGAGGCGATGTCGCGAATCCACTTTGGGTAGGTGACGGCCGGCAAAGGCGGAAACATTCGCGGCGGGTTGTCGGGCGGGTATTCTCCCACATGGTAGGGCGAGGTCCGCCAGCCGGCAAGGGTCAAAAAGTTGTCCATAGCAGCGTCCAGATTCTCTTTCAGTTTCGCCACCGCCGACACAGGATTTTCGATAATCACGCCGTGAGAAGGAATCAGAAGGTCTGGTTTTTCGTCTAAGACGCGGTCCAGGCTCGCTTTGAGTTCGCTCACAGCTCCGCCGAATCCCCAGTAGTCGCCTCGCATCTGGGGAAAACGCTTCTGCAGGCTGTAGATTTCCCAGATCTGCCCGGGGCCACAAATAAGGTCCCCTGTAAAAGCGATCCGTTTCCCGTTGAGGTTCACGAGGTAGGTCACCGAGCCGTCAGTGTGCCCAGGCGTGTCGATTACCTCGAAGGTCAACGCTTTCCATTGGTGCGTGTCGCCGCCCTGTAGGGCGCGGGCCACCGGAACAGACTCCCGGAGCGTAAATAGGTGTGGCCGGAAGTTATAGCGGTGGTCGAGTATATTGTCAGCCTCGTTCCAAAAGGTCCTCGCGTCCTCAAAAAACCGCCTCTCTTTCAGTGGAACGAGAATCCGGGTGCCAGCCGCCGCGAGAGCCGGAGCCCCGGAAGCCTGATCGCGATGGTGATGGGTATACAACGCCCAATCGGCTACACCTCCGCCTGGCGCCGTTGTGAGCTCTCCCGAGTCAATCAGCAGTTTCTTCCCGCTGCGCTCCACCAGGACCGTGTTTACCGCGCCTGGGAGGATACTCAATCCGGGCAGAATCTCCTGGCGCGTATTCGCAGCCAGCAGCGGTACACCCGCCGCCGCTTGTAATAACTGGCGCCGCGAGAAAGTGAACCTGGTGTTCATGACGCTCACATTTGGTAATTCTGGAGCCACATCCTGACCTGGGCGAGATCCTTGCGCATGGATGCAAAGATTTGTTGGTTCGAGAGAGTGGGCTTGGTCCCGCCGTTCTCGACGCCGCCCAGCGGATACTCGAAGTGAAGCTGAACGGGGCCTTGGAATCCTGCGGCTTTGACCATGGGGAAGAACCGGTCATAGTCCACCATGCCGCCTTGACCGAGGGGACACCACATGGGCTCCCAGCGTCCGGTAGCGTTTTTGCCCCACTTAAAATCCTTAATCGCGATTCCGCGAGTGTAAGGGAGAATAAGGCGAGTGTCGTGGAGCCAACCTCCGAAGCCGCCTTCGACCGTGGCATGACCCACGTCATAGTTAACGCCGACTTCGTCAGGGTTGAAGTCCTTGAGGAGATACCAGAGGTCCCAGATGCAGGCTCCTACCAGGTTGGGCCCCGAGTGGGTGTGGTACATAGCAGTCATTCCATACTGCCGGTTCAGCGCGGCGAGATCGCGTACCCGGGGCTTAAAGGATTCGAGCTGTTCAGGGAGGCTGATCCCTTCCACGTACTCGAAACCTCCCCAACGGTAGTGGCGGATGCCCAGACGATTCGCCGTGCGCATTATTGTTTCGGCGTGAGGCGATTGGACATCCACGATGGCGGCGGTGAGCATGGGGACTTCGAGGCCTTGCTTGCGAATGGTCTCGACGGCCTTGGGCAGGTCGTCTTCACAGCGATCAGGCAGGACGTGCGCGCCCGCGCGAACGCACAAATCAATGCCGTCGAAGCCCATTTCTTTCGCCGCCGCGGCCATGCCAGGCACGTCGAGAAACTGGAGGAACTTTGACATGATCGCCACCTTGAGCGGCTGTGGCGGCTTGGCAGCCGGTCTGGGCGACTCGAGGGACTGCAGAAGATTTGACATTTGCGTGCCCATCGACCGCTGGGGTTGCGCAGCGGCAAGCGGCAAAAGCGCGGAACCCAAAAGTGCTTGGCGTCGAGTGATCATTAGGTTTTCTCCGAAATGACCCACGGAGCGCGATAGGTGCGGCGCAGGTATTGATTGGCCTCGCCGTCGTCGCCGAAGGTTTCGCCGGCAGCGTCGAAGCGCAGCTTGCGGTTCCCGCAACGATAGGAGATGTTCGCCATGTGGCAGAGGGCGGCGGAAATGTGGCCTTCCTCCACATCACAATCGGGTTTCTCGCGGCTGCGCACACAGGAGATAAAATTGCCAACGTGATCGAGTTGCATCTGCGTGTGCGGATACTTGTCCGAGGCACCCTTTTCGCCGTTAGGGCCGAAGATCTGCCACCCTCCTCCGACGCGGCCGAGGAGCATCATGCCATCGGTGCCGTAAATCTCGATTTTGGTTCCGATATACGGATACCATTCCGGGAGATCCTTGCCATCGCGCACCTGGGGGGAAATTTTGTGCATGTAAGGCGTCCATTCGGTGTGCTCGATAGTCAAGGTCAGGTCGCCGTATTCGTAAGTGATCACACGCGTGTCCGGCTGCTCGGAGTCGTCGCCCGCGAAGGTGTACTTCCCGCCGGAGTGATGAACCCACTGCGGGAAGCCCTTGCCGATCACCCATCGGGCCAGATCGAGTTGGTGGACGGTATCGCCGGTGAGGCTGCCGCCATCGAGATCCCAGTGGAGCCGGCGCAGGTACCCGGGGTTATAAGGACGCAGGGCGGCAGGGCCGAGCCACATGTCCCAGTTAAGGCCTTCGGGCACTGGCTGATCCTGGCCCATCGCGAGCCGCTGGCGTTCACCCAACATGTTGTAGACGCGCACCAAGCCGACCTTGCCGAACTTTTGCGCGCGGATGGCTTCTAGCGCCGTCTTCCCGTAAGGGGCGCTGCGGGTTTGCAGGCCAATTTGAACCACCCGTCTGTATTTGCGCGCCGCCTCCACCGTTTTGCGGCCTTCCCAGATGGTGTGGGATTCGGCCTTCTCGAGGTACACATCCTTTCCGGCCTGGCACGCCATAATCGTACTGACGTCGTGCCAGTGCTCAGGCGTGGCATTGACGATGGCATCCACCGATTTGTCGTCGAGAACCCGGCGGAAGTCTCCGGTGGTTTTGGGCCGGGTCCCTTTGGCCTGCTCGACGATCTTTCCGGCTTGCTCGAACCGCTTGTTGTTGACATCGCAAATCCAAGCGATTTCGACGTCGGGACGCCGGCTGAAGAAGCCGGTCAACTGGGTTCCGCGCCCCCCCACGCCGACCATACCAATTACAATCTTATCGTTTGCGGCGACTGATCGGCCCGCCAGAGCGAGGCCAACTGCTGCGCCCAAAAACGTTCTGCGGTGCATATTGGTTATTCCTTTCGCGGAAGCATTACGCCCCAATGCGGTGTCATTGCTGCACTCAGACTGACAGTTTAATCTTAACTTTTGTCCGGCTTTCCCCAATTCAAGTGGCGCCGGAGGAACTCAAACGTTTTCACGCCGTGAATTTCGTGTTCCCCCTCAAAGAATTCAATTTCCGTTCGATCGGGGATGCCCATGTAGGAGTAGAACCACCGCACCTTGCCGTACTCGTAATTCACCCACTCATCCGACTCGACTCCGTCATAGATTCCCCGCTCGACCATAAAGGGCCGCGGCGCAATAAGGTTCGAGAGTTCGGCGTAGTTAACGATATTGGCAAAATCGAAATCGCACATCTCGTACTCAGATCCGAGAAGATAGCTGCGGGGCGACTCCACGCTGGTGGTCTTCCAAACCCACTCGTTGTAGTTTGCCGAACAAATCGAGAGGGCGTAACCATCAAGCAACGG
>Ga0181538_10006055_pt1 | contig 10604 bp, 8 predicted proteins | sample PEATcosm2014_Bin_40_FD_119773 | JGI IMG/M metagenome (GOLD analysis project Ga0181538, IMG submission 119773) | Peatland microbial communities from MTU Mesocosm Facility, Houghton, MI, USA - PEATcosm2014_Bin23_30_metaG | ecosystem: Environmental > Terrestrial > Soil > Wetlands > Peat | place...
GCGCTGTGCCACGCCATACGAATGAAAAGTGGCCCATAGTGGCCAAAGTCGGCCGGCCACCAATCCTGCGAGTCCGTCATCAAGGCATGCAGGTCCTTGACCACGGCTTTCAGGTCGAGGCTCTTGAATTCTTCCGCGTAGTTGAACTCCTTGTCCATAGGATCGGACAGGGGGGAGTGCTGGTGCAGGATTTTCAGGTTTAGCTGATTCGGCCACCAGTCCGCATTCGTCGCGGCCCTATGTATGCGAGCGCCGCCCATTACCGGGCACTTGGATTCAGTTGACAAGGTTGGCTCCTGCTTGGCGAGTTCTTTTTCCATGAGTTCATCCTCCTTCGCACTAGCCCAAAAAGACTGCGCTGAAATACAAAACCATCCTGGCTTTCCCATTCGCGCAATCGCCGGCCGCGCTTTGCCGACGCGTGCCATTCATCGCGTATCCACGCGCCTGCGACACTTAACGGGAAGCGTGCCGCGGAGCGCACTTCGTGCAGAGTCCCCGGAAAATGAGTTCGTATTCGCGAAGAATCCGCCTACCGAGGGAGCCCGAGGCAGACCTGGGCACGTCGTACCACTCGATGTCCTCAACCTTGCCGCAGCGGTCGCAGATGAAGTGGTGATGCCGCATCCCTTTCGCATCGAATCGCGCGGCGCGGTCCTCGAACTCGCCTGCGGCCTTCACATACACCCGATCGAGTTCGTGCACTAATGGTCGATTCAGACGCGGGTGGAACGATGCACAAAAACATAATCAGCTCAGGCTGCCGGTGCCGTGATCGCAGTCACGGAATGCCGTGACCAGGCCCCATCGCGGCCTCACTCGTTACAGATTTCTCAGCACGTAGATGACCCAGGGCGCGATTCTGGTTTCGCTCACCCATGCGTACGGCTCACTGCCTGTCGCCAGGGGTTTGTACGTTGCCACGGATTGCAGCCCCGCCTCCCTGTAAATCTCTTGATAGGCCTCATCCGTGCAGATGATATCCTCCACCGGCCTTTGGTCCTCGCAGTCGGTGGTGATGATCCTCACCACGTCTCCGCTGCGGGCGGATCGGTTCTCCGGAAAGTCCTTGGTGGAAAACGAAGCCCATTCGTTCACATAGATCTCCGGCGAGGAGACGAGGTTGACGATGCAGCCCTCGCGGTTGAGCAGGCTCCGGAGTCCCCGGAACAGCGCGATCTTTTTCCCCATGGCGATGTTGTCGAAGGTGAAGGCGCACAACACCAGGCGGTAAGCGGCGGCGGTGAACTGGTTGAAATCGCCATCCTGGATGAGCCGGTAATCGCCATCCGGGTCCAGCTTCCTGGCTTTGGCTGTCATTTGCTCCGAGATGTCGATGCCCACAGCATCGAATCCGCACTTCCGCAGGAACCTCGTCGAGCGGCCGGCGCCGCAACCAAAGTCAATGGCGGCCCCGCCTTGGACATATTCAAGAAAGATCGAAGGCAAATCCCTGTAGGCAAGATAGTAGGTGCGAGCAAACTCCAGTTTGGAGTAGGCCTCGGCACGTTCCGTGTCCTGGTAGCAGTTTACGAAGCCAGCAGGTTTCATCTCCGGACCTCGCCATGCGCTGTACAGCGCGAACCGTATTCAAGGCAGCCAAGAGTCGCAGTGACCGTGGTCACCGCCAGAGGTGATTGTAAAGCGAGAAAACATGGTGTGCACCAACGCTCCGCTCCGCACTGATTCCAGCCGTACACTCAAGGGTGCAAGCGATGGGCGGCCGAGCATTCCTCGGTTACAATTTCAGTCAGGCTGCGAAAGTGGCGGAATTGGCAGACGCGCCAGACTTAGGATCTGGTGGGGAAACCCTTGAGGGTTCGAGTCCCTCCTTTCGCACCATCTGCCCCAGACGCCCGCCCAAGTCAACGCTGCGCGGCCAGCAAGGCTTCCAGCTTGGCCAGCCGCGCGGCCAGGTCCTGAATCTCCTCCTGCTGCTGCGCGATCGTGCTCTGCTGTCTCTCCATCCCTCTCGCCTGCTGCTCGATCTGGCGCTGTTGTTTTTGGACCGCGCCCAACAGCATGGCGTTGACGAAGTGGTAGCGCACCGTCTGCGGGGCGCCGTCCTTGTCGTAGACCACCAGTTGCGGCGCCACCTTTGCCACTTCTTCGGCCACCAGCCCGTACTGCCGCGTCTGCGTCTCGTCGACTTCCGGCTTGTAATAGAAGGCCACCGGCCGCAGCTTCATCAGCAGGTCGCTCTCCGCACCCATGTCGGCGATTTCATGCTTGAACCGGCGCGAGGAGGTCAGAGTGCCGAGCAGGCCGGCGGTGTTGATGAAGACGGCCACGCCGCTGGCGCTGGTCCGTCCCGAGATCCCGGTGATGAAGACCGCTGTCAGGTCCGTTCCGATGCGGGCGGTTTGCGATTCGCCGGCCACTCCGCTGTTGCCGAGGTAGATGTTGTTGCTTTCGGCACCCGTGAGGTTGAGGCCCGCCTGTGCGCCCAGCGCGAGATTGCCTGATCCAGTTTTGAGGTTAAAGAGCGCGCCTTCGCCGAAGGCGGAGTTGTTCGCGCCCGACGTGCTGGCTGCGAGCGCCTCGAAGCCGAAAGCGGCGTTGAGGTTGGCTGTCGTGTTGGCTTCGAGCGCTCCGGTGCCGAAGGCGGAGTTGGTGTTGCCCGACGTGTTGGCGAAGAGCGCGCTGTTGCCGAAGGCGGCGTTTTGCATACCCGTCGTGTTGGCGGTGAGTGCGCTTGCGCCGAAGGCGGAGTTTTGCGTGCCCGTCGTGGTGGCGGCGAGCGCGGCGTTGCCGAAGGCGGATTGGCCTTTGCCCGTGGTGTTGGCGGTGAGCGCGGTGGCGCCCATCGCGGTGTTGTTGCCGGGGCTCGTCATGGTCAGGTTCCCGGCCGAGGCGCCGACAAAGGTGTTATTGGTTCCGAAGTTGTGCAGGAACGTCGTGCTGCCCAAGGTAATCACGCCCACCGAGGCCGATGTGGTGTTGGGAAGAGTGAGTGAACCCGTAAGACTGACGCTGCCGGTGACGCTCTGGTCGCCGGTGAAGGTGTTGCTGCCGGTCGAGGCGAATGCGCTGGGAAAATTTCCCCCCAGCTTAGCGGCGTTCACGTTGATCAGCAAGGAGCCGTCTACGCCAGCCAGAGCTGCAGACGGCAAGGTGCCGGTCAGACTGGCCGCCGGCACGCTGGTCAGACCCGCGCCGCTGCCCGTAATGACGCCGGGGCTGTCCACCAACAAACCACCCCCCGCGGAGCCCGCGATCTCCAGGTTAGCGTGGGGTGTGGAAACTCCGATTCCCATCCAGCCATTGCTCAAGGCGGTGAACACCGGTAGCGAGGGTAACGCGGTATTGGATGCACTCACGAACAGCGACACATCCCCCACGTTAAAGGTCTCGGTTCCCCAAGCCCAGTTTCTGCGTCCCGGCAGATCGCTCAGGTCCCGCTGCATGAAGATGTTGCCGCCGCCCACGCGGATCTCGCCGTTGACGTCCAGAACGCGCGTGGGACTGGTCGTGGGAGTGAACAACGACAGTGGTGGATTGGTATTGGTGATGCCGACACAGGTCTGGGTTGCGTCAAAAGGGCACGGACCCTGAGACATCACGGAGTTCTGTACCGTGGTGGGATCGGCGAACAGCGGCAGGAAGTTGGCGGTGCCCCCGGAGGTAACCACGTTGCAGGGAGGCGTGGCGCAAGCCGCTTGAGGAATAGCTCCCGCCACAGTCGAGCTGGCAGACGCTGAGTTGGCACCGCTGCCGGCGGTTTGCGATCCGGAGCTGCCGGAGCCGGAATTCACCGCCGGCGCCGCCAGCACAAACGAAGAAGCCGGCATGCCACCGACGGTCTCGGCGTCGGCTGCTTTCAGGGCGTAGGGCACGCTCACCAGCAGCACGCGCTGCTCCGCCTGGCCCTCGGGCTGCACTCCCAGCCAGCGCGCTCCATTGGCCGCGAACAGCTCCAGCGGCATGCCCTCGGCGCTGTTCGCCCCCAGCAGCACCGTGTAGCGTCCCTGCGCGTCCAGGGAAACGTTCTGCGTCTCCAGCCACAGCGCCGCTCCGCCGGCCTGGTCCTTGTACAGGGCGAAGGTGATGCCCGTGACTCCGCTGCGCGGCTGCCCCGGGGCGTCGTTAATCGCTCCGCTGAACTGAATCAGGCGGGGGACGATGATGCCGGCTGCGGTTTGGGACGATTGCTGAGCCAGCGACAACGGAAGCGACAGCAAAATGCTGATAGCCAGGGACACACCAAAGCTCATGCGGTTCACGATGACCTCCTGCTGGTTGCTGAGTAACTTGGGCCGACGGGGGAGACTAAAAAAGCCGAATTATTGAGAAGCTATCTCGTGAATGGCTTTGGGAAGGGCACGGCTTTAGACGCGCCGCCCAGAACCGATAATAATGCGGGCTTGGCCCACGCGGATGCACTCAGGTGCGACCGCGGTGGCTGCGGAGATCCTACCTCTAATGAAGGGCGGATTCTCCTACGGTGGGAACCGACTGTCAAGATGCAGGACTTTGCATCAGCCCAAAGTTGCAGGAGAAGCGGCCAGCGCCCGACACCGGTGATGGCGAAGCCGAAGGACCTTGGCCGTGCCATCAGGGAGCCTCAAAAAGCGGGCTTTTTAGCCCGCCCGATACAAGTGAAGGGGCACGCCTTCGGTTGCGAGCGGATGTAGGTGAAGGGGCGTCCCGAGCGAAGTCGAAGGACCTTGATCGTGCCATCAGAAATCTTAAAAAGCGGGCTTTAGAAGGGGCGTCCCGGGCGAAGCCGAAAGACGTCGGTCGTGCCGTATAGGGCAAGTGAAGGGGCACGCCTTCAGGCGTGCCATCAGGGAACTTAAAGAGCGGGCTTTAGCCCCTGAGCCTGCTTTTTTGCCCCTCAGTTCGGCCCATGCCAAATTCAGAAAACCTCAGGGGCTGAAGCCCCCGACTTCTCAGGCGCTGTACGGCACGCCTCAAAGGCGTGCCCCTTCACTTGTGTGGGATTCCTTGCTCGTACCCAGGTATTATTCATTCCCAGACAACTTTGGCGCTTGTCTAGCACCCAAGATTCGGGAAGTCGCGGTTACCTAGGCCACACGCCCGCAAGGCCGTAAGGAGACAGACCATGGGCTGCATCTTCTGTCGCATTGAAGAAAAACTTACGGATGAGCACGTGTTTCCTGCGTTCATGGGAGGTGAGTTGGTGGTACGAAATGGGAGCTGTGAGCGCTGCAACTGCGATTTCGGTGTTGCTGAGGCAGCTATAAAGGAGGCGACTACGCCCTTGCTAAATCTGTTGCAGATCGAGAACCGGTGTAACGTCGTGCCGAACGCGCAGTTGCGTGCCGAGATTCGTGGCCTAGATTTAAAGAACCTACCCGCCTTCATGGACGGCGGCGGGGAGATAAATTTGCGGGGTGTGGTCAGAGAGTCCACAAGTGAAGATGGCAGGAGGCATCGGCAGGGATTTTTTCTGACGAAAGAAGCAGCCGACAAATTCGTTGAGAGGGCGCGCGCCAAGGGCCTTGAGGTGATAGAACGCGAAGTGCCAAGCAAAATCGTGATTGAAGCTAGCTACACGATTACCGTGCATTTCATGGCCTCGCTCCACGCGCGCAGATTGGCGGCAAAGATCGCTTTGGCCGCGATAGCCTTCGAATACGGCGCAGAATTTGCTCTCACGCCGCAGTTTGATGAGCTCAGGGCGGCTCGCACAACGGAATCCGCGGAAGACCTACCCGTTCGGTTTTTCGCGAACGCAGGATTGATGGGCGCTTACGTCCATACCCCACACCAACACAGCGTAATGTGCTATCTCAGCACCGGAATGCACAAGGGCTGGGCACTGGTGACGCTCTTCGGTGGGCTCTCCTACCTCGTTTTTGTGACGGAAGATTACACCGGGAAAGAAAGCAGACAATTCAGCATTTTCTACGACGCTGGCACTAAGGAGCGTTTCACCCCCGTGGTATTGGCCGATGAAATGACGCTTATCGGGCATGTACTCAGCCCGGCTACAAAATTTGAGGAGCCCACCGCCGTTCACGAACAATGGTCGCCGATCCTGAACGAATATTGTGCCCAAAAGGGCGTAATTGTAGAGCCAATCTGACCTGCTTCCCAAGAACTTAGCCCATGTGAAATGCGGCTTCCCGAATCTTGGGTGCCCCAGACAAGCGCCAGCTTGTCTGGGAGTGAAAACTCCTGGGCTCCCACGGGCGGGTTTCAGTACACTGGCCGTGCCCCGCGTGTAGCTCTACCGCGCAACAGCAGCCGCTCCCCGCGCTTGCGACGTGGAGGGCTCATCCAGCAACGCTTGCGGATTTCTATCTGCAATCATCAAGAGCTTCAGGGCGGCTTGGCGCGGCCGGCGCACGCCCTGTTCCCAACTTTGAACCGTGTTCGTGCTCACGTTCAGCAGCCGCGCGAACTGAGGTTGGCTGGCACGTAGCGAAACCCTGATCTTCTTGATTCGGCTCGGCGGCATGCTCTTGGCCAGCGGAGGGATTGCGGTGACCCGCAGGTCGATCTGGTACCCGCGCTCGTACTGCAATGCGTCCTGTAATGCCGTTTTCAGTTCGCAAGATACGTTACGCCGTCTTCTGGTCATACGATTGATGTCCGCAGATTCCACGAATACCACATAGTGGTATATACCACTACGTATGACGCAAGTCAAGTGGTTGCCCTAAACTCCCTCGCCATTTATCCTTCCCCCGCACTTCCTCTGGTCCAACGAGGCACTCATCATGTCCACGCCAGCGCAGCCCAACATCCGGCTCACCAACAGCCCGGACTACCGCGAGAGCTATGCCAACAGCGTGCAGATTCGCGTCAACGTCTGGGACTTCTTCCTGGTCTTCGGCACCCTGCAGCAGCAGAGCCAGAGCGAGGTCGAGGTGAGGAACTTCCAGGGCATCTACTTCTCGCCGCAGCAGGCCAAAGCGCTGCTTACCATCCTCCAGCAGAACGTTGCCAGCTACGAAAAGACTTTCGGCGAGATCAAGCTGGACCCGCGCATGGCCGCTGGCGGCGCCATCAATTAGCGTTCGCCGGATGGCCTCCGCGGTTCCACCACGAAGTCACGCGGGCGCGGAGCCGGGCGAGCTGCGCGGCGTGATCCGGGGACCGCGGCTCAATCCGCTCCTGATTTTCGCCCTGCTCTTCACCGCGCTCTTCATCCTGCACGCGCCCCTGCTGCGCTTGCCCTACTTCTGGGACGAAGCCGGATACGACGTCCCGGCGGCGCGCGACCTGCTGCTCACTGGCAGCCTGGTTCCGCACCCCGCCGCGAGCCACGCGCACCCGCCCCTGGTGCTGGCCTGGCTGGCGCTGTGGTGGAAGCTCTCCGGCTACACTCCGGCGGTCGCGCGCACGGCCATGCTGCTGGTGGCGGCGTTCGCGCTGCTCGCGGTGTTCCGGCTGGCAAGAAAGGTGGCCAATCTGCGGGTGGCGGTGGCCGCCACCGCGGCGACGGCGCTCTACCCGGTATTCTTTGCGCAAAGTTCGATGGCGCACGCCGACCTGGCCGCAGCCACACTATTGCTATGGGCTATAGTGTTCCACGTGGAACATTCTCGCGCTGCGTCGGCCGTCACTTTCTGCTTGGCGGTGCTGGCCAAGGAGACGGCGGTTGTCGTGCCCGTCGCGATCGGTCTGTGGGAGTTGTGGTGGTGGGCGCAGCGCCGGCGCGGACGCACCAGCCGGTTTGCGCCTCCGCCCACGCGCCTGCTGGCGAGTTGCCTCCTGGCGCTGGCGCCGGTGATCACGCTGGCGGCGTCCGGATACGTGTTCGGCAATCCGGAGTTCGGCGCCACGCTCCATCCGCTGCGGATGGTTCTGGCGCTGGGCAAGCGGCTGTGGCAGATCACCGCCTACATGAACCTGTTTCTGCTCACGGCAGCGGCGGCCATGGCGATGGCCTTCCCTCCGCAGCCGGATGGCGACACGCCGCGCACACGTATCGCGCTCGACGTGCAGGCCATCTTCGCCGTGGTCATCGCCGCGCAAGTGGCTTTGGGTTCGCTGACCGCGGCGCCGGCTCGCTGCCTGCTCGCCAGTCTGCCACTGGTGGTGATCGTTTGTGTCTCCACCATCTGGAGACGCATGCGGCAATGGCCGGTGATCATCGGGATCGTGGCCGCCGGATTCGTGCTGGCCTGGTTCGTCAACCCGCCCTATCCCTTCGCGCTCGAGGACAACCTCGCCTACCGCGATTACGTCCTGCTGCACCAGCGCGCGGCCTCGCTGGTAGCGGCGCACCATGCCGGTGAGCGAGTGCTGACCGCCTGGCCCGCTACCGACGAGCTTTCGCATCCCTATCTGGGTTACACGCGGACGGCGGTTGCGGTGGTGGCGCTGCAGGATTTCTCCGCCCCGCAACTGCTGGCCGCCGCGCGTGATACATCGCAGTACGATATAGCGCTGCTGTTCTCCACCCAGTACCAGCCGGCGCACGAGGGCTTGATCCTGCGCGGCTTCCCCTGGTGGCAGCGCTGGCAGGCGCGCTTCCTCGGATACCACCACGACCTGCCTCCGGAGATCGCCGCGCAGATCCTCGGCGGGCGGATCATCTTTCAGGAGAGCCGCAACGGGCAGTGGGTGGCGCTGGTCGCCATCGAGCGGGCGGAAAACGCGCGGAACAGGACGCTGAAAGACTCCCTCCACCCTCAGGGACGGGGTAGAATAATGCCATGAGTCCCGAGGTTTCCGATCTTCTAAAGCGGGCGCTCGCCCTCTCGGTTGACGAGCGCGCTGCATTGGCCAACACCCTGCTCGACAGTCTTGCGAGTACGGATGAATCTGTGCAAGAGGCTTGGGATCAGGAAGTCGCGCGCAGAATCGAGGATCTGAGGGCGGGTAAAGCGGTGACTGTCGCTTGGGAAGAACTGCATCGTGAGCTCTTGGCCATGGTGAATGAGCGCTAAGCGTGTCGAGTACCACCAGGGTGCGATGGCAGACGTTAAGAACGCAGTCGCTTGGTACCAGAAGCGCAACCCCAAAGTAGCCCTGGACTTCGTCGAAGAACTCCATCGAGCTGCCGACATCATCCGTGAGGCGCCGGAACGCTGGCCAATCGGGAAGAACAACACCAGGCGGTTTCTGCTTTGGCGATTCCCTTTTGCCATCATCTATTCAGAGGAACAATCCGTGGTCACAGTCTGGGCGGTCGCCCACGGCAGCAGACGACCGGAGTATTGGGCGGGTCGCCGTTAGGGGAATTGTGCGCGTTCAAAACACTGGAAAATCCACGGACACCCCATTTGTGTATTTCGTGAGCGGGACACCGGTTTACCCGCCTAACACGATCTACGATGCTGCGAATACCGCTCTGCTGGCAGCCCGAGAAAAACTGTTGCAGGCCGTCCTTAAGGAACTAGCCAAGGTTGGAGACGTTGGAGGCACCTGGGCGGTCTTGCCCGAAGGGTGGTGGTACCACTTTCTGCTGATGTACATGAATTACTTCGCCAACAACTTCTCGGATACGGCAGAAATGGAGAAATCTGCTATTGAAGTGTTGAAACTGATGACGAAAGAGCCTCCAGAGTCAGCCTGGCACGATGTCGTGGCGCACATCACCGGGGACATAGATAACTTGAGTGGTTGGGCAAAATGCTGGGTCAGGGAGTCAGCCGAGAGGAGAAATGTCTTCAAGGGCGAAGACGGCAACTATTACTTCAATGACCACGACGGTACGCTGGTACAAATCATCGGAGCGAAAACGACGCCAGAGACTCGCCTTGATTTCATCACCGATCAGGTTCTTCGAAGCTACGGCTGTTTTCATCAGGTTTTCAATGTTTTTTCTGCTCTTGCAATTGCCCACGAGTTCCGACGTGACCCTTCCCTCTTTCCTCTCTCCATGAAGGCGGTGTTCGTTGAGCCAAGGTTCCGAGACACGTCGCACAGGTGGCAGCTGATGCAGTATCAGCGCACGAGATCGATTCGGTGGAGGCCAGTCTCTAACTTCTGTGATCCAGACTGGCTGGCCGGCGATCTGTTGGCGCGGATAACGGATACCTTGGACCGAAATCTTTGGCAAGAAACCATCGAAAGACAGAGAAACGAACCTAATTGCCTTGACGAAGATTGCCCTTGCCAGCTCGACTATGTCCTAGATTCAAATCTGAAAATCGGCACCGAAGAACAGATCTACTTCCCATTTGAAGGCCGGACATTCCGGTGGATCAACGGTACTGCTGAAACGAAGGCAGTAATCAGCATCGGCGTGAAGAACATTAATGACCACCGCACAGAAGACGAGTTGCTCAATCGTTTGCTTTCGGTCCTAGTTTGGGAGCACGGGCAGCCGATTGTGAAGGAAAGCGGCGTCGGAGGCCCTCGGCGTCCCATCCCTCTGATTTGGGGGCCCCGCATGAGTATCGGCCTTCAAGTTGATCCACGGTACCTGTTTCGTGACACAGGCGGGTACTCGGAGGAGAGATGGCTCGCTCTGGCGCTATTCAAAGAGGGGTTCAACTCGCGAAGTGTGTTTTATCGGTTCCTAAATTTTTGGAAGATCGTCGAACTGGCCATTAAAGATGGCTCTTCCGGCATTTTAGTGGCTTAAGGAGCCAGGTCCAGACCTCCACAGTGGAATAGGATTGCTATTCCGAAGTTCTTCTTGTTGCGGAAACCGCGCGCCGTGTACTTCACCCACTGGA
>Ga0181538_10006062_pt1 | contig 10591 bp, 12 predicted proteins | sample PEATcosm2014_Bin_40_FD_119773 | JGI IMG/M metagenome (GOLD analysis project Ga0181538, IMG submission 119773) | Peatland microbial communities from MTU Mesocosm Facility, Houghton, MI, USA - PEATcosm2014_Bin23_30_metaG | ecosystem: Environmental > Terrestrial > Soil > Wetlands > Peat | place...
ATCGGGATTACCGGAAGAACGGCGGGAAGGCGAACACCATTGCCGATTGGATGGCAGAAATGGGACAGGACACTGCGCGGCGGGAGGCTGAAAAGGTGCAGAGATCCAAGCCGCTCGAACCCGTGAAATGGAAACCCAAGCCCACCACTACTAAGGGTGAGAAGTCCGAGACTCCGCTCGCGCCGAGGTTGTTCTCGCCGGAAGACGAAGCCAAGATGCGCGCCGTCTATCCTGAAGCTGATGACGATTTCTTTATTCGGCATGAGTTTGGCGAGCCCGACCGGCACAACCCTCATCCGAACATAATCCCCGGCTATCTGGATCCCTTCACTGGCGTGTTCGTTCCGCCGAGGCCGCGGCGTTGAGATGAACCAACGGACAGGGGGAATCGCAGTCGTCCCTGTCCGAAGCAATCAGAACAGCAACAGAACGGGAGACAGAAATGACACAGCACTTAGAAAACAAGAAACTGAATCGCTTTCAAGCGAAGTCAGCCGGTAGCATCGTCAGCGACGAAACAAACCAACAGGACATCGCTGCAATGATTGCGGCGGGCACCTTGCCGAAAGGTCTCAACAAGTACACGCAGCAGTTGTTTGAAGACGAAAACTCTCGTGGCTTGATTTGGTACGACACCACAGAAAATCTTTGGCATTTGAAACGAACCAGCAAAGAAGACACGACGGACATCCTTCGTGTGACTTCGGCGTCATGGGAAGGCTTGCAAGACGGGCTTCGATTGGAACTGGCAATGCTTGAGCGGGCAGTGGCTGAAGCCTTGGATGACGAGTTCTGGGCGAATCCTGTTTTCACAGACAGCGAATATGACCAAGCAAGAAAGTGGCTTTCGTCAGGCTATCCATGGCACGGACAGGAGTATTACGAAATTGCCTGCACCGCCGCCTGGGAAGTGCTGAAGGCGGAATTGCAACGTCGTAAGTTGCCCATCACCGCGTTGAACTTGGAACTCAGTTACTGCGCCGTGAGAGACCGCGACCTGAACAACCTGGAAAACTTCTTCCAGCAGAAGGCGCAGCGCGATAGGGAAGCCGCCGAACAGGCGAACAAACCAGTTGTTCGTAAAGTGGATTTGATTGGCAACCCCAGTGGGAATCTTCCAGGCGGTATTTCGCAGAGTCGGAAGGACGAAGACGCGGCAAATCGGAATCTTCCTTTGCCCGAGTTACGTCGGCGTGCGTTGTTCTCAGGCAAGAAGGTTACGACCGTACCGAGCACCGGCACGGGACGGAAACTGTGAGGCAATAGCACGATCGGCGAGAACTAGAACTGACATAAGAAACAAAGAGAAGGAAAAAATGAATTTTACATACGACGGGCACAGAGCAGCAGAAAGAGCGGGACAATGGCAGTACGCCACGATAGCACGCCATCACCCCGCCCGCTGGCAGGCACGAAGTACGAACGATGGCTACTACATCCAGTTTGTGTCTTTGGAGAAAGCAAGTCCACGATACCAAGGTGCCGCACCGCAGAATCAGATAGTTCGTTTGCGTGCGGAATCGTTGTCGGAGTTGCGGCTGAATATCACCAGCCTGTATCCAGAAGCCGTGTTCAGCACGACCAATCCCAATGACTTGAAGGTGCAGCACGCCGAAGAGTCGCGGCAGAAGAAAGTCCAACAGGACGCAATCGCTGAAGAGAAGCGTTTCAACGGCATGGTTTTGTCCGAGTACAAGAAACTCTACGACGAAGCCACGCCAGAGCAACAGCAGATATTCATCGGCTGTTCGTTTCAAGACCTAGCCAAAGAAGGCGCAGGCTGGGCGGCATGGTGCAAGGCGCATCCGAACTTTTCATCCTATCCAAACGGGACGTGGGAGAACCACAAACGCATTCTCAAATACTGCGAAGACCACGGAACATTCCCACCGACGTGGCGAGACCTTGCCGCCGCGATTTCTGCGTTGTTGAAGCAGAACGCTCTGTTCCTGCAAGCCAGCTATAAGAGGTCAGAAACTTGGGTCATGAAGAACGTGCAGCCGTACTCTGGCATCGGCGATGAACCGCCTGCTGTTGACGAAGCCACGATACGAGAAGCGTTCCGTCGTCTTACTGCCGAGTATGGTGCGCCCGTGAAGGTGTCGGTTGAACGACTTGCGGCCGTCGGTTACACGACCAACGCCGAAGCGGTCTTCAACGCACTGCAATCACGTTACGCACCTCAGCCTGACGTCAAGAACAAGACTGCTGCAGACATGAAGGAAGACTTGGCCAAGATGCGTGTTGATGCCCGTGGTGGGACACCACTACCACGCAGCGAGACACGTAAAGGTTGGTAAGTAAAAGTTTCACCTGAGCCCAACCCCCGTTGCACTCGTGACCGCTAACAAGTTTCTTCACGGAGCTAAAGTAGATCCGAATGAACTGGAAGAGTGGGCTCGTCGAGTTGTTGGGGCTGCCTAGAGGGTCTTCGCCCCGTTGCTGGTGCCAACATGGCGGAGTCTAATCGGTAAAAACCACGAGAGTTCTGCCGAAGTGAGCTAGAATCCTCGGTCGAATTCCTCCTCAGCTGCTGGAGTCAGACATGATAATCGGTGATCGCTTGCGTGCTTTCCGAGAAGAAAAGAAGCTGTCGCAGGGAGACATCGAGCAACGCACCGGCCTATTTCGCTGCTACACGTCGCGTGTAGAGAACGGTCACACTGTCCCCTCAATCGAGACGCTGGAGAAATATGCAAGGGCGCTCGAAATTCCGCTGTACCAGCTCTTCTACGATGGTGACGAGAAGGCCTCCCGAGCTTGCTGCTCTCCCAAAACGCAAGGTCGGGGACGATACGGCTTGGGGGCATTCCGGCAAGGATGCCCGTGTTCTGAATCGATTTCGCAGGCTTCTGAGTCGAATGGATGGGCGGGACACGAAGGTCCTTTTCTCGATGGCTCAACAAATGGCGTCCAAACGGAAGAGAGCCAAGTAGGCCGCCTTTAACCGCACCGTTTTGATTCTCTGCGATTCGACCGGACACCGAACATCTGCGGTACCAGTACACCAATTTTCCGGTAACCGCGTTACTCAGGAGTTAGGGATTCCTATTTGCTGGTGACACGGAGCCGTCGGCACGAACTGTGCGGAACCGGGGGGATTCCCGTCATGGCAGAACGTCCTTCTCGTTTTCCGCCAAGAGACCCAGGTCATCCTGTAGATGTTGGCCCAGTACTTGCTTCCACCGCTTGGCCAGTTCATCCGGGCTGAAGCGATTAGTGATGCGGCCGGTCGATAGAGAAACTGAGTAACCGCCAAAATAGCGCATCTTGTCACCACAAATCCCTATTGCTGGAACCTGCGCGACAACGATCAAATCTCTCGAATCATCAACCCATGTCAATCCAGCGATGTTTGGGTCATTTCCGCTTTGAAATGCTTCATCCCAGCATTTGTGATGCTGGTTAAAATCAGAAATTACGATGCGATTGAGATTTCGCGAATAATGCTCAACCGCCTTTCCTTTCAGACGATAAACATCTATCGCATAGTGAGTTGTGAATCCTTCGCTTTGAGTAGTATAGAAGCTCTGGCTGTCTGGCGACCATTGCAGCTCGAAGTACATCAGCGCGGCCCACTTCCGCGATATTCTCTTGTAGTCGGTTTCGATCCACCATTCGTCGTCCACTACACGAACAACCTTGGCGTGATCAGGTGAGGAGACGCAGAAGTCCCTGTGTGGTTCATGCGGCAGCCACGAGAGATCGATTGCTGCCGCTGACCATTGACCTGGACTGGAGGAGGAACGACATCCTGAATCCTGACGCACCGACGCGTGGCACGGCGTCGAAAACGTACCAACGACAATCGAGACAAACACAGCGGATCGCGCAAAAATTGACCGCGCGTTCATAGTTGCTCTCGCTACGTTCAACGGCATTTCGCTTCAAGCCTTAACGAATCATACATCGCAAATCTCTTGACGAATCGTATTTGCCCAGGGTTGGTTCAACGTTGCCCAACTGGACGTGTAGTCGGATTACCGGACATTTCCCGTACCAGGACCCCAATTTTCCGGTAACGGCGTTAATCAGGACCTTGTAAAAAAGTGGTTCTTACTGCATATCGACAACCGTTACCACGCCCTCGTCCAGAATCGCCAGGCGATGGCCATCAGGGCTGAGAGAAAAGTCGAAATCACGGTGGTAGGCCACGCTCACAGGCACCGAAGCGAGTTCTCGCCCCTTTTCGTCGTAAACCACGATACGACGAGCAACCAACTTTCCCGAAATATCGAAAAAACGCGACCCGCCGCGCCACGTGTCTACCGTAAATGCAAAGCGGTCACCGCGTTCGTCGGATGTTGCCCAAAAGCCGACGTAATACTGGGGAACCTCATTCTTCTCGCTCATCCTATGCTCAAACCTAACCTTACCGTCCTCTCCAACAAGCTTTACTACACCTCGTCGGTCTTTATCTGAGCCAAGCAGAAGGAAAGCGTCATCATTGAGTGGGAAGAAACCGCCTCCATCGGTCCGCGGCAATTCTTGGAAATTATTCACGTCGCAAAAAGGGAAGCGGACCGTTCGATTGTCGTCTCGGTCATAGTTCGGCCAGTATGCGAATTTATCCGTGATTTTCTCCCCGTAAAAAGCCATTCGGGTGCAGGTTCGGAGAAGAGGCAGCTCCGACGAAGTATCGATGATGGTGTAAATCGACTCGTTTGTTGCCCAGACGGTACCATTGCCAAGGCCATCTTTCGACTCACGAATGATCAGCGTCTGTCGGCTGGGTGATTGCGTGATCGCACAAGTTACCGGACAAGTGATCAGTGAACGCCATTCTGCGCTGGATGTCCCGTCTCCATTTTGTTCCGAAGACATTTGGAAGGTATCGTTGGCGTGGGCAAAAATTTGATCCTTCGGGCCGAGATACAATCCGTTGCCGTAGTACTGTTTGGTGGGCACCAAAAGCGTGTGATCGAGTTTTCCTCCAGGACTGAATCTCAGAATATGGAATGACAGTCCAGGATGCTCGCGAGTGTCGAGCCCAGCATTCTCGTGTGCGGCGAACCCTACTAAAATGCGGCCCTTATGATCAATCGCGACCGAAGGGCCGTGGGTGCTAGGCCGTTCACCGGGCTGCGGTTTGGGAAGAGACTGCCATCCATAATCCTCAAGTTTGAATCTCATAGAGTTCGTAGTTTCGGATTGAGCATCAACGGCCGAACATGCCGCAAAGAACAGCATTGCGAATGCCACGAGATTTCGTTGTGGAGTTCCACGCATATCTTCGATGTTACATCCTGAAATAACGGGAAGCGACAGGCTAAGTCCCGATTTGTCGGATTACCGGACAATTCAAGTAACACTTCACTTGTCCGAGAACTGCTAGTGGCACGGGCTGTGGAAAACAGTGAGCATGTGGAAATCTGTCCCGTTCGGATCATCTCTCGGTCGCAGACGGGCACCTCAAGTTTCTATCCGAAGGCGAGCGTCGTTTTCATTTACTTATCTCTTGTTCGAACAATTTCAAAAGTCCCGTAGGGCGCGATTTCCACATTGCGGATTATTTGAGCCAATGACATGCGGCCAAAATCGTTCTGAGAATGGAGGATCACTCTCCCGCCATACTTTGTGTCTCGGAGGTATGCCGCGATTTCCAAACTGTTGATTCCGACGCCGAGGTCGTAGTCCAAGAAACAGACTTGCGGTTCGAACTGGCGAATGATGTCGATTGCCTGAACGGGCTCGTGCGCCAGAAATGCTTCAGGAAGTCGATAGCGGCTGAGAAACCAATGTCGTCGCGCGAGGCTGTCCTCAACCACGAGTACCGAAACATTGGGAATCAGAATCGTCTTCATCGATGTTTGTTTCCCTTCGTCTTCGGAAATACGAGCACGATTTCGAGACTCTCCGGCATCTCCGCTTCGACCTCTGCGTCCAGCGGCTGCCGCGAATCACCAAGGAATGCCACTTTCAAGTAATTCCCCCTGGTTATCGGGATTCCGGCTTTCTCCATCAAAGTGAGCACCGTGTCTTCCATTGATCCTCCCTTAAGTCCGGTCTTTCATCGGACCCTCAATCCTGCCTCGACCGCACCCTGACAAATGGCAGGACAATACCGGGGTTCGGTGGCGATTGCGTTTCCGAAGTGCTGTGTCTCATCGTCGCCGACGTTTTCGTCAAGCCAGTTCTGCCCTGCTTCCGATAGTCCGCGAATCAGGACAATTGAGCCGTGGGATTCAAACTGAATATCAACGGGCCGGGTTGCGGCATTAAGCATTCGCTTTTTCCGGGTATCAGAGAAAGCCGCCAGAAGGGCTGCTGTAAGGGAAGGGCTGCAAGGTGGGTTTTTGCCCCCTACGGGCCGTATCCCTCCAGTTTCTGGAGGCTGGCACCGTGACCTTTTTTCTGGCTCGGTTGCCGGGGCGCGAACTGAACGCCCACTCTTGATACAGCCTCCATATTACAACACGAACCACGATTCGACAACAGTTGGCACGCCTTCATCAAATCCAAGGAATCTCATGTTTGCTTATTTCTCTAGAGTCTGTTTTCCTGAACACGATGCGCACGGAAATCAGCAAACGCCTGAACTCTATGCCAAAGATGGAAGCGTCGTTCGTCGAACCAATGGAATGTCTATCAGTACCGAAGCTACCGGGAGGCTCGCAGTGGATCTGGGAAATCAAGCTCGACGGTTATCGAGCCCTTGGGGTCAAGTCCGAACGCGGCGTGACTTTATTCTCGCGACGAAGGAAATCGCTGAGCCGGCAGTTTCCCTATGTCGTGAAGGCGCTGGCCGATTTGCCTGCCGGAACGATCGTAGACGGAGAATTGGTCGCTCTAGACCACAAGGGCCGACCCAACTTCAACCTGTTGCAGAATTCCCGTGGCGAAGCATCCCGCATCCACTATTACATTTTCGACCTGCTGTGCTGTAAAGAACGTGACCTGACACAGCTTCCGCTGATCGAACGTCGAGCGCTGTTGAAGTCGCTTGTCGTGGTCCCCGACGAAAGAATCAGGATTGCGGACTACGTCGAGGCAGCGCCAACGGAGCTACTCTCTGCGGTCCGCGAACAAGGGCTTGAAGGGATCATTGGAAAGCGAAAGGACAGTCTGTATCAACCCGGAAAACGAAGCGGCGCATGGATCAAATACCGCGTGAATCGCGGACAGGAATTGGTGATTGGCGGTTATGTTCCTGGCGTGCACGGTCTGGATTGCATCATCGTCGGATATTACAAGAGCGACGACTTGGTCTACGTGGCGCGGGTGCGGAATGGCTTTGTGCCAGTTTCAAGACGCCAGCTCTTTAAGACGCTGCAACCTCTCGTGACAGCCAAATGCCCATTCGTCAATCTGCCTGAGGCTCATCGCTCGCGCTGGGGTGAAGGATTAACGGCCGAGGACATGAAGAAGTGTGTTTGGGTCTGGCCCGAACTCGTGGCGCAAATCGAATTCTTGGAGTGGACAGAGAGCGACCATCTGAGACACTCAAAATATGCCGGGCTACGCGACGACAAAGACGCACGCTCTGTCATCAAAGAGCACGTCGGTGAAACCTAGGAGTCGTGGGCAGCCCCGCTTTTCGCTGCAGCGGTTTCGGACGTTGCTCGGGCCTGCCGTCCGGTTCCTTAGTTCAACAATTTCCGTTTCTACCAGATCCCAGGATCTATGGAGTACTCACGTATGCGCCTTTGCATGCGTGACTTTTCTGGAGCCATTCCACAAACAGAGTTATCCCCTGTTCTAACGTCGTCCTTGGCTTGTACCCGAGCAACGATTCTGCTTTTGAGATATTCGCCCAAGTGAACGGCATGTCACCCGCCTGGAGAGGCTGCATCTCAATTCTTGCGGTTCGACCTGTCACACGTTCAATTGTCCTAATAAGTGACAGAAGGCTTGTGGAGATCGAACTACCGAGATTGAACACCTCGAAGTTGTCTCCGGTTGTCGCAAGTGACTCGTACTCAATAGCCGCGATGAAACCTGCAACGATGTCAGTGATGAAAGTGTAGTCTCTGGATGAAGTTCCGTCACCAAACACAGGTACCACTTGACCGGATTCCATCGCGCTCAAGAATTTGTAAATGGCTAGGTCGGGTCTCTGTCGTGGGCCGAAGACCGTAAAAAGCCGAAGGCAAATTGTCTGCATTTGATACAGACGGGAATAGAGAGCAGCCCACCTCTCACCAGCGAGCTTTGTTAAAGCGTAAGGAGAACTCGGGAGCAAACATGTCTCCTCTTCCGAAAATGGCAACTTGGCGCAAGGACCATAAACAGAACTCGAAGACGCAAAGATGAACTTTCCGACGCCAAACCTATGACTCAGTTCTAGGACCGTTAGAGTGCCTCCAGCATTTATTCGTTCATACAGTTGAGGATCTGCGATGGAATCCCTTACGCCCGGCTGGCCAGCAAGGTGGAGAACGACATCCGGCCTTGTTTCCTCAAAGACCGACACCATTTGCCGTTCCTCACAAATATCGCATCTAAACAGTCGCGAGTTTCCTGTCCCAGCTATATCAGCCCAGTTGGACTCTTTCATCGATTTGGGATAGAAGTCGTTGAAATTATCGACTATGAATACGGAGTCTCCCCGCCGCAGCAGAGCCTCAGCGACGTGAGATCCAATAAAGCCCGCCCCGCCTGTAAGGAGTACACGTCGCCTACTGAGCACGGCTCACTCCTTCACTGAAACAATTGATGTCATCATCGCCTTGTAATAGGCGTGGAATGCGGTCTATCCGTTCCCAGTGTGTTTCAAACCAGCGAAGCGTCCTTTCTAACCCTTCTGGCAAGAACACGCGGGGCTCATATCCAACACTGCACCGCGCCCGATTGAAAGAACCGCGTCTTCTCTTATGGCCATCCCACTCTCGTTTTCGACCGTAAGTGATCCCTGCCCGATTCCCAGTCAACAGATTAATGCTCTCGGCCAACCGAACAATTTCGGTCTCAACTCCGGATGCAAGATTTACTTCTTCGCCGTCTAACAACTCTGAGAACGCAATTCTCAGTAAACCGTCCACGATATCTTCAACGTACGTAAAGTCTCGTGTCTCGTATCCAGTACCCGTAATTGTCAGTGGATCACCCTTCAACGCCTGATATATGAACTTGGGTATGACGTTCCTGTACGGGCCGGGAATTTCTCCGGGGCCATAGCAATTAAAAAAACGAACCTTGACCACGTTCAGACCATAGTAGCTATGGAAGAAGCTGCAATATTGTTCGCCAGTAATTTTCGATATCTGGTAAGGCGAGGTTGGGCGCAAAGATGATTCAGACTCGGTGAGCACATCGTCAGATTCACGATAAGCCGCGCTTGTAGATGCGTAGATGAACCTTCCGATTTGAAATTCTCGGGCAAGCTCCAACATCCTAAGAGTTCCCATCCCATTGACGAGCAAGTCCCTCTCGGGGCACTCGATTGAATGTTGGTTAGCAAAAAAGGAGGCCAAGTGGAAAACCACGTCGGGCTTTTCGCCAAACGCTTCCCTCATGTTCGGCTCGTTCAGAATATCTGCTCGGAAAAAGTCGATTCCTGCAATCTGTGCGAGATTCCACCTCTCTGATGCAGAGAGATCATCCACTGCCAGAACTTTCGCGCCTCGCAGAGCCAATTGCGTGCACAGATTTGATCCAACTGCTCCGGCTGCTCCGGTGACCAACACTTTCTTGTTCACGTATCCCGTCAAGAGATCAGGCATGGTCGACTTTCTGACTTGTATATCCTAGGCATCGATGGACACACTCGCGCGCCACTAGGAAGGAAAAAATCAGATTTGTTCGACAATATCGCTTCCAAAATCGCCTCGGTTCTTGAGACAAGCGAAACACCCATTCCATTCCGATAATCCTGATCCACGGGGGAGGCAATCGAATTACGCCTGCCAAGACATCTATTGTTCCCCCGACCCCAATCTGCACAGCCGCATTCAATTCGCTGAAATTGCGAAAGACAAACTGTTCCTTTAATGGGGTCGAAATTCCGATCAGCAGGATGTCAGGGCGAAGATTGGCGATCTGTTTCACGACCAATGGTTCGTCTTCCTTTGCAAAATAGCCGTGATGAGAACCTACGATATCCACCCCGGGATAGCGATCTTGGATATGCTGCAAAGCAAGTCGGAGGTATGCAGGTTTAGATCCAAGCAAGTAAATTCGATAGCTTCTCTTCGAGGCTTCTTCTAGTAACCGTAACGTCAGATATGAAGTGGCTACGGTTTCCCTAAAGCGATACCCCAGTAATTTGCCCGCGTAAAGCACTCCCATGCCATCGACAGTAAGTAAATCGCATCCCTTATAGAATGACCGCATAAATGGATCGTCTTTGGCTTCAACCAGGCATGCGACATTCGCACTGAAAATCCTGTGTGGGAGGCCAGACCTAACATATTCGTCGACTAGACCAAGGCTCTCTTCCATTGTGACGTCATGGAAACCTGTCCCCATGAACGTGATAAGCGGAACAACTCCTTCTAGAGCCCGCATGGTTGTTCCCTTTGTTGAGATAGGCCCGTCTTAACATCGCGTGCGCCGGCGTCCCGGTTGAACACACGGTAAAGAACGGAACCGAGTAGGGCAAAGCTCTGCCGGCAAATCAGTATCGCGAGTGATGCGAGCATCCTAGGTTCAA
>Ga0181538_10006063_pt1 | contig 10589 bp, 15 predicted proteins | sample PEATcosm2014_Bin_40_FD_119773 | JGI IMG/M metagenome (GOLD analysis project Ga0181538, IMG submission 119773) | Peatland microbial communities from MTU Mesocosm Facility, Houghton, MI, USA - PEATcosm2014_Bin23_30_metaG | ecosystem: Environmental > Terrestrial > Soil > Wetlands > Peat | place...
GCTCGACTTCGCAAAGTCTTGATTTGCGGGCAAGTGGCTCTGAGCCTGGTGCTTGTGATGGGAGCCAGCCTGTTCGTTGAAACATTTCAGTATTTGCGGCAGGAACCCCTCGGATTTGAGCCGGACGGAGCTCTAAGCGTGCAGCTCATGCCTTTGCCCGAAGGCTACGCGCACGGATTTAACGAGGGGATCTACTATCGTCAATTGGTCGAGCGGATAGAGGCGCTGCCGGGCGTGGAGACTGCTTGCCTGTCGAATTTTTCACCCGTATTCACGATGCCGTACAAAGAAGAAGTCCGCGACGCACGAATCCCCGATTCGCCTGCCATTCAGGTGCCCGTGGAAACGGTGAGCGACGGTTTCTTGACAACCATGGAAATCCCCCTTCTCCAGGGGCGAGACTTCCATCGAACCGACATGCCGCAATCGGAAAAAACCGCGATCGTGAGCCGGTCTCTGTCCGAGCGGCTCTTTCCTGCGGGTTCGGCTTTGGAACGACACATTCGCGTCGGTTCCGAGAAGGACACGGAAGACGTGGAGATCGTGGGGATTGCAGCCGACGCTAGATTGATGGACCCGCGTGCCAGTGACCTCGGGTTTGTGTACTTGAATTACTGGCAATATCCCGATTATGAAAAGTGGGGGGATATTGAACTGCGGTATTCAGGAGAGTCCGCAGGCCTGATATCCGCGCTGCGGCGAGTGTTGCAGGCAGCGGGCCATGAATATCCGCTGCGCTTCCGCACGATGTCCGAGCAGCGGAACTCTTCGCTGCTTCAGGAGAGGCTGCTCGCTTCACTAGGAACGGCCTTTGGAGTTCTTGCTTTGCTGCTGGCAGGCGTGGGTCTCTTCGGATTGCTTAGTTTTCTTGTCGGGAGCCGCACCAGGGAGATCGGCATACGGATGGCGTTGGGAGCTGAGCGCGGCGACATCGGTTGGGCGTTGGTCCGGGAGACACTCGCGCTTGTAGGCATAGGATTGCTGGTTGGGCTGCCGCTTTCCTATGGGGCGTTGCGGGTGGTCTCCGGCTTGCTCTACGGCATTGGGAAACTGCCGATGATTCCACTCGCGGTTTCGATCGCCCTGCTGGTAGGCGTCGCTGCCGTCGCGGCAGTGATTCCAGTTCGCCGGGCTACTGCAGTCGATCCGATAGTGGCGCTGAGATACGAATAATCTCCGCGGCTTGTTCACATTGCCTTCCGTTGAACCACCAAGTGGACGTATAGTCGGATAATCGGAAACTTGAGTAGTTGTCCAGTAAACTGCGTCGATCAGGCATTACGGCTGGCTGCGGGGAGCAAGCTGAACCTGAACACAGCCTCCAGGTTCGATTTGGAGGTCGCGCGGATTCTCGTAACTGAAAGGATCGGTGTCGAACGACGCGGCGCGAAGGACGTATCGGCCAGCCGGGACTCGTATCTCGAAGTCGCCCTGCGAGTTCGTCGTCGCCGTGTAACGCCCGTTCGCTCCTCGTGCCTCGACTCGCACGACGGGAACGGGCACCACCGCTGCATACTCGCTAACTCGCCCGTGGATGACACCTCCGTCGCTGTGGGTGTCAATCGCGTTGATCTGCTCCAGAACAGCTTTCGCACGGCTTAGTGGCCCGGAGTTGCCGCAGCCATCCACTTCCCATGACTTTTCAGGACCTGAGTGCCAGAGGAACAGCAGGTATTTTCGTCCTATCTTCCAGTCGAAAGCTGCGCGGCCGCTGTTATTTTCCTCATATACGCGGAAAACTCCAGGGATGTGGCCACGAATCGTTCGATCCACCCGCAGACTGTAGACGTAGGCATCTTCGTCGCCGATGGTCCTGACCTTCACGAGCGTGGCTTCGACCACGACCTTGCTGGCAAAGTATTCCGCACAGACAAGCCGGGGCTGCGGAACACTGCACACCGCCATTGCCGGACCAGCAAGCAGAATTGGAATGATTCCCAGTAGCAGGCGGTACTTCATTTGACAACATGCTATCACGGCCGGAGTTCGCTGTAGAGGCGCAAGTGGACGTGTAGTCGGATTACCGGACATTTCAAGTAGTACTTCAACTCTCCACGCGGAATTCTGTCACCTCTCGGCGCCCCCCCAACTCTCGCAGCGTCGCGATTATGGGCGAGCACGAGGAGGAGGGAGGGCGTCAGCGCGGCGCTCCATGTACGCGCGAATCATCTTCTGCTGCTCCGGTGTCAGAATCGCCTTCGCGGCCAGCATCGCTTCGAGGAAGTGATTTATTAGCTGCGAGGTGGCTTTGGAGATTGCGTCGCCTTTACTCATCACCGCGGCCCTGTCGGGCTTGTCGGCACGAAGGAGTTCCCGCAGCTCAATCGAATTCACCGCGATGTCCGCCCCCGTCTTGATCGTGAATGTTTCCGTGTCGACGAAGATTTTCCGGAGGCTATCGGCTTGCTGGTCCGTGAGGCCTAGCTCGGTCCGAACGCGCGGGTCGTCCAGGGCCGCCAGCAGCCTGATGACTCTCTGAAGGGGTCTCATCTGCATCATGTCCGGGGGCATCATGCCCGCGGCGGACTGTTGCTGGCCCTCCGCGGATTGCGCGGGTGGAGGCTGGGCCGGCGGGTTCTGTGCCGTCCGTTGAGCAGCGCTCGTGCTTGCGAATATCGACACACTGGTTGCAAAAATCAAAGTGACAATCATCTTGAATCGCATCAAATTCCTCCCAGCGATACGCGTCGACACCGCACAGATGCTCTCGGTAGCCTCCAGTATACTCTTTGCGGCCTGACCGGAGCCAAGTGCTCTGTAAGTCGCGTTGCCGGACATCTCCCGATCCAGTACTCCACATGTATGTAACGATAACCGAGCGGGCTAACTCCTGTGTAGTCGAGCATCACGCACCTCAGACTTCGGGCAGCGATTCTTTAGGCTCATATTCCCATCGCGGTCGAGACGACGGCTCATGGAAAATCAGCCCGTTTTTCTCAGCCGCTCTCTTCGCTGCGGCAATCTCACGCTCCAGTATCTTTTCGAGATTTTGACAGCGTTTGCAGGCTCGCTTTCCCGTCCGTAAACTAGCCACCCACACCTCGAAGGGTTCCGAGCCGCACTGGCAGCGAACAAGAAAGTGTTGAGATGAGAACTTCTGGAGAATCGTTAGCCTGTCGACGCGATCACCGACGGAATAGCTCACAGGACACCCTCTTTAGGCTCCGAACGACGCGGCGTTGCACTCATTCATGACGCCCAACAGCCGAGCCCGTTCCGCGAAGAGCAAATCGATGGTCTCGTTGATTTGTGCGTATCTCGGATCGTTCGCTTCGAGAATTTTGCGCGCGATTTGAAGCTCGAAAATCCGCGCGCTGCACCAATCAGACGAGTCGGTAGCGTGGTTGGATCCCAATCCATCGTCGGTAACTTCTGGTTCTCGTCCCATGATTGTCTCCATTTGAGTGCTCCTTTTTTGTGCTGCTATACCTCATGAAGGAAGCCGTCAATCGACACGTACCTCGGTTTCCGAATTGCTGTCGGCGTCTCGGCTTCGGTTTGCGCAGCGTGCTCGGCTTGCTCCTGTTCCGTTTCAGCGACTATCTCAGCCACTTCGGCGGAACTTTTTGCAAGCCGAATGCGCCGAATCTGGTCTTGCGTCAATCGAACGTCCACAGTTATCTCCGTCGAAAAGCGTTGATGAAGTCTTCGTTAGCCTTCGACGCGTCGCCCGCCGCAAAGCCTTCATGTGAGCGTTTCCATATCTCCAGAATCTCTTGCGGCGTGTTGTCCTTCAACGAATCGATAATTTCTTTTTGCGTCGTCTCACGCTCGAAGAGGGTGTTGTGTGTCTTGAGATAATCGTACGCCTTCACGAGTGACTCGACACTTGGCTGGTCTTGCAAACCCAGCGCGGCAATCGCCGTCTGAATTTGGGCGAGGTTGCGATTTCCTCCAGGCCACATCGCACCAGGACCCTGCAAGAAGGCGTCGGTAGCCTGCGCCCAAGACTGCTGAAACGTATCAGCCTCGTGTTTTTGAGCGTTCGCGCGCAGCGTGTCGATTGAAATTCCCTGGCTCTCCAAATATTCCCCGACGGCTCCGCTCTTCTGCAAAAACTCTGCCGTCGTGATTTGACCAGTCTTAAACTGACGCTCAAGTTCTACGCGTTCCATCAAAGCGCGCTGACGTTCCAAGTCGGTCTGCTCTTGACGCGTCGGAGCTTGCAGCACCTCAGCCACTTGCAACGCGCTCTGAATGTCACGTTCCAACATTTCGTGGTCGCTATTTGAAAATTCAATCTCTTTCCCCGCGATTGTGACAGTACGGGTGTACGGGCGTTCACCCGCATTCGCTGCGGCAGCACGAGTAGCTTCTTCCTGCGCAGCGGCATCGCGCACTGCGCTCTCGAACTGACCCGTGATTGGATTTCTCGTCACACCGTTTGCTGCGAGACCTCGGTCCCGAGCGTGCCTGCTCAGTTCCAGAATCTCCTCCACACTTTGAGTTTTCGCGATATCGGCAGCGTAGGCCTTATCGCCCTGCATGAAATCCGTCATGGTAATCTCCTCGCGGCAATGCCGCCACTACTCTTCACAGACTTTACTGGCCCGACTTTGCTTCCTGTTCGCGAACGCGTCCGTACAACGGATGCTCGGGAATGAGAAAGTGGGTGCAACGCCCCGTCTTCGGGTTGTAGAACGGCTTCCATCCCGTGATGCCCTGCTTGGCAAGCTCACCGAGGTAGAAGTTAGTTTTCGCTTCCGTGTCGAGACCAGGAACTGCCAAAATATAGTGCGCGGGTTCAATCATCACTCGGCAATGCACACAGATTCCTCTCGGCAGGCGGTCGGGGTAGTTATGAGTGAGCGAAAGGGCTGACCTATTGTTCTGGTCCATGTGCGAACAGTTCTTCTGTTGGAGTTCAAGATTGATTCGATTCTGAGCGTCCTGCTCAAATCCCTGTTGCTTCTCCCTCTTGAACCGCTCTTGGAGTTTGTCGAACTCATCAAGCTCACGCTGCTCTTTCGGACTGGGTTGTTTGAGCTTCTCCAGCATGGGCAGGAAGTTCGCGAGTACTTCGCTGATGGCTGCCTTCACAGTAGAATTCGTGTAGGCAATCATCTGCGGAGTCAAAGCCTCGGGCACCGCTTCCGCCACATCCCTCTTGTGAATCGTCGCAGCCACGTTTTCGGCAGCATCTAAAACAGCAGCACGCTCCTCTGGCGTTCCGCGACGCTCGTCACTCGCAAGTGCTTTTGCCGTCTTTACGGCAATCTCTGCATTTACCGACGCCATCGTGTCGGCAAAGGATTGCGACTGCATCTTCGCCTTGACTCGTTCGGTTGCTTCCTCCAGAGGGTTTTTTGATTCTGTCGGCTCCGCAGTTTCCACAACTGGAAAGACAGCGGCTCCTGGTGCATTTAAGTTCAGACCTTCGAGTTTCATTGTGATTCTCCCTTTGCGGCTGTTGGCCGCGTACTCCGAAAATGTTTAAGCCTTGCCTTGCAACAACGCGATTACTTCCTGAACATCCGCACGATTCAAAATGTCTTCCGCGATTTTCTCGGCTTTCTTCTCGTCGGCGACGCCGAACGCCATGACTGCCTGCGTCATCGAGTTCCCCCGTACAGAACGCTAGCCAACAATTGCTTATGTTGCGGATTCAATTTCCGCCACGCACTCGTACCCGAAAGCTGTTCGAGACTCATCTTGTTCGGCTGCGACTGCGGCACGGGGATTGAAAGAATTTGTCCCTTCACTTCTTGCCGTCGCGGGGGCGATTGCGGCCCACGTGGTTCGTTCAACCATCGCGATTTGACCTTGGTCTCCATCACGCGGCCTTGTCGAGTGCTGCAAGTTCTGCTGCGGTGCGTCGGTGACAACCAACGATCCATTTCCGTCCCGATGGCGTGATGATGGAAACTGCGCCGTGCAGCAGTCCGTCGGGATGCTCCTCATCGGTGATGGGACTCGGGCGACGCAACGCCAAGGTCTCACGCTCGACGCGCTCCATGTCATCGTTGAATTGTTCTTCCGTCAGCGGGCCGTGCTTCACCGATTCGCTTATCCAGTACCAGCCGCTAGGCTCACTGATTGAAACGTCGTTCGACGGGACAACGGTTTCGGAATCGAGTTTCATATCGGGTCTCCCTCTAAAGCTTTCAGACCATCAGGCGAAACAACTGTGACTCGAACGCGTCGACCACCAACGGTCACGATGTCACCGACGTTGAAGATGTGTGCTGGCTTCGCCGCCTCGGGCTCAGGTGCTGGCGTCTTCACGCCAAGCAGTTCCATTTTGGACTCGATGGCGCGGAGCCTGGTCGCCGCTGGGATGCCTTTGGAGTTGATGATGCGGTCGAGTTGCTCGACGAGCAATTCCTTCTGGTCCTTTTTGAGATACAGGTCGATGGCGGCTTTGACGGCGGGGAGCCGAAGCAGAGCGTACGAGCTTTTCCGCGCGCACTCGTCATCGGTCATTGAGTAGGCCGTCGATGCCGCAAAGGTCTGGTCGCCGTCGCTATCGATGAGGGTCTGCACGAATAGCTTCCGCTGTTCGGACAGCCGTTTCCATTCGGCACTGCCGTGGAATTCCTCTTGTGTCAGGTGCGGTCGATTGAAGTTCAACATCTTCAGACTCCCTTTCCAGTGTTGACGGCGGGCATCAGGAGCACCGAGCGGATGACACCACGCCAGCCGTCAGTTGCATGCTCAGTGCCCGCCATCTCTCCGAACGTTCGGCGGTTCCGTCCGCTAGCGGAGGGCGTGCGGCGAATTCGCCAAAATAGTGCTCTCTCTAATGACAGGGTTATTCTGAAACTTGTGAGTGCATACAGCGAGCGGATACCAGATTAGTCATGCGAGGGGAATTCTACAGGGACTATATCTACCACAGTGTTACCTATACTTGATAGGTACTTGTGGGCGTTCGGGCTCCTGCCTGGAATGCTGAAAGGGGACCCAAAATTTATACCCGGTTCCCATGGTACCCCGATGAAAAATCAGGATGTTAGGTGGGTGCGAGTGGGTTGGAAATATCGACAAGAGGGGGGTGTACTAAGCGCGGCTGCGGGTGGTACTGAGTTGGGGCGTTCGCGCCGACAATGAGAATCCCAAAGGGTCCCCTATCGCGCTTGCCCGTCGGAGTGTTACCGTATGTCGCAAATGATTGATTATACATAAGTTGCGAGTGGATTGGTAGGCGGGCGGATGATTCATGGGGCGACGGGGTGGGATGGCGCATGTCCTGCGCCGTCATGCACTTGCACCGCGTTCGATCCGCAGGCCGTGGTAGCACGTCAGTTCTTACATCTGATTGACTACGGTAAAGCCTCTGCATTGTGTATGATGCACGCACCTATGCACCGTGTGACAACGAACCGCGCTGGTCTGCAGATCCGGTTCCTTCGTAGAAAAAGAGAAGTGCGAAGACATTCGTAGATTGATTTGATGACGAATGACCGAGTTGCCTAAGCCCGCCAAGCAGAGGGACTCCAATGGGGTTTTTGAAATCTAATAGCAAATCACCAAAGGAACCCCCTTTTTATCTATGACTTGCGAGATATAGACCGATGCCAGCGACAGACTGTAGATCATCCCGACCGCGACGCGCGCCGATCCATGGCGGGTGCGGCGGGGCATTCCGAATACTGGGTTCTAAGCCCTGCGCCGTCAGTGACTTGCACTGCTGGTCGATCCGTCGTTCGTGGTACAGGCGAGCGCGCCAGTACCGCACAATCCCGACCACAGCACATGATGCGCGCAAATAAGCCCAGCACATTCAGCGGGTTACAGCGGATTCTGCACCCGCGTTTGAGTCGGCGTCCCATGCGTTTTCGGGCTCTGGGTAAAATCGCCACACTTTTCGCGGTCACGAAACAAATCGGCGAGAAGTGCCGAGTTGCGTGGCTCTCGCTGGACTGGCCGCCATGGACGCAAGCGCAGTGTGCGATACCAGTATCCTGCCGCATGCTGTCTCAGGTGGGAGTATTCCGAAGCGCCGACGCATCCTCTCCGTTACCGACGATGCTCCTGCGGACAATGCGTCTCGTATGCCTCTACGCTATGCCCTGACGTTTGCACAGGACTCAGCAGCCTGTACGAACAGATCTGCGCCGCCGCGTTGCCTTCGGAGCGCGTCCCTGAACGATCCTGGGATGCCCCTGGTGAATTTTAGTCCCTGGGCTCAGTCGGGCTCAACGCTCTGGTACGATCACAGGTCTGGGCGTCGCGGAGCGCAGGCGGTGCAGGGATGGCTGCCCCTGTCGGAAGCGGTGCTTGTTCTGCACAAAAGCGTGGAGCAGGAGCAAGTGACCCAAATTTCCGGTAATCCGACTTACCGTCCATTCGCTGCCGCTGAGTCTAGCGCTCCTCGCAACACGTGCTATACGTATTCAAGTGTTGTGCCAAATGTTGAAGATCAGGGGGGCGTTTCATTTGCCTGCAAGGCGGTCGCATGCGTCGCGGAAATCTAGCCTGTATGGCATTAATTTCATTGCGTCTCGGTACAGTCGCAAAGCATGTTTCATATCGCCCTTCTTTTCGTATACCTGGCCCAGGGCATAAAGCAAAGGTCCATTATTCTCCGTTTGGCGAAGCAGATCGTTTTGGTGAACAGGAGGTTGCTCGCGGGCGTTCTCTGACCAGTATTTCGGGTCTGCCGTGAGGCATTGCCGATATGCGGCGATGGCATCATCGAAGCGGCCCTCAGCAACTAGAGTATTTCCCAAATCGAACTCTGCCTCAGGATCGCCAGGTGTCAAGGAAAGAGCCTGTTGAAACTGAGCCTCCGCTTGTTCGGGGAGACCCATCCAGTAAAGCTCCGCTCCGAAGGACACTGCTTTCCCACGATTGTTCGCAACTTGGTCGGCTGTCTCCTTATATGAATTCAGCAGTGTTCGTTGTTTATCTTTGTCAGCCTGCAAGAAATAACAGACAGGAATTACCGTCAGTACGTCCTGGGCCGAGGGTTGGAATTTCCAAGTCGATACTGCACCCATCGCGGATCGGAACATCAACATCGGACCGCTCAGAGGGATTGCGTTCTTAGTCGAGCCGTCGGTCGATACTATGAACGAAACGTAAACGCACCCCTCGACGTGACCGAGAGACGCAATTTGAGGATAAACGGCAGGGCTTCCCGAGATTCTCAGGGAGTCTTCCGTCTTCCATGGCACGAACAGCGGTGATGGTCCGGTGATCGATTGAGGCGATGACGACGCGGGTCCGAGAGCGGTTACCAATGCCAAAAGCATACCGGCAAGCAGCAATCGGATTCTGTCTCTCACGCTATCCTACTGGAACGGAAGGCACATCCTAGCATTCCCGCAAAGGTGTGACAATCAACTGAGCCCATTAATCCGGGATGGTCTTCCCGCAAGTGGATGATCAACGCCGAAACTGGAAAATTGGTCTCGTCGAGTGCCGCAAGTTTCCGGTAATCCGACTTACCGGGACTCAGCAACGTAAGGGTCGTCATTTTGGGGATAGAATTAAACAATGAAAACGCCCGCTAAAGAGGCAGGTTTGATTGCCATGGTCGCGTTTCTAGTTACCGGCTGCCAATTGCCCGCTATCCAGTCGGAAATGCAATCAGCGAAGATGGCATCCTGGAAAACTGATCTCCGCGACTCAAGGCACAATTGGGACGATTTACACACTCCTGCAGTTTTTCAAGCGACACGACAAATTGCCTTCGGTAGCAATGCGGAACTTGTCGTTGCGAAAGACAGCGGTCCGTTTGCAAAGCCAAACGAAGTACACGCATGGGTGCTAGACGCCAAGAATGGAAAGATTCTGCGCGAGACCGATTGGACTGCGGGTTCTTGGCCTTTCCTCTTTGCAACTTCGACTGGCAAGTATGCAGTTGTTACTGAAGCCGGGATGGCGCTCTATTCGCAGGGATTGCAGAGTGCCATCGCCACCGGGACCCACAGGGCAGACAAGGTATCGCCCGATGGACGCTATCTCAGTGCAACTGAAAGCATCCCGGGGCACGGAGTCACAATCTTTATCGATGCAGACACTCTGAAGCCGAATGGAACACAGTTCCAGGACATATACGTTTGGTCAATCGCTGACAATCGAGTTGCCTCTGATGCATTTAGGGGTGAAGGAGCCGTCGTATTGATACGAGACATCAGTAAGAAAGTGCCGGAATATCAAACGGACTGCAAAGGTGCCCGACCGAACTTCATTACGAGTGATTTATTGGCTGTTCTGGGATGCGAACGATTAGATGTCGTGTCCCTGACTAGCGGGAAGACTTTCACTTCTACTCTCAAAGGAGCCGAAGCATTTTTTGCCGCTGTCTCACGAGATGGAAACCGTTTTGCGGTTATTCAGGCGTTTACACGGCCCGCTGACCCCCCAATTCTTTCGCTGGAACGGGTCACGGTCTTCGATGTAACTCAACGAAAGCCAGTGTTTGCGACGGATATTTCTGATCTGAAAGACTTCACGATAGGCGGATCTTCTGGAGTGGCGCTTTCACCCGACGGCTCTAGCTTGGCAATCAATTCCGCAGGTGTGGTTCGTCTCTTCGCTCTGCAAGCTCAATAAGAACTACCCAGTAGTGCCTGAGTAACGCTGAAACCGGAAAGTTGGTCCCCGGCACCCCGAGTTTCCGGTAATCCGACTACACAGGA
>Ga0181538_10006064_pt1 | contig 10589 bp, 6 predicted proteins | sample PEATcosm2014_Bin_40_FD_119773 | JGI IMG/M metagenome (GOLD analysis project Ga0181538, IMG submission 119773) | Peatland microbial communities from MTU Mesocosm Facility, Houghton, MI, USA - PEATcosm2014_Bin23_30_metaG | ecosystem: Environmental > Terrestrial > Soil > Wetlands > Peat | place...
ACAAGCGGCTGAACCTCTGGTACGTCGACCTCGAGAAGAAGACCCCTGTGCATGTGGACACCGACCTTTTCGACGGCTCCAGCTTCAGCACCGTGTGGGCGCCCGACAGCAAGTGGCTGGCCTACACCAAGCAACTCGATAATCGCATGCACGCGATATTCGTTTATTCTCTCGAGACCGCTAAAGCCACTCAGATCACCGACGGCATGAGCGACGTACAAACTCCGGATTTCGATAAGGGCGGGAAGTACCTCTACTTTACGGCCAGCACGGACATTGGCCTTGTGGCGGGCGGCGACATGTCGGCCATCGACCGGCCGGTGTCACGCTCTGTGTACGTCGTGGTGCTCAAGAAGGGCGTGGCTTCGCCGCTCGCGCCCGAGAGTGACGAGGAAAATAAGAAAACCGACGCTGAAGGCGCAAAGGAGGGTCCCGGCGACAAGGCCGCAGCCGACAAATCCAAGGAATCTGCGGAAGCAAAAGATAAGGATAAGGAAAAGCCGAAGGAACCGCCCAAAGTCGAGATCGACTTTGACAAAATTGGCCAGCGCATCCTGGCTATGCCGATCCCGGCGAAGAACTATTTCGGACTGACCGCAGGAAAAGAAGGCGAGATTTTTTTCGTGGAAGGGCCTCCGACCATCAGTTTTGAAGGGCCGCCCAGCCTTACAGCCTGGAAGTTCACGCTCAAGACTCGCAAGACCGACAAGCTGGTGGAAGGCATTTCGGTCTTCACCACTTCCTTTGACGGTGAAAAGATGCTCTACAAGCAAGGCCAGGCTTGGTTTATCAATCCTGCCGACAAGCCGCCCGAAGCGGGTAAGGGCGGTTTGAAGACCGCAGATATGGAAGTGCACGTGGATCCGCGCGCCGAGTGGAAACAGATGTACCACGAGGTGTGGCGGATCGAGCGCGACTTCTTTTATGACCCCCACCACCACGGCCTTGATCTCGAACAGGCTGAGAAAACCTTCGCGCCTTACCTCGACAATGTCACCAGCCGCGGGGACCTGAACTACGTGTTCCGCGAGATGCTGAGCTACATGTCCGTGGGTCACATGTTCGTGGGGGGCGGCACGCAACCGGAAATTCCCAAAGTTAAAGTCGGCCTGCTGGGCGCGGATTACAAGATTGAGAACGGCCGTTACCGTTTCACACACGTTTACGATGGCGAGAATTGGAATCCCAAACTACAAGCGCCTCTTACCCAGCCAGGCGTCGATGTGCGGGAAGGCGAGTACCTGCTGGCGGTCAACGGCCGCGAGTTGCACGACACGGACAACATCTACAGCTTTTTCCTCGAAACCGCCGGGCAGCAGGCGGTTCTTAAGATCGGCCCGAATCCGAATGACACCGGCTCGCGCCAGGTCACCGTCGTTCCCGTCGACAACGAACAGAACCTGCGCAACCTCTACTGGATCGAAAGCAATCGGCGCAAGGTCGACGAGTTGACGGGCGGCAAGGTGGCCTACGTTTACGTGCCGGACACCGGCCCGGGCGGGTACTCGAATTTCAACCGCTATTTCTTCGCTCAGGTCGGCAAGCAGGCGGCCATCATCGACGAGCGCTTCAATCACGGCGGCTTCCTCGCCGATTTCATCGTCGATTACCTGCGCCGTCCGCTTCTGAACAAGGTGATGACTCGCGAGGGCAAGGATCAGTGGGAGCCCGCAGGGGCGATCTACGGTCCCAAGGTCATGATCGTGAATCAATTCGCGGGTTCGGGCGGTGACGCTCTGCCTTGGTACTTCCGCAAGCTCGCCATCGGCACCATCGTGGGCGAGAAGACCTGGGGCGGGCTCATCGGCATCGGCGGCTACCCGCCTCTCCTCGACAACGGATACGTCATGGCGCCGCGCTGGGCCATCTACGGGCTGCAGGGAGAGTGGGAGGTCGAAAACCACGGCATCAAGCCGGACATTGAAGTTTCCATGGACCCGAAGGCGGTGCGCGACGGCCACGATCCGCAACTCGAAAAGGCAATCGAGACGGTGATGGAGTTGCTTAAACAGCATCCCATTCCCGACTACGCCAAGCCTGCGTACCCCGATTACCACCCGGTGATGCCGTCGCTGCCGTAAGTTTTTGGGGCGGCCCTTGTGGCCGCCCCCGACCCGTTTTGCCTCAGGGTCCTGAAGTCTACTGCGTCTCTACTTGAGGATGCGAAATCCTGACCGGAGTTGGTCTACACTTGCTCTATTGGGCAGCCGGCGGATCGATGCCAAAGCAAAACACGTCGTACGAACCCGGCGTTCGCACGCCATACTCACCGGGCTGTAAGGGTTCGGCAGGCGAAATCTCAATGGATGTAGCACTGTACTTTTTCACTTGAAAGGGCACACGACCTTTGTCAACTTGATGTACCCCACCTTTTCCGACGTAGCCTGCGAAGATCGGCCCCGACTTTGCCTGGGTTAGCTCCCGACGGTTGCCTTTTTGGTCGAACTTGACGATCTCAATTAAAGATTGTGGATCCAGAGTCGGCGAAGCCTGCGACACGAAATGAAGCTCTTGGCCAGCCGTAAACCTCACACTCGACTTGGGGCCGTCCGTCTGAGACACGGACTTCATCCCTCCAAAGCCTAATGCCTTCGTTTTCGACGCCAAAGTCAACTTCTGCCGTTGCAGGAGGTTGAGTTTATTCGCCGCGGCATCATACCAGTAAACCTGACCAAAATACTCGGGTTCAGGCTTGGCGGCTTCCTGCGCGTCCGCAATACACCGCCCACCCGCAGCAAGCAGCCCTGCGGCGAGAATCAATCCGGCCGCTCCACTCTTGTATGCCTTGCTAACCATTGTTGCCTCCTTTATTTTCAAAGAATTTATCGGTCTTCGAATTCGCTGCTCCCTTAAGGAGCGGACGGCTTGAATTTCGAAGGGGATGCTGCCTTTCTCCGGTCAGATATTAACTGCCTGCGTGCGTGGAGTTCCGCATTTGGCGCAAAATCTTGCTCCACCCGTCAACGCCCCTCCGCAGTTCGAGCAGAAACCGGCTGGGGACGAAATAGGAGCGCTGACCGGATGAACCTCACGTCCGCTGCTGCTGTTGGTCGGCATAATCTTGACATCGTAGATGAGAGGCTTGCCGCTGAAAGCCGTAGAAATTGTGTTGACGATACCCAAAATCAAGCCGGCCACGGGTATCAGAATCACGAGCCCGAGAAACACCCACGGGCTTCCTGTTGCGAAGGTGATTCCCAATCCGACGACCACAACGATGGCCATGATGGCCTTAATCTGTCCGCGCCAAATCATTGCCTTCCTCCCATCCGCAATTTTCGATTGCAGGGTACCCTCTTTTCTCTCATTATTTAGCGGTCACCGGCGTGTTTCGAATTCCGCACGCGATGCAGAACTCTCCTGCTGCACACAGCGGCTTCGCGTGCTTCATACAGAGACCGCCTGGCCCGTTGTCTGGTGTCTTAATAATCGTTCCTCTTAATTGTGCTGTCATGTTGATTGTCTCCTGATGCTCTGTTTCCTAATACGGCTCCAGGCCTATACTCAGTCTGAAGACCGCGCCGGAGTTGCTGGCCCCGCCTGCCCACGTTGTCCCGAAGAAGTCCCCATCGGTGGGGTCCTGGATCAGCGCTCCATAGGGGTTGGAGCCATCCGTGCAAGAAGCGCCGCCTTGCGAGCAAAAGCTGTAGAGCGTCGTCAACGTGCCGCTTGGGGTAATTCGGAAGATCGTGCCACAGGCTCCCACCTTCGGGCAGGCGCCCTTCTGCCCTCCCTGTTCCGTGGTGCCGTAGAAGCTCCCATCACTGCCCTGGACCAGCGCCGCGTTGGGCACTTGGCCGTCCGGGCAACCGCTGCTGGAGCAAAAACTGTAGAGCGTCGTAAACTTGCCGGCTGGAGTGATTTTGAAGACTGTGCCACACCGAACTTCCGCTGCACAGCCCCCCTGCTGAGCCCCGCCGGCGTTTGTTGTCCCGTAGAAGTTCCCGTCGGTGCCCAGCATCAGTGCTCCTTGCGGGTGTGCGCCATCCGTACCAGCAAAGCTGTGCAGCGTTGTCAGTTTGCCACCGGTGGTGATTTCGAACACCGTGCCATTTCCGTCGTTAGCCCCGCCTCCCCACGTTGTCCCGAAGAAGTTCCCATTGGCGCCCTGGACCAGCGCCGCGTAGGGGTTGCCGCCATCCGTACAATTGCTTTCCAGGCAGAACCTGTAAAGTGTCGTCAGCTCGCCGCTCGAGGTGATTTTGAAGACCGTGCCGTAGCCAAGGCCTAAACCGCCGGCTTCCGTGGTCCCGTAGAAGTCCCCATCGCTGCCCTGGACCAGCGCCGCGTAGGGATCCGTGCCGTCCGCACAAGGGGTGGTCTTGCAAAAGGTGTAAAGTGTTGTCAGCTTGCCGCTCGAGGTGATTTTGAAGATGGTGCCACATCCATCAAACCCATCGCAGCCGAAGTCAGTCCCGCCAGCCTGCGTGGTTCCGTAGAAGTTTCCATCGCTGCCCTGAACCAACCCTGCGTAGGGCAGTTCGCCGTCCGCGCAATTGGTCTCGGAGCAGAAATAGTAAAGTGTCGTGGGCGTGCCGCTTGAGGTGATTTGGAAGACTGCGCCACTATAGTCATTACCATCGTGATTGCCAGCCCAGGTTGTGCCGTACAAGTCCCCATTCTTGGCCCTGACGAGCCCCGCATAGGGGTTGCGGCCGTCTGCGTTGTCGAGGCTGTACAGCATTTCGAAGGCGACAGTAAGGTCTTCACAAGCAACCTCCACGTCCGTGACCTTGGCTGTTGCCGTACCATCGCCATTCTTTACTGTGCAGGTCTGCGCTGGAACGGAAGGCTGCGTAAGAACCGTAACCTTATAAGTGTCCCCGTCCGCAATGGCCGTGGTGAACGTGAAGTTTCCGTTTGCGCTAACCGCCAGGTTGTTGCCACCATTGTCCTGCAGCACAAGCCCTGCACCGGAGAGACCCGAAACCGTGCCTCCAATGGTGTACGTGGTCTCGGAAGAGCTGCCAGAGGAAGGGAGAACCAAAGAACCAATAACTACGAGTATCAGGATTGACGCTTTCATCGTCGCCTCCATATTCAAAAGTGTCGACTTAAAGATCCATCGCCCAAAAACTCTCGAATTCTTCCCACAAGGATGCCCGCCAGGCAGTGTCCTAATTTGGGCCGTAACGCCGGCTTCCAGCTGGCACGCGGGCCGCCAAGATGGCGGCGCTACGGCCAAATTAGGACAGCACCGCCCGCTACGGCAAGTTGCACGCGGCCATTTGCATTGCTATAATTCGTAACTCTCCTGAATTTGTGGGCCCTCACTGAGCATTGCGTAAGACCGAAGGAGAAACCGTCATGCCACTTCGAAAAAACCGAGTGGTTCACGGTCCCGACGGTGCGGGACAAGCGAGCGACGTGCCGGAGGAGAGGCGCACGCTCGACACCCTGTTCAGCGTGACCTATGAGGAATTACGCCGTCTGGCTTCTTCCGTGAAGCGCAGTGACGCCAACGCCACCCTCAGCCCCACGACTCTCGTGAACGAGGCCTGGCTGAAGCTCTCGAGTTCACCCGAATTCGCATCGCAATCCCGTCTTCACTTCAAACGCATCGCCGCGCGGGCCATGCGTCAGATCCTGATCGAGGCGGCGCGCCGTTGGAGCGCGCAAAAGCGCGGGGGAGGGGACGTCGTTTTTGTAGAGTTCGGCGATTCATCCGACCAAATCGCGTCTTCCGATGAAGATTTGATCGCGCTGGATCTGGCCCTCGAGGAACTCGCGCGCCTCAATCCCCGCCAAGCCGTAATGATCGAGAGTCGCTTTTTCGGAGGTATGGATATCGCGGAAACCGCGGCGCTGCTCGAAGTATCCGAGGCCACAATCCTGCGGGACTGGCGGGCGGCGAGAGCATGGCTGGCGCGTGAAATCCGCCGCGCGCGCTGACCTATCGAACCATCGTGCACGGGGTAGCTCATGGACCAGGAACGTTGGGAGCGACTTCAATCGTTGTTTCATAACGCGCTGGATCGTCCCCAATCGGACCGTGCAGAATTCCTCAAGGCCGCATGTGGCGGCGACGGCGATCTCCTGGCCGAAGTGGTGGCGTTGCTCGAGGAAGATGCGACGAGCGATTCGGTTTTGGATCGCGACCTCGACGGGATTGCACGTCAGGTGCTCGACGCGCCGCTCAAATCCATTCCCCGGCAAGAGTTCGGGCCGTACCGCATCAAGAGCCTTCTCGGAGAGGGTGGGATGGGGGTGGTGTACCTCGCCGAACGGGAAGATCTCGGCAGTCTGGTAGCAATCAAAGTTCTGCGCGATGCGTGGATATCGCCGGCGCGAATGGCCCGCTTTGAGAGCGAGCAGCGAACGCTTGCGAGCCTGAATCACCCCTCGATTGCGCGCCTTTACGACGCGGACTGCCTCGGTAACGGAACTCCCTGGTTCGTTATGGAGTTTGTCGATGGGGCGCCGATTACGGACTATTGCCGTAATCGTGAATGCTCCATCGAAGAGCGCCTGCGGCTGTTGCGCGGTGCGTGCGAGGCGGTTGAATACGCCCACTCGCAGGCGATCATTCATCGCGATCTGAAGCCGTCCAACATCCTCGTGAAGGCTGACGGCACGGTCAAGCTGCTGGATTTCGGCATCGCGAAGCAACTGGAAAGCGTTGACGCGGCGGCGGACCCCACCCTAACTTCGCTGCGGCTCATGACCCCAGCCTATGCGGCTCCCGAGCGCCTTCAAAGCGGCCACGCTGGCACCACTTCCGATGTTTATTCCCTGGGTGTCATCCTTTACGAATTATTGGCGGGGCGGCTGCCGTTTGACCTCTCAAAGAGAACACCTGCCGAGGCTGAACTCGCTGTTGTGCGCGGCGAACCGGAGAAACCGTCCGCCGTAGCGGCCAAGCACCAGGGAATTCTGAGAGCGGGTAAAGCAGCGTGGCGAGATCTCGACGTGCTGTGCCTCACCGCCATGCATAAAGATCCCGGGCGGAGATACCGATCCGTCGAGGCCCTGATTCGAGATATCGACCATTACCTAAAGGGAGAACCGCTCGAAGCTCAGACCGATACTTTGCCTTACAGGGTCGCTAAGTTCGTGCGCCGCAACCGCAAGGTCGTGGCGGCGGCAGCCATCGTATTCGCCCTGATCGCTGTGGAGGCGGCCGTCTTCACCATCCGGCTGGCGCGGGCGCGCAACGCGGCGTTGGCTGAGACAGCCCGAACACAGCGCATCCAGCGCTTCATGCTGAATTTGTTCGAAGGAGGCCATCACGAGGCTGGTCCATCCGAAAACCTCCGGGTGGTCGAGCTGCTCGACCGCGGCGTGCAGGAGGCCCGCACTCTCAACCAGGACCCGACGGTGCAGGCAGAGCTGTATGCAACTCTGGGAGGCATCTACGAGAAGCTCGGCAAATTCGACCAAGCCGGTTCTCTTTTGCAGTCCGCGTTCGACAAACAAAAAGCGGTTTCAGGACCGAATAGCATCGAGGCCGCAGAGAGTCTCGTGGCGCTCGGTTCCTTGCAGTCAAATCAGGGCAACCATATGGAAGGCGAGCGATTGATCCGTGAAGCGCTTGCCATCGAGCGCGCGCATCACCCGCGAAATGCCCCCGCGCTGGCGAAAGCCACCTCCGCCCTGGGACAGGCGCTCGAAGCAGCCGGATTGCACGATCAAGCGATAAACGTGCTCGATGAAACCCTGCAGCTCCAACTCGCCGCCAGCGGGGACTTGCCTGAGCTCTCCCGGAGCCTGACGGCGCTTGCGGATGCCCACTTCTTACTTGAACGCTATGCCGTGGCCAATTCCCTGAACCAGCGCGCGCTCGAGATCGACCGCCAAATTTACGGGGAGCGGCATCCGTATGTCGCCGACAATCTAGTCGATCTGGGGAACATACAACATCAGTGGGGGCATTACCCAGAAGCCGAGCGCTACTATCGGCAAGCGCTCGACATCACCGAGACGTGGTACGGCAAAGAGAATCCAGAGACAGCCTCAGAAATGATTACGCTTGCTCAGACTCTGGCGTTTGAAAAGCGTTATGACGAGGCCGAAGTGTTGCTTCGACAGGCTCTGGCCACCCAGGAGATTGTCTACGGAAAAGTAAACTCACACGTTGCCTTCGCGCTCAACGCTCTGGGCATTGTGGCGATAAAACGCGGCGACCTCGACGGCGCAGCGTCCGACTTCAGCCGCGTGCTCGACATCTACCGCTCGGTCTATGGCGACAAGGACTCCCACGTCGCAACTGCAACTTCGAACCTCGCCAGTGTGTACCTGCAACGGAAAGAGTATGCGCATGCCGAACTGCTTTACCGCGACGCTGCGCGCCGATACACCGAGGCGCTCTCCCCTGGGAGCATGGACATCGGAATCGCTAAAATCAAATTGGGCCGGGTTCTCCTCCGGGAGCGGCGATACCAGGAGGCGGAAGCACAAACTTCGGAGGGGTACAGGATTGTGGCAAAGCAAGCTATCCCCTCGACAAGTTTCCGTCGAGCCGCATGCGAAGATCTGGTGGCCGAATACACAGCCTTGCACCAGCCCGAGAAAGCAAAGCCGTTCCAGACCGAATTAGCTGCGGCGCCCCGATAAGTAGCCGCGGGGCAGCACTGCATCGCGGTTCGAGAGCATCGTCGGCTTGTTCCTTGTTGTTATCGCAGTTCTACCTGGGGCGCAATTCTATTCCGGTCGTGCCGGACGGGAGCGCGACATGAGACCTTTGGACCCCTGGATTGGGCGGCTGACGTACATCGGCCTGAGTCGGCCTTTATCGTTGATGGAATCCAGAACTTCTTGAGGCGGTGAGGAGGAATAGACTCAGCGGCGCTGTCGGGCCTTCAGTCTGCCGTCATGATGGTGGGTTAGAGAAGTTCGCGGAATTGCTCGATCGTGAGGCCTGCGCCTTTACAACACCTGCCTTGGTGATGGCGTTGACCGGGTTGTGTCGTGGAATCGTGATTCGGCGTACCCCGTCGGACATGACGATGTGCTTGCCTTGACGAAGAACTCGGAAGCCTGCCTTCTCCAAGGCTCTGACTGCCTCGAGATGGTTGACACCCGGCAGCTTTCCCAAAGCTAGACCGGCACCTCGATTTCTTCAACCTCGGCGCCCTCAAGCTGCTCCACCGGTACGCCTAAATACTCCCGAATCGCATCTGAAATATTCGTCACCGCCTCTTCTCGCGTCGCACCCTGTGACCAGCAACCGGGTAGACTCGGCGCGGAAACGGCGTACCCCTCTTCTGATGGGTATAGAACAATCTTCACCCGCATGCGCCCTCCCAGCCCGAGTATATCCGAACAGCGGTAGGTTTGCCGATGATCCTCAAGAATTCTCAGGCCCGGCTCCAATCGAGTATAATTGAGGGATCGGGCAGGGCCGATTCCATGATAAGTTTTGGACTTCCAGAGACGATCTGGCAGGATGCGCGGTTTGCGTTACGAACGTTGCGCAAGAACCCGACCTTCGCCGCGATCGCCATAATCATTGTGGCGCTCGGGATCGGGGCCAATACTGCCATGTTCACGGTGATCCACGCGATTCTGTGGAAGCCGCTCGCCTACCCCCATCCCGATCGCCTCGTCCACATCTCGGGTGGCGCCACTCCGACGCGATTCGCAGAGATGAGGGCCGCTGCGCACTCGTTCACCGATCTCGGAGCTTTTTCCGGCACGGAGGACATCACCCTGGCAGGCGTCGGCGAGCCTGAGGTTTTGGCCGGTGTGCGAATTTCCGCGAGTTTTCTCCACATTCTCGGTGTCGAACCGCTACTCGGCCGCGGCTTCCTTCCGCAGGAAGATTCGGCGGGAGGCCCGCCCGTGGCGATGATCAGTTTCGAGCTGTGGCAGCGCCGCTTCGCGGGCGATCCGCAGATTGTGGGCAAGACGGCCACGCTGGCGGCGGCGCCCTACACCATCATCGGGATTCTTCCTTCGCATTTTCACTTTCTTTTTTCGAATGTCGACATCTGGATGACCGCGCCGCAGGAATCGCCGCGCTTCCCTCCACGGTCCCGCGCCCTGAGTCCCTACCTGAGCGTCTTCGGCCGCCTCAAGCCGGGCGTGGGCTTCGAGCAGGCGAACGCCGAGATGACAGTGATTCGGCGTCAATACGCGCAGGCGCATCCCGCCATGCTCGACGCCAAGCCGAAAATGGCTGAAGATGTCACTCCGATGAAGGATGACCTGGTGCGAAACGTCCGCTCGATGCTCTGGCTGCTTTTTGGAGCCGTTGGGTTTGTCCTGCTGATTGCCTGTGGCAACCTGGCCAGCCTTTTGCTGGCGCGAGCCACCGTCCGGTCGCGCGAGTTCGCGGTGCGGTCGGCGCTTGGTGCAGCGCGCACTCGCCTGATCGGGCAATTGCTTCTCGAGAGTCTCGTCTTAGCCGTCACGGGGGGTGCGCTGGGAGCACTGTTGGCGGTTTGGAGCCTGCGCGCCATCCCCCACCTCGCGGCTTTCGAACTGCCGCGTTCCGGCGAGATTGGCGTGGATTGGGCCGTGCTCGGCTTCGCTGCCCTGCTTTCCGTTGCCACAGGCGTACTCTTTGGCTTGGCGCCTTCGCTTAGCGCCTCGCGGCCCGATCTCATGGCTGTTTTGCGAAGCGGCGGTGAGAGCGGAAAGCTGGGAAC
>Ga0181538_10006067_pt1 | contig 10586 bp, 13 predicted proteins | sample PEATcosm2014_Bin_40_FD_119773 | JGI IMG/M metagenome (GOLD analysis project Ga0181538, IMG submission 119773) | Peatland microbial communities from MTU Mesocosm Facility, Houghton, MI, USA - PEATcosm2014_Bin23_30_metaG | ecosystem: Environmental > Terrestrial > Soil > Wetlands > Peat | place...
ACGACAACGCCCGCCGCGGTCGTCACACCGCTAAGCGGGCCTAACCCAGTAATCGCCACTGGAGGGCGATCACCATGTCCGATCTTAAACCGGAAGAACTCGCCGAACAACTCTGGTTCCCGCTCGACGACCCGCGCAGCGACGGCGGGATTGCGGACGGGTTGGGAATCGCCAATCGGTTGGCGATCAAGGAGCTGGGACGACAGGCGTTCGTTGAAGGCGACGCGGACGGGTTCCTTTGGAGCGCGCCGAACAAGAACGCCATGCAGATGGTCGAGGGCAATGTGCTGCCTCTGCTGCGGCGTGGCATCTACGAGAAGGCACTCGTCCGCGCGATCACCGATACGCGCACCAATAACCGCCACTTGCCGCTCACCGTTTTCCGAGACCTGTTCCGTTGGGCCGACAGGGCGAAGTTGCTCGCTGCCGGCGACCCGCTGCCCGGTTCGGGACCGTTCACGCTGTATCGCGGAGTAGCTGGCAAGACTGAGCGAGCGCGCCGCGTGCGCGGCATCTCGTGGACGGGCACGCTCGCGAAGGCCGCCTGGTTCGCAGATCGCGGTTGGGGCTTGGCTAATCCCGAGGTCTACAAGTGCGTGCTCGACGCGAAGCACGTGCTGGCATACGTCAATGATCGCGAGGAGGACGAGTACATCGTGCTGCTGCCACGCTCGGCAACGGTCGAGCGGGTCGCGCTGCCACTTCCCGATCCGAAGGTGGCGGCATGAGCAGCAATCTTCGCAATCGCAAGCTGTTCTCTCAGCCGCGGATGGACGAGGTCGAGAGTCGAACTGCTTGAATCTCGACTCAAGACGCTGCTGCTACCGAAGACGATCGAACAGGTCGAGACGAAAGAGAAGCGCGAGCGTGTGCAGGTCAGGGTCACCAAAGAAGAAAGCGGTAAGCGCAGGAAAGGAGAAACGACATGTATCTCGCTGGTGCATCCGCAATGGCTTTACAGATCACCGAACTGCTCGACAGATGCTCCCGCACCGAGGGGGAGCTCGAATGCAGCAGGCAGATCGTCCGCGAGTTCATCGCCAGGCTTCCCGAAAGCACAGTCGCTCCGGGGGACACGCGGGAAGAACGAGCCTGGTGGTTTATCACCTCCGCTATCCCGGCGCTGCCGAAGAACGTCTCGGAGCTGTTCATGGCGGCGGGAAAGATGCCAAAACGGGAGCCGTCTGCGGGCGAGGGTCTGGAACACGTCCCAACCCGCGACCTCTACTCCGCGCGCACCGCCCAACTGAAAGGAAGGCCCTGGCCGGGAAAGGAGAACATAATGGAAGTGCGGGAACAGATCGACACGACGGTAGCTCGCGTGGAGGGCGCGATCTACGCGCTCATGGGGGGCAAACTTGGCGAGTTCAGCCCCGACAGCGACGACGTGGCCTTAGGCGGCGACACCGGCATCGTCGAGGTTCGCATCGAGAAAGGGAAAATCCTAGGCGTGTGCGTGGCCCGGTTGGACGACGCCCGTCCCGAGATGGCGCCCGGCGTGCGCCGAGTCTGGGAGCTGACGCCCGACCACACCGCCGCCTTCTTCTCAGCGAGGGCGAAGGTGCTCATGGCCGGGTTGACCGCTTAGAGGATGCCGCGTTTCTTCCAGCGACGGCGAACCGCGGCGGCAATCCTTTGGTCGCGGGCATTCCGCTCATGAAGTGTTAGATCGGGGGGCGGCCTCGCGTGCAGAGGTCGCCGTGCGCTCCGGCTGTGGGCCTTCTTCTCGCCGGGAGCCGCGACACGCACCAAACAGCCACACACTGAGGAGCCACATTCCGGCGACTCCAAGGAAGAACGCCACGGTTCGCAGCACACAAAAAGTGTAGCCGAACCGGAACGCCTTGCGGCGTCGCGGCTAGTGGAATGATAGGCGCTCGGACCGTTCTGGGAAATCGCGACTCGAACCGAGCCTGGCGACGACGTGCAGGGCAGTCTGGACGACAGTTCGAACTGGGAAAAGAGAGTGGAGGGCGCCCATGGCACAGCCATCACCAGGGCCCCGAACAGCAGGTCGACTTCGTAGACCCCATGATGGAGCCCAAAGGCGGGTGGAACTTCCCGGAGCCATTCAAGCTCAGGCTCTAGGTGCACAAGGACAAGGCAAACTCGTCTACACTGCGTTCTCCCGCGGATACGGGACTTCGAAAACTTGCCACTCACCCTCGGAGCAACCCAACGCTTCGTACACCCCCGAACGTAGCGCATGTGTATCTTGTGCTGTGCTGACGAAAAACATGATCGGCCTTCCCCCCTCGGACAAGAAGATGTCCGAAGTTTGCCTGATCCATTTCTTCAATTCGTCTGCATCGCAAGGATGCGGCGCTGGGTCCAAGTATTTGCACTTGGCTTGTTCGAACCACTTGAAAACCACTTCTCTGCTCAGGTGACCAATGTCAAACCGGGGCGCCTGTCTTAACTCAATCGCAAAGGCGGGTTGTCCGTCGTGTACAACCGAGGCGAACTCCCGTTCTGTGACACCTGGTATGCAGACGAAGATGATGCTTCGCCCTTGGCCGAACGGAAAAAGCCCCCCCTGTACCCACTCGCTGTTTACCGTACAGTTGTGGGAGGCCTTCCGCCCTTCAATTAACCCGAACCTGAGACTGGCTTTTTCCATGCTATTTCTCCTGCAGGGTTCGTCAATGCCGCTTCGAGTTCCACGTAGCTATAGCGACCCAGATGCCAGGGCTGCCCCCAGATGGGCAACTGAGGGGCCATGTCGCCTGTATTTCGGTCCTTCAGTTCTCGTTCCTTGAGGAACGCGCGCTTGTAAAGCCTGGGGGCAACGCCCGAAAAAGCCCGGAATAGGACCTGGGAGCCGTTTTGACTCGGAGGGATCCAATTTAGTTTCTCAATCTTTATAGCGTCATCGTGCAAAGCTAGAGCACGACTCTTAGGGTATGGTTCGATGTATTGCAATTCATCAATGCCTGCGGTAATGATGTGCCGAGCACAATAGTGACATGGAAACGTTGTCACAAACAAGCGAGTACCTGCGATATGAACGCCTTTCCGGGCAGCCGACAATAGTGCGTCCATTTCGGCATGCACCGCCCGGCTGAACTCCACAAGCGATCCAATGCGGGTGTTTCGAAGTTCGATAGCAAGTGCTTCCTTCCGATCAGGCGGTGCCGCTTTCAGCTCAGGAATCGCGCTTATTAATTCATTGATGATCTCGTTCTGTTCTCGAGTGTTTCGACAGAATTTTATTTCGTCCCGCTCGCGGTACGCGCAACGGCCATCGTGAACTTCTTTTTCGGCGCCTTCACCGTAGACACCTCCGCCGGCCTTCGGAACCTCATTGGAACCAGTCGCCAACAGCGTTCCGTTGGCGTCAATCAACGCAGCTCCGACCTGGCGCGACAAACACGCACTCTGCATCGCAGCTCCCTGAGCGTGATACATTGCGGTTTCAGCGCTCGACGGTCTTTCCAGCATGGAATGAGTCAATATTTTGACCAGCCGTGAAAGATGTTCATTAATATCCCAAGCAGGATTCGGACGACCGTCCACTTTTCGCGCCGGTGTGTTATCCACAAAAAAATCACTCAAGTGGAATGCATCACTTACATGCTGCCCATGTTTCTTCTTGTCGTCTGCGTCCCGCCTCATGAAATCGAGGGCCGCCGGTTTTCCGGCGTCACGATATTTCGCGGTCACACGCTCACACCGTCTTTCCTCTTCACACACGACGCCAATTAAAACGAAGGCATCGGTGTATATCCGGCGCAACAAATGAACTTCCTCCGGGTGCCTGATGGAATCTACGATATAAGCTCTAGGACGACCATCGGGGATGACCGGTTTGCCGTCCTCGGCCTTGGCGTTCGTCTTTCTTGCACGTGCTTCTCGAATCCTGCCTACCATTCCCCGGGCGACGGCCGCATAATCCGGCCTTCCTTCCAGTGTTAGCTCCCCGCGCATGTCGTCACCCAAGTTCTGTAGTTTTTCAACCTCGCCGAGCGTTGGCGGTTCGCTGTGTGCCGGTGGCACTAGTCCTTTCGCAGTTGCCCAGGCCAAGATGATGTCGCGCGCCTTGACGACTTCGACTTCAAACGTCTGGTGTTCCAGTTCAGTTTCTTTGAGTATTTCCGTCAACGCATCAGCTATTTCTGAAGTGCCGGAGCCGACATGGCCTACAACGGCAAAGACTAGTTCGTTGGAGGCCGCCCCGGTTACTATCGTCCGAGATGTGCTTCCAACGCTGCTCTGGTCCCCCCCGGCCCGAGGGCTTTGTATCGGAGTGGCGGACATAGTTTGACAATCATAACTCAGAAGACCACGCTTCCCCATCTTGACAATCTAACGTCCCCTTGGGCGCACGAATCGTTACGCTGATGAAGCGGATCGGGTCCACACGACCTTCCGTGGCGCGGGATTGATGCAGCTCGGTCGCCTTCCGTCGGCTAAGTGATTGAGCCGAAGGACGAGTGGAACTCCCCGGAGCCGTTCAAGGTCCGAATCTAGATTCCCAAAGTTCACCTCGAATCCGACGATGGTTTGATCTTCAAGGACGGCCCTCTTCGCCTCGAATCCTGGCCATGATTTCCTCGACGCAGCGGATCGCCATCCGAGATGGCGCAGACTGTCGCTGGGACCCGCTTCCCGCCTTCGAACGGGGCCAAGTTCCTGACAAATCGCCGTGCGACGGCTCGAATCGCCGAGCCAAAGTGAGGACCCTGCGGATTTCGGCGAATAGACTGGGTGCACAAATTTTGCCGCAACTATTTGCGAGCCTGAGCCACTTAGCATATGAAGGTTCCCCGTCGAGCCCGACACAGTGTGCGGGCCACAGAGAAAAGGAGAGCAAGACAATGGAACAGCAACCGTCGGATCTGACACTTCAGCCTGAACAGACAGCACCAGTTGAACCGCAATGGGGTACCGCAGCACCGAAGGGTGCGCGGCAGGTCTTCTCAAGAATGGTCAAGGAGGGAGCGAATGTGCCCCTGTTCCTTGGCCAGACCGTTATCAGCGCCCTTCGCGATCTTGGATACAACAACACGACGTCCGCCATTTGTGAGCATGTGGACAATGCATTCCAGTGGGACGCCTCGGAGGTTCGGGTCTATTTTTATGAAAAAGGCAAGCGAGACTCGCGGAAGATCGACGTGCTCGTTCTGGACAACGGTGCAGGTATGTCTCCTAATGTGCTGCGGGCCGTGACGGCCTTTGGGGGATCCCTCTGCTATGACAATCGCGAAACCGTTGGTAAATACGGCATGGGTATGAAAGCTGCTGCCCTAAGTATGGGACCTACGCTGGAGATTTACTCATGGCAGGAAGGCGCTGGAATCTACCACATGGTTCTCGACACGGAGGAAATCTCGAACGACCGCAGCAATGTCGTACAACTCCCCGAACCGACCCTCGTTGATGCCCTCCCGTCCGAAATCCGAGACATCCTCGTTCAACCTATGACCTTTCCGCGAAAGGCTGAGGAGCAGGAGCTTTTTGCTGGCAGTGATCAGGACTTGGCGACTAACCTCGGCCCGTCCGGCACCATCATTTACATCCCTGACTGCGACAGGCTCACCTACCGCACCGCGGCCCGGGCGCTAGCTGAGCACGCCACAAGGGAAATGGCCCGCATTTATCGTCGGTTTTTGACCCCCGAGAGACTGCTCTATGTGAACAACCGAAGGGTTCAGCCATTCGATCCGACATATCGGATGGAAAACGCGCGGCACACCACGGTAGAGGGCTTGAAGGAAAAACGCAGTAGGCCAGTGCGAACTTGGACTCTGGAGATCCCGATCGAAGAGGACAGCCCCACCACGAGCGAAGTAACTATCAAGCTATTTCTTCTTCCCATTGAAGAATGGGATCAACTCTCAAGAAAGGTCCTCAAGAACGAGCTACACGTTTTCGAAAATACGGGGATCTCCTTTGTCCGCAATGATCGCGAGGTGCATATGGGGCCCCTGACCTCGATCGTCGGAAAGATGGGAACCCGCGATTCATGGTGGCGCTTAGAGATTGATTTCCATGCCTCTTTGGATGAAGCCATGGGAGTCGCTGTCAACAAACAGGGAGTTCGCCCGAAAGCGTACGTCACAGAACTCATCCATCGAGAGATCAAGGAGGAACTCCGAACTGTACGCAGCCGGATCGAGGAGCACTGGTCGCGCCGCGCCACAGAGGCCACCACCTCTAAGATTCGAGAGGCGGAACAACGTGCGACCGAAGCGGAATCTTATATGTCCACTTTGCTTCCTGAGCCGCAGATGATGCAGGAAGAGTTACTTGCTTATGAGCGTGAGCTCCGAACGCTCGCAACCGCGTACAAGCGCGAAGGGGAAACGGACGACGAAGCATACGACCGAATAAAGGGTTCCAAGTATGTCACGGTATTCAAGCATGATGAGGATGCCCCGTTCTATCGGGTTGACTACAGACTTCGCAAGATTGTTCTTAGTATCAATACTGCCCACCCGTTCTTCGCGTCGCTCTATACGCCGCTGGCGCAGATCGCGAAAAGAGGAGCTGCTATCGGCGCGAGCGAGACTGAGGAGGACAGCAGCCTTGACCCGGAACTGGTGAAATCTTGTTCGGACGCGCTCATCAGCCTGGAACTTTTTCTACTCTCGCTGGCCCGTACGCTCAGCGAGATGACGATCAACGACGTAGACGGCGAGCGGCAAAGAGCCTTCGACCAACTTCGTCGGCAATGGAGTCTCAACTACGCGGGCCAGCTCGGGGTGCGGTAGAGCATCCAAAGGGTGCTGAAGAAGGGCGTCCTCGCATTGTGAAACCAATGGTGGCCGTAGGCCACTAATAGGTGTAGGATTTAGAAAAATCGTGGGCTGGCAGCACAGCAGTCCCCTAGCTTTCAGGCATAGCGTCCTGGGTGGTAGGGAGCGGCCAGAACATCACCGAAGAAAGCAAGAATCTCCAGTTCGCCAGAGCGGCGAGCCACAGAGGAAGGAGTTCCGAATGTCTACCCAGGTCCACATTCCTTGGACAGTATTCCAGCAGCTTCAGCAAGATAGACAACCAGCGTCGATTGAGCTGTGTCTGGGTCGCGAAGAGGCCCTGACAGCGGTTCTGCACCAAATCACGGGCGGCCCTCCGACAGAGGAGGCCGACATCCGCAAGCGTTTCTCGAATCTTCTAATCAACCGCAGTTCGAAGTATCGCCACCGCAGATACATCGTCGAAAACTTGGCGCGGCCAGCACAAAGGCGCTGCGGCGAAGGGTATTGTCTCTCTGCGTCACGGCATGTGGCCGCTGAAATCGCGGAGTCCGTCGATTGGGGCAAACTCGTAGCTCTCGTTGCCAGCCTGCTGCCCCAGGCAGATTTTAACCTGCTCTGGGACATCGCAACGGGCGGGACCTACACCGAGATCGCAGCGGCCGCGCAAATTTCCGTCGCGGCTTTGAAGGCTCGGGTGTTCAGGATCCGTGAGCGAGTCAGAATGAGTTCTGTCGCCCCCGTGATCGAGAAAGCGCTGGCCTAGCGGAAGAAACCAGAGTCCAAAGAGGAGACGAACGTGGCGAACTATATTGCAAGAACTGAACTGCATTCTGCAACCTGGGACGACTATGAGAAACTCCACGCCAGCATGCAGCGGAGGGGCTACTCACGAACAATTAAGGGCGACAACGGCGTAACGTATCAGCTCCCGACGGGAACGTATGTAGCCGTCAACACGAACGTGACACTAGGGACCGCTCTTGACGCGGCAGTTGAAGCGGCCGGAGAAACCGGGAGGAGTTCGTCGGTTATAGTCACGGACTGGACTTCAGCACAATGGAAGGGACTGCCCAAGGCTTAATCACTAGGCGGGGGCACGGGTTCGGTGTCCCCCGCGTCGTCGCAATCGCCGCGATGTTCGGTATTTACAGTCTGGAGAAGTAGTCACTCGCGCGGAGGTCGTTGGCGCGTTGGCCTGGAACCGGGCGGGTCGCCGCGGCCATCGAAAAGGCACTGGAAAGTCGCTTTCTTGCGCCGTGGTTTCAGGGCGGGATTACGAAACGCTTTCCGCCCGCCTCGGCCCAGCGCTGCGGCGATGGCTGTCATGGCCTCGGAATTGTCAACTCAGCCGACAAGGTGACACGAGCACGAGCAAGCCGCGACGTGGGCACTTGTCATGGATGCGGACGCCGAGGGCGAGGCCCTTCGCGCACGCCGGGGAGATGCCGGTGCGTACGCCCGAGTGGGCGCGCGCGGTGCGCCGCACTGCGCGGTTTCTCGTCGGCGGCGGTGCCGGTGCCTTTGTTGGTGGAAGCATTGGGGTGGAGGACATGGCAAACATCGTAACGCGGCGGTCGAGTCCCGGCAGTTCCCAATGTTGCGGGTTTTGGTTCTGAGGCTTGCGCGTCCCCGCTTTGCCAGCTCAGGATCCGGAATCATGGCGACTTTGCTGTCACCCGTGGACTCCCGGAACGTTGTCCGCTGCGATCTCTGTTTCCTGGTGCAGTTCCCGTCAACCAGCAGCCTTTGTCGGCGCTGCCACAGGCCGTTGGAGCCAGAGCCGGTGCCCGTGCCCCAGGCCGCGCCTCCTCTGCCCGTGATGCCCACGCTGGCTACGACCCTCCGCGAGCTGCGCCTGCGCGCCGGATTATCTCAGCGTCAACTCGCCGCCAGGATCCCGGCGCCGCGCTCCTACGTCTCCAAGCTGGAAAACGAGAAGGCGACGCCGACGCTGTCCTCCCTGGAAAGGGTGGCGACGGGGCTTGGCGTCACGGTCGCCGCGCTGCTGACGGAGTGCGAACGCGGGACGGACGCGAGGCGCGACGAGTTGTTGCGCGATGCATGGGTCGCGTCGCTGGCACCGTTCGTCTCTTCGCTGTCCCAACTCCAGAAGTCGGCGTTGCTCTCGGAACTTTCTGCGATGACACGACGCTCCCGCGCAGCCACGGCCTGATCGCCGGATCCCGCGCGCGCGGACTTCAGTTGAGCAGCTCCGGCCGAGGCAACGTCAGTAAGTAGACTATCCACGCCCGGGCCGGGTCCATCGCGTTCAACTTTTCGGCGCACAAGCCAGATTGCCTGCACAGCAGCAGCGCGGTCGCCACGTCGGTCGTCACGCCATACGGGACGAACAACGTCTTGCCGCAACCGATGCAGTCGAAACCATTGGGTGCTCGGTTGACTTCTCCGTCCAGAACATCGAGCACTTCGCGGTTGTTGTTGCCGGGCATGCTGCCCTCCGTCCTACGCGGTCGCGCCGTTTTTTCGCGGCCGCCGCCGACTTTCCCCACCCTGTTCCTGCTAACTTTTCCCCTTCGAACACACCCCATCCCTCGGGAACTAGGGAGTCCCGTGGGTTTCTTCTCTTACACCCTGCTCAGTGCGTCTTGGAAGCTCGGTACGCTTTCCTTCTCCCATGCGACCGGGGCGTTGGGGTTGTCGCCGGATCAAGCACCGGCCCGTTGCCCGGATTAAGCAGCCGTGGCTTCCTTCCCGTGGCCTGTTGTCACGGGCTTAACGTGAGACTGCGGGCATTTTTTTTCGGAGCTGGTGCCCGCTAAGCAGCCGCCAGCCGAAGCTGGAAGCAGGGTGTCGGCATGCGCGGCTGAGGGAACCAGGTCGGGATGTCCGAGAGATTTCATGGCCGCGGCTGTTGACTGCGGCCCGCAAAGGCTAGTAAGTTGATCACCTAGCCTCGTCGGGCTAAAAGTTGTCGAAGAAGAGACCCTTTGCGCGGGTCTCTTTTTCGTTGGTGCGATAAGTGTCGGCCCCTCTGAGGAAGGGAAGGCCGCGGCAATCCTTGAAAACCCTTACGCGGCCCTCTCGCCGCCCACGATCTTCGCGATCCTCGCGCCGTGAGCCACCATGGCCTGCATCAGAACCTTGCGGCACAACTCCTGCCGGTCGGCCTTCATGGTGCCGCACTTGGTTTCGTACTCGCAGAGCGTGGAGCGAGGTATGCGCGTGCGCCTGGAAAGGTCGGTGAACGACCAGAGCAGAAGGGTGCGAAGTTCCCGCATCTCGGCCGGCGTGAGAACAGCGTCGCCGTCATCGTCAACTGGCATGGGTGAATCTCCTCTCCATCGGATTGATGGTCGGAGGCCCATCTCAGGACGAATACGCAGGGATGAAACGGAAAGGCTCGGACGAGCCTCCGTGTGCTACGCAGTCACGCCTACTGTGAGGTTTGCTTCCTGGGAGTCGGCGGTAAGTGGATGCTCCCTACGACGCCGCGACTATAGCGAACTTCTATTCGACTTGGCAAGTGCTTTCCGGGACTCGGGTCCCACACTTTTTCCACAGGTGGGCGGTTCCGGGTACTTGCTGAATATCTCTTTTGGAATCTCCCGTTGCCTGCGTTGGATGCGAGCCTGGCGCGGCGAAAAGGTGGGACGCGGGCCTGTTCTGGAGGGCGAAAGTGGCCCACGTCAAAGGCCCTCGATCACGCCGATTACCACTTGGTAATCAGGCCTTCACGGACGCGCGGGGCTGCGTTCAGTTCAGCTTGCGGGTTGTTTCGCCGTCGTCGGTCTCCTCGGCGCTTACGGCGTCCGAGAGCGCGTCGTAACTCGACATGGACGTGACCGGCGCGTCGGGCGGCGCTTCCTGGGTCCCAATGATGACATTGATCCGCGTATAGCGGCCTGCGCCCGCCTTGTCCTCGCC
>Ga0181538_10006081_pt1 | contig 10569 bp, 5 predicted proteins | sample PEATcosm2014_Bin_40_FD_119773 | JGI IMG/M metagenome (GOLD analysis project Ga0181538, IMG submission 119773) | Peatland microbial communities from MTU Mesocosm Facility, Houghton, MI, USA - PEATcosm2014_Bin23_30_metaG | ecosystem: Environmental > Terrestrial > Soil > Wetlands > Peat | place...
CCGAGGCGTTTCGCGAGGACACGATTTATTATCGCTGTGCATGCCGCGGCTTTTTCCCGCGGCTCGCGAACGCGCTGATTTCCACCGTTACCGCGCGCCGCGGCGCCGATGGCCATCGCGTTTTTTCGCTGGCGGCCATCGGCGCACCCTACGCCGGCACGATGTCGGCCACGCTCGGCTGGTATCCCAGCCGCTATGAACCGATGGACGGCTTCCGCTTGGGGAATTACAACTTGGCGGCACACGCGGGCGAGAACATCGCCCTCGAATTCATCTACGGCGGTCCGCACACCATGTTCGGCAACGTTCACTTCCCCGGCATGCACGGCGGTACCAAAGATCCCAATCAAAACTAGCGACCCCGGTTCAATAGAGCCCTGCGCAAATGTGGGAGCCGCCCGGAAGGCCGGGGCTTGGCCCCGGGGGTTTTGATCTAAGCGCCGTAGGCGCGGCACTCTTTCTGTGCCCTCCGGGGTTTTCTCTGTGAACTCTGTGTTTCGCTTTTCTCTTTCCCTCTTCTCTTTTCTCTGTCTCAGAACGTCACGCGCGCGCCGATCTGCGCAGCGAACGGAATTCCCACCGTCGTTCCCGGCCCGAAGAAATCCCCCAGTGCGCCGCCCGGGAAGCGTAGTTGCTTGACGCTGGTGATGGGGGTGGTCGTCGTGCAAGCTGCGTTCGTGCAAAGGTCGGTGATGTTGCCGGCAGCCACTTCCGCCTGCGGCACCGGCATCGCGCCCACATCCGTCACATAGTTCGCGCCGGGATTGTTGCGGTTGAACAAATTGAAGAACTCGACGAACGGCGCCACGGTCCAGCGGTCGGCGAACCGGAACGGCCGTGTCACCCGCAGGTCAGCCTGAATGTAAGGCGTCCCGCGCAGTTCATCCAGCGTCGTCTGCACGCCGTTCACCACCGCCCGGTCATCCACATCATCGCCAAGCCCGGTTACCGGAGTCGAAGTCGTCAGCGTAATCGGACGCGCGCTCTCCGCCTGAATCAGCGTCGTCAGCTCAACGCCGCCCGGCACGTGAAACGTCCCCGCTAGCACGAACCGGCTCGTCACATCTTCTCCCGACGGGCCATAGTCTCCGGGACCAAACGGCTTCAGCGGATTGCAAACGCCGTCCACGTAATCGAACAGCTCGCCGAGGATGCATCCCCACGTGTCCGCCCTCGACAGCATGTAATTCGCCACCAAACTGAATCGCCGCGAAACGTTCCCCTGCAAGTGAATCATCATCGCGTTGAACGCCGAGCGGTTGTCCGACTTGAACACCGTCACGTTCGGAACGTTGTTTCGCTGGCAGTCGACCACGTCCTCGGCAGCCGGGCATCCGTTGCCGGGAGAAAACAGCGGCGAGAACAGCGTGAACCCCGCCTGATACTGATAGCGCGCGAAACCGTGGTTCCCTTTCTCGTACGTGTAGTCCACGCTGATCAGCCAATTCCGAGTCGCGCTTTGAGCGCGCGGAAAATTGAACGCGTGCTGCATGCCCCCCGTCACGTGCATTGCGTACGGCGTTTTGTAACCCGGTGCGATGATCGCGCCCGAGCCCGCCACCGTCCCGATCGGGCCCGTCGACGACGCCGGAGGAAGGCACCCCGGATCGCCGGGATTCACGCAAACACCCGGCGGCGTGTTCACCGCTTGCAACGCTGGAACCCAGCCGTTTTGCGCCAGGTCGTTCGAGTAGATGCCGATGCCGGCGCGAATCACCGTGTTTTCCGATTCGCCCAGGCCGTAGACGATGCCGAGCCGCGGTCCCAGCGCTCCGTTGAAATCGTGCGGCGCGCCATTCAACAAAGGGATTTGCAGCGCTTTCAGCGTCAAGTACGCGGGATTGTCCAATTGGCTCTGCCCCGACGCGGTGAACAAGCCGTAGCTGTGGTCGTAGCGAAAGCCGTAATTCACCGTCAGCCGCTGCGTGACGCGCCACGAATCCTGCGCGTAAACCCCGAGCCTCTGAATATTCTGCCCGAAGGTGCCGTTCCCTGCCGGCGTCGTCCCGCACGACGATCCCGAATTCGCGTTCGGCGAAGGAGTCGCCGTGCACAGCGACAAATCAGCCGTGAACTGCGCTGGGTCAGCCAAATAAGCCGTTGGGTCCTCCGCGAACACGGCGATCGTCTCCGGATTGCTCGTCAGCGCCCCGCTCAGCACCGGCTCGTGAATGAAGTTCACGCCAAACCGGATCGTGTGCGCCCCGGCCGTGTGCGTCATGTCGTAGCGAAGCTGGTATTTCTCCTGGTTGCGCAGCACTGGAAACGCCGTGATCGGCGTGATGAACTGGTTGTCGCCAAACGTCTCGAATCCCGAAATTGTCGCCGACGTCGCTGTGAACGGAAACGCCAGCGCGAATCCCAGGTCCGAATTGCGCGCCGCAGTCAGGTGCAACCCGCTCGCGTCGAACACAAACGAGCCCAGCCACGTGGGACTGAACGTGAACTGGTTGCTGATCACCACGTTCATATAGTTGTTGTGCTGCTCGACGCCCGTCGAGGGCAGCGCCGCCTGCTCCACCAGCGCGTTGTGCGTCAGATAATTGTCGATGGCCGCGCGCAGAAACCATTGCGACCTCGCCGACTGCGCCCAGTCGAATCGCGTCGTCGCCAGATAATCGCGGAACGGCACCGGCACAATATTTGGCGTCGGAATCGAACTCACCACCGTGCCGTTCACGTCCACCAGACCCATTTGCGCGAGCGCCGCCAGCGCGTTGAACTGCGTTTGGCTCGTCGGGCTGTAAGCGATGCTCGCGTTTTCGTGCACGTATTCGAGCGACGAGAAAAACCAAATTTTGTCGCGCACAATCGGTCCGCCTACCGTGCCGAGGTAATTCTGCCGCGAAAATGGCTGCTTCGGATTCGGCGCGGGATTCTCGATCGGGAAGCGCGCGTTCAGCGCGGCCTGCCGGTCGTAGAAAGCGCCGTCGCCGTGCCAGTCGTTCGTGCCGCGCTTGGTTGTGATCACCACGGACGCGGCCGTCGTGCGCCCCGTGTCCGCGTCTTCACCCGCGGTGCGCACCGCGAATTCCTGCACGGCGTCCGGCGAGAAATTTTGCAGGAAGCCGCCGATATAGTCGTCCGAGTTGTCGCCGCCGTCCACCGACAGCTCGTTGTTCAAGCCCGAACTGCCGCCCGTCGAAACCGCCGTGATGCGCGCCTTCGTCGGATCGGAAGGTTCCACCGGCTCGGTTCCCGGCGCGAGGTAAGCGATGTTGGCAAAGCTGCGTGCTGCGAGAGGAATCGTCTCCAGGTCCTGCGTGGTGATTGCCGTCTGATGCACGGCGCTCGTCGTGTTGATAGGCTGCGTCGCGATCGACGATGCCTGCCCCTGCACGTTCACCGTCTGCGACATCGCGGCCGGGTGCAGCGTTACCGTGACTTCCTTCACCGCGCTAACCACTACGGTCACATCCGAGTCCGCGTCGGCGAACCCCTTGGCCTTCACGCTCAGGCGATACACGCCCGGCAGCAAATCCTCCACGCGGAATTGCCCCGCGGTGTCACTCGTCGTCTCGCGCTGAACCGTCGGCGTCCCAACCTCCTGCACCGTAACGCTGGCGTTCGGCACGCGCGCGCTCGTCGTATCCTCAACGGTGCCAAGCAAGCCGCCACGAAAATTCTGCGCCCCAGCCCGCGGCGCCGCACAGCCCAAAACCACCACGCAAGCCATCGCCAACGACATCCATCGAACCCGGATGTAAACGGGCAGGAAACGCCGGAAGGGCTGGGCTTTAGCCACGCCGTAAACACCGCAAACTCGGCGGAGCTTTAGAGTCTCTGTGAGAACCCCGATTTTCGTCAGGGCACGGCTTGAGCCGTGCCGTAACTGGCTCAAAATCAGAGCGGCTTTAGCCGCTGAGGGACGGATTTCATAGTTGTCACACAAACTCTTTAGCCCCTGAAGCACAGATGTTTGGTTCCCCACACAACCCCCTAGGACGGATCGTCTCCAAAATATTCAATCGGCATTCAATCCGCGAGGGAGCCTATCCCACACGCCATTCCTACTACCACACGTAGTAGTTCGCCGCCCGACCCCTGCAAGTCATCCGATAAATGGTTTGCGTCAGGGCACGACTTCAGTCGTGCCGAAAAAGCTGGCCTAGAATCAGGGGTTTTAACCCCTGAGGGCGGCAGGCAGGCGGTCGAAAGCATCTTGAGATGGCTAGATGGCTTCTAGGTGTCCAATTCCGATGCCTCCACAGCACAAGCAGCGAAGAATCTCTTGACCTCCGCGCGCCTAATTGGGATACTTCGCTCCCCTTCGAAGCATTACCCCCTTCCGGAACTGTGTGTGACTTACTATGTCCGCAGCCGTTCAGGATCCACGGATCCTTGTCATCGAGGATAACTCGGCGGTCGCCCATGCGATTCAAGCTGCCCTGGCCCACTCTCGCACCGGTCCGTTCGATGTGGAATGGGTTCGCCGGCTTTCCGATGGCCTCGCTCGCCTGACGGCTGAAGGAATTGCCGCTATCTTGCTGAATTTGTTTCTGCCTGATAGCCGCGGTATCGAAACGTTCGACAGGCTGCATCGCGTCTCGCCCGGCATCCCCATTTTGGTCCTCTGCGGCGGCAATGACGAAGCTCTCGCACAGCAGGCGGTAGCGCGCGGCGCCCAGATCTATCTCCGGCCGGCTCACCTCCGCCGGCATCCGCTGCAGAGCATTCTGCGCAGCTCGATCAAACGCAACACCGCCGAGGACGTGCTATGCGTGGAAAGGGAACGCACGCAGGTAATCCTCAATTCGATTGGCGACGGCGTCGTCTGCACGGACCACGCAGGCAACGTCACCTCCCTCAACCTGGTTGCGCAGAGCATGACGGGTTGGCCTCGCGAAGAAGCTGCCGGCCATCCCTTCGCCGAAATCTTCAAGACGATTGACGCCGCCACCCGCCTGCCCTCTCAAGACTTCATGCAGATGGCTCTCCAGCAGAATCGGGCTGTGCGACTCCCTGGGAATTGCGTCCTTGCACGCCGCGACGGATTTGAATCCGCCATCGAAGGCTCTTTCACTCCTGTCCACGACCGCGCGGGTCTCGTCACTGGCGCTGTGATCGTTTTCCACGACGTCAGCGAGGCGCGCACCATGTGGCTCGAGATGATCCGCGCCGCCCAGCACGATTGCCTCACAAATCTGCCCAATCGCCTGCTCCTCAACGAACGGATATCTCAGTCGATTTCGCTCGCTCGCCGCCAAAACAAGCAGATCGGCGTGATCTTTGTGGACCTGGATCGCTTCAAATACATCAATGATTCGCTGGGGCATGCCGTCGGCGACAAGCTGCTGCAATCCGTTGCGGAGCGCTTGTCGGCCTGCTTGCGAACTTCAGACACGGTGAGCCGCCAGGGTGGCGATGAATTCGTGATCTTGCTCCCGGATATCGCCCGTCCCTCTGACGCCGCCGCCAGCGCTGAAAAATTGCTCTCCTCGCTCCGAGCGCCCCACTCGATCGAAGGGTACGATCTCCATATCGACGGCAGCATCGGCATCAGCATCTTTCCGGAAGACGGAGAAGATGCCGCAACGCTCATCAAGCATGCGGACACTGCGATGTACCACGCCAAGGAAAGCGGCCGCAACAATTTCCAGTTCTTCGCGGCCGAAATGAACGCGAAGGCTGTCCAGCGCCAGTCTCTGGAAAGCAACTTGCGCCACGCCCTCGAGCGCAACGAGTTCGTGTTGCACTATCAACCCAAGGTAAATCTCACCACGGGCAGGATCACCGGCGTCGAGGCCTTGATACGCTGGCACCACCCGGAGAAAGGGCTGACGCGCCCCACTCTCTTCGTGCCCCTCGCCGAGGACTGCGGACTCATTCTCCGAATCGGCCGCTGGGTGTTGCGGGAAGCCTGCAGGCAGGTTCGCGCTTGGCAAGACGCGCGCTTGCCGCTTATCCCTGTCGCCGTGAACGTTTCTGCCGTCGAGTTTCGCGCCAAGAATTTCTTGGAAGGTGTTTGCGAGACGCTGGCGGAAACCGGCGTGGAACCCTGCTATCTCGAATTTGAGGTCACCGAAGGCGTCCTCATGGAGGACACCTCGTCCACCGCCCATGTGCTTCAGAAGCTCAGGATAATGGGCATACGCCTGACGGTGGATGACTTCGGCACCGGCTACTCCAGCCTCAGCTACCTGCGCCAGTTTCCAATCGATGCGCTGAAAATTGACCGCTCATTCGTCCGCCGAATCAATATCTGCCCGGACGACGCTTCCATTGTCAGCGCCGCGATCAACATGGGCTGGAGCCTCAAGCGCCGCGTCATCGCCGAGGGCGTCGAAACGCTGCAACAGCTTGCATTCCTTCAGGCCCAGCACTGCGCGGAAGGCCAAGGCTACCTCTTCGGCCGCCCCATGATCGCCTCCGCCTTCGCCAAGCTGCTTCAGACCGGCTTGCCCGAAACTCTATCGTTCACCCCGCAACGCGTAGCCACCGCCGCCGTCTGACTCACCATAGAAAATCCCCCGCCCGTGCGGTCTATGCCGTAAGCGTCTTGCCTTTAGGTTGTTTAGGTTCTCTCTGAAATCTGAAACTTAAAATTTGAAATCATCCCCGCCTCCTCTGTGTCCTCTGGACTTTCTCTGTGACCTCTGTGTTAATCCCTTGCCCTTTCCGAACTCCGAACTCTCAAATCCGAAATCATCTCGGCCGCCCGCTCCTGAGTTTCTCGATCCGAAGAAAACGCGTCCCGCTCGCTGCGGCAATTTCGCACTTCCGCCGGGACTTTCGGCCGCCAGATGTTTATTCCTTGCGCCCCAGAAATTTTCTACTACCATGGAGACGTGCGAATGGTCTCTACAAACCGAATGAGGGCGCAGGACGCGGACCCACCCCGCGCACCGAGATTAGAAATCGGAGAATCTAATCGGAACAGCTCACGATTAGAAATCGTCATAACTCCCTGCAAACAAACGAGAAAAGATTTTCTAATCGGTACAAAAACGCCATATCGGCGATCACCAGTCACTCCCGAAGCTTCGGGAAACCACTCACCACTCACATGACCAACGACGCCCATCGCATGAGCCGCCCCATCGAAGAAGTCGACCCGCAGATCGCGGAAATCCTCCGCGACGAACTGCGCCGCCAATCGACGAGCATCGAGCTGATCCCCTCCGAGAACTTCGTCTCCGAAGCGGTGCTCGAAGCGGCGGGCTCGGTCCTCACCAACAAGTACGCCGAGGGCTACGGCACGAAGCGCTATTACGGCGGCTGCGAATTCGTCAACCAAGCCGAGCAGCTTGCCATCGACCGCGCGAAGCAACTGTTTGGCGCCGAACATGTGAACGTGCAGCCGCACTCCGGCACGCAAGCCAATATCGCCGTCTATATGACCGCTCTTCAGCCCGGCGATACCGTCCTCGGAATGAACCTGGCGCACGGCGGCCACCTGACTCACGGCCACCCTCTGAATTTTTCCGGCAAAACGTACAAGTTCATCGCCTACGGCGTAACGAAGGAAACTGAAACCATCGACTACGACGAACTCGACCGCCTCGCGCGCGAGCACAAACCGAAAATGGTCGTCGTGGGCGCGAGCGCCTATTCGCGCATCATCGATTTCGCGCGCATGGGCGAGATCGCTCGCGCGGTGGGCGCGCTGCTCTTCGTCGACATGGCGCATATCGCCGGGCTCGTCGCTGCGGGCATGCATCCGAGTCCCGTGCCGCACGCCGATTTCGTTTCCACCACCACCCACAAGACGTTGCGCGGCCCGCGCGGCGGGATGATTCTCTGCAAAGAGCAGTACGCCAAGGACCTCGACCGGACTCTATTCCCCGGCATCCAGGGCGGCCCGCTGATGCACATCATCGCCGCCAAGGCGATTTGCCTGAAGGAAGCGATGGAGCCGGAGTTCCGCGAATACGGCAGGCAAGTGGTGGCGAACGCGAAGGCGCTCGCGGCCGGCGTCGCTAAGCACGGCTACCGCGTGGTCAGCGGCGGCACGGACAATCATCTGTTCCTGATCGACATCAACGCGCGCGGCCTCACCGGCAGCGTTGCGCAGCCCGCCTTCGATCGCGCAGGAATCACGGTCAACAAGAATTCGATTCCGTTCGACCCGCTGCCGCCGATGAAGGCAGGCGGGATTCGCGTCGGCACTCCCGCCATCACCACGCGCGGCATGCGCGAACCCGAAATGGAAAAAATCGCCGCTTGGATTGCGGAAGTTCTCGATCACCTCGACGATGAAGCCACAGAAAAGCGCATCCGCGCCGAAGTGGCCGCGCTCGCCGCGAAGTTTCCGCTCTACACGAAGCGCCTCGAAGCGGCCGACGCCGCGTTGGCGCAGCACAGCTATCGCGCCAATCCCTGAACATTCCGCGCACGCCTTGCTTTGAAAGCTCGGCGCGCGCCGCAACGTTTCACTCGCACCCAGATGTTTCGCCGCGGCACAGTTTCGATTCGGCCGCAGGTCTCTCCGACATTCCCATCCCACTAAACTCTTTCACGCGCTCGCCGCAATCCAATTTGCTTATCACGCTTTGGCATCCGGCGTGCGGCCCTCTGCTTGGCACCATTGCGTCAACTCATCCCAAGAGGATTGCCAGAATGGCGATGCCAGAGACCGTCGAACAGCCAATCCCGATAATAGAAAAGGTCCCCGGCAACATCTGGGAAACCGAAAAGGATGAGGCGCGCCGAATCCAGGAATCGCTGCTACCCACCGGCTCGCTTCGGGGACCGAGCTTCGAGGTCGCGTGTCGTTTTTTGCCTTTCTCCGAGGTGAGTGGCGATTTCGCCGACTACTTCGATCTGCCCAACGGACTCGTGGGAATTTATCTGGGCGATGTCGTCGGCAAGGGCCTGCCTGCCGCGATGTATGGGGCGATGGTGATGGGCACCCTGCGCGGGGCCAACAAAACCGGCGAGGACACCAACGCCGTGCTTGCTACGCTCAACAAACGATTGCTCGTGCGTCCCGTTTCCGGCCGCTTTTGTGCGACTCTGTATGCGCTGTTCAATCCCGCTACGCTCGAGCTGAAATTCTCGAATGCAGGTTTGCCCTTTCCGCTGCACGCCTCAGAGGCAGGTTGCGAGACCGTTGGAGAGGGTGGCGTGCCGTCAGGACTGTTCCCCGGCTCGTCTTACGATGTCCACTCGATCAAGCTCTCGCCGGGCGACACCGTTCTTCTCGCGACGGACGGCCTGCACGAGCTGCGGAACGGCAAGGATGAAGACTTCAGCGAGCGCAAATTGTCCGAAGTGTGGCATCGATGTAGAGGAAGCTCCGCGAAGGAGACCCTCGATCTGCTTTTCGAAGGCTTGAAGGAATTCTCGGCGGAGGGCGGCGCGCAGCACGACGACATCACGGTTGTCGTGGTGAAAGCAATGTCGCTGATGGTCCTGCCGAATCCTGCGGGCGGTTTTCGGCGCGTACCGCGGCGGTGAAGCGCTGAACCACTTGCCTACTTCTTCGGCCTCTCGAAAGCCCCTTCGGGGATATCGTTTGCGTGGGGCGTCACATTCGAGATGTTCGGCGTCACGTCCGCGTCCACATTCCGGAGCGCCCAGGACATTCCTCCCAGCAGCAGGCCTTGGTACATCGCGGAATTCCACACGTCTTCGCGATGCCCGAGCGCCGTGTAAAACACTCGGCCGCGTCCGTGCATGCGCGCCCAGGTGTTGGGATATGGCGGACGCTGGTAGTGCGGTCCCTGCATACCTTCCGTTTCGAGAATCGTCAGCACATGCAAATCGGGCTGATAATCGCGAAAGGGATACCACTCCTCCAGGATCTCCACGCCGTCGCCCAGAGGCGCCATGCCTGGGAAATTCTTGTCGGCGACGGTGATGCGCGCCTTTTGTTGTGCGTCGTGCGCGAGGAATTCCGCGCCGAGCATCTGGAGATACGGATCGAGCGTTTGCGGCTTGGGATCGAAGCGGTCGCCGTAAGTGTCAAACGTGTCGCCGGCGGAATGCGTGCCGATGAACCCTTTGCCGCCGCGAATCAGATCGAGAAAGGCCTGTTTGCCTTCGGGCGTCATCGGCGGATTCTTATCGGTGCCCGGAGTGGTGAGATCGCCGGTCGTGTAGAAGAAGAACGCGTCGTAGTGCTTCAGGTCCGCACTCGAAAAAACCTCGCCGTCTTTCGTGGCGGTCACGTCGAAACCGTGCTGCTTGCCGAGATCGGTGACGATCTGCTCGGCAAGGCCCAACGTTCCGGCGTCGCGCTTGATGACGGAATGCTCGAAGCCCGAGGACTTCGTGAACATGAGGATCCTCTTGGGCTCCGTCTCCGCGGCATTGATTCCCGGGTACCAAAGCCCACTGGCAGCCACGCCTGTTGCCGTCGCGCCAAGCATTCGCAGCAAATCACGCCGATTGATCAGCTGAGTGATCATGGGTCTCCTTCTCCGTTTCGACCTGAATCTCTAACTCCGTCACACGACCATCGCGAATCGAAAAGGCTCGCACCGGCCGGGCCGCTGCAGCAAGCGGCGAAACAATTAAATAGGCCGCGTCGGGATAATACGCGCGTTCGATGTCGCGCGGCGATGGTTGGTTCGTGCCGTTGGGATGCGAGTGGTAGATGCCGAGGAGTTCGAGTCTCGCGGCGCG
>Ga0181538_10006084_pt1 | contig 10565 bp, 9 predicted proteins | sample PEATcosm2014_Bin_40_FD_119773 | JGI IMG/M metagenome (GOLD analysis project Ga0181538, IMG submission 119773) | Peatland microbial communities from MTU Mesocosm Facility, Houghton, MI, USA - PEATcosm2014_Bin23_30_metaG | ecosystem: Environmental > Terrestrial > Soil > Wetlands > Peat | place...
GGATCACTCGCCAGCGCGAGCTGCGAGACGCCGCGCGCACGTAGCCACTCACTGCGTGCACGCTCCAGGAATCGCAGATAGTTCGCATAATAAACAATCCCCCCGGCGTCAGTGTCCTCCCAGTAGACACGCGCCTGCCACACGAACGGGCTCAAGCGCCCTCGCCGAACAACGGCAGATTGGCGGCGGCGCGCTCGGGCATCTTCAGGCCGAAGTGCTGCCAGCTCATGCGGGTGGCGATACGGCCGCGGGCGGTGCGCGCTATGTAACCCTGCTGGATCAGGAACGGCTCGATCACGTCTTCGAGCGTGCCCCGCTCCTCGCCGATGGCCGCGGACAGGCTCTCGATACCCACCGGCCCGCCATCGAATTTCTCCATGATCGTGAGCAGCAGCTTGCGATCCAGCGCATCGAGCCCCTGGGGATCCACCTGCAGCAGATCCAGCGCCGCATGGGCCACCGGTTCATCGATATGTCCCGCCCCCTTCACCTGCGCGTAATCACGCACGCGCCGTAGCAGGCGGTTGGCGATGCGCGGCGTACCGCGCGCGCGCTGCGCGATCCGCAGCGCGCCGGCGGCGTCAATCGGCACATTGAGGATGCGGGCCGAGCGCTGCACGATACGCTCTATCTCGGGAACGCTGTAGAACTCGAGCCGCTGCACGATGCCGAAGCGGTCGCGCAGCGGCGAGGTCAGCAGCCCGGCGCGTGTGGTCGCGCCGACCAGCGTGAACGGCGGCAGATTGAGCTTGATCGAACGCGCGGCCGGACCCTCGCCGATCATGATATCGAGCTGATAGTCCTCCATCGCCGGATAGAGCACTTCCTCGACCACCGGGCTCAGGCGATGAATCTCATCGACGAACAACACATCTCGAGGCTGCAGATTGGTCAGGATCGCTGCCAGGTCGCCGGGTCGCTCCAGCACCGGTCCGGCGGTCTGACGCAGACTCACGCCGAGCTCGGCGGCGATGATGTGCGCCAGCGTGGTCTTGCCCAAGCCCGGCGGTCCGAAGATCAACACGTGATCGAGGGCCTCGGCGCGCATGCGCGCCGCATCGATGAAGATCGACAGTTGAGATTTGACCTGCTCCTGACCGATGTAGTCGGCCAGGGCTCGCGGACGAATCGCCTGATCGATGGCCTCCTCGGCACCGCCCGTGGCGCCGCTCACCAGTCGTTCGCCTTCCAGGGCACTCATGCACGCACCGCGCTCTGCAGCGCCCGCCGGATCAGCTCTTCGGTGCTCAGACTCGCGCTCTCGGCACCGACCCCCTTGAGCAGCCGCGTGGCTTCCACCGGCTTGTAGCCCAGCGACACCAGCGCGCCGTAAGCCTCGGCCTCCGCACCCTGCGCGGCGGCGCCGGAGCCGACGCCGCCTGCGGCAGGCGCCGCGCCGGGCGCATCGATGCGATCGCGCATCTCGACGATCAGGCGTTCCGCAATCTTGCGGCCCACCCCGGGAATGCGCGTCAGCGCCGCCGCGTCCTGTTCGCGCACGGCATGCGCAAAGGTGGCCGCGGTTCCGCCCGAGAGTATCGCCAGTGCGATCCGCGGCCCCACGCCCGACACCTTCAACAGGTTGCGAAACAGCGTGCGCTCCTCGACCGTCGCAAAGCCGTACAGCACATGCGCGTCCTCGCGCACCACCAGATGCGTCAGCAGCCTGGTGCGCTCGCCGACGGCCGGCAGGCTATAGAAGGTCGACATCGGCGCCTCGACTTCATAACCGACCCCACCGACTTCGAGCAGCAGATGCGGCGGTGATTTTAAGGCGAGCACGCCCGTGAGCGTCCCGATCATGGCCTAAAAGCCCGCCGCTCAGGCGACATCGATTGCATTGAGCGCGCCCAGTCGACGCGTCTGGGCATGACAGAGCGCCACGGCGAGCGCATCGGCGGCATCGACCGCAAGCCTGGTCTCGAGCAGCAGCAACGTGCGTACCATCCGCGCGACCTGCGGCTTGGCCGCGGCGCCGTATCCGGTCACGGCCATCTTGATGGCCCTGGGGGCGTATTCATGCACGCTCGCGCCGAGCGAAGCCGCGGCGCACAATGCCACACCGCGAGCCTGACCAAGCTTCAAGGCGCTGTCGGGATTACGATGCACGAACACGCGCTCGATGGCGACGCTGTCGGGCCGATGTTCGGCCACCAGCGCGATGACGGCGGCATAGATGCGCTGCAGCCGCACCACCATGTCGTGCCCGATCACAACGACGCAGCCGCTGGCGACGTGGCGCTCGCCGCTGCCCCGACAATCGATGATTCCATAGCCGGTGCGCTGCGAGCCTGGATCCAGACCGAGCACGCGGCAGTCGCGCGCCACCAGTCTGATTGACGCCGGCGCCAGCGCTGCGGGGGCGCTGCGCGGCCGGAACGTGCGCCAGGACTTGCTCGCGTATCGCGTCATGAATGCATATCCTCAAACGCACTTGCTGTAGCCGGCCATACCCTGAATGATAGCCGGAAGCCACCAGCCACACAGCATGGAAACCGCGACCCCCGCATCGACCGAGATCGCCACGCAGCTCGAAGCGGCGCGCGCAGCACTTGCTGAGCTCGGCGCGGATCAGGCTGCGCTCGAGGCCGGTGTCGAGGCCGCCCAAGCCGTGGCCGCCTTGACGCACGATGCCGAACTGGCCGTGGGCACCATGCTGCATCGGGTGCGCCGGGCCGGACTGCCGCGCGAGAGCCCCCAGGTCGAGGCGCGCCTTGGGACGAGCTGTACACGCGTGGCGGTCGAGCTCGAGCGGCTCGGTGAGCTGCATCTGCCTGCCGGCTGGTCGGCGAGCCAGGGCCTGAACGCGCAGCAAGCCGAGATCCTGCGCAAGATGCTGCTGGCCGTGGCCGCCGACCCGCGCCTGGTGGTGGCGCATCTGGCCGAGCAGATGGTGCAACTGCGCAACGCGCGCGAACTGTCCGCGCCCGAGCGGCAGCGACTGGCGCTCGAGACGCGCGAGATCCTGGCCCCGCTTGCCAATCGCCTCGGCGTCTGGAGCCTGAAGTGGGAACTCGAGGATCTGTCGTTCCGTTACCTCGAGCCCGAGGCCTACCACCGCATTGCGCGTGCCCTGGCCGAGCGGCGCGTGGATCGCGAACGCTACATTGAGGACGTCTGTGCGCTGCTGCAGCGTGAGCTGCGCAAGGCTGGCGTCGCCGCGGTCGCGGTCTATGGCCGGCCAAAGCACATCTACAGCATCTGGCGAAAAATGCAGCGCAAACAGGTCGCCTTCGAACAGCTGTTTGACGTACGCGCGGTACGGATCGTGGTCGAATCGATCGAGGACTGCTACGCCGCTCTGGGCGTGGTGCACGCGCTGTGGCACTACATCCCCGGCGAATTCGACGATTACATCGCGACTCCGAAAGATAACGAGTACCGCTCGATTCACAATGCGGTGATCGGCCCGGATGACAAATCGCTCGAGGTGCAGATCCGATCGCGCGACATGGACCAGTATGCCGAGTTCGGAGTCGCGGCGCATTGGCGCTACAAGGAAGGCGGCGCGCGCGACCTCGGTTATGAACGCAAGATCGAATGGGTACGACGCGTGCTCGATCCGGCGCGTGCGACGCAGTTCGAAGGCGATTTGATCGAGCGCGTCAAGGGCGGGCTGTTTGCCGATCGCATCTACGCGATGACGCCGCGCGGCGATGTGGTCGATCTGCCGCATGGCGCTACGCCGCTGGATTTCGCTTATCAGGTGCACACCAGTCTGGGCCACCGCTGTCGCGGCGCCAAGATCGACGGCCGTATCGTGCCGCTCAACCAGCCGCTCGCCAACGGCGGCGTAGTCGAGATCATCGCCGGCAAGCAGGCCGCGCCGAGCCGCGACTGGCTGTCGCCGGAACTTGGGTTTCTGGTATCGCCCAAGAGCCGCGCCAAGGTCAGGGCGTGGTTTCGGCGCATCGATGAGTCGCAGCATCGTGCGCTCGGCCGCGAGACACTCGAGCGCGAGCTCGCGCGTGTCGGTGGCGGGCCCGAGACGATCGCAACCCTCGTGCGCGAGCTGCATGCCGAGAGCGCCGAAGACCTGCAGCGCCGGATCGGCGAGGGTGATATCAGCGCCACCGCGCTCAGCCAGGCGCTGTCGCGACTGCGCGCGCCCGCGGCGGCACCGCTGACGCCAACGCGCAAGCGTGTAAGCCGCTCGTCGGCGCCACGCTCACCGGTGGAAATCGAGGGCGTGGGCGATCTGCCGACCACCATCGCGCGCTGTTGTGGGCCGGTGCCGCCCGAACCCATCGCCGGCTACGTCACTCTCGGCCGCGGCGTCACCATCCATCGTGAGCGCTGCCCGAACCTGCTGCGCATGCAATCGCTCAATTCCAGGCGGGTACTGCGTGTCGAATGGAACCTCGAGTCCGACAGCCTGCTGCCGGTCAGGATCCGCGTCGAGGCGCTCGACCGCCGCGGCCTGCTGCGCGATGTGTCCGATGTGATGGCGCTGGAACGACTGAGCATCGACGGCGTCAATTCCGACACCGACCCGAACGACCGTATCGCCACGATTGTCATGCGCACCGCGGTGCGCGACAGTGAGCAACTCGGGCGCGTGCTGCAGCGTCTCAGCGCCGTGCCAAACGTACTGCGCGCGCTGCGCCTTGCCTGAGCACGCGCAGCTCGAACGCCGGCCCGCAAGCAGGCGTGGACAGCGAGAAGGCTCACATTGATTGTTTTAATATCATCAACTTACAATTATTAACCAACGCCGCACTGCCCTGGCTCGAGCGCTGCTCGGCCGCGCGCGCCTCCTGCGAACAATCTCTACAGCGCTTGGGCGTGGAGTACATCGATCTCTCTGCTACCAGCAGCGCGTCGATCCGTCAGTGCCGATCGAAGAGACGGTCGGTGCCGTGGCGGAGCTCGTGCGCCAGGGCAAGGTGCGCCAGCTGCGTCTGTCCGAGGCCGCACCGGCGACCGTGCGCCGCGCGCACCGGGTACATCCGATCGCTGCGTTGCAGAGCGAGTACTCGCTGTGGAGCCGCGGCTCGCCGCGCTTCCAGGGCGAGAACTTTGCCCGGAATCTTGCCCTGGTGGACCAGGTCAAAGCGCTCGCCGGACAGAAGGGCTGTACGCCATCACAGCTCGCGTTGGCCTGGCTGCTCGCGCAGCGGCCGGACATCGTGCCGATTCCCGGCACCAGCAGTCGCGCGCGGCTCGAAGAGAATGCCGCGGTGGTCGAGGTGCCGCTCAGTCGGCAGGAGCTCGAGCGCATCGCGTCAATCGCCCCGGTAGGCGCGGCGGCAGGCGAGCGTTACTCGGCGGCAGGCATGGCTTCGGTCGATCGCTGAGCGGCCATCCGACGGCCGCGAGATCAACCCCCAGGGCAGCTCACGGTCGATTATTTTGCCGACCGCCGCGCCACCGCCACGCGTTCCCCCGCAGGTGGCCAAAGTTAACCGGCCAGCGCAATCTCGACGCGTTTGTTGCGCTTGCCCTCGCTGCGGATCCTGAGTACCCGGATGCCGCCGATCTCGGCGATGTTGCGGACGTGCGTGCCGCCGCAGGGCTGCAGATCGATGTCAGGAATTCTGAGCAATCGGACCCGGTCGGCGCCGCGCGGCGGCTGCACGCTCATGGTCTTGATCAACTCCGGTCGCGCGTCGAGATCCGCGTCGGTGATCCACACCGTTTCTGTTTCCACCCCGCGCGCGATCAACGCGTTGGTTTCCCGTTCGATGCGCGCCCCATCGAGCAGACTCATGTCGATGTCGAAATCGAGCCGCGCCTTGTCCGGGGAGATGTTGCCGCCGGTCACCGGCGCGACCACCACGCACGACATCACATGCAACGCGGTATGCAAACGCATAAGCGAGTAGCGGCGATCCCAATCGATTTCGATCGTGAGCGTCTCTCCAACCTCGGGTGAGGCCGCGCCGGCACCGGCAATGTGCAGCACGCCGTCGATCGCATCGCCCTTGCGGGTGTCGATGATCGCGATGCGCTCGCCGTTGGCGCGTAACAAGGCGCCGCTGTCGCCCATCTGCCCGCCGCCTTGCGGATAGAAGATCGTGCGATCGAGTTCGATGCCGCGTTCATGCACGGCGATGACACGCGCGCTCGCGGTCTTCAAGTAGGCATCGTCTCGGAATAGCAGGTTGGTGGTCATGGATTCAAATCCGGGCAAAGTTACCGCTGCCTCTGACAGCGACGAGCGGACTTGCCTGAGCTCAACGATTGATGTTGTCGATCGCACGCTTGTCTACTGCCATTGCCGCCTCGTGCAGCGCTTCCGCGAGCGTCGGATGCGCGTGAATAGTGCGCTGCAGATCCTCGGCACTGGCCTGAAATTCCATTGCCAGCGTGGCCTCGGCAATGAGCTCACCGGCCATTGGCCCGATGATGTGCACGCCCAGAATGGTGTCGGTCTCGCGCGAGGCGAGAATCTTCACGAAGCCCGTCGCCGCTTCCATGGCGCGGGCGCGGCCGCTGGCCGCGAACGGAAATACCCCGCTCTTAAAGGCAGTACCAGCGCTCTTGAGCTGCTCCTCGGTCTGACCAACCCATGCGATCTCGGGCGCCGTGTAGATCACCGAAGGAATCACCTCGTAGTTCACGTGCGCATAGAGCTCGGCGATTCGATCGGCGACGGCGACGCCCTCTTCCTTGCCCTTGTGCGCCAGCATCGGCCCGCGCACGCAGTCGCCCACGGCCCAGACGGCTTCGGCCCCGGTCCGGCATTGCGCATCGACCTGAATGAATCCGCGCTCATCGAGTTCGACGCCGGTGTCCGGCGCCAGCAGATTTGCTGTGTACGGCTGGCGGCCGACCGCGACAACAACCTTGTCGGAACCGAGCGTGTGCGCTTCGGCCTTGTCGCTGTAGCTGACGGTGACGCCGCCATTCGCAACGACGGCGCCCGTCACTTTGGCGCCGAGGCGGATATCGAGTCCCTGTTTCCTGAAGTGCCGCGCGGCCTCGGCGGCGAGCTGCTGGTCGGCGATGGCGAGGAAGCTCTCGAGCGCTTCCAGTACGATCACCTCGGCGCCGAGCCGGCGCCAGACACTGCCGAGTTCCAGACCGATGACGCCGGCGCCGATGACGCAAAGCTTTTTGGGTACCGAGGCGAATTCGAGCGCATCCCAGGAATCGACGATGCGCTCATGATCGAACGGGGCCGATTTGAGCTCGGTCGGTACCGAGCCACTGGCGAGCACCACGTGGCGCGCGCCGATCTCACTCCTGGAGCCGTCGTGCCTGGTGACTTCCACTCGGCGGCCCGGCAGCAGCCGGCCGCGCCCGAAGATCGCTGTCACACCCGCCGCCTTGAACAGCGATGCGATGCCGCCGGTCATGTTGCGCACGATGGTCGCACGGCGCTTTTGCATGACGGTGAGGTCGAGCGTTATACCGGTGGCCACGATGCCATGCGCGGCGAATTCGGTCTGCGTGCGATACAGCAGCTCGGATGACTCGAGCAGTGCCTTGGAAGGTATACAGCCGGCATTGAGGCAGGTACCGCCGAGCGCGGTGCCGCCATCGCGGTTCATCCAAGCGTCGACGCATACCACTTTGAGGCCGTTCTGTGCGGCGCGGATTGCCGCCGGATAGCCAGCCGGACCCGCGCCGATCACGACGACATCAATAGCCTCAGCCATGATTGTCAGACTCCGAGCAAAAGACGGCCCGGATCCTCGAGGCAGTCCTTGATCGTGACGAGAAATTGCACTGCCTCGCGTCCGTCGATGATGCGATGGTCGTAGGTCACCGCCAGATACATCATCGGCCGGATCACGATCTGGTCGTTCATCACTATCGGCCGCTGCTGAATCTTGTGCATGCCGAGGATCGCGCTTTGCGGCGCGTTGGCGATCGGCGTGGACATCAGTGAACCGAAGATGCCGCCGTTGGTGATGCTGAAGGTGCCGCCGGTCAGATCCTCGATTGTGATCGAAGCGGTGCGTGCGCGCGCGGCGTAGTTCGCGATGCCAGACTCGATATCGGCGAAGCTCATTGCATCGGCATCGCGCAGCACCGGTACCATCAGGCCGCGCTCGGTCGACACCGCGACGCCGATATCGAAGTATTCGTGGTAGATGATGTCGTTGTTTTCCACCGAGGCATTGACCACCGGAAACCGCTTCAAGGCCTCGATCGAGGCCTTGACGAAGAACGACATGAAGCCGAGCTTCACGCCGTGCTTCTTCTCGAAGCTGTCCTTGTAACGCGCGCGCAGCTCCTGCACCGCCGTCAAGTCCACTTCATTGAAGGTTGTGAGCAAAGCCTGCGTCGATTGCGCCTGTATTAGGCGTTCGGCGATGCGCGCACGCAGTCGCGTCATCGGCACACGTTGCTCGGCCCGGCCGGCACGCGCGATCGCGGGCACCGGTACTGCCGGCACGGCCGCCGCTGCCGCCACGGCCGCCGCTGCCGGCGTCGCTGGCGCCGATGCTGCGGCCGCACGCGCATCATTCTTCGTGATGCGCCCACCAGGCGCGGAAGCCGCGATCGAGCCGGGGACGAGATTGTTCTCCTCGATCACGCGGCGCGCGGCCGGCCCGGCCCTCGGCGTCGCGGTCGTGGCGGTCTTTGCGGTCGTCGCAGTCGTCGTGGTCGCTGCGGCGCCCTCTTCGATCACCGCCAGCAGCTCGCCGCTCTTGACCGATGTGCCAGTCTGCACCTTGATCTCGCGCAGCACGCCGCTGATCGGCGCCGGCACTTCCAGCACCACCTTGTCGGTTTCCAGGTCGGCAAGATTCTCGTCGCGGCTGACGGGCTGACCCGCCTGCTTACGCCACGCCACCAGCGTGGCATCGGACACGGACTCGGGCAATTGCGGGACGCGGATCTCGACGCTCACGAACTCTTCCTTATTGCTGTACTTATCGGCGCCGGGGTACGCTCCGTCGCAGCCGTCACGCCGCCGGTGGGCGTCAATATCAGCCGCGGCGTGTTGCGCATGGTCTGCTCAATCGACACTGCATTGAGCGCGGTGTCGACCAGACGGCGCTGCTCGAGTTCATGATTCCTGCTCAGGCCGGTGGCGGGCGCCGCCGCGGCGGCGCGGCCGGCGTAGTACACGGTGCGCGGTCCGGCAAGATCCTGCAGTCGATGACGAATCTGATACCAGGCGCCCTGATTCTGCGGCTCCTCCTGGCACCACACGAGATCGGTCGCGTTGGCATAGCGCGCCAGCACGGCTTGATATTGCTCGACCGGAAACGGATAGAGCTGCTCGATGCGCACCAATGCGATGCTGCGCAGCGCGCCGTTGCGACGCGCCTTGAGCAGATCGAAGTACACCTTGCCGCTGCAGAATACGACACGCTCCACCTGTGCGGCCGGGATGTCGTCGAGCTCGCCGATCACATTGGCGAAGCTGGTGTTGCTCAGGTCGGCCAGCGAGGACACTGACAGCTCGTGACGCAACAAACTCTTGGGTGTGAACACGATTAAGGGTCTGCGAAACGATTGCAGCACCTGGCGGCGCAGCAGGTGAAACATCTGCGCCGGCGTCGATGGCACGACCACCTGCATGTTGTCTTCGGCACACAGCTGCAGGAAACGCTCCAGTCGCGCCGACGAATGCTCCGGCCCCTGGCCCTCATAGCCGTGCGGCAGAAACAAAGTCAGTCCGCACAGCCGGCCCCACTTGGCCTCACCCGAGGAGATGAACTGGTCGATCACCACCTGCGCACCATTGACGAAATCGCCGAATTGCGCTTCCCAGATCACGAGACAATCCGGACTCGTAGTTGCATAGCCGTACTCGAAGCCGACCACGGCTTCTTCGGACAGCACCGAGTCGATCACCGTGAAGCGCGGCTGGCCATCCTTGACGTGCTGTAACGGAATGAAACGACGGCCGGTATTCTGATCGTGCAGCACCGCGTGCCGATGGAAGAACGTACCGCGACCGCTGTCCTGACCGGAGATACGCACCGCAACGCCCTCATAGAGCAGCGAGGCGTAGGCCAGGGATTAGGCCGCACCCCAGTCCAGGGGCATTTCGCCGGCGACCATTCTGGCGCGGTTGCTGATGACCTGCGCGACCCGCGGCTGCAGCACCAGTTCGTCCGGATACCGCACCAGGCGTTTGCCCAGCGTCGCCAGCCGTTCGGGCTCGACGCCGGTGGCCACGCGCTCGGACCAATCGGCCTGCCCGTAGCGCGTCCAGTCGATCGTGTATTTGTTGCCGATCAAGCCCAAAGCCGGGTGCAACTCCAGGTGGCCGGAGTCGAGCGCCTGGCGATATTGTCCGGCCAGCTGCTCGACGTCCGCGGCCGACACTACACTGTCGGCGACCAGCCGATCGGCATACAGTTTGCGCACCGTTGGATGCTGGCGGATGAGCCGATACATCACCGGCTGAGTCGCTGCGGGCTCGTCGGCTTCGTTATGCCCGAGCCGCCGGTAGCAGACCAGATCGATGACGACGTCCTTATGGAAGCGCTGGCGATAGCGCAGCGCCAGACGTGTCACGAATAGCACGTCCTCGGGATCGTCGGCGTTGACGTGAAAGATCGGCGCTTCCACGATCTTCGCGACGTCGCTGCAATAAGTAGTCGAGCGAGCATCGCGCGGATCAGAGGTGGTGAAACCGATCTGGTTGTTGATGA
>Ga0181538_10006085_pt1 | contig 10565 bp, 7 predicted proteins | sample PEATcosm2014_Bin_40_FD_119773 | JGI IMG/M metagenome (GOLD analysis project Ga0181538, IMG submission 119773) | Peatland microbial communities from MTU Mesocosm Facility, Houghton, MI, USA - PEATcosm2014_Bin23_30_metaG | ecosystem: Environmental > Terrestrial > Soil > Wetlands > Peat | place...
TAGCGGTTACAACTGGTAGTTTGTTCCGGCCCTGCTATTGTACTTGGCGATTTGGCGCTTGATCTCGTCCGCTTCCATCCAGGGCAGTCCGCTCGAATCCCCTCCATCGGTCCGCTCGAAGTAGATATGCCCCCTGGCCACGTAATAGTGCCAGGGCCATTTCAGCACCCACTTGGTATCGGTCTCGAACAACGGGTATCTGAGCTTCTTGCCTTCCTCGCAAAGCGGGCAGGCAAACTTGTCTTCGACATCCAATGCGAAGGCATCGCCGTTTTCATGGGCGGTGAACACCAGGCAACCGATTACCACGATTGCATTCTGGCCAGCCAGCGCCCTGGAGACGACGTTATCGCATTCTTTCAGCAGATCGAGGTTGGTTTGCCTGTTGAACAACATGCCGGCTTCTCCTGGGGGTCCAAACTGCCATTGTAATGGCACATCGCGCCAGAAAACTGCCCAGCGGTATGGCGCTCGCGACCGCAAGGCTATCGCCGAACACTTGATAGCTCGAACGAATCGTTTTGGCGGATGGTTGGCCCACCGCGTGCTGTTGGCCAGTATCGATGGCGGCCCGTGAGCCAGCCACGCAAAAGCGGAGGAACGCCACATCGCATGAGGGAACCGTGCTTGAAGGTGCTGTTAATCGAAAGCGATCCGGGATACATCGACCAGGTGCGGGAGATGCTTTCCCAAGTGCCAGGGCAGTCATTCGATCTGCAATGGGCGGAAGCGCTGCTGCCGGGCCTGGACCGCCTGGCGAAAGGCGATTTTGACGGCGTTCTGGTCGATACGAGCCTCCCCGACAGCCATGGGCTGGATGCCCTGGAGGCCTTGCGCATGCACGCTCCGGCCGTGCCCATCGTTATCTTGAGCGGTCAGGACAGCGAAGCGCTGGCTCTGCGAGCGGTGCAAATCGGGGCGCAGGACTACCTGTTCAAGGGCAAACTGGAACCCGATCTTCTCTACCGCAGCTTGCGCTACGCGATCGTGCGGCAAAAAAGCCAGGCGGGCTGCGCCAAGACTGAATCGCAAGGTCCCCCTGTGCGGATAATCGGCTGTATGGGCGCCAAGGGCGGCGTGGGAACCACCACGGTTGCCTGCCACGCCAGTCTCGAGTTGAAGCGGCAGACGGGCCACCGCGTGCTGCTTGCCGATCTGGATATGAGCGGGGCGTCGGTGGGCTTCATGACGCGGGTGAAATCCACTTACACCATTCTCGACGCAGCCAACGATCTGCTGCGGTTGGACCAGAGCTTCTGGGAAAAAGTAGTCTGCAACGGACCTCGGGAACTGGAGATCCTGCCTTTGGCCGCGCCGGTCTGCTCGGAAGAACAGATCCGTTCGGACCGCATCGGTTACGTGCTTCGTTTTCTGCGATCGATCTATCCTTGGATGGTGCTGGACGTGGGACGGTTGAACCCGCTCACCGCGAGTCTTCTCTCGCATCTGACGGATCTCTTGCTGATCACCACCTACGATCTGGCGGCTGTCAGAGACACCCGGCAAGTGGTCCATCGCCTGGCTGAAATGGGGTTTGAGTCCAGACGGGTCACCCTGATCGTGAATCAGGTTCCCAAGATGGATTGCGTGGCTGCGCTGGAGGTGTCCAAGGTGTTGGGAATCCAGTCGTCGATTATCGTGCCGGAGGGCACGGCCGGCCTGTTCGAGGGCAAGAGCGGGATTCGGCCGCAGTTGGCCCGCTTAGCCGCCAGGCTGGCCGGCATGGAAGAGAAGCCGGCGGCATGGAAGTACTTTCCCTTCCTGGCAGGGTTTTCCGCAAAGAACCGTCAATTGAAGACTGCGTAGCTTAGTACTCACAAGGCTCTCTCTAGGGGCGCTTGGAAGCAGCCTAAAATGTGAGCAATTTTGACCGCATTATCCTGGATTTACTGTCCGATCGCGAACAGACAAAAGTGCGCAATCCTGCTATCCGTGGAGTCAGCGGAAGAACTTCGGGCGCGCCTGGGCCCGACGGCCGTTTGGAGGGTCCCTGAAAAAGCTGCGGATCGGGATTATCGACATCGTCTCCCAGGGCCCTACGCGGGCTTTGTACGCGCGCATCATGAATGCCAGCCTTGCCAGTATCATGCCCCAGGTCATTGGGGTTTGGTGCAAACAGGAGGGGCATGAGGTGGCCTTCGTTTGTTACACCGGCTTTGAAGATCTGCTGACGGAGTTGCCGGATAACGTCGACGTGGTGTTCATCGGCGCGTTCACCGAAGCCGCGCACACGGCGTACGCCCTGAGTAATCTCTTTCGTGGGAGAGGGGCGATCACCGTGATCGGGGGGCCGCACGCCCGCTGTTACCCCGAAGACGCCGCGCGGTATTTCGATTATGTGCTGGGCTTCACGGATAAGGGTACGCTCCGTGACGTCTTGCGGGACCGCTCGCAACACCGGCCCGCGGGCGTCCAACTCGCGGCCTCCCAGCAGCCCAGAACCCTCCCTGGGGTACGCGAGCGTTGGCAGTTCATCGACTCGACGCTCAGGAAAGCGCCCCTCCTCAAGATGGTCCCCATGCTCGGCAGCCTGGGGTGCCCGTACACTTGCGCCTTTTGTATCGATTCCACGGTGCCCTATCAACCCATGGACTTCGAGGTGCTCCGCGAGGATCTCCGCTTCCTGCTGACCAGGTTCAAACGGCCCCTGGTAGCCTGGCACGATCCCAATTTTGGAGTCCGCTTCGACGACTACCTGGACATGATCGAGGACGCGGTCCCTTCCGGCAGCATCGACTTCGTCGCCGAAAGCAGTCTGTCCCTGCTTTCCGAACCGCACCTCAAGCGGCTCAGACGCAATTCATTCAAAGGCGTCCTGCCCGGCATTGAATCCTGGTTCGCGCTGGGCGGCAAATCGAAGACCGGCGCGTTGGTCGGGATGGCCAAAGTTCGCCAGGTGTCCGAACACGTCAATCTGATCCTGCAGTACATACCCTACATCCAAACCAACTTTGTGCTGGGACTCGATACCGACGAAGGGGCGGAACCCTTTGAACTCACCAAGCGATTCCTGGACATGACCCCGGGGGCCTTTCCGGCCTATTCGCTGCTCTCCGCATTCGGCCGGGCTGCGCCGCTCAATCTGGATTACCAGCGATCCAACCGCGTGCTGCCCTTCCCATTCCACTTCCTCAACAATAACGGCGCTATGAACGTCAAGCCGGCAAACTATTCCTGGCAGGCCCTGTACGACCAGATCATCGACCTGACCCGGTATTCGTTCTCCACCCGCGCTATCTTCCGCCGCTTCCTGGCGACGCAAGGGGTGACTGCACGTTGGATGAACCTGGTGCGCGCGGTTTCGACGGAGGGCTTCGGCAGGGCCAGGTACCACCGGGAGATTCGCAATCGCTTGGACCACGACCCGCAATTCCCGCCCTATTTCGAGCAGGAGAGCGGCGTGCTTCCCCAGTTCTACAAAAATATAGTGCGCCAGGATCTCGGACCGCTGATGGAGTGGCTTCCCGACGGTGCTCTCTATCACGATCCCAACGCCTACCTGAAGTCCGAGCGCTCCAAGGATGTGGTAGCCCTCGTCTAAACGCCGGCGCACTTTTTCTTCGTGGCGCACGCACTTCGGGTTTGGGTGCGTTTCCGGCCGATCGGGCGGAGGCACTGTGAAGAAACGCTTGCCGAAGTAGCTACCGATAAGACAATAATGCCCGCGGAGTACTTGCCCTACCGGCACGCCAATCTGCGCAATCTGCCCGGGCGTCCGCTGTTCCAGGCAGCATTCCTTGCGCCGGATTGACCGGTGCGCGATAGCGTGAGTCTCAATGGCCAGATACCCGCCCTGCTCCGCCGTGATTCCAGAGCAAATTGCCCCGTCGGTGTCGCACACCCGTTGTCGGTTCGCCTCCACGGCCAGCCTGTGGATGTCATCGATGACCTGACCTCTCCCGTCAGACTTCCAGCTTCCACGGTTCACGATAAGTGGCGTTCAGGTTCGGCTGCATCTCGCTCTGTGCGCAGGTCCATTTGTTTTGGTCCCAATCGATTCGGGATCGGAAGCGCATCGAAAGATTTGCCAGCAGGCAAACAGTTGACGAGCGCACGCACGTTTCGATTTCACTAATCGGCTTTTGCCGAGTCCGGATACATTCCAGGAAATTCCGCCAGTGGGGCACGTTCATGTCCGCCAAGGCCCGGTCCTTCTCCCAAGTCTCCGGCTCCTTGAACTTATTGTTGGGAATCAGCCGGCAACCGCTCCGGTTCACGAAAATGGTGGCTTCAGTGCCATGAATTACCGTGGCCGCACCCTGGCCGAGCCCAAACATGGGTAGCGGGTTGCAGGTGCGGCTTTCGTAACTGGAAAGAAAATCTTCGTAATAGAACGTTGCCAGCATCGTGTCCGGCGTCTGGGTATTGTCCTCGACGTAGAACTTGCTGCCCATGGCCGAAACCGCCAGCGGCATCGGGTCGCCGAAGCATTGGTGGATCGGATCGATCAGGTGCACGCCCCAGTCCGTCATGGCGCCCCCCGCGTAATCCCAGAAGTATCGGAATGTCGGGAAGGTGGCAGTTTTAACGCCCCAGCGATTCGGATTGAAGGGAACCTTTGGCGCCGGTCCGAGCCACAGATCCCAATCGAGATCCGCGGGTGGATCGCCGTCCGGGGGATTGCCGAAGCCCTTTTGTTCCGTCATCCCACTCTGGAAGGCATGACAAAACGTCACAGCGCCGACCCTGCCGCTCTTGACGATCTCAGCGGCTTTTTGAAAATAGCCGCCGGAACGCTGCATGGTGCCGGCTTGGACGATGCGGTTGTATTTGCGTGCGGCTTCGACCATCTTCCGGCCTTCCTCCACAAACTTGCAGGCGGGCTTTTCGACGAAGACATCCTTGCCCGCCTTGCACGCTTCCACGGTCATATAGGCGTGCCAGTGGTCGGGAGTGGAGATGCAAACCGCATCGATGGACTTATCCGCCAGCAGTTCGCGGAAATCGGGGACCGCTTTCACCTGGAATCCTTTCTGGCGTGCGGCGGCTTCCGCGCGTTCCAGATGCGGCCGGTAAACATCGCACACCGCCACGGGCTGGGCTTCAGGAATCTTCATGGCATAGTCCAGATTTCCCGAACCCATTGCCCCGATCCCGATAAAGCCTACCGTGATGCGGTCGTTGGCTCCCTTCATCCGGCCAGTGAAAAGGGAGGTCGTCAGCGCGGCTCCGGCACTCGCCAACGCCGTACGCCTGGATATTTCGCGTTCCATAATTGTGTGCTCCTTCTAAAGACTCCGATGCATCTGCAATTGAAAAACTATTCTAGCCGCCAGAAGTGTCCAGAAGTTTTCCAATCTCGCTGGAGTTTGGACATTTGCAGGAAGCACTCCTTGGCCATGACTCCATGATGATTGTCAACGTCGCTGCTCGACTCGTCAGAAACACGAATGGGGGTTTGGGCCGGCGATTACCGCCAGAAGTTCGCCGTGCCGATTACGTCATACACGGAGCTGGATATTTCCGTGCCGTTCGACTGGAACGCGATTGCGGCCGAGGCAACCAAACCAGTGTGGTCGAGGCTTGGGCGACCACACCGGCCGAGATGGCACTGTCACGGCTGGGGCGCGACGGGTGGATCTGGCTCGTCTGCGTCAATGGGAATGGCATGACGGGAGCCCCCCGCGCGGACTTGGCCTGGCCCGTGAATCATCCCGAACGCGGGGACATGACGGTCGCAACCATCGTGGAAACACCATGGTCGGACCCACCTGAAGCAGATGGAAGAGATCGCTCGGCTAAGGCAGCGCAAAGCCATCACCGAGTCACTAAGCTTGCTCTTATCCGTCTTGCCGTCGCCTCCGGCAGCTACCACTACAAATTGCCGCCCGCCCTGCCGCGCCCGATATGTAATGGGCGTGGCCATCGCCGACGCGGGCAGCTTGGCCTGCCACAACTCGTGACCCGTCTCCGTGTCGAAGGCACGGAAGGTGCGGTCGAGCGTGGCCCCGATGAACGTCAGACCACTGGCCGTGGTCCGCCCCGCGACCGCGCAGCGTCCCGATTCTCGCAAGCCTGCGGTGTGGATGACGGGAACCGCTTGGAAATCGGCTCGACCGCCTGTGTTCTTTATTTTCCGCCAGATCCCCGGCGAAACCACCTGTACTCCACGCTCTTGTGCCGCGTGGCCGAATGACCTAGCCGGGGGGCGAGCCAGGAGCTGTTCATCGGCGCCGCGCGGAAAAAGCCCGAACTGGAAGCCGCGCTAGAGCGCGGGGCGAGATCCGCGACTAACCGGGAAGCCCTGCAAAGCTCCCGCCCGGTAGCACGAGGGCGGCCGTCGAAAACAATCGAGAGTCGGATACGACCGTGCAAGGCGGCCTCGAGGTTCTGGTGCTCTAGTGGAAGCCGCCCCCGAACCAATGTCGCAAGACTGACCTAACGCAGCTTTGCCGAAAGGGCCCGGCGCCACTCGGGGAAAAGGCCGATAATGAACGACAACGCTTCGGAGGGACATGCGGATCACCCGCGCTCTGAGCGGTTCCGCGTTACGATCGGCTCTTGAGACAAAGTGAGGGCCAGATGACACCGATACACTCGTTTTCGACTTTCACCCATTGCGCCGCGCTTCGGGCGGCGATTGTTTTATCGGCCGTTCTGTTGCCGCTCGCGGCTGCGTCGCTGCCAGTGGCAAAGCCCGAGGACCTCGGGTTGGCTCCCGACCGCCTGCAACGCATTCACGAGATGATCATGCGCCGCGTCGAAGCTGGAGACATCTCCGGCGCGGTGACCATGGTCGCGCGGCGCGGCCGTCTGGTTCATTTCGAGGCGCACGGGTTGATGGACCTCGAAGCCAAGAAGCCGATGACCAAGGACGCGCTGTTCCGCCTGGCATCGTCGACGAAGCCGGTCACGGCGACCGCCATCCTGATCCTGATGGAGGAAGGCAAGCTGAAGCTGACCGACCCGGTTGCGAAGTACATCCCGGAATTCAAGAACTCCAAGGTGGCGGTGGAGGCGGCACGCACGCCGGCGCCCATGTCCGACCAGGGGCCTGAGTCCGGGGAGCGATACTATACGGTCCCGGCGAGCCACGACATCACCATCATTGACTTGCTGACGCATACCTCCGGACTGGGCAGCGGCGGAATCACCGGGCCGGATTTACAAAAGCTGCTGCAGGCCCGCACGCCGACCGAAACACTTGCCGATTTCATTCCCCGGCTGGGCGCATTGGCCCTGGATTTTCAGCCCGGTACCGAGTGGCGGTACAGCGGATTGGCGGGCTTCGACACGCTGGGCCGGATTGTCGAGATCGTCTCGGGAACCACGTTGGACCAGTTCCTGCGGAAGCGTCTGTTCGAGCCGCTCGGCATGGACAATACGTGGTTCAATGTTCCGGAGAAGGAACTGCCGCGGATCGCCACGATATACAACAGGACCCCGAGCGGACTGCAGAAGCCGGCTGCGCCGTTCAGAATCGGATCGCCGGTCTATTTCTCCGGTGCAGGCGGCCTCACGTCGGCGGCGCCAGACTACCTGCAATTCGCACAGATGCTCTGCGACGGCGGGCAACTGAACGGAAAGCGCATTCTGAGTCCGTGGACGGTGGACCTGATGTTGAGCAACAACGTGGGCGAACTCTTTGCAGGCCAGATCGGGCGTCCACCCAAGGGCGTCGGGTTCGGTCTCGGCGGCGAGGTTGTCGTCAGCGCGGTGGACGCGCGGCTGCGGAAGCCGAACGGCAGTTACGGCTGGGATGGCGCCTTCGGCACGTACTGGTGGGTGAACCGCAAAGAGCAGATGGCGGTAGTGCTCTTCGTGCAAACACCAGGACGGTCGCTCCAATACGACTTCGACAACGCCGTGTCACAGGCCGTAATCGAATAACTGAATGGGTTGGGCGTTTGGCTGGGCAGGCGCCACGGCCTAGCGGACGCCAGCCAACACGACCCTTGTAGCAGGGGTCGAAGTAGCTACCGATATCGCCGCTTAACTGGGCTCGGTTTTCCATGCACGCGAGTCCACGGGCCAAATCCTGCCACCGGCCCCAGGTGAAAGCGCTGTACAGCGCGTAGACGCCCGCGGCCGCCGACCAGAAAGGCAAACTCCAATCCCGCATGCGCGCCGTCGCGCCAGAGCCCTCTACTGCACCGTGAAGCCATTAGGCAGCACGGCCTGCTCGGTACCGGTCGTGACCACGATGGAAGTGGGTCCCGGAACTACCCCTGAACCGACCGCGACCTGCACCGTCAGGCTGGTGTCGTTGACCACGACGATGCCGGTTGGAGTGATGCCCGGCGCCATCGTGACCTGCGTGGTGCCCTGCACGAAATGCGTGTTGACGCCACCGAGCGCCAATGTAACAGCCTGGCCGGGCGCGGCCGCGTTGGGAACGGCGGTCGCAATCACTGGCGTGGCAGCCGGCAGAAGCTGATTCAGCAAGCCGGTGACCATGAACACGGCCATCTGGCCACGGGTCAATGCCGCGTTGGGACAGTACATCCCCGACCCACAGCCCGCGGTGATCCCGGCCTCCGCCATCTCCTGAATAAAAGTGTAGAACGGACTCGACGGTGGCACGTCGCTGAAAATCTGCGCCGCCGAATAGCCGGGTAATGCGCTGAAGTCGATGGCTCCATATCTCCCCAGAATAATGAATACGGCCATATCACCGCGCGTGACCGGATCATCCGGACAGTACATGGCCGCCGAGCATCCGGAGGTGATGCCCAGGTCTTTCATCTTCTGAACGAACTTGAAGAAGGGGTCTGTCGACGGCACGTCCGTAAAGTAGGGAGTAGTGGTGTAGGAGAACGTCTCGTCGCCCTCGATGCCGGTGATGATGAACACGGCCATTTCCGCCCGCGTGGTAGTGGAATTGGGGCAATATTGCAGCGGGCTGGTCGCGCACCCTGCCGTAATCCCACGTTCATACACAGTGTTGATGAAATCGAAGAAGCCATTCGATGGTGGAACATCAACGAAGATGTCGGCGGTCTCCCGCTGGGTAATCGAGACCGGCTGGCTGTTAACGCTCAGCGTGCCCGTCAGGTCGGCGCCGGTGGTGTTGGCCGGTACCGAAAACGTGACTGCGCCGTTTCCGCTTCCGCTGGCGCCCGAAGTGATGCCGATGAACGCTGCGTTGGCGGACGCTACCCAAGAGCAGGCTGGGCCTGTCGTCACGCTCAGCGGAGGAGCAGATTGGCTCGTGGAATCCAGGAATACCAGCGTTGGGCTTACGTCCAGCCCACAGTTGGCGCCACCTTGTGGGGTAACAGTGAAAGACCAGATCGCCGAGGCGGCAGAAACCGCGCTGTTCATCGCGACGATCTGCCAGTGATAGGTCACACCCGCACCCAGCGTTGCCGTAGTATAATTCAGCGAAGTCGTGTTGGTGACCAAGGGCGGCGTCGATGAGGTCCCGAAGTAAACGTTGTACGAAGTCGCTCCGCTCGCCGCGTTCCAGATCAGCGTCGGGTTCGTCGTTATGCCGGTCGCGCCGTTGGCAGGAGCCGTCAGCACCAGAATCAGGCTGGTGACGGAGAATGTCCGGGTAACCGGAATCGCGGCAAGCCAGGATGCATTCCCGGGTTGCGTTGCGGTGATCGCGCACGTGCCGACGTCCACGATCGTCGCCGTGGAACCGGACACAGTGCAGACCGGCGTCGTGGTCGAAGCGAAGCTCACCGTAAGTCCCGAACTGGCCGTCGCACTAATCGAAAACGGCGCAACTCCAAAAGTGACGTTGCCGAGCGGGTTGAAGGTAATCGTCTGTGTGGCCGGGTTGCTAAAGACGGCGGTGATCGTACCTCCCGTCGCTGTGGTTTGAATCGCGCCGCCGGCTGACGAGGTGCTCAACGCGTTGGTGACGCTAATGGAAGTCCCGGAGGTCGCAGCCGAAAGCGTCACCGTGAGGACCGCTACCACGCCGTTCTGGATGGGGTTCGCATCCAGCCCGCTTGAGCTCACCCCGGTCAGGAGGCACATGTACGAGCCGGGGCTTCCCGCACAGGAAAGGGACTTGCCGGCGGCGGTGGCGGCCGTACCGGCACTGGCCGAAATGGCAACGATATTGGATGTTGAATAGGCAAAAGTCCACTCGATGCCGGCCGGCTGGCTTCCGGACGAGGAGTTGAGCGAAAGATTGAGAGAGACCGTCCCGCCCGGAGTTACCACACTCGAAGACAGAGACAGGGAACCCGATTGACCGAAGGCCGCCGCGCCTGACATGAAGAATGCAATAACGCCGCTTGCATACCTGAGCGTTAGGGAGCACATCGTGGCTCGATGGTAACTTCTCGCGCCGCCTTGCTCAACGTTGAGTTAAGTTAGGTTTAGCTAACAATCGATACTGAAGATGGTTAATCTATCCGTAAAACAGGTCTTTTAAATCAGTTTTGGTGGAAGTTACAAGCTGTTCCTTCCCGCAATGTTGTATGTAAGCGCATTAAAATCAAGCAGATTGGCCGGTATAAAACCGCATAATGCCGCCGTGGGGCCCCTCGGGGGTCACTTCAAAACCGGCCATAGAGGGTCACTTCAAAACCGGCCAACGGAACATCATCCTGGACGAACCTGTTTTACCCTACCGGATGGCTGTTTGGCAACCCCAATCCGATCCA
>Ga0181538_10006086_pt1 | contig 10565 bp, 10 predicted proteins | sample PEATcosm2014_Bin_40_FD_119773 | JGI IMG/M metagenome (GOLD analysis project Ga0181538, IMG submission 119773) | Peatland microbial communities from MTU Mesocosm Facility, Houghton, MI, USA - PEATcosm2014_Bin23_30_metaG | ecosystem: Environmental > Terrestrial > Soil > Wetlands > Peat | place...
CAGGCCGAACGGGACGCGGTGACGGGCAGGCCCCGGACTGAGGACGGCACCCCCCGAGCCACTGGTGAGCTTCTCCCGGTGCGGAGGGGCCGGCCCAGGAGATCAGGACGGGCGCACGCGCAGCCCGTCGAACGCTACGGCCACCACGGCGGCGGTCAGGTCATCCGCGGCGGCGGCAACGCGCGGGCGATACCACTCGATGAGCGGGTTGACAACAGGGCCGGGAAGTTACGCTGATTTCCTGAACGTTCGGTTGGTAATTGGGCTCGGGAGGTCAGCCGATGAGCCAGGATTCGGTGCCGATGCTGCGCAGCTATACCGGCGGCGCGTGGCGGACCGGGAGCGGCGAGGGCATGCCGCTGCACGACGCGGTGACCGGAGAACCGGTCGCGCGGGTCTCATCGGCCGGGATCGACATGGCGGGCGCGCTGGACTACGGCCGCCGGGTGGGCGGGCCTGCCCTGCGCGAGCTGACCTTCCACCAGCGCGCGGCGCTGCTCAAAGCGCTCGCGTCGCACCTGCGGGAGCACCGCGAGGAGCTGTACGCGCTGTCGGCGCGGGCCGGCGCCACCCGGTACGACGCCAAGTTCGATGTGGACGGCGGCATCGCGGTCCTGAACGCCTACGCCAGCAAGGGCCGGCGCGAACTCCCCAATGACACCGTGTACGTCGACGGCGGCCTCGAGCCGCTCAGCAAGGGCGGCACGTTCGCCGGCCAGCACATCGCGACCCCGCTGCGCGGCGTCGCGATCCAGATCAACGCATTCAACTTCCCGGTGTGGGGCCCGCTGGAGAAGCTGGCCCCGGCGTTCCTGGCCGGGGTGCCGAGCCTGATCAAGCCGGCCAGCCAGACCGCCTACCTGACGGAGAAGCTGGCGGAGCTGATCGTGTCCGCTGGCCTGCTCCCGGCGGGCACCCTGCAGCTCGTCTGCGGCAGCGCGGGTGACCTATTGGACCACGTGACCGGGCAGGACCTGGTGTCCTTCACCGGGTCGGCGTCTACCGCGCAGCGACTGAGAGCCCAGCCGGGGATCGTTCGGAATTCCGTGCGTTTCAACGCCGAGGCCGACTCGCTCAACTGTTCCATCCTCGGCCCGGACGCGACGGCCGGCACCCGCGAGTTCGACCTGTACGTGAAGCAACTGGTCACCGAGATGACGGTCAAGGCCGGGCAGAAGTGCACCGCGATCCGCCGCGCGTTCGTGCCGGCCGGCCTGATCGATGACGTTTCGGCGGCCGTCCGGGAGCGGCTGGCGAAGATCGTGGTCGGCGCGCCGGGCGATCCCGCGGTGCGGATGGGCGCGCTGGCCAGCCGCCAGCAGCGCGAGGAGGTCCGCCGGTCGCTGAAGGCGCTGGAAGGCGCCGCGACGATCGTGTTCGGCGACCCGGAGCACGTGGACGTGACCGGCGCCGACGCCGTGCGCGGGGCGTTCATGTCGCCCGTGCTGCTGCGCGCCGGAGACCCGGACCGTGCCGAACCGCACGAGGTCGAGGCGTTCGGCCCGGTCAGCACCTTGCTCCCGTACACCTCGGCCGACGAGGTGATCGGGCTCGCCGCGCGGGGCCGGGGCAGCCTGGCCGGGTCGGTGGTGACCGGCGACACCGCGTTCGCCCGTGACGTGGTGCTCGGCCTCGCGCCGTGGCACGGACGGCTGCTCGTGCTGGACACCGCGGACGCGGAGGAGTCCACCGGGCATGGCTCACCGCTGCCGGCGCTGGTGCACGGCGGCCCGGGCCGGGCCGGCGGCGGGGAGGAGATGGGCGGCATCCGGGGCGTGCTGCACCACATGCAGCGCACCGCCGTGCAGGGCAGCCCGGCCGTGCTGTCCGCGGTGACCGGGCGCTGGGTGCCCGGCGCGCCGCGGGCCGAGGGCGGCCACCCGTTCCGCAAGTCGCTGAGCGAACTGCGGACCGGCGACACGGTGGTGGCCGGCCCGCGCGCGGTGACCCGCGCCGACATCGACCACTTCGCCGAATTCACCGGCGACACGTTCTACGCGCACACCGACGAGGAGGCCGCGGCGGCCAACCCGCTGTTCGGCGGGATCGTGGCGCACGGCTACCTGGTCGTGTCGCTGGCCGCCGGCTTGTTCGTCGCGCCCGAGCCCGGCCCCGTGCTGGCCAACTACGGGCTGGAGAACCTGCGCTTCCTGACCCCGGTCAAGCCCGGGGACGCGCTGACCGTGACGCTGACCGCCAAGCAGATCACGCCGCGCGACGGCGCCAACTACGGCGAGGTGCGCTGGGACGCGGACGTGACCAACGGCCGCGGCGAGTCGGTGGCCAGGTACGACGTGCTCACCCTGGTCGCGAAGGAACCGGCGCCATGACCGCCGACGGCCTCGCGGAACAGTTTGAGCGGACCATCGCCCGGGACCAGCGGGTAGAGCCGCGGGACTGGATGCCGGAGAAGTTCCGGGCCACGATGATCCGCCAGATCGCGCAGCACGCGCACTCGGAGATCATCGGCATGCAGCCCGAGGGCACCTGGATCACCCGGGCGCCTTCCCTGCGGCGCAAGGCGATCCTGCTGGCCAAGGTGCAGGACGAGGCCGGGCACGGGCTGTACCTGTACTCCGCGTGCGAGACGCTGGGCGCCGACCGGGCGGATCTGGTCGAGCGGCTGATCAGCGGCCGGCAGAAGTACTCGTCGATCTTCAACTACCCGACCCTCACGTTCGCCGACGTGGGCGTGATCGGCTGGCTGGTGGACGGGGCCGCGATCTGCAACCAGGTGCCGCTGTGCCGCAGCTCCTACGGTCCCTACGCGCGCGCGATGATCCGCATTTGCAAGGAGGAGTCGTTCCACCAGCGGCAGGGCTATGAGCTGCTGATGACGATGATGTCGGGAACCGCCGGGCAGCGGGCCATGGTGCAGGACGCCGTCGACCGGTGGTGGTGGCCGGTGCTGATGATGTTCGGGCCGCCGGACAGCCAGTCCGCCAATACCGCCCAGTCCATGGCGTGGAAGATCAAGCGGCACACCAATGACGAGCTCCGGCAGCGGTTCGTGGACATGACCGTGCCGCAGGCCGAGGCGCTCGGCGTCACGCCACCCGATCCGGACCTGCGGTGGAACGCCGAGCGGGGGGCGCACGACTTCGGCGAGGTCGATTGGGCCGAGATGAAGCAGGTCGTGGCCGGCCATGGGCCGTGCAACGCACAGCGGATCGCGCAGCGCAAGGCCGCGCACTCCGGCGGCGCGTGGGTCCGGGAGGCCGCCGCGGCGCACGCCGCGAAGGAGGCCGGGCGGAAGGGGACGGCAGCATGAGCACGGAACGGAACGCGGGCACGAACGCGGGCACGAACGCGGGCACGAACGCGGGCACGAACGCGGGCACGGGCCGGACGGGCTGGCCGTTGTGGGAGGTGTTCATCCGGGGCAAGCGCGGGCTGAACCACGTCCACGTCGGGTCGCTGCACGCCGCGGACGGCGAGATGGCGCTGCGGAACGCGCGCGACCTGTACACCCGGCGCAACGAGGGCGTGAGCATCTGGGTGGTGCCGTCCGCGTCGATCACCGCGTCCAGCCCGGATGAGAAGGATCCATTCTTCGCGCCATCCGGGGACAAGGTGTACCGGCACCCGACCTTCTACGACATTCCCGACAACGTTCCGCACATGTGAGCGCCGCCATGTCCTTCGACAACGCCTACGAGGCCATCACCGAGGGCAGCGACGGGCGCTGGGCGTTCGGCACTGGGTTCGACAATCCGCTCGCCGGCATCGATACCACCGTGCCCGCGGACGTGAACGCCGGGGACCTGGCGCTCTACAGCCTGATGCTCGGTGACGACGCGCTGATCATGTCGCACCGGCTGCAGCAGTGGTGCACCAGCGCCCCCGAACTGGAGGACGAGGTGGCGCTGGCCAACATCGCCCTGGACCTGCTGGGCCAGGCCCGGCTGCTGCTGTCCCGCGCCGCCGCGGCCGACGGGACCGGGCGCGGGGAAGACTGGTACGCCTTCTTCCGGGCCGAGCACGAGTTCCGCAACGTCCGGCTGGCCGAGCTGGAACGCGGCGACTTCGGCGAACTGACCGCGCGGCTGCTGGTGTTCGCCACCTGGCGGCTCGCGCTGCTCCAGCGCCTGGTCGCCTCCCGCGACCCGGTCCTGGCGGCGGTCGCCGCCAAGGGCGTCAAGGAGGTCACCTACCACCGCGACTACGCCGCGCAGTGGCTGGTCCGGCTGGGCGACGGGACCGGGTTCTCCCGGGCGCGGGCGCAGGGCGGGCTGGCCGCGATCTGGCCCTACGTGCCGGAGCTGTTCAGCGCGCACGACGTGGAGCGGCGGCTGGCCGCCGCCGGCGTGGCCGCCGACCCCGCCGGTGTCCGGGGCGAGTTCGACGACGTGCTCGCGCAGGTGCTGGCCGCGGCCACGCTGGACGTCCCGGACGTGGCAGGGGGGGTGGCCGGGCGGGCCGGCCGGCACGGGGTGCACACCGAGGCCATGGGCTACCTGCTGGCCGAACTGCAGAGCGTGGCGCGGGCCGACCCGGAGGCGACGTGGTGACGGCGGGCGGCGCGAGGCGGGGAGGCGACGTGGTGACGGCGGGCGGCGCGAGGCGGGGAGGCGGCGTGGTGACGGCGCGCGCCGTGGCGGAGACGGTGACCGACCCGGAGCTGCCCATGCTCACCCTGGCCGACCTGGGCGTGCTCCGCGCGGTGGCGGAGGACGGCGGCACCGTGATCGTCTCGATCACCCCCACCTACACCGGCTGCCCGGCCATGGACGCGATGCGCGACGATCTTGTGCACGCGCTGCACCGGGCGGGCTTCCCGGACGTCGAGGTGCGGACCGTGCTGCAACCCGCGTGGACCACTGACTGGATCAGCGCCGCCGGCCGCCGCAAGCTGGTCGCGGCCGGCATCGCCCCGCCCCGGACCGTCGCCCGGCCGGTGAGCGGGGCCATCCCGCTGACCCTAGGGCCGCCGCTCGGTCCGGTGCGCTGCCCGCACTGCGGGTCCGCCCGCACCAGGCTCGTTTCGTATTTCGGGGCCACCGCATGCCGGTCGCTCCATCGCTGCGGCCGCTGCCAGGAGCCATTCGAGCACGTCAAGGAGATCTGACGCCGTGCCCACCAGCGCCGCCACGAGCACCGCCACCAGCACCGCCACCAGCACCGCCACCAGCACCGCCACCGGGCAGCGTGTCCGGGGCGGCTTCCACACGCTGACCGTGGCCGAGGTGAGCCGGCTGTGCGCGGACGCGGTGGCGATCACCTTCGACGTGCCCCCCGGGCTCAGCGGCGCGTACGCGTTCGGGGCGGGCCAATCGCTGACCTTGCGGCGGGACATCGACGGGCGCGAGGAGCGGCGCTCGTATTCGGTCTGCGCCCCGGAAGGCGCGCGGCCGCGAATCGGCGTGCGGGAGGTCCCGGGCGGGCTGTTCTCCCGCTGGCTGGTGCGCGAGGTCCGGCCGGGCGACGAGATCTCGGTCGGGACACCCGCGGGCAGCTTCACGCCCGGCCCGCATACCGCCGGCCATCACGTGCTGATCGCGGCTGGTTCCGGGATCACGCCGGTCCTGTCGATCGCCGCCACCGTGCTGCGGGACCCGGCCGCGACGGCTGCGGTGTTCTACGGCAACCGGCACGCCGGCACGGTGATGTTCGCCGACGAGCTCGCCGACCTCAAGGACCGCTATCCGGCCCGGCTGGAACTGGTCCATGTCCTGTCCCGCGAGCCGCGCGAGGCCGAGCTGCTGTCCGGGCGGCTGGATGCGGCCAAGCTGAACGAACTGCTACCCCGGCTCATCGAGGTGGCCGAGGCCGGGCACTGGTGGCTGTGCGGGCCGTTCGAGATGGTCGCGCAAGCGTCGGACCTGCTGCGCGGGCAGGGCGTGGCGGCCGCGCGAATCCACCGGGAGCTGTTCTACGTCGAGGACGTCCCGCCGCCGCTGGCCCACCATGAGGAGGCCCCGGTGGAAGGGGCCGTCAGCGAGGCCACGATCACGCTGGACGGGCGGTCCACCACGGTGGCGCTGCCGCGGGACACGACGGTCCTGGAGGGGGCCCAGCGAGTCCGGCCCGACCTGCCGTTCGCGTGCAAGGGCGGCGTCTGCGGCACCTGCCGGGCCAAGGTGACCAGCGGCTCGGTGAACATGCGCCGCAACTTCGCGCTGGAGGAGTCCGAAGTGGCCGCCGGCTTCGTGCTTACCTGCCAGGCGCTCCCTATCTCCGCGGTGCTCGTCGTCGATTACGACGCCTGAGGCGGGAGGCTGGCGGCCGGCCCATAGCCGCTGCCGGGCCGCGGGCCCGTAGCCTCGGATCGTGGAGTTCAGCAAGGAGCTGCGCGACGACGTGATCGCCGGCGACATCACCGTCTCGTTCCGGCTGTGGCGCCGGCCCAAGGTGAAAACGGGCGGCCGGTACCCCGTTGGGCCCGCGCATATCGTGGTCGACTCGGTGGAACTGATGCCCTTCTCCGCGATCACGCCCGCCGACGTGCGGCGATCCGGCGAGCCGGACCGGGAGACGCTGCGGCGGCGGGCCGCTCACGCGGGCCCGATCGGCGACGGTACCCTGCTCTACCGGATCGAGTTCCACGTGGTGAGGGACTGACGCGACGCCGGACGCCGTGCGCCGGTGCGTTGGGGCACGGCATGACGGCAAATGTTTACCTGGGTGTCGGCCGTGTTTCATCTGCCCGTGTCCGCGCCGTACGGCCGCACCACTAGGGACGTGACATGACGTTTTCGCACACAGGTCATCGCCTTTTGCTAGCTGCCGTAGCGTGCGGGATGGGACTGTTTTCCGCGGCTGGTGTCGCGGTTCCCGCCTCCATCGCCGCTGCGGCTCCCGCCAGACCCAGCGGTCTCACCATCTCCAGCACCGGCCTGCAGCCCGGGGCGATCAAGCACGTGTGGCTGATCATCCTGGAGAACAAGGCCTACGACGCCACGTTCACCGGCCTGAACCAGAACAGCTACCTCTGGAAGACGCTCCCGCAGCAGGGTGTCCTGCTGAAGAAGTACTACGGGACCGGCCACTCCAGCATGGACAACTACCTTTCGTTGGTGTCCGGGCAGTCACCCAACGAGGACACTCAGGAAGACTGCAGCGTCTCGAACAAGACCATCGGGCCAAACTCCGACATCCTGCATTCCGGCTCGCTGCGCACCAACTCCAATTACGGCCAGATGAACTCTCCGGCCAACGCCTCCCAGCCCAGCGGGGCCAACGCCCCGCTCGGCGAGAATGGCTGCACCTACCCGACCGACGTCCCGACCCTGTTCAACCAGCTCAGCGCGGCCGGGAAGACATGGAAGGGCTACGCCCAGGACATCGGCGGCGCGCAGACCCCGGGCTCGACGCAGTTCCAGGCGAACACCGTGCCGGACCGTGAGGCGGCGGCGTGCGCGGGCCCGGGGACCGCGGCCAACAACCCCGACACCAACCCCACCGACATGGCCGGCAATTACCCGCCCGGGGTCACCACCCTCACCGCGGCGCAGCCCAACGACCAGTACGTGGCCAAGCACTTCCCGTTCCCCTGGTTCCAGTCGCTGACCGGCTCCCCGGTCAACGGCCCGGCGCTGAACGAGCCGTCGAACGGCGGGACCAACTGCGACGCGAACCACATCGCCAACCTGGACAACCCCACCACGGGCCTGGTCCATGACCTGCAGAATCCCGAGGACACCCCGGACTTCAGCTGGATCACCCCGGACAACTGCAGCGACGCGCACGACGCGGTCTGCAAGGGCAACAACCTGTCCGGTGCGTTCACCGCCAGCGGGACGCCGGACTATACCTCGCCGATTCCGTACGTCCCGGAGTCGACCGCGCCAAGGAACTACACCGGCGGCCTGTACGCCTCTGACCTGTTCCTGGAGTACTACATCCCGCTCATCGAGCAGTCGCAGGCGTTCAAGCAGGGCGGCCTGATCGACGTCACCTTCGACGAGGCCTTCCCGCCCTTCACCTACACCGGGAACAGCTTCAACGACGCCAACAATTACCCGCCCACGTCAGACGACAAGCCGAACTACACCAGCTCGATCACGTCCGACACGGCGGGCGAGAACCTCGACGGCCGGAACGTCAACTACGAGCCGACCGGCCCGAACTCCACGCTCGGCAGCAACGCCAAGGGCGACCAGCTCTACCCCGGCCCGGGTAACAACGCCTACATCGACCGCCCGCCGGTGTGTGCCCAGACCAGCCCGACGCTCGTGCCGGCCGACTGCGTGCCGGGCATCGTGCGCGGCGGCGCGGGCAGCCCGCCGCCCGCCCGGACCGACACCGTCACCGGCGGCACGGGGTCGAACATCATCACCGACCCCTCGATTCTTGCCAACGGCACCGGCCGCGCGGTGACGGGCACCAACATCCCGGCGAACTCGTTCGCCGGCGCGGTCACCAACACCGGGCCGGAGTTCCCGGCCACCAACACCGGTGCGGTCACCACCGGGTCGTTCCAGCTGGTGGGGCAGAACGGCAGCCCCGTCGACCCGACCGGGCCGGTGAGCAGCATCACGCTCAGCGCGGAGGGTGACCCGTCGGACCTGGCCCCCGGACAGACCCCCGACCCGCTGTTCAACGCCACCCTCCCGACGACGGGCGGCGGCGACACCGGAAGCGTCCTGATCAGCCCGTTCATCAAGCCGGGCACGTCCACCGACACCTACTACAACCACTACAGCTGGCTGCGCACGATGGAGGACATCTTCAGCGTCAGCGCCGGCCACGACCGCAGCCCGCTGCCGGCCGGCACGGTCTCCGGCGGCCTCGACGGCCAGGGCCACCTCGGCTACGCGGCCCAGCCCGGCTTGCGGGCGTTCGGCCAGGACGTGTTCAACAACCCGAGCGGCTACGGGCAGGCCCACCTGGATGCCGTCACCATCCCGAACGGATCCGGCGCGGGCTCGCCCTGGCGGATATCGCTCGCCGTCGGGACACCGCTGCTGGCCCTGATCGTGGGCGGCGGCTCCGTCTGGTACCTGCGCCGTCGGCGCGGGGGCCAGTCCAGGCACGCACTGTCCGGGCGGTCATGAGCCCGGCCATCCTGAAGACTGCGCTGGCCCGGGTTCCCGCCGTGATGGCGGGAGCCTGGGCCGGGCGGCCCGGTCGCCGCCATCTGGTGCCGCTCGCCCTGCTGCTGGCGGCGCCCCTGGCGCTGGCCGGCTGCAGCACGGCGGCCAAGCCGGCCGCAACCCCGGCCGCCACATTCGGCGGCTATCCCTCCTACCTGCCGAAGGACACGCTGAACTACCACAGCGACACCGTGCTGACCGGCACCATCCAGCGGCCCGCCCTAACCAACCAGGGGGACGGGGTGCAGGTGAAGACGTCCCGGTGGTCGGTACTGGTGACGGTGAGCGGTCCGCAGGTACCCGGCGAAGGCCTGCCGTTCCAGGCGAGCGCGACGACCTGCACGTGGATGGTCACCATGTCCGGGGCCATCGGGCCGGTGCCTATCTCGACGTCGGACTTCACCAGCATTGACGACGACAACCAGGTCTACCGGCCGGTTTTCGTGCCCGGCCAGCCGAAACCGCCGGCGGTGCTGCGCCCAGGGCAGAAGGTCAGCTTCGAGTTGCGGGCCGTCGAGGCGGTCGGGGAGGGCCTGATGCGCTGGGCGCCCGACGGCCGGAACATCGTGGCCAAGTGGGACTTCGTCGTCGAGAACGACTAAACGCCGTTACGACGAGCCGCGAGGGCGGGGAACCTCCGGGCCAGGGCGGGCGGTCCGGGCCCGCCACCACTCAGATCCGCACACGATGTCCAGCAGGAGGGCGGTCAGCACGGCGGTGCCGGTTCCCAGGGCCGCGCCGCCCACGATGTCGGTGAAGTAGTGCCCGTTCAGGCCGACCACGGCGGAGGGAACGGCCACCGCCAGCAGGAGAGCGCCGAGCATGAGCAACCGCCGGGTGATAGCGGGCACCCGGGGCCAGCTCGGCGCGGCGAGCAGGATGATGCTGACTGTGGCCAGGGCGAACGAAGTGGTGGCGTGGCCACTGGGATAACTGAGGCCACCGTCATGCGTCCGGCCGATGCCGGGTTTGAGCAGACCTTCGGTGAGGCCGGAGGCCACGGGGACGGCGACGGTGGCTAGCGCCGCACCGCGCCACCGGCGGGCCACGGCGCACCCCAGGACCAGGGCCACGGTCATCACGGTTACCAGCGGCAGGTCACCGAATCCGGCCAGGAATTCCAGCACGGCGGGGTGAGCGCCGAGGCCGGATTGGAACGCCGCGTCGATTGGCGCATCGAACCCGTCCGGCCGCGACTGCCCGGCGAACAGCGCGCCCAGCACGGTGACCACCGCCACGCACACCACCAGCAGCGCGACGGCCGTCCGGCGCAGCCGCGCGGGCACCAGCGGGCGCGGCCCGGGCCCGGGCTCCCCCGGCCCGGGCGGCGCACCGGCCGGGGACCCCGGCCTGGTCAGGCCCGGTTCCCGGCGGCGCGTCACCGGCCTCAGTGCTCGAGCTGGGCGTCGACGGTGATGTCGACGCCGGTCAGGGCCTTGCTGACCGGGCAGCCCGCCTTCGCTTCCTGCGCAACCTGCGCGAACTGCTCGTCGGTGAGGCCCTCGGCCTCGCCGCGCACGGTGAGCTTGA
>Ga0181538_10006087_pt1 | contig 10564 bp, 8 predicted proteins | sample PEATcosm2014_Bin_40_FD_119773 | JGI IMG/M metagenome (GOLD analysis project Ga0181538, IMG submission 119773) | Peatland microbial communities from MTU Mesocosm Facility, Houghton, MI, USA - PEATcosm2014_Bin23_30_metaG | ecosystem: Environmental > Terrestrial > Soil > Wetlands > Peat | place...
AGCCCAGCGTACCGAGCGCAAGCGGACAGACGGGCTGGACGCTCGACGGCGGCGCGGTCAACATGGCGCATGCCAGGTCGTGAGCTGATTGACGCAGGGATCGCCGACGGATCCGTCGACACGGTCGTCGTCGCCTTCCCCGACATGCACGGGCGGCCCGTCGGGAAGCGGGTGACGGCGGACTTCTTCGCGGCCCACGTGGCCGAGCACGGGATCGAGGCCTGCGACTACCTGTTGGCGGTCGACGTCGACATGAACCCGCTGCCGGGCTACCACTTCACCAACTGGGACACCGGCTACGGCGACTTCGTGTGCCGGCCGGACTACGCCACGGCACGGCGCATCCCGTGGCTGGGGGGGACGGCCCTGGTCATCTGCGACCTCACCGACACCGACGGGGCGCCCGTCGAGGTGTCGCCCCGGCAGATCCTGCGCCGCCAGCTGGAGCGGGCGGCGGAACGCGGGCTACGGATCTGCAACGCGACCGAGCTCGAGTTCTTCCTCTTCAAGGACTCCTACGAGGAGGCCGACGCCAAGGGGTGGAAGGGGCTCACCCCGCACACGTCCACCATTGAGGACTACCAGTTGCTGCAGACGACGCGCGAGGAGTACGTCCTGCGTCGCATCCGCAACGAGATGCGCGGCGCCAACATCCCCGTCGAGTTCTCCAAGGGCGAGGCGGGGCGGGGGCAACACGAGGTGAACGTCACCTACGACGAGGCGCTCGTGACCGCCGACCACCACCTCGTGTTCAAGAACGGGATCAAGGAGATCGCGGCGCAAGAGGGCCGGGCCGCCACGTTCATGGCCAAGTGGACCATGGACGACGTGGGCTCCTCCTGCCATGTGCACACCAGCCTGTGGGACGCCGAGAGCGGCGATCCCCTGATGGCGGACGCGTCGCACCCGAGCGGGCTGTCGACCGTCGGGCGCCGCTTCCTGGCCGGGCAGCTGCACGCGGCGCGAGAGCTGGCCTGGTGCGCGGCGCCGACCGTGAACTCCTACCGGCGCTACGTGCCCGGGAGCTGGGCGCCGACAGCGGCGGTGTATGGCGAAGACAACCGGACGTGCGGCTTCCGTCTCGTCGGTCACGGCGCGGGCCGCCGTGTGGAGTCGCGGATCCCGGGAGCGGACGTGAACCCGTATCTCGTGCTGGCGGCGGCGATTGCGGCTGGCCTCTACGGCATCGACCACGAGCTCGAGCCCGGCGAGCCCTACGCCCGCAACGCCTACGAGGCGAGCGACGTGCCCCGCATCCCCTCGACGCTGGTGGAGGCCATCGACGAGCTGCGCCGCTCCACGGTGGCGGCCGAGGCGTTCGGGCCCGACGTGCACCATCACCTTCTGAACACGGCCGAGCAGGAGTGGCTGGCGAGCAACCGCCACGTGACGGACTGGGAGCTGGCCCGGAACTTCGAGCGCATTTGAGGCTGGCCGCCGCCCCGGCGGACCGGACCGTCGGACCGGCGGACCACGCCCGATTGCCTTCCCGCTAAGGTCGCCCGGTCATGCTGCGCTCGCAACTGTGCTCGGCCGAGTCGCTGCGCTCCCCCGCCCTGCGGGGCTGGGCGGAGCGCCTGCGGCCCATGTGGGACACCGGCCACCTGGACGGCCGCGACGTCATGCTTCACCGCAAGATGTGGGAGTGGCTGTTCATCGCCGAGGCGCTCCGCGAGCGGGGGATGCTGGAGCCCGGGCGTTCCGGCCTCGGGTTCGGTGTCGGCAAGGAGCCGCTGGTGGCCCTGTTCGCCGACTCGGGGTGTGACGTCGTCGCCACCGACCAGCCCCGCGGCTCTGCCATCGCCTCAGGCTGGACGGACTCCGAGGTCGAGTGGGCGGGCGGGCTCGAGGACCTCAACACACACGGGCTGTGCCCCGACGAGCTGTTCGTGCGCCGGGTCCGCTACCGCGACGTGGACATGAACGCGATCCCGGCCGACCTGCGCGACTTCGACTTCACGTGGTCGTCGTGCGCCCTCGAGCACCTGGGCACGCTGGCCGCCGGGGCGGACTTCGTCGTGGCGCAGATGGAATGCCTGCGACCGGGCGGGGTGGCCGTGCACACCACCGAGTACCTGGTCTCCTCGGACGAGGCCACGGTCGAAGCGGGGGGCACCGTGTTCTACCGGCGGCACGACATTGAGGCGCTGGTCACCCGACTGCGGCGGGCGGGGCACGACATCGACATGGACTACCGCCTGGGCGACACCCCCGAGGACCTCCACGTGGACGTGCCGCCGTACACCGACGTGCACCTGCGCACGCAGCTGGGCGGGTACGTGACGACCTCGCTGGCGCTGGTGATCACGAAGGGGTCCGACGGGGACGGGGGCGGGCGGTTGCGCTCGCTGTTCCGCCACCACTCGGGCTGAGCCCGGGTCCGGCGAACGCGCGAACTGGTCAGGCCATGGGTGAAGCTTGGTGCAGCCGGCGACCGTTCAGTCGCTTGTGGATCGCCTTCGTCTTCTCGTAGAGGTTGACGAACTCCTTCATGAGATCGCCATACACCGCGGCCGCCGCAGGGTCCGGCTCAAAGGTGGCCTTCACCTGCACGGTACCGGGGATGTCGTCCACTGTGATGTGGCCGAGGGCCAGGAGGGTCAGGAGCCCCGCGCCGCGCACATTGGCCAGCACCGGGTCGGCGATCTGGCGGATGGTGCGCCCGGTGGCGTCGGCGTGGATCTGGGACCACAGGTCCGAATTGGCGCCGCCGCCCACGAAGGCCAGCGACTCGAAGCGCCGCTTGCAGAACTTCTCCACGGCGCCGAGCAGCCAGGCCGAGTTGAGGCCCACCCCCTCGAAGACGGCCCGGACCATGTCGGAGCGGGTCGACGACAGCGAGATGTTGTGGAAGCCGGCCCGGATCGTGTGGTCGTCGACCGGCGACCGCTCGCCGTTGAGCCACGGGGTGAAGAGCACGCCGTTGGACCCGGTGGGCACCGACGACGCCATGTCATTGAGGATGGCGAAGAAGCCGTCGGCCCCGGGGCCGGGGCCGGGGCCGGACAGCGCGTCGTCGGGGAAGAGCAGGTTGTCGCGCAACCAGGTGAGGCAGGCGCCGCCGGTCTCGTGCTCGTCGGCCAGCAGGTAGCGGCCCGGGATGCCCGAGGGGATGGACGCGATGTTGGTCAGGGCGTCGGTCTTCTTGAAGGGCACGTGGCAGCTGATCCAACTGGAGGTGCCGATGTAGAGGTGGGCGTCGAAGTCCGCCACGGCGCCCGAGCCCACGGCGGCCGAGTGGAGGTCGCCCGTGCCGGTGACGACGGGCGTGCCCGGCAGCAGGCCCAGCTCGGCGGCAGGCCTGGCGGCCAGTCCCCCGAGCACGCTGCCCGTCGGCACGAGGTCGGGCAGCTTGGAGCGCTCCAGGCCGGCCAGCTCCACCAGGCTGTCGTCATATGCGATCGCGCCGATGTCCCGGTTGTCGGTGACCCAGTGCAGGGTGATGGAGTCGTGCGACGCCCGGGCCAGTCCCGTGAGGCGCAGGTTGAGGTAGTCGACCGGCTCGAGGAAGACCGCGGCGGCGGCGTAGACGTCGGGACGCTGCTCGCGCAGGAAGTGGATGTGACCCACGGGGTCCTTGCCCGAGAGGCTCGGGATCCCCCCGGTGCGGCGCACCCAGCGCGCCAGCTTGGGGGCCGAGTAGCCCTGCACGTTGAGCGTGCCGCGCACCGTCTCGCGGACCGCGTGGGCGCCGCGGGAGTCCATCCAGGTGATGGCCGGGCCGATGGCCTCCCCCACCTCGTCGACGGGGACGGTGCCCGACCACTGCGAGGTGCACCCGACGCCGACGACCCGTTCGGGCGGCACGCCGCTGTCCGCCAGGGCACGTCGTGCCGAGTCCACGATGGCTTCCCACCAGGCGCTCGGGGACTGCTCGGCTCCCCCATCGGAGGTCACCTCGATGCCCACCGCCTGGAAGGCGTGGGCGGCAATGCGGCCGGTCGCCGACAAGACCGCCACCTTGGGCCCGCCGGTACCGAGGTCGACGGCGAGGACGTAGGTGTCCTCGGGGCTCGCCGGCTCCGGGTGGCGGATCTCGGTGGCCGGCACTGCGCGCAGGCCGTCCGGTCGTGTGGGCATGGCCGGGAAGCGTACCCAGCGCCCGGTGGCCGGCCCCGAATCGTGGCCGGCCACCGGACCCAGAGGTCAGTCGGCCAGGCCGGCCTCGACCTCAATCTCGATCACGACCTTGTTGCCGACCACGACGCTGCCATCGAGCAGGGCGTGGTTGAAGCTGACGCCGAAGTCGCGCCGGTCGATCTCGCCCGTCGCCGAGAAGGCCACGACGGTCTTGCCCTCCTGCATGGACGCACCCTCGCCGAGGAACTCGAGGTCGAAGTCCACGGACTTGGTGACGCCCCGGATGGTGAGGTCGCCGGTGAGGACCCAGTTGGAGTCGTCGACCCTCTTCAGCCCGGAGCTCTTCAGGGTGAGCGTCGGGTGGTTGGGCACGTCGAGGAAGTCGTTGGTGCGCACGTGGTCGTCACGCTGCGACTGGTTGGTGTGGATGCTGGCTGCCTGGACGACCGCCTCGACGGTGGAGTCCTCGGGGTTCTCGGCCACGGTGAACGTGCCCGATACGTCGGTGAAACGCCCCCGGACCTTGGTTCCGATGAGGTGGCGGGCGATGAACCCGACTTCGGTGTGGAGGGGGTCAATGATGTAGGTGCCTGCCTTGGGCAGGGTTACGGTCTGGGTGGTTGTGGTCATTTCGGGGCTCTCCTTGGTTGATCGGATGACTATTGAGAGTATAGTATCTGATGATACAGATACTTGTCAATCAGGGACACTAGGGCTGCGGGTGGATTTCAGGAGAGACTGCGGATATGGGAACGATGACGAGGCCAGCCAAGGGCGGTGACGACGAGCGGGTGGAGGCCGGTCCCGACGCCGGCACCTGCGGAGTCCTCGGCCAGATGGAGATGAACGACGAGCGGATCCGGTTGATGGGGCTCATCGTGCGCACCCACCGCCGCCTCACCGACTCCCTCGGGCGCGAGCTCGAGCAGTCCGTCGGGATCCCACTGGTCTTCTTCGACGTCCTGATCCACGTCGGCGCGGCGCCCGAAGGACGCCTCACCATGAGCACGCTCAGCGCGGACGTCTCCCTCACGACCGGCGGCGTCACCCGCCTCGTGGACCGCATGGTCGAGGCCGGTCTGGTGGCGCGGCAGAACTGTCCGAACGACCGCCGCAGCATCCATGTCGTCTTGACGCCCGAAGGCCGGACAATGTTGGAGCGGGCGATCGCCGCCCACGTCGACGGGATCGACCGCCACCTGATCGCACATCTGGACGCGGGCGACCGCGCCGCGCTCGAGGTGGCGCTGACGAAGGTGCTCGACGCCGGCTGCTAGCCGGTTAGGTCTCGCCCTCCACCTTCTCGAGCCATATGCGGACGGGCTGCGCGAGCAGCTCGTCGTCGAGCTCGAGCACTGTGCCCCCCCCGTCACCCGGGCCGGTCATGATCTCGACGGCCAGGACCTCCCGTGCGATGTAGTCGAAGTGGTCGGCCACGGCGTCGAGTCCCTCGACGCGCAACCTGATCCGGTCGGACACCTCCAAGCCGCTCGTCTTGCGCAGGTCCTGCACGAGGCGGACCACCTCGCGGGCCAGCCCGCGCTTGCGCAGCGCTTCGTCGAGGGTGAGGTCGAGCGCGACCACCTCGCCGCCCTCACGAGAAACCGCGAAGCCCTGCTGGCCGCGGACGCGGAGCTGCACATCGTCGGGCGACAGCTCGACCGGCTCGCCTCCCACGACCACCGTGATGGACTCGCCGGCCTCGAGCGCGGCTGCCGCGGCGGCACCGTCGATGGTCGCCAGGGCGGGCCTGAGGTCCTTGACTCGGTCCTTGAGGCGCGGCCCCAGAGTACTGAAGTTCGGCACGAGCTCGAACTGGATGACCTCGCTCAGCTCGTCCGCCGTGTCGATCTCGTCGACGTTGAGCTCGTCGGCGACGATGTCGCGCAATATCCCCGGCGCGTCGGCGGGGAGGAAGACGAGTGCGCGCGCCAGCGGCTGGCGCACCTTGACCGAGGCCTCGCTGCGGGCGGCCCGCCCCAACGAGGTGAGCCGGCGGGCGAGCGCCATCTGCGCCTCGAGCTCCGGGTCGACGAGGGCCGTGTCGGCCGCCGGCCAGTCAGCCAGGTGCACCGAGTCGCCGGCGCCGGCGCCGTCGTGGCCGTCCGCAGCCGTCAGCTGGCGCCACATGGCGTCCGACGCGAACGGGCACATGGGCGCCAGCAGGAGCGACAACGTCGTCAGGACATCGTGCAACGTCGCCTGTGCGGCCAGGGTGTCGCCGGGGGGCGCGTCCGGGTCGGTACGCCAGAACCGCCGACGGCTGCGGCGGACGTACCAGTTGGAGAGGTCATCGACGAGGTCGCCGACCGCCGTCGCCGCAGCAAGGGGCTCGTAGCCCCGCAACGACTCCGTCACCAGGACCGTCGTGCTGGCCAGGCGGGACAGGATCCAGCGGTCGAGCGGGCCCCGGTCGGCCGCGGCGGGCACGGCCGGTTCGGCGGGGTCGAAGCCGTTCAGCGAGGCGTAGGTGGAGAAGAAGCTGAACGTGTTCCACAGCGTCAGCAACATGTCGCGCATGGCGGTGTCGATGGCGCCGAGCGTCGCCCGCGTCGGCGTCCACGGTGACCCCTGGCTGAACATCCACCACCGCATGGCGTCGGCGCCCCGCGTGTCGAGGATCTTCCAGGGGTCGATGATGTTGCCCAGCGACTTGGACATCTTGCGGCCGTCGGCATCGACGATGTGGCCGAGGCAGACGACGTGGCGGTACGGGCTCTCACCGAACACGAGGGTGTTGATGGCCAGGAGCGAGTAGAACCAGCCGCGGGTTTGGTCGATCGCCTCGGAAATGAAGTCGGCCGGGAACGTGAACGCCTCCGCCGAACCCGGGGCATGGGGGTAACCGACCTGCGCCGCCGGCATCGCCCCCGAGTCGAACCAGGCGTCGATCACCGGCTCAACCCGCCGCGACACCGACAGGTCGTCGACGTCGTCGCCCTCGGCCGCGCAGGTCGAGCAGGTGAACGTCACCTCGTCGATCGTCGGGCGGTGGGGGTCGATCCCGGTCACGTCGCGCCCGCACAGGTCGGAGAGCTCGGCCAGCGACCCGACGCAGCGCAGGTGACCCCGCCCGCAGCGCCAGATCGGCAAGGGCGTGCCCCAGTAGCGGTCGCGCGACAGGGCCCAGTCGACGTTGTTGGCCAGCCACTCGCCGAACCTCCCGTCCTTGATATGGCCCGGGTGCCAGTCCACCGTCTCGTTGGCCGCCAATAGGTCGTCCTTGCGCGTCGACGTGGCGATGTACCAGCTCGGCTTGCCCCAGTAGATGAGTGGGGTGCGGCAGCGCCAGCAGTGGGGGTACGAGTGCACGTAGGGCATGCGCCGCACCAGCAGTCCCGCCGCCTCCAGGCGGTCGTTGATGTCGTGGTTGGCCTCCCGCACGTCGCGCCCTGCCAGCCAGACGATGTCAGCGGTGAAGCGGCCGTCGGGGCCGACCGGGTTCAGCGAGGGCAGGCCGTTCTCGCGCCCGATCTGGCGGTCGACCTCGCCGAAGGCGGGCGCGAGGTGCACGAGACCGGTGCCCTCCTCGGTCGTGACGTATGAGGCGGGGACGACCCGCCACCCGTCGGCACCGTGCGGCGGGTCGAGGTCGGCGAACGGGCGCTCGTAGTGCAGGCCGACGAGCGCGGAACCAGGGACGCGGACCGAGACCCGGGCCGTCGCCCCTTCCCCCAGCACGTCATCGACGAGATCGTCGGCCATGACCAACCCGTCGACGACGGCGTAGCTCAGCTCCGGGTTGACGGCCACACCGGTGTTCGAGAGCAGCGTCCACGGGGTGGTCGTCCACACCGCCAGCCACTCGGCGTCGCCCACTGCCGACCGGTCGGCCGGAGAGACGTCGACCAACCGGAACCGCACGTAGGCCGACTCGTCCTCCTCGTCGCGGTAGACGTCGGCCTGCCCGAGTTCGTGGCTCGACAGCGCCGTGCCGCAACGCGGGCAGTAGGGCACGACCTTGAGGTCTTCGTACAGGAGCCCCTGGTCATAGAGCTGCTGCAGGTGCCACCAGACCGACTCGATGTAGTCGGGGCTCAGCGTCCAGTACGCCGCGCCCATGTCGACCCAGTAGCCGATGCGGGTCGTGAGCCGCTCGAACTCGTCGACGTAGGAGTACACCGACTGGCGGCACAGCCGGGTGAACTCCGCGATGCCGACCTGCTGCTCGATCTGCTGCTTGCCGGTGATGCCGAGCTTCTTCTCGACCTCCACCTCTACGGGGAGCCCGTGGGTGTCCCAGCCGGCCCGGCGCGCGACGAAGGCGCCGTCCATGGTGCGGAAGCGGCAGAAGAGGTCCTTGTAGACCCGGGCCCAGACGTGGTGCAGGCCGGGCATCCCGTTGGCGGTGGGCGGGCCTTCGTAGAAGACCCACGGAGGGGCACCCTCGCGCTGCTCAATCGACCGCTCGAAGACGCGGTGATCCGCCCAGCGGGCCAGTTCGGCCTGCTCGAGGGCGACGAAGTCGATGTCGGGGGGGACGGGTGAGAACACGGGAAAGAGGCGATCAGCGAACGGGGGAACAGGCGCCCCCTGCGTCTCGGAAAGGATAGAGGGTATGCAACGGCCCGCTTCCGCCCTGCCGTCCGAGGTCACCGTGCGGCCCGAGCCGTATGGCGACGAGGGGCCGCGTTGGGTGGTGGCGCAGGCCGAGTCGGAGCTCGTGACGCGCTACGGCGGGCTCGACGCCGGCGAGCGCGGGCTGACCGCGGCCATGTTCGATCCTCCGACCGGGGCCTTCCTGGTGGCCCGCGCCGGCGACGCCGGACCACCCGTCGGCGGGGTCGGCCTGCGCGCCCTGGACCCCAAGGCAGGTGAGGTGAGGCGCCTCTGGGTCGACCCGGCCTGGCGGGGCCGCGGCATCGGCCGGACCCTCATGGGGGCCCTGGAGGACGCGGCACGGGCCCTTGGCCTGCCGGACCTGCTCCTCGCCACCGGCGACCGCCAACCCGAGGCGGTGGCCCTTTACGGGGCCACCGGGTGGGAGCGCCTCCACGTGGACGCCGACGGCCGCCCGCTGCCCGCCTGGCACATCCGCTTCGCCAAGTTCGTCGGGAGCGCGACCGATGGGGGCTGATCCATTCGAGATCGTCTGCGAGATCGAGCCGGCGACCACCCCGGACCTCAAGCGGGTGCGCCACCAGATCGGCGTGCTGAGCCCGGTCGCCAGTGCCTTCCTCATCCCCGACAACCACATCGGTCGAGCGACCGTCAGCAGCGTGGCCGTCGCCCACGAGGTCGAGGCGATGGGCGGGCGTTCCATCGCCTGCCTCAACGCCCGTGACCGCAACCTCCTCGGCTTCCGGCGCGACCTGCTCACGGCGGCCGCCTACGGCGTCGACCAGTTCCTCTTCGTCTACGGCGACGAGCCCGTCGCCGGCACGCGCACCAGCGAGCTCACGGTGCGGACGATGATCGCCGAGGGGCGCGAGTACGCCGCCGGTATGCGCTTCGGGGCAGCCACCGGGCTGCGGCCGCTGCCGGCGTGGAAGCGGGCCGCCGACTTCCTCTTCGTGCAGATCGGGTTCTCCCTCGACGACCTCGTGGCCTGGCGCGCTCAGGTGGAGGTCGACGTCCCCGTCTACGCCGGGGTCATCGTCGTGGCCAGCCCCACCATGGCGCGCAACCTGGCCAAGGAGATCCCGGGCCTCGTCGTGCCCGAGGCGCTCGTCGAGCGGCTGGAGGGCGACCGCAACGCCGGCGTCGACGAAGCCTGCGAGCTGGTGGCCGCCATCCGCGACTCGGGGGCCTTCGACGGGGTGCACCTGATCCCCGTCGCCCGCTACCGCGAGGTGGCGGCCCGCCTCGAGCGCGTGCTGCGGGACTAGAGGCGATCAGCGGGCCCGCCGTCGGTGGTGGTGTCGCCGGCGTGGCGGCGTGCCACGGCATCGATCGACGTCCCGTCCACCTCGAGCAGCGACTCGACCACGAGGTCGGCCAGGCCGAAGGCGGGATGTCCGCCCTCGCCGCGCTCGGGCACCGCGATGCAGGCCATGGACGCTGCCTTGGCCGCCAGCACGCCGGCCGGCGCGTCCTCCCACACGAGGCACCGCCGCGGGGCGGCGCCGAGCTTCGCGGCCGCGGTCAGGAACACGGCTGGGTGCGGCTTGCCGTAGTCCTCGTCTTCGGCCGAGTGGATCAGCGCGAACCGGTCCCGCAGGTCGAAATGGGCCAGTGCGGTGTCGATCAGGCGGTACTGCGACGACGAGGCCACCGCGAGCGCCAGGCCCCGCTGCGCGCAGAGATCGATGGCGTGCAGCGCCCCGGGCTTCAGCTCGCCCTTCGTCACTATGAGGTCGATCACGCGGTCGACGATCGTGACCGCCACCTCCGCCGGCGTCGGGCCGCGCCAGGGGTACAGCCGGTACCAGTGCGCCGTCACCTCGTCCACGAACATGCCCTTGGTGCTGCGACAGCCCTCGACGGCGAGGGGGACGCCGAGCCCGCCGAGTATCTCGATCTCGGCCTCGTGCCAGAGGATCTC
>Ga0181538_10006089_pt1 | contig 10563 bp, 6 predicted proteins | sample PEATcosm2014_Bin_40_FD_119773 | JGI IMG/M metagenome (GOLD analysis project Ga0181538, IMG submission 119773) | Peatland microbial communities from MTU Mesocosm Facility, Houghton, MI, USA - PEATcosm2014_Bin23_30_metaG | ecosystem: Environmental > Terrestrial > Soil > Wetlands > Peat | place...
CTGCTCCTCCTCCCACTCTGTCCTGTTCAAATTTCCCGACCACGCCGACTGTACCCACGGCATTGGAAATCAAATCAGCAAATCCCATTGCAGCCACAGACACTCGGCGAGCAAATCAAGAAACACCGCCTGGAATTGCACTGGTTGCAAACAGACGTTGCGGCAAAGATTGGAATTTCGTCCACGTCGGTCAGCAATTGGGAGCGCGGCATCATCTCCCCTTCGCGCAGAATGACAAAGAAGATTCGGGAATTTCTTGGCTACACACCAGCAAGCCCGCTCCGAGCGCATTGGAATTCTTTCTTCGCTCACCATCGAGCACATCCTGCCTGACGACTGCATCGAGCAATGGCCACTAGCCAACGGCCGTCGCGGTGTAACCTGGGTTGAATCCACAGCGGTCCAACCCCTCAAAGCGCTGCGAGTTAAGACAACTCGCGCCCCATCCTGACGTTTGAATGTCGAGTCGGTTTGTTCCCTGACGGCAAAAATGGATGCGGAAAAATCCGTACCCATTTCCAACAAGGGAGTTGGCTGTTCCAGCCTCGGCGACGCAGGAGCATCGTCAAGACCAGCAGGCCGGAGCCGGAACTCGCAAGTAATAGCGTTGAGGGTTCTGGGATGGTACCGACGCTCAGGTTCACAATCACGTCCGACGTGAATATGGTCGTGTCCGGCTGCGTCGAAACGTCCTCGCCCAGGCTTTCATATTGATAAGTTCCGGGATTAAAGGCGGTAATGGGTACATCAATGACCGTGGTGTCTGCGCCGGCCGTGTATCGCAATTGATCGCCGCCCGAAACCAGGAGCGGCGTGTAAGGTTGACCGGCGCTGACAAAATCGCCCAGGAACAAAGAAATCTTTCCGGCGTTATCGAACTGAAGTCCTTCGAACTGCTGGCTGGCACCGGAATTCAGATCGGTGAGGCTGCCGAATCCTGACAGAGCTATATAGTTGGTATTGGCGCCGAGATCGTTGACCAGGCCCGCGAAATAACCGCTGATGTCATAAACATCATTGATGTTGGCTGACAGAGTTTGACCGCCGGGGCTGGCAAGATAGCCGGAGATGGACCAGGAGAAAACGGTCTGGTTTGTACCGGCGTATTGCAGACTGATGCCAATGGTGGTTTGTGGCGGAGAAGCCGCCGCTGCGCCCAACGGGATCAAACCGCACGCGACGGCAATGAGGCTCGCGTTCATGGTTCTCCGATTGCCCGTCCAGACGGTCGTCAGGTTATTTCCGGCGGAAAGGACGGCCACGAAAACCTTCATTACTACTGCTATAACCATACATTTCGAGCCCTTAAGTAATTTGCATAGCAGTTTCGTTGCCAATCATTTGCCGCAGGTTCATCGCCTATTTCAATTTCTGCCGTGGCCACAATTGTTCCAGCAAGTGGGCGCGACATTTCTCGGAGAGCAGCGGAGGGTTCGGGCAGACTGCGGTCTTCCCTTCGTCGGCGCGATCACTCTGGTTTTTTCACGGCATTCGGTAATGCCGGTGGTTTCGGCCGCGGAGCGGGCTTGGGCGCCGGTTCCTCAACTTTCATTTTCAGTGTGTGGGAAAGAGGCGCGGTCGCCCGGCGGTTGTTGATGGCATCAATGCGCTGGTGCATTTGTGGTTTGTTCACGCAGTACAGCAGCGCAGTTTCCCCGGTGATCAAATCCTCTTCGTAGGCCTTGGTCAGTGATTGTTCGAAACTGTGCCAGCCATAGGAGCTTCCGCCTTCGATGATTTCCGAAAGCCGGCGATTTTCATTTTCCCCCAGCACGATGGCTTCGCGGGTGCGCAGGCTGCTGCCCATTAATTCGGTAACCAGCAGCCGCCCACCATCCTTTTTGGGCACCAGGCGCTGGCTGATGACATAGCGCAAGGTTCCGGCCAGACGCTCACGCACCTGCTGTTCCTCGTCCTTGCGGAACATGCCCAGGATACGTTGGATTGTTTGCCCGGCGCTGATGGTGTGCAGGGTGCTGTAAACCGCGTGGCCGGTTTCCCCGGCTGTGAGCGCAATTTCCATGGTTTCGCGGTCGCGGATTTCGCCGACCAGGATCACCTTGGGGGCCTGTCGCAGCGCTGCGCGCATGCCGTCGGGAAAGGTGTAGAAGTCGCGCCCCAATTCTCGTTGGCTGAACGTAGCTTTGAGGTGCGGATGCAGAAATTCAATCGGGTCTTCCAGCGTGACGATATGGGCTTCGTTGGATTGGTTGATTTCATTCAACATGGCCGCCAGCGTGGTGGTTTTGCCGCTGCCGGTGGCGCCGGTCACGAAAATGAGGCCGTTTTTTTCCTTGATGACTTCCCGGAACACCGTTGGCAGATGGAGCATTTCCAAGGACGGAATCTGCGCCTGAAGCCGGCGAAGCACCATCGCGTAACTCCCGTTCTGGCGGTAGATGTTGACGCGAAAACGGCAAAAGTTCTGCAGGGGATAACTGCAATCGCACGAACCGTGATCCGTCAGGTCTTGAATCAACCGGGGATTGTTATTGATGATGGCCCCGGCCAGCCTCTCGATACGCGAACTGGTGAGCACGGATTCCGGCGGTTCGAGTCCGAATGGTATAAGTTTGCCGTGGACTTCCACCTGCGGCGGTTTGCCGGCCACGAACAGCAAATCCGAAATGCCCTCGGCACTTTGGATCATGGCCGCCAGCAACCGGTCAAGTTCTTCTGTCGGGATCGTTTCCATGGTTCAGACCGGGATGCAGTCATCAACCTAAAGTTGCTGTCCAGGTTTGGTTTGCCTGTCGGTTTCTTCGGCAGCCGGGAGAGCTTCCAGTTGTTTCTGCATTTCACGTGCCCGCTGGTGAAGGAAACGGGTCAGCAGGAGATTTCTGATTCGCAACATGACTTCCGTATAATCAACCGGCTTGCCAAGGAAATCGTTCGCCCCCGCCGCCATTGCCTGGCTTCGTATCTCGGCCGTGTTTTGTCCTGTGAGCACCAGCACCGGCAGGAAATCCCCGGCCGGTGCTGTCTCCCGAAGTTGTTTCAAAACGGTGAACCCATCCGGTTCGGGCATGTTTAAATCCAGCAGCACGAGGTCGGGTTGAAACTGGTTAAAGACTTCCAGCGCCTGGGCCGAGTCGGTCAGACTTCGGATGTTCGGAAATTGGGCCGCTTGCAATGCCCATTCGAGCACGCGAATATCCGCCTCCTCATCGTCAACGATAAGAATTCTCGCCGCGCAAAGCTGCGGTTCGCTTGGAAACAAATCTCGATTCATGGTTGAAATTGTAAACGTCCGCGCGGACTATTCCTTGGCCGTGAGCACCTTGTAAACGGTTTCGAGCAGGGTTTCGCTGGTAAATGGTTTCGAGATGAACGCGTCGGGTTTGACGTCTTTCAGGAAATTCTCCTCGTCCTTTTCCGTGCCGCTGGCCGCAATGATTTTTACGTCGCGCCGGATTTTGCGCAGGGCCGCAATCACCGCCCGGCCGTCCATGAATGGCATGTCGAGGTCGGTAATGATCAGGTTTACGGCCTTGGGGTTCCGGGTAAAATGCGCGAGGGCTTCCACGCCACTGCTGGCGGTCAAAACCTTGTAACTGTAATTTTCCAGCGCCGAACGCATGATGGCCAGGAACGCCTCCTCGTCGTCCAAGATGAGAATGCGCTCGCCGTTGCCGGGTGGCAACGACGCCTTTTTGTGCGGGGTTTGCCCCGGCGTTTCAGTGGCGGCAGGCAGGTAAATTTTGAATTCGGTCCCGCGTCCGACTTCACTGTGAACGGTCATGAAACCGTCGTGGTTCCTGACAATGCCGAGCGACGTGGATAGCCCGAGGCCCGTGCCTTTGCCGGGCGCCTTGGTGGTGAAGAAAGGCTCGAAGATTTTCTCCAGTTGTTCGGCAGGAATGCCCGTGCCGGTGTCGGCAACGCTCACACAAAAATAATTCCCAGGTTTGGCGTCGGGATGCGGCGGAGCATCCGTGGGTTTAATGGGCACGTTCCGGGCGGACAACGTGAGTGTGCCGCCGTCGGGCATGGCGTCGCGCGCGTTGACACATAGGTTGAGCAACACCTGATGCAACTGGGTGGGCAAACCCGAAACCGGCCAGGACAACTTGTCCACTTCCACGCGGCACTTGATGGATTTGGGAAAGGTGTCGGCGATGATCCGACCCATTTCCTTCACCAACTGGCCGGAATGGACGGGCATTTTGCTCAATTCACCGCCCCGCGCAAACGCCAGCATTTGTTTGACCATGTCCTTGCTGCGGCGGGCGCTGGCCTCCATGATATTCAGGATGCTCTCGGTCTCCGGCGACGGGGATTTGGTGAACAGAATGTTGGTGCCCATGAGGATGGGCGACAGGGTGTTGTTCAAATCATGCGCGATGCCGCTGACAAGCACGCCGAGGCTTTCGAGGCGCTGGGCGCGCAGGAATTGTTCTTCCAACAGCTTGCGTTCGGTGACGTCGGTGTTGATGATGAGCACACCTTTGGGCCGGCCTTCCCCGTCGCGAATGAGGGTGGGGCGGGCTTGAACGATGATCTGCCTTCCGTCTTTGGTGAATTCTTTGAGTTCACCAACCCACTCGCCACGTTCGTTCAGACTTTTGATTGTTTCCTGAAGTTCTGGCGGTGAATCGCCCCGGAAAAGCAGTTGCTTGAGGCTTTGCCCGATCACTTCGTTCGCCGTCCAACCGTAAATCCGTTCGGCGCTCTTGTTCCAATAAACGACGCGATCATCCAGATCCAAAACGATTATGGCATCCTGCGCCTTGTCCAGCAGTTCGACCTGTTCGCGGATTTTTTCCTCGGCCCGTTGTAGCTCGCGGATCTGCATTCGCAGCGCCGCGTTGACATTGTTGATCGTGGCCGTGCGTTCCAACACCCGCACCTCAAGTTTGTCATGCGCCTTTTGCAGTGCTTCCTCCGCCTCCCGCCGCTGGTCATCCGTACGGTTCAATAGAATGGCGTTCCACCAGATCAAACCCGTGAAAATGGCGATGCAACCGACCACGACAACCGTGATGCCAAATTCCACGGGATAAATCTTCTGCTTCGTCGTCCAAATGGTCAGCGCGCCGAGGGCGATGGGCACGGCGAAGGCAAACGGCAGCAGCCGTCGCGCAATCGCGCCGCCGGGGGTTTGGCTGGTGAACAGCGCCACCACGCCGTAATCGGTCTGCGCCAACAGCATTCCGAGCGCGAGCAAAAAGAACAGCGCCGCCGTGTGCAAGGCCATGGGGATGTAAGAACCGATGCTGTAAAGATAACTGGCCCGGTAAATGTAGCCGACCAAGGGGACGAGTGAAACAAAGGCGAGCGTCAGGCTCAGATTCTGGCCCCAGCGCGAGAATCGGTGGACGGGGGCATTGAGGAACCACAGGGCAAGGCCGCCGAGGATAAAATTGAACGCGGTGTTGGGGGCAATCTGGTTTGGAAAACCGGTCCCGTCACTTTGCAGTTGAGCTTGAAACAGCGTTTGGTCGAAAGCGAGATGCCAGCCCAAAATATATTCACTGAGTTTGAGCGTTCCAACGACCACCAGAACGCCGGCCATCGCGCGACCGCTTTCCCATTTATGCGCGGGTTTGGTTTCCGCCAGCCAGTAACACAGGAGCGAAGCCCCCGCCAGGATGAAACCCAAGGCGGTGACCGGGTTCATGGCGACCAACCCCGGAAGAATGCGCTTGAGCACTTCATTCCCCAGCGACCAACCCAGCAGCACAATCCCGCCTCCAAAGGCGACCACCCAACCATCCCATCGTGAAAAACTTTTCAGCCGATAGGTTAATCGAACGTTATTTGCGATTGAGACCATTTCCTGTTGTGACCTTTCGCGCCCTGATGCGGGACAACTGGTCGCCCGCGCTTTCCATCAATCACCCCCATCTTGTCCGGGCAGATTACCCCATATAATTTAATGCGTTAGAAAAGCATATATCAGACCATGCGTGTCTCCGGACAGGGCGGGGCGATGTCAAAAGGTCGTTTGCAGAGCTTTCCGACTTGAACCGACATTAAATGCTCCTTGGAAGTTTTCTGGGAGCCTTCACTGTCTTGGAATTAGGCATTAACTACATTGCCGCGTGAAAGGTTGTGGTTGTTGCATTACAATTCATGCAACCGCTCCAGCCCACAGCCAAGCGGTAGATTCCCGCCTTAAAACCATAAGCGCATCTGCAACGAATCCTTTGGAATTTTTCATCGCTTGCCACTTGGCCTCACACCAAGATTACAACACTTGGACCTGTGGTTCCCCGAAGCTATTGTGAATTCTCACCAGAAGGCGTCTTAGGAGCGTGTGTGAGGTCTTGACCAAGAATTTAGGGGCGTGCCGCATCACCGGTCTGGAGCGACACTCCCCCGCGTGTGCTCCAGCAGGTGAATCTCTGGAGCGAGCACAAGGTATAAAATGAAGCAATTCGTACGCCGATTATTGGCAGTATTCGCTTCTGGAGCCCTTATTTACGGCGCGTTTGCGCAACTATTTCCAAGTGGTTCGGATGCACGCAAACATTCTTAAGATCGAAAAAACTGATTCGATACCAGCAAACGGTGTTCAGGTCTCCAAGGCATTCGGAATATAGAGTCGTGCCGGATACGGCTCGCGCCCGGCAGGTCGCTGCAAAGGGTGGAGTTGCCCCGGATGACGGCCCGCCACTAGGTGCGGAAGCGGGCATGTCTTTTGATTTGTCCACAGGGGCTTTTAGAACAAACCGTCCGTGCGTTCAACTGGAAAAATCGGTGATGCCCGAATAGCTTGCGAAGCGGGTTGTAGAAAAGAAAACGGCGGACGAGGTACGACTTTTGCCAAAGCGCCACGTCCGCCAAGGGCATACATCGCGGGGTTGCCTGAACGAGTTATGAATCGGACACCCGCCACTATTGCTTATTAAGCTTTAACATCGCCAGCGGCGGAAAACAAGGAATTTCTGACCTCAAAATCCCGTTGTATGTGACCATGCGTAGACCATTGAAGAAATGCTGGAAAGCGCAATTTAACTGAACCCTACAGTGGCGTGAGAATTGCTTTTTCTTATGCGTCATAGTTGCTCCAGTGATACGCTTCCTGGAGCTAAATGGGGGGTGCGGCGTGGACTTTCACTTGCGCGACGCACTCCCCAACTTGCAGCGCAATCTGATACACCATTATCACCTGTCGTTGTTTCGGAACCAAATCTGCTAGACGATCTCCGTCGCTGGCATTGCGAATCAGCGCAGCGGATACGCCCGGATGACGGGTCGCCAGCGACCCCCCATTACCCGTTGTCCACTTCTGAGCGCCACGGTGGCTGGCGTTCTGTCCGTGGCCACCATAATCGTATGAGCGGGTGAGCGGCTTGCCCGTGCATTTAAGCGCGAAGGTTTCGCTCCTCTTCGGTTTCTTCACGCCCCAAGAGACTGGGCAACACACAGTTTGGTCGTCGCTTCAAAAAAATTCCCACAGCGGCCAGGCCGGAATAAATGCTGTTGATTGATTGAAAATAAAATGGCATAAAAACGATAGTGAGGTTGCAATGGGTGCAGGGGTTCGTTTATGAATTCCAGACAGCACAAATGGGTTTTTGTTTTGGTGATTTCCGCTCTTGCCTTCGGGGAATTCATGTTGGATTTGCACACGCCGCTGGGGGCCACCGTTTGGGTCTGGTATTTCATTCTTCTGTTGTTGTCGGTTTTTGCCGGTAGCCTGTATTTACCCTATCTGCTCGCCGGTATCTTTTCGGTGATGATGCTGGTGGGGTATCATTTCGCGCCGCCGGGAGCCTACCCCAGCCTGTCGCTCACCCACCGCGAGATCGGCATCAGCGCCTTATGGTTGATGGCGGTGCTCATCTCCCAACGCAATCGGATGGAAGCAAACCTCCGCCGCACGGAGCGCACCTTGAGGACCATCAGCGCCTGTGACCAGACGTTGGTATGGGCCGACACCGAATCGGCCCTGTTGCAAGAGATCTGCCAGGTAATCGTGAAGGAGGGTGGTTACCGGCTGGCGTGGGTCTGTTTTGCGGAATCGGATGAGCAAAAGAGCGTGCGGGTTGTCGCCCATGCGGGTTACGGTGAGGACTACATCAAAGGATTGAATCTTACGTGGGCCGATACCGAAAGAGGGCGTGGCCCCACCGGCACGGCCATTCGCGCTGGTCGCCCGGTGCTTTTCAGCAACATTTTGAAGGACCCGAACTTTGCGCCCTGGCGCGACAAGGCGCTCAAGCACGGGTATGCGTCATCTCTGGCGTTGCCGTTGCTGGATGGAAACCGGGCGTTTGGGGCACTGTCCATCTATGCCGCGAAACCCAATACCTTCAACGCTGAGGAGATGGAACTGTTGACGAAACTGGCCGATGACTTGGCCTATGGGATTCTGGCTTTGCGCAGGAAACTCGAAAAGCAAAAGGCGGAACAGGCGGTGCGTGCCAGCGAGGAAAATCTCAATCGCGCCCAGGCGGTGGCGCAGATCGGCAGTTGGCACCTAGACATTCGCAACAACGTGCTGACCTGGTCGGCGGAAACCTACCGCATGTTTGGAATCCAGCCGGGACAACCGCTCACGCTGGAATCGTTTTCGGCTTGCATCCATCCGGCGGATCGGGAGCATGTGCTTGGAGCGTGGAATGCGGCCATGCAGGGCGCGCCGTATGATATTTAGCACCGCATCGTTGTTGGAACGGAAACCAAGTGGGTGCGCGAGTGCGCGGAGATTTTCTTCGACGAGCGGGGGAACGCCCTGGAGGGCATCGGAACGGCGCAGGACATCACCGAGCGCAAGCTCGCCGCAGCGCGAATCCGCGCACAGGCCCGGCTGCTGGATTTGGCCCACGACGCCATCATGGTGCGTGATATGGAAGACCGCGTCCTTTATTGGAACCAGAGTGCCGAGAGGATTTTCGGCTGGGCGGCTCATGAGTCCATCGGACGGAAGATGAACGACCTTTTGCCCAAGGACACGTTCAATGCATTGAAATACGAGGAAGCCGAAAGAATCGTTTTGGAAACTGGCAATTGGCTGGGTGAATTTGCCGCTCGGACAAAGGGCGGGAAGGAAGTAATCGTGGAAACGCGCTGGACTCTGCTGCGCGACGATCAGGGAATCCCGAGGTCTGTCTTGGGAATCAGCACTGACATCACGGACAGCAAACGGTTTGAATCCCAGCTTATGCGGGCACAGCGCGTGGAGAGCATTGGTGTCCTGGCGAGCGGGATTGCCCACGACCTGAACAATATACTGACGCCACTCCTCGTCTCCGTCCAACTGTTGAAGGAAAAGATTGTCAATGATCCTGATGGGAAAAAATTGCTTGAGACCTTGGAAGCCAATGTCGGGCGCGGCGCGAGCCTGATCAAACAAGTGCTGACCTTCGGACGTGGCGTGGAAGGCGAACGCATCCCGATCAATCTCAAACACACCGCCCGCGAAATTAAGCAAATCATTCTTGAGACTTTTCCAAAATCGGTGGCGTTTGAACTCCATTCCGCGCCTGACCTCTGGCCGGTCACCGGTGATCCGACACAACTTCACCAGGTCCTGCTGAATCTCTGTGTCAATGCGCGGGATGCCATGCCCAGCGGCGGCAAACTGTCCATACAGGTGGAAAACATGCTGGTGGACGAGACCTATGCCAATATGAACCTGGAGGCCCGGCCCGGCCCGTATGTGATCATCGTTGTGGCGGACACCGGCATGGGCATACCCAAGGAGATTCAGGACAGGATTTTCGATCCGTTCTTTACGACCAAGGAGCCTGGAAAAGGCACCGGTCTGGGTCTGTCCACCACCCTGGCCATCGTCAAGAGCCACGACGGTTTCATCCATTGTGAGAGCGAAGTGGGCAAGGGCACCACCTTCAAGGTTTATTTGCCAGCCAAACCCACGTCCACCGCCATCGAGAGTACGTCCTCGGAAAAATCCCAGTTACCGCTCGGCCACAATGAGTTGGTGCTGGTGGTGGATGACGAAGAACCTATCCTCAACCTCGCGCAACAGATGTTAAAACGATTCGGCTACCGTGTCCTTCTGGCCAGGAATGGTGTCGAAGCCGTTTCACTTTACAGGCACAGGCAGAGGGAGATTGATTTGGTCATCACCGATATGCTCATGCCCATCATGGACGGCCCGACCACCATCACTGCCCTCAAAGCGATCAACCCGAACGTCAAGATCCTTGGCTCAAGCGGTCTGGTTTCCGAGGGTGGCGAAGCCAAAGCCAGGGAGATCGGCATCCGGCATTTTATCCCCAAACCTTACACGGCCCAGACCATGCTTAGCACAATGCGCGAAGTGCTTCAGGAGAATAGTTCGAGGCAAGGGCAATGTCCCTAACAAGTTTAAACGGCTTAGACAGGTTTGGAGCCAGCGCCAAAGATACGCGAACATGCGGGGGACTTGGGTGATTTCATGGCGCATGACCCGAGGGGCAAAAAGCTGCCTGTGTACATCGCGCAACTGGCCGAGCATCTGACCAACGAACAAACCACCCTTTCAATTGAACTGGAATTCATCAAAAAGCACATCGAGAACATCAAGGAAATCGTGGCGATGCAGCAGAACTGTGCCAAACTCGCCGACGCAACTGACACCTCAAAAGTTGCTTTCCTGGTCAAAGCAGC
>Ga0181538_10006090_pt1 | contig 10561 bp, 12 predicted proteins | sample PEATcosm2014_Bin_40_FD_119773 | JGI IMG/M metagenome (GOLD analysis project Ga0181538, IMG submission 119773) | Peatland microbial communities from MTU Mesocosm Facility, Houghton, MI, USA - PEATcosm2014_Bin23_30_metaG | ecosystem: Environmental > Terrestrial > Soil > Wetlands > Peat | place...
AGCATCATCTAGCACCTGAACAGAGAGCCAGTGACACTCTCTGTCAAAACGCCGAAGGCGCTGCCTTTCTCAATGATGATCCGAAGTCGGTCCTCCGAACTTCTGGGCATTTTACACCTGATTGCCGTCGTCAGTCTCGATGTTCTTTGTTGTTTGCAATTGTTAGCCAACTGATCTCGCCCGAGATCGTTAGCGCAAGCATCGCTCCTACGCCCTCGTTTCCATGCTGAAACATCAGCAATTTCTGTAGTTCCGGCACAGCCGCCCCGTGCAAACGCTCAGAGATTGAGCAAATTTACGGAAATTCGGGAGTTTGAAAGTGGCACAAGTCTTGCAATAGCAAATGTGACAGCCGCGCGGGATTCAAACAGAGTGCGAACGGCGCGTATGTTGCGATCAATGAATCGGGTAAGGATGACAGAAGTCAAAATGACTCTAAGGATCGAAAGGATTCTTGACGGAAAGCACACTACGCTACGGCTCATTGGTCGCATGTGCTCTGAGCACCTTGCGGAGCTGAAGTCGCTGATTGAAGACAGCAGTCCAGCAGTGCTGGACCTCGACGAGATCACGCTGGTGGACGTGGACTCGGTCAATTTCCTGAGAGAGTGCCAGGCGGAGGGAATAGAACTTCGGCATTGTCCGCCATACATATGCGAATGGATGGATAGAGAACAGGACAGAGAAAGATGACGGTCTTTGCAAATTTCAGAAGAATGAAACAAAGGAGACACAAATGAAGCCAGGAAAAGCAGTTATCGGAGCAACAAATAGGGGGTTCGAAGCGAGCCCCACGCTACCCACACGAAAGTCCAACCTCTCGGTCTACTTCACGTACTGCGGCCTTGCATGCACAATTCTTGCGACGGTGTTGTATTTCTCTTCAGGAACTCGCGCCGTCGCGCAAAGCAGTGAATCCCACGGTGTTAAGAACGTCATTCTCGTACACGGCGCCTGGGCGGATGGGTCGAGTTGGTCGAAAGTAATCCCACTGCTTGAAGCAAAGGGCTTGAAGGTGACTGCGGTGCAACTTCCTCTCACTTCACTCGCGGATGACGTCGCAACGGTTAAGCGGGCCTTCGCGCTAGAAGATGGTCCCTTCCTGCTTGTGGGCCATTCCTACGGTGGCTCCGTCATTACGGAAGCCGGAAATGATCCGAATGTCGCGGGCCTAGTTTACGTGGCCGCTTTCGCACCCGATAAAGGGCAATCGACGCTGGATCTAATCACCGCGAACCCAACTCCCGTGGGCCCGGAGCTTAGGCCTACTGCGGGATTTTTCAAACTATCTGCTAAGGGAGTTTTTGAGGACTTCGCTCCGGACCTGCCCGAAGTGGAGCGAGCGGTTCTGTTTGCAACCCAAAGTCCGATCGCGGGTGCGGCACTTGGGGTGCCGATAAGTACGCCGGCATGGAGGAACAAGCCATCCTGGTTTGTGATCGCCGCCGACGATCGCATGATCTCACCGAAGCTTGAAGAGGCTGAGGCACAAGAAATGAAGGCGAAATCGATCACGATTCCTTCCAGCCACGTCGTTATGCTCTCGCATCCAGCTGAGGTCGCTGGCTTCATCGAGCGAGCAGCACACGAATCGGGTACGGATTGAACTAAACTCGAAAAGCGACGGGCCGCTCTGCTGGCGCTCACCGCCATCATCGGCCCGCCGCTGAGGAGAGTGCAAACGAAAAAAGAGGTATCCGGCACATGGCGACACGTGATCTTAACGTTCAACAATTCAGCTTGACCTTTTCCAAACCATTCCTGGAGCTCGTTGCGGCTATCGCAGGAGATTGTCACTGGGCTACAGAACAAGACGCCAGTGGACATGTCGGGCGTGACCTCCGGGAAAACATTCAGCCAGGAGGAATCATGACAACACGGCCCCCGCTACCTCCATTTACGCGCGAGACCGCGATTCACAAAGTGCGTCTGGCCGAAGATGGTTGGAATACCCGTGACCCAGAAAAAGTAGCTCTGGCCTACTCGCTCGATTCGCGCTGGAGAAACCGTTCGGAATTTGTGAATGGAAGGCCAGACATTATCTCTTTCCTCACCCGCAAGTGGACGAAAGAGCTTGACTATCGTCTGATCAAAGAGCTTTGGGCCTTTACGGACAACCGCATCGCGGTGCGCTTTGCGTACGAGTGGCACGACGATTCCGGCAATTGGTATCGGTCATACGGCAATGAGAATTGGGAATTCGATGATGACGGCCTGATGCGGTTGAGGTTTGCCTGCATCAATGATCTTCCCATCAAGGAATCGGATCGCAAGTATTTTTGGTCCCTTGGTCGCAGGCCCGACGATCATCCCGGACTGAGTGACATTGGCCTTTAGTTGACAGAGTCATGAAGAAAATCTCTTGGATACTCCTACGGAGCTGCCAAGTTGCCAGTTCGTCTATTTCGATTCTGGACCTGGAGAGTTCGAAAACTAGACCGTTCTACCCCCGGACCGCTGCACGACTCAAGTTGCAACACAGCGGACCATTAGCGAGTGAACCGAGAGGACAATACGATGAAGACAAGTGAAGCACGAGTACATGGCGAGGAAACGACCCATTTCGATAGCGTAAGCGATCTCAGCAGCGACGCCGTCGCGGAGATCTCAAGCGAACTGCGGCAGTTGCTTGCTGACGTGTTCGCGCTCTATCTGAAAACGAAAAACTTCCACTGGCATATCGGCGGCCCACATTTCCGTGACTATCACCTGCTCCTGGATGAACAAGCCGAGCAAGTGTTCGCCATGACGGACGCGGTCGCGGAGCGAGCACGCAAGATTGGCGGAGAGACGCTCCGTTCGATTGGCGACATTGCAAAGCACCAGCGGCTGAGGGACAACGACGAAGCTTTCTTGAGTGCAATAGAGATGTTGAGAAAGCTTCGCAGCGATAACCGCGAACTCACTGGGAACTTACGTCTTACTCACCAGCTCTGCGAGAAACACAACGATGTCGCTACTGCCAGCCTGATTGAAAACTGGATTGACGAGGCAGAGCGCCGAGTGTGGTTCTTGTCTCAGGTTACTACTGGATCCTAATGATTGGGCCGCGCACGGCGCTTGAGTTTACGTGCGCGGGAAAGCCTGATCGTATCGCATTGTCGAAAGAAGGAGCAGTTTCATGACGGATCTGACACGACGCGATTTATTGATCAGCGGAGCTACGCTATTAGCGGCTGCCGCATTGCCCGCAGTACAGTTTGCAGGGGCGCTGGAAAGTTCAGGTTTTCAAAACAACACAAAAGGAGAATTTCTTATGGCTACGATTACGACCAAAGATGGCACGACGATCTACTACAAGGACTGGGGCGCGAAAGATGCCCAGCCCATTGTGTTTCACCACGGCTGGCCTCTGTCGTCGGACGACTGGGACACGCAGATGCTGTTCTTCCTTGCCAACGGCTATCGCGTCGTGGCGCACGACAGGCGCGGTCACGGTCGCTCCTTGCAGGTGGCCACTGGCCACGACATGGATCATTATGCGTCCGACGCCTCGGCAGTGGTCGAGCATCTCGACCTGAGAAATGCGATCCATATCGGCCATTCGACGGGTGGTGGTGAGGTAGTGCGCTATGTAGCGAAGTACGGCGAGCCTCAACGCCGCGTGGCCAAGGCCGTGCTTATCGCCGCCGTTTCCCCGCTCATGGTCAAGACCGAGAAGAACCCGGGTGGCACTCCGATCGAAGTGTTCGACGGCCTCCGCAAGGCGCTGGCTGCGAACAGGGCTCAGTTCTTTCTTGATGTGCCTTCGGGTCCGTTTTACGGCTTCAATAGACCCGGCGCGAAGGCTTCGCAGGGAATCATTCAGAATTGGTGGCGTCAGGGAATGATGGGCAGCGCACTCGCCCATTACGAAGGCATCAAGGCTTGGTCCGAGACAGACCAAACGGACGATCTGAAAGCGATCACGGTGCCGACTCTCGTGATGCAGGGGGACGATGACCAAGTTGTACCGTACAAAGACGCCTCACTGTTGCAGGCCAAGCTGCTCAAGCATGCCACGCTCAAGATTTATCCGGGCTTGCCGCACGGCTTGATGACCACGAATGCCGACGTGATCAATGCGGACATCCTCACGTTCATCAAGGAGGCGGCAGTCAAAGCTGCCTGACGCTTGACCGCAGCCAGGTGCGGTCTGGACATGCTCCTGGTTGCCGAGGCGGCCAATGGTGTGGAGGCTCTGGAAGAATTTCGCCGTCATCGACCGGACATCACGCTGATGGATCTCCGCCTTCCCGGCACCAACGGCACGGACGTGCTCATCGCCATTCGTGGTGAGTTTCCCCAGGCCCGCATCATTATTCTGACGACCTCGGACGGGGATGGTGAAATTCAGCGGGCGCTGCGATTGGGGGGGAATGAAAGAAACGAGAGTCGCCATTACCGATCTGCAAGTCAATTCGCAAAAAGGAGCGACAAAATGAGGAATTCCATGAACGGTTCCCGTTTATCGATACCAGAAATCAATTCCACATTGACCATGTCTTCCCGCGCACGGCGTTCTATGCGAACAAATTGAAAGCGCTAGGCTTTTCGAAGGAAGAAAGCGCGCACTTGGCGGAAATCAAAGAACGCTTACCCAATCTTCAACTTCTGCAGGGGCCGGACAATCAGTCGAAAGGCGGCAAGATGCCGGCGCAATGGATAGCGGAGGAGTACAAAAGTGACCAAGATCGCACGGAGTACATCTCAAGGCACATGTTGGACGGTGTTATGACCGACCTTCGAGGCTTTGAAGGCTTCTACGAGGCGCGGCGTGAGCGACTGCTCAAGAGAATTGAGAGCGTGCTTAATCGTCCCACTGACTTAGCCTGAATGACGTCTTGATAAACGAAAAGAGCGCCGGGAGATGAAGGCAAGGAGAAGGGCTGGGTATCCGAAACTTCTCGTGCTGAGGTGCAAGAGTGACAAGAAAATATACGGTTGCAGTTCCCGAGGACCAACGGGGTTATCTTTCTGATGATTGGCATGACAGACTCTCCAGGCTGATCGCTAAAGGAAAGAAAGCGGCCGCACTTGCCTTTCTCGAAAAGGCTATTGAGCACACGCGTTCGCAATCTGAGATAGAATAGAAAGCCTTCGCCGACTCAGGCACTTCTCCGCCGCAGTCAGAACAGCGGGTCCCCGGCTCGGGTTGACCACAAGCGGTCGGGACCGTCGATGAAATAACCTCCAGCTCAATCTCACGGGGGCGGTCAGCATGGAGCGGAGCTTTTGCGCGCGCATGACGCATCGACCAGAGGGCAAGCGCGCCGAATAGAACGAAATAGAATCCGAGCTCTCCGTAACCATTAAAAAACAGAAGCAGTCCACCAATCAACACAGCGGCTGCAATCACTCTTGACGTTCGAAGACTGTGGTCTTGTCCCACTCCTAGAATCTCAATGACGTCCTAAATTCTAATCGAAACCAAGAGCTCCCGGTCGCGATGTAGATGAGGGGAAAGATTAAAGGTGGGCAGGATAGGGCGGCTAAAGCTTCATCTTCAATTCGTGGTTCATCTTGAAGAGAGTGAGATAGCGGACCCCAAAAGCCGCGCATACAGTCGGTATGCGGACCATCTTCTTCTCGCTTTCTTGAGTAACAACCGCTCCGTCATCCAGCGCGGCTCGCGCGATGAGGAACAGGTCAGCGCCTTTGGTGAACTCGACAGTTTTCGCCGAACCGAATTCCGAATAGGAAAACTGACAAAGCTCGCCGACAAGCGTCTGACATTCCTTGCTATCGGGCGCAGGATCGACCAGTACGGCCCGCCGTGTTCTCACCCAAGAGACGATCGGCTCCGGCTGACCCTTCTTTTCACCGTCCAGAACCTCTTGTAACGCCTTCCAGTGCGTGGTGATTCTGCCGGCCTCAACCATCTTCGCGAACCAATTCCAATAAGCCATCGCGCCCGGCATCGGGTAAGGATCTCTGGCGCCCCAAATGAACGAATTGGCGTCTACCCAATATCGGCCTTTCATTGTGCACCGACGCGCCGTAGATAGCGGATAGTGGAACCAATGGTCACGCCAAGCAGGGTGGCTGCCTCCGTGAACGTAGCGCGACGGTTCACGAGGGCGTCAACGACAGCGCTGTTAAGAGTGCTGCCGTTGCGAATCTCGAATGAAGCCCAGAAATTGCCGCCTCTCTTTTCCTGTTCCTTCTGCTTTTCGCGCTTTTTGCTGTCGATCTCACGGAAGCGAGCGTATTCGGCGTCAACGGCTGTGATGAAGCTATCGAACGAAATCCTGCCCAAATCCCTGGCCCGTCGCAAGGCAACGAGGGTACTAACGCGGAAGTGAGCTGCGGCGGTGCGGGCGCTGCTTAAGGTGGTGCCGGGTTTCCATGCTCTGCTAAACTCAGCCTCGGGGACAAGCAATTCAGCCGCAACCCTGTCACAGAACAATTCAATAGCGTTTGCGCTTTCATTCTTTTGATTTGGCCTGCGGTCGGAGACCCCGTTCGCGCCAATCCAGATATGGGCCAGTTCATGTGCTAGCGTGAAGACTTGTGCCGCCTTGGCATCCGCATCATTGATGAACACGACGGGCGCAAAGTCATCACAGAGCGCAAAGCCACGAAACTCGCTGACCTGCAGCCGCCTGTGAGTGTCATGGCCAACAATGGCACTCCTCATCACCAGAACGCCGATAGCCTCGCTTCGTACTACCAAATGCCTAATAAAAGCCTCAAAATCCGGACAGCCCATTCGATCCTCGGGTTCGAGGCAGAGAGCATGGCGCATGTCGGCGGCAACAGCTTTAGGATCGCTGGACAACGCGAAGCGACCAACATACGAAAGAGGCTTCGCGCCACGCTCTAGGCGCTCATCTCTAATCCATTCCTGGCGGATGATGGTGTCGTTGAGAACAGCGCGGAATTCTAAGGACGGACTCGTGAGCTGCTGCCCGCTTAACGTTCGCAAGTCGGGAATAGGCGGGTTGTCCGCGGGAGGGACTCCTGGCATGAAAAGCATGGCGTAGGAAATGCCAAGTTTTTCGGCCAGCCTGATCGCCTGTGCCTGTGTGGGGTAATCTTGGCCTGCCTCCCAAGCCTTCAATTTTTCAACGGTAACGGAGCCCTTCGCAAGACGCTCGATCTCAAAGGCTGCACGTTCTCGCGCCCATGTGAGCATTTTTCCGTTGATGTAGGCGACAACCATGTTCGTAAGGAAGGCAAAAGGGAAAATTCTGGTCCGTAGTCAATGTACTGTTCCGCCGGCCATCGAGCCCGAATCAAACCAGCAACGTTGAAAAGGCACCCGCTCGCCGCGAGTTACGTTGCTTCTTCTGTCCGCCAATGATACTCCACAGCCCTCCAAGCGAAGGACAGCGGACCGCCGTTTGATTTGCACTTGGCACGCAATGTGCTTGAAGCACCGTTCAGTCGTCTGTTGCATCGAAAAACGAACGACGCGTGCTCGTTACAAGCAGAAGCCGACGCTCTGGCGCCAACTCGACCGCGGCATTAGATGGGCCAAACGGGGGTACAAATCATGGGCACTTCGGTTTCATCGCCGCGCAAGACCGGCTCGCATCCCGAATTTTGGCTTATGATTTCGGTAAATGGGGGCGGCCAGATGGGCGGATTTGGAAGTGGGCGCCGGCGGGATATCCAGACAAATAGAAGGGCCGAACATTGCCCCGCTCTCGATGTCCGGCGACTGCACCGAGACGGGCTGCTGCGGCCTGGACAATCCTACCCTTACCACTGGAAACGGAATGGCGAAAGGGCTGCATCGATCAATATGACGGTCGCAGCGGACAGGGTCATTTTGTCGTACCAGCGTTTGATTGCCGGCGCGGCGTGGAGGAGCGAACGGTATCCGGTTCTGCTCGAATGGTCCTCTTGCAACTACGGTGGACGGCGCCCATGGTTCCGCTGTCCGGCGCAGGATTGCGGGCGGCGAGTTTCGGTCCTCTATCTCAGGGGCACTTTCGCGTGCCGACGCTGCCACCAGCTTGCATATGCCAGCCAGCGGATTCAAGCCTGGGAACGTGCCCTGGCACAAGCACAGGCAATCCGCGAGCGGCTAGGTGGAACAGCGAGTATGTATGAGCCGTTTCCACAGAGGCCCAAGGGGATGCACTGGCGGACGTACTATGAGCTTCGCCGGCAGCATGACGAGGCCAATGCCCACTCCTGGCCAGGCTGGCTTCGACGGTGGAAGAAGCCTTCTCGCGTCAAGGCCTAGTCCGGTTGGTGCCCGTACACATTGCATTCTTTGTGCTACGCCAGGAGATTCTTTGTGTTGGCGATTCGAGGCAGACGACTCTTCCTGAAGCCCTCTACACATGAAGTTGGGCAAAGAAGGGGGCACGGATGCCTTGCACGCACTCGCAGGTCGCTCTCAGCGCGTCCGGGCCGGCATATCAGCTCAACTCTCAGCCATGCAGGCGGGGTCCGGCGCTGCGAAGCCATTTTGCGAGGGTGTGATTCCTCCTAGCGCCGAACCTCCCAAGCACTTTGGGTCAACCCAGTTCCTCTTAATTGCTGCACTATGCCGTGCCGCACCCGAAGTTACCCGCGATCACCTTGACTGGAAGATTCCGATGATGCTACGCCACAGAACGGAATGGCAGTACCTTTCCGCATTTCAGTTGATCGAGATAGTCTGACCACTGTTGCATCATTTCCCGGCGTTCGGGCAGGAACGCCGTCCGGTTGTAAGCTCTCCCGTTGGGGTCTTTCACCCGATGAGCCAGTTGGTGTTCTATCAAATCAGCCCTGACGCCAAGCACCTCATCGAGAATCGTCCTTGCGGTGGCACGAAAGCCATGGCCGGTCGTCACATCCTTGGCGATCTCCATTGTCCGCATGGCGGCAAGAATCGCGTTATCGCTCATGGGCCGTGCGTTGCTCCTGGCGCTTGGAAAGACAAACTGTCCGCTGCCCGTGAGTGGGTATAGTTCACGCAGGATCGCCACGGCTTGCCGCGACAGCGGCACAATATGCTCGGTTTGGGTCTTGGTCACTCGGTAGCGCCACTCGCCCGCATCCAGGTCAATTTGCGCCCATTCAGCCTTGCGCAGCTCACCGGGCCGCACAAATAACAGGGGCATTAGGCGCAGGGCGCAGCGCACCGGAAGCGTCCCCTCGTAGCCCTCAAACGCTCGCAGGATCGTGGCAAGGCTGTCCGGTTCCGTGACTGCGGCAAAGTGCTCACCCTTGACCGGCGGGAGGGCACCGCGAAGATCGCTTGACGGATCACGCTCAGCCCGTCCCGAGGCGACGGCATAGCGGAAGACCTGCCCGCAAGAAACGAGGGCACGGCGTTCCGTCTCTGATACGCCCCGCTTCTCGATTCGACGCAAGACGCTGAGCAACTCGGATGCCGCAATCTCAGCGATTGCCTGTTGGCCAATCCACGGGAAAATGTCGCGCTCGAAGAGCCGAATTTTTCTTGCGGCGTGGGCCGGTGCCCAGCACCGGGAGAATTTGGCGAACCATTCCCGAGCTACTTGCTCAAAGCTGTTTGCGGCCCGGTTGGCTCGGGCAGACTTTTCCGTTTTGCGGTTCTTGCTGGGATCTATACCCCCTGCCAGCAGCTTCCGCTCTGTGTCCCGGCGATCACGAGCGGCCTTCAGGCTCGTTTCAGGGTATACGCCAAGGGAAATCCTGTTTTCTTTGCCGTTGAAGCGGTATTTCAGCCGCCACCATTTGCCGCCAAGAGGTGAAACCTCCAGATACAGCCCACCGCTATCGTAGAGTTTGAAGGCTTTCGCTGCTGGCTTGGCATTGCGGATTACGACATCGGTCAGTGGCATTGGGGCAACTCCTTACAGCGAGAAACTCGATTGCCCCCAATATTGCCCCTACTTGCCCCCAGATGTCAAGAGACGCAAGTACATCCTAGTGGACTATCCGTGCGGCCAAGTTATTTATTTTTATGAGCATTGCAGTCGTCTTTGGATGTGCCTGGAAGGTGTCTTGGTAGCGCTACCGGGAATCGAACCCGGGTTTTAAGATTGAGAATCTCACGTCCTAACCCCTAGACGATAGCGCCACAGCTTGTGCGGGGAGGCCCGCGAGTGCGGGCGCCTTTATTACTTTAACAAAAATCGGCCCTCCGGCCAACGCCATGCTGAGCCGATCCACGCGTTCGTTGCGCCTCAAATCCCCAGCTTGCGCACTTCGTCGTTGTAGTACTTGCGGTACAGAATGTCCCACTCCTGCGAGCCTTCGAGGATGATCTTGCGCTGGTTCGCGATCTTCAGCCGCGCCGCCGTATCGATTCGCGCCTCTTCAGTGAGCAGAATCTCCAGCTCCTTGCGCGCCTCCTGCCGGATGGTGTTGCGATCATCCAGAAACCCCACCTGGTCGATCTCGGCCAGCGTGTCAGCCACGGTGTGGGCCAGCTTGTTCAGCTTGTCGCGGCTGATTCTCATAGCACCGCCTTGTACTTCTTGGTCAGCTCGTTCTTCACCTTCTTGAACATCTCGGCATATTGCGCGCCGCTCTTGCGCATCTCCTCGGAGTAGGCCTCGAGAATCACGCGCACTTCTTCGTTGATGCGGTCTTCGAGCGAAAGCTCGTCGAGCAGCGCCGCGTTGACGCGCTCTTCTGTCACCTTCAAATC
>Ga0181538_10006096_pt1 | contig 10551 bp, 6 predicted proteins | sample PEATcosm2014_Bin_40_FD_119773 | JGI IMG/M metagenome (GOLD analysis project Ga0181538, IMG submission 119773) | Peatland microbial communities from MTU Mesocosm Facility, Houghton, MI, USA - PEATcosm2014_Bin23_30_metaG | ecosystem: Environmental > Terrestrial > Soil > Wetlands > Peat | place...
CCGCCGCAATTGTTGGTCTCGGCAAAGGGTCCGGACCGTGTGATCTTGAGCGGACTCAGAGCCTCATTGCCCGTGTTCGTCAGCCTGAGCACCTGCGGGGCACTCTTGGTTGAAACTGTCTGCACTGGGAAGTCAAGGCTTGTAGATGAGAGGCTGACCGTCGGCCCTAGTCCAGTACCGGTCAAGCTGGCCGTCAGCATGAGCGGGGTCGGTTGGGCGTACGTCACCGTCAACGTTCCGGTTCGCGTGTTACCTGCGGTCGGAGTGAACCAGACGCTGATGGTGCAAGAGCTGCCGGTGCTCAGGACCGTCTCACTCGTGCAGCCGCCCGGATCCTCGCTGAAATCCCCAGTGATCGCAAAGCCGGGCACCCCGTTTCCGCCATTGCTGGCGTTAAGGAGAGTGATCGTCTGGGCAGGGCTCGTTGTGCCCACGGGCTGGTCACCAAAGGTGAGACTGGTCGGCGACAGGCTCGCCGGCCCTGCAAAGCTCGTGCCCATGAGTTGCACCGTTTGGGGGCTGTTGATCGCGTCATCGGTCACCGTGAGCAGGCCTTGAAAGAGTCCGCCCGCGGCGGGCTGGAAACTGACATTGATCGTGCAACTGGCGTTGGCAGCAACGGATGGGAGGCAAGTATTGGTTTGTGTGTAGCCGCTCGGGACCGTCACACTGGTGACCGCCAGGGGCACCGACGCCGTATTCGTCAGTGTGACCGGCGAGGGAGCACTCGGACCAACGCGGTAGTTGTAATTGAGCAGCAGGTCCGGCGGGGAGATATTTGCTGCGGACACGCTTTCAGTGCCAATCAACTGAAGCGTCTGAGGGCTGCCGGAAGCGTTGTCTGTGACCGTCAACGCGCCGGTGCTGAGGCCTGGCGCCGTCGGTGTGAAAGTGACAGCAATCGTACAGTTGGCTTCTGGCGCCAACGTACTAACCGAGTAAAGGCAAGAACTGGTCGCAGTGTCCACCGCAAACTCGCCGCCGGCAGCAATGCCGCTGATATTCAACGTGGCATTACCGAGATTGGTTACCGTGACGGTCTTTTCCGGAGCGGTGGTGTTCATGAGCACACCTCCGAAATTGAGGACGGAGGGGGAGAAGCTCAGGGCCGACTCTGGACCGGCCGAGAGTTCGGCGACGAACGCGGTTGGCCCCGGTTGTTGAGCGTTCTTGCTGGCTGGCTGCAACGGGTTAACGGTCGGGAAGTCGGGAGACCACGTGTTCCCAGTCAGGTAGGCGTCTCCAGCGAGGCTCACGGCAACGGCCGCGGCGTTCTCCTGAACACTGCCACCCAAATAAGTAGAGTAGATCAGGGCCGAGCCGGCTGCGTTGAGTTCAGCAACAAACGCCGTAACCGCCGTGCCGCCGCCCGCTCCTTGGCTGTTGTTGGTCGACTGCACCGGGTTGACGGTTGGGAAGTCTTTCGACCAGGTATCTCCGACCACATAGGCGTTCCCAGAGAAGTCAACGCCGATGCCAGAGGCCGATTCCTCAACGCTGCCGCCGAGGTAGGTGGAATAGACGAGCGCGGTGCCCGCGGAATTCAGCTCGGCCACGAAGGCGTTTTGCGTCAACGGCGCTGCACCCTTATCAGTCGCTTGCAGCGGGTTGACGGTGGGAAAATTCGTCGATTCTGTGAAGCCGGTCACGTAGGCACTGCCGGAGGAGTCCACAGCGATGGCGTTGCCCTGATCTGAACCACTGCCGCCCAGGTAGGTCGAGTAGACAAGCGCGCTTCCTGCCGGATTCAGCTCAGCCACGAACGCATTGGATTGGCCGTTCAGGGTCGCCTGAAGCGGATCGACGGTGGGAAAATCCGCTGATTGAGTGTAGCCGGTCAGATAGGAGTTTCCTGCAGAGTCCACGGCGAGGCCGTTGGCCCCGTCACCGCCGCTGCCGCCGAGATAGGTCGAGTAGACCAGGGCTGAACCAAACACGTTCAGTTTAGCAACGAATCCATTGCCGTTGGCAGGTGAGTTATTGCTTGCCTGCAACGGGTTCACAGTCGGGAAATCCGTCGAGAAAGTTTTGCCGGTCACCAGAGTCTCACCGGACGAGTCGACGGCGAGGCCGTTGACGGCGTCGCCACCGTTGTCACCGCCGCTGCCGCCGAGGTATGTTGAATAGAGCAAGGTTGAGCCTGACACGTTCAGCTTGGCGACAAACCCAGTGCCGAGGGCAGGCGAATTGTTGCTGGCCTGAATCGGATGGACGGTTGGGAAGTTTGTCGACGACGTGGTCCCTCCCACGTAGACGTTACCGAGGGAATCGACGGCGATGCCGTGGCCCCCATCAACTCCATTTCCCCCGAGGTAAGTGGAATAGACCAGCGCAGAGCCCGCCGGATTCAACTTGCTCACGAAGGCGTTCGCCATTCCGTTTAAGCTCGACTGCAACGGCTGGGCGGTGGGAAAGTCTACCGACGCGGTTTGCCCGGTCACATAAGCGTTGCCCGAGGAGTCCACGGTAATGGCGTAGCCGTAATCGTTTCCGCTGCCGCCCAGATAGGTCGAGTAGCTGAGCACCGGGTCAATGACGAGCGGCTTCGTGTGGTCGTACGGACCCAACGCGAAGTGGATGCGATTTCGGGCGTCGAGAACGAAGCGGCCCTTGATAAGTGACGAGCGATGGGTGATGAGCGACGAGTCAAGTCCCGGCTGGTAGACGCGCGGTTTGTGAAAGCGCACCTCGCCGCCGTTGGCCGCGATCACGAGATCGCCGTCGCGGTCGATCCGTAGGGGCGCTTCGCGAACCGCCCTTACACGCAATGAGATCGGGCTCGGATCGGCGCCCGGCGCGACGATGAAGTCATATTCGAGTTGTCCGCCATGGTTGCCGTAATACTCCAAATCCACGCCCGGGTATACGTCGTGAAAGCGCACCTTCGCGTAGGTCGGCACGTTCGTGCGCCACTTCTTTGGATCGTTGCCGATGAAGTAATTGACTTTACCGGGGAGCTCGACGCGTCCAATCGCTTCGGCCTTTGGCTTCGCGCCCACGAGGCGTAAGCGAACAAAATCATTTTCGATTTTGGACTTTGGATTTTGAATTAAGGAGCCCGTCCATGGTCCGTTGTCCATGGTCCGTTCGAGACCTGTCATTCCTCGTGAGCGGCTGAACACAGCTCCTGAACCCTGAATCCCGAATCCTGAATCCTGCACTTCCAAGACTGCCTCATCGCCCGTCAGGAACAAACCGTAGCCTCTTTCGTGCGAGAGGAACTTCACGCGTGCGTCAGCCTGACCCTGGTTCGCCTCGAAACTCAGAGGAAGCTTCCCATAGCCCGCGATGAGCCCAGGCCGGATTCCTTTATGGGTAGAGTTTCCACGTTCAGACGGGATATTCTTGGGAGCTTGCAGTCTGCCGTGAATCGAAAACAGGAAGGCTGCAACCAATACGCTCGACATACAACTGGCGTAGATCACGGTCCGCTTAGTCGCGGTCCTCACGTACGGAACGAGCTCGGGGAACATAAGCACCCCCACAGTCCAAAGGCATTCGAATCGCGACAATATATCCCTCTCTCGCAGGGGATGCAAGGTTTCATCTCCGTCCACCACCGTGCCCGTCACGCTTCACAACTAAGCCCGCCTCCTTTCCCCATGTATCCTGAGCCAATCGGCTACCAAGTCGGCGAAACTGTCATCTCGGAAGTCTCCCCGGTAGATAATGCGAAACCTGCCATCATCAAGCTTCTCGCGAGACACCATTTTGAGCGCGCCCCGATCAGTCTTCCCTTCTTCGTGGACCGTGATCGAGGTTGTCTGGATCCCCAGCCGCACGCTCAGTTGCAGCTTCAGCCAGCCCTACATAGCGCAAGAACAAACCACTATACCGCGAGATTCTCGGTACCGGCTCAGATTCCTGGAAGGATGTGACACCTCAAGTGGATTGTTTCGAGGTGCTCCGCCGGTCGCCCAGAACGCAGGATTCCACGTACCGATCGGTAGGTAAACACGCATTATAAAGGGGTGCCCCTTTTGCGGTGGGCTTTCAGAGTGGGACGCCTGCGCTCCCCCAGGCTACCGGCTACCCTCAGGTCTTGTGGTATGGTGGTAAGAACCGGGCGGCCAAGCCACAGGTGGATTGATCTCGGAGGTGGGAGTGGAGAGTCAGATTCGGTCCGCGGGCGCAGTCATAAGTCGTCGTGAATTATTGAAGCAGAGCGCAGCGGCAGCGGTTGTTCCGCTGTTAACGCGTCCCTTCGAACCCGACGCTCGGGAGCAGAGTCCGATCAGCGCCCTCGTTCCGCGCGGGGGAAAAGGCCACCAATTCATTCTCTATGCCGATTGCTGCTCGGGCCGGCCCGGAACACCGAATGAGACGAACTTCGCCGCCATCAACAACACGATCCAGCGACTGCGGCCTCGGCCGGAGTTCATTTGTTTTGCGGGCGACAACATCTCGGGCCTTACCAAGGACTATGCCTCTCTGCGCGCCGAATGGGATTATTGGCTCAAATCTGAAATGGCCTGGCAGGACGTCCCCCTTTTTAATACCACGAGCAACCACAACACGTATGATGGCGAATCGGAACGAATTTTCCAAGAGGTCTTTCGCGGTTTCCCCCGTAACGGCCCGTCCGGGCAGGAGGGTCTATCGTACTACGTTCGTCAGGGAGACCTGTTGCTAGTGTGCGCCAACACCTCCTTTTCCGGCCTGGGTGGGGACGGGCATGTGGAAAGCGAGTGGCTGGAACGGGTGTTGAATGAGCAGGCGGATGCGGCTTTCAAGTTCGTGGCCGGGCACTTCCCCATCCATGCCGTGAACGGTTACGATCGTTATCCGCATTGGCGAGTTGTTCCCCAGGAGGGTGAAGCTTTCTGGAAGGTTCTGGTCCGGCACGGAGTGATTGCTTACCTTTGCAGCCATATCATCGCCTTCGACGTCCAGGTGCACGAGGGAGTGTTGCAGATCACCTCCGGGGGAGCGGGCACCGTGTTCGGACCCGGGGGCTTTATGCCGGGTTGTACGGAGTACTTGCACGCCGTGCAGATGGCTATTGATTTCCAGGGACTTCGCTGTCAGGTACTGGATACTGAGGGGAGATGCGTAGAATGGCTCGCTTGGCCCCTGTCGGTCCCTGCGTCCGATCATTGGAGGACAGGAGCGGGAGCGGACGCTCAGGACGTACTGCGAACTGTCTGGGACGAAAGCAAGGTGGGACGCCGCGACCGGCTCTCCTTGTGGCGCTTATCGGGAGTTCTCCAAGAGGCCGACGGAGGACCGCCCGCTCAGACACTGCTGTGCTGCTGGGACGATAGCGAAACCGCTCCCACCATTTGGGTCAGTTTTGACGGTTGCCCCTCACGGCTCACCGTGCGACTTCTGCCGCAGTCCGGCGGATATGGCCAGACATGGACCGGCCCAGCCTTTGAGGCGGGAGTGCCCTTTGACTTTCAACTGGCGCTGCACGGTGGCATGGGCCCTGGCGGCATCTTATGGAGAAAGGCGGATAATTCCGCTTGGTCTTCGCTTACCCCATCCTGCTCGAAAGGGGTGGAGGACCTTTCCTGGCCTCCCCTCTGGACCCTGGGTTACGGACGCAGCGGCCCTTCGGACCAGCCGTTTCTGGGAAAGAACCTGAAGTTATCCTGGTTGACGCAGGCCGTTCCCAGGGTACAGGAAGACTCCGGCAGCAACGGCAGGGAACGTTGAAGGCGGCGCGCCGCGCGCCGAAAGCGCTTCGGGGCCTACCGATCCTCCGAGAGTTCTTCAGGCCGCAACTCCAAGGCGATGGCACGCTAGACCTTCGGGCCGGTGGGGTAGTGCCAATCCGCATCTACCTTGATCAGGTCCGCGCCGTAGCCGATATGCTCGCGTACGGCGCGTCTCGCTTCCTCAATGCCGCTAATCATCTGCGCGCCTGTAGGAAAATCGACCAGGTCAGGGGAGACATCGAACGGATAGTATTGGCCCACCGCCGCAATCGCTCGGGTGGCCACCCGCATGCGCGGCCCTTCCCCCAACCCCTTGGTCAACGGAGTCGTGCAATGCGACATCGGCGTATCGGGAGCCTTGATTCTCAGCATCGCGAACAGAAGTGAACCTCGCGTGCAATGTGAGCCGGGCAAACGGCAAAACTAACCACGCCTCCGCTCGCCATGCTTCTTCAACCACTCGGCTACCACTTCGCCGAAACTGTCATCCCGGAAATCACCCCGGTAAATGATGCGAAATCTCCCATCGTCAAGGGTCTCGCGTGAAACCACCTTGAGGGCGCCCCGATCGGTCTTGCCTTCCTCGTGGACCGTGATGGAAGTTGTCTGGATTCCGAGAGGCTCGTGCAGCCAGAGCTTCAGGAAGTCGCACAGGCGCTTCTTCATTTCGCCCGAGGTCAGAAGCAGCATGAAGAGCTTCCCGAGCCGGTGGTAGCGCCTGCTACTGGGGCTGATCCCGAACATCTCCGGCAAGTATTGAACCCTGAATTGGAGAAAGTCCTGTAATGAAGATCCCGAAGGCGGTCATCACCTGGCCATCGACAAGTAGCAGAAATCCACGGTCGGCGGTCGTGGCTCCGAGCCGGTGGACGAACAGGTCCCGGTAATAGAGGACCGTGGGCAGGCCGACCATCATGACGTGGAACTTCGAGGCTGGCGTGATTTCGTGATTATCGTAAATGGGCAGCTTCCTGATGTCCCCAAAGCCGGTCTTATTCTCTGCGTGGACTTGCGTTGACCGGTTGGCGACAATCCAGAGGGCTATCTCCTTACTCTCGGGTCTGCCAAAGACACGCTTCCAGGGCGGCGGCACTTCTTCTTCCCATTCGCCGCGCCGACAAAGCAAGGCCGCACATTTCGCTTCACCGAGCCGTTGCAGGATTTCGGGAAACCGCTCTGGGTCGAACTGCGGGATGGCAGGCTCATTCCATTTCAGGTCCGGCGCGGAGAACATCTTTTAGTAGCCCCGAGCGTAGTGTGGCACGCTGGCAAAGAACGTAACGTCTTCCGGCTGGATCCGCTCAATGATGTCCCAGATGTCGGCCAGTTCGTAGTGGATGCCTTTGATGGACTCCACCAGGGCAGCCAATTCTTCCCGGACACGCTCCCGATATTTGGCCCAGGATGCCCGCAGCTCCTCGCGCAGATACAGGCCCCGCAGGTTCGTCCGCTTCATCTGGTTGAGTTTCAGAATCAGCATGACGTGCGCGGCGAATTCTAATTGGTCGGTGATGCCTCTCGCCTCAAGGGCGGGATCGAGAATGCGGATTCCCAGGTCTTCCAGTTTCTTCGACGGGTCAGCCAGATACCCGATGATGGACGAGAAAAGGCCGATGTCCGAGGCGTGGATGTCTTGGGGCGGTACGCCGGCCTTGATCGCTGCCTCCACCACGCTGAATCGGCCAGCGCAGGGGTTAGAAAAGGGCTTCTTGAGGGAGGCCACTTTATCGGCCACGTAGTTCCTGGCGCCGGTCGGAGTAACCCCAAGAAAGAGCGGCTCGGTGTAAATCATTGCGGCCACTCCGGAGGGCGGAATGTGAAGTCGGTCGTCCGCCGAGAAAACGAAGATTTCCAAGGGGATTGGCTTTCGCTTTTTGTTTGCATCGGGCACGCCCCCGCGGTATCTTTGGAGTGCGCCCAAAAGTTCTTCAGGGCCCGCTGCCAGGCGGGCCTTCGCATTAGCAGCTGAGTTACGATAAGTCCGCTATTCCTTCCAGTTCTATTCTTGACAGAGGTATCACATGTGCGACCAATCTGCACGACGAGGCAGACTGTCTTCACCGGGTCAGTTTCGTTGAAGGGCATGTTAGCTCACACCGGTCACTTCCGAGTGTGCTGGCGGTCGCCCAAAACTTGGATTGTCCCTGGGGATTCGTCAGTAATTGCAGATCAACGATGCAGGAGCTCTCCTCCGCACGGTTCGGTCGCGGAGGCTCCATAGCACCGCCAGGTGTCTGAGAATTATCGACTCCTCAACCAACAAACATGATCCGCCCGGCCCCGCAGCTCACCCGATCAACAGATCAACCGATAGAGAGAATAGGGGAGAAGGGCGAGCTTGCCGCCCGCCTGAAGGAACTCTAGGGGAACTCCTCCGCCAGGTTGAATAACGCACAGCGCCATGCTCGATTCATTAAGGAGCCATGTAAATGAGAACACGCACTGGAGTGCTTGCTGGAGGGCTCGTTCTGTTGATGAACGTGCTGGCTGCGCTGCCGCTCGAAGCGCAGACCGTGACCACGCTTCACAGCTTCATCGAACAAGTGGACGGCGAATTACCCTATGCCGGTTTGGTCCAGGGTACCGACAAGAACTTTTACGGAACAACCGAAGTTGGCGGGGCCAACGGCGCAGGCACGGTCTTCAAAATCACCCCGAGTGGCATCCTGACTACGCTGCACAGCTTCGACGGTGATGATGGCTCCGGCCCTTACGCCGGTCTGGTCCAGGGCGCCGACGGGAGCTTTTACGGCACAGCTTCCTCTGGCGGAAGCAATCCGTGCGGTTGTGGCACCGTCTTCAAGATCACCCCGAGCGGCACGCTGACCACGCTGCACAGCTTCGGCGGCACGGATGGCACCAGCCCTTACGGCGGGCTTGTTCAGGGCGCCGACGGGAACTTTTACGGGACAACTGAGCAGGGCGGAGCATCCAGTACCTGTCCGGTCGGCGGCGGTTGTGGCACGGTCTTCATGATCGCCCCGAGCGGCACTTTGACTACGCTGTACAGCTTCGACGCCACCCCAGATGGTGCCGAACCTTGGGGTGCACTGGTACAAGGCACCGATGGGAACTTTTACGGGACGACCGAGCAAGGTGGGGCCTACGCCGATGGCACCGTTTTCAGATTGGCTTCATCGCTATCGACCTTCAGCCTTACCGTGGTGGGCCTGGGGCAAGGTACCGTCACTAGCTTGGATTACAAGATCAACTGCTCCAACGTCGGTGGAGTTTGCAGGGCCAACTACGCGGCGGGAGCAAGCGTGACGTTCGGCGCCGCACCGGCGGCGGGCTGGAGCTTCACGGGCTGGAGCGGACCTTGCAGCGGGATTGCGTCCTGCAATCTCACCATGAACGGCAATCAGAGCGTGACGGCCACGTTCACTCCGGCCTACACGATTTCCGGGCAAGTGACCTTGGATGGGAGCGGGCTGACCGGGGTAACGGTGAGCCTCAGAGGGAGTTCCAGCGGGAGCACCACTACGAACGTGTCGGGGAGCTACTCGTTTCCGGTAATTGGGGGTGGAAGCTACTCGGTGACGCCTGCTTTGACTGACTATACGTTCAGTCCAGGTTCCACCAACTTCGATAACCTGAGCGGTAACCAGACAGCGAACTTCACGGCCACTCAAGCTGTGCCCAGCATCGCAATCAGCAGCGTGAGCCCGAGTTACATCACGCTCGTTCAGGGGGGCAGCTCGCAGGCGGTGACGGTGAGCCTGACCCGTACCAACTACACGGGCAGCATCAGCCTAGTGAACAGCGCTTTGCCCAGCGGGGTGACGGCCACCATTGCTCAGCCAGGCACGGTGAACACCGGGAGCATCACTCTCCAGGCCGCCAGCAGCGCCACGCCGGTGAGCAACCAAGCAATCACCATCACGGCCAGCGGCAGCGGGGTCCCTTCCGTCACTGCCACGTTCACCCTGACGGTGGACCAGCCCAGCATCGCCATCAGTTTGAACCCGAGCGCAATCACACTCAATCGGGGAGGTATCGCACAGAACGTTACCGTGAGCCTCACTCGCAATGGTTACGCCGGCAGCCTCACGCTTTCGACCAGCACCCTGCCCAGCGGGGTAACCGCCACCTTGACGCAGCCGGGCACAGGCGATGCGGGCAGTATCAGTCTGAGCGCGGCCAGTAGCGCCACGCTCGTAAGCAATCAGACGATCACGATCACCGCCGGCAGAAGTGGCGCCTCCTCCGTCACCGCCACGTTCGCTCTGACCGTGACTGCCGCCGCTAGCACTGACTTCTCCCTAATGGCCTTGCCCAGCTCGTTTATCGTGGCTTGGGGAGGCTCTGGCACCTCCACGATCACGACCGCCGTCTCGGGCAGCTTTAACTCGGCTATTGCCCTGACTGCGTCCGGCCTGCCGTCCGGCGTGAGCGTGAGTTTCACTCCCGCGAAGATCGCCGCGCCGGGCTCCGGGGCATCAACGCTGAAAATCATGGCAGGCGCGGGTTCCAGTACCGGGACCAACACCATCACCGTAACGGCCACGGGCGGAGGAAAGACGCATACAACTACCGTCGCTCTCTCCATCAAGATTTAGTGACAGTAGGATCCGTCGCGCGTGCCCTAGTAAGCCTGACTGATAGAGGGCCTGGACCAGTTGGTCCGGGCCTATCTTCTTCGCCAACCGTTTTCAATCGCTCGGGGCCGCTCTTGCCTCCGCGACCCCATGAAGGTCAACGGCACTGAAGTCATTTCGTCACTTTTCTGGCCGGGTAGCCCTGCCAAATATATGCCAAAGCCTCAGGTAGGGTCTGTTGTTTCACGGTGCGGTCAGTGTGGCCGGCGTTCCGGGCGAAAACGAATTGGTAGTGGTAGCCTCTGGCGCCGAGCGCTTTCGCCATGTTTTCATTGGCCACGACCCAATCATGC
>Ga0181538_10006097_pt1 | contig 10550 bp, 10 predicted proteins | sample PEATcosm2014_Bin_40_FD_119773 | JGI IMG/M metagenome (GOLD analysis project Ga0181538, IMG submission 119773) | Peatland microbial communities from MTU Mesocosm Facility, Houghton, MI, USA - PEATcosm2014_Bin23_30_metaG | ecosystem: Environmental > Terrestrial > Soil > Wetlands > Peat | place...
AGCAGCTCCGGGTAGCGCACATGCTTGCGCACGGCGGCAGGCATCGCCGATGCGTCGACGAACAGACTGGGAAAGACCATACGATACGCGGCGATGATCGGATCCCGCGTGTCGAACACATAGAACGTAGTCGCGCCGGTGTAGGCATCGATCACGATTTTCACGCTGTTGCGGATGTAGTTGATCGGATCATTGGCGAGCCGGTAGCGGCGTGCGTACGGATAAGTCGCGGACGTGGTAAAGGCGTCCATCAGCCAGTAAATCCTGCCGTCCTCGCCGACGACGACGTACGGATCCGGATCCAGCGTGAGAAACGGCGCCAGCTCCTGCACGCGATCGCGCAGGCTGCGGCGCATGAGCAATCGACTCTCCGCATTCACGTCGTCGCTGAAGGGCAGCTTGGTCAGGTCGCCGCGATCAAAGGCGATCAGCGTTCGGCGCAGCAGGCCGCCCAGGCGGATGCCGCCATTGCCCTCGTACGAGGTCAGATTGTTGCTGTCGCCCTGCGGGTAATTGAATTCCTTCTGGCGCGTCTTGACGTAGACGTCGGTAGTCGTGAGCTCGCCGAAATAGATCTCCGGCCGCGTGACCGTGAGTTCCGCAATCGTGCTCTGTATCGGCATGTTGCTGAGCACCAGTGTCGGCAGGCCTTCCGGCGTGAAGCCATTGACCGGATTCATCGTGACGCCGTAGCCGTGGGTATAGATCAGCTTCTCGTTGATCCAGTTGCGGCTGCTCGCCGGTAGCCGGTCCACATTGAGCTCGCGCGCGGCGAGCATCATCTGCCGCACCGAGCCGCCGACCGTGTAACGGTCGATGTCGATATCGGGGAAGTCGTAGTAGGTCCGAATCTCCTGGATCTGGCGCAGTGTGTCCTGCAGCGCCCGCCAGTCCCATAGCCGGATGTTGTCGAGCGTGGTTTGATTGTTGGCCGCATCGAGCGCCGCGACCGTCGTCTCGGCGGGAAACGGGTGCGGTTCGATGCGATCGAGCGCGTAAGCCCGGCGCGTCATCTCGATGTTGTGCTCGATGAACGGCCGCTCGCGCACCAGTTGATTCGGCTTGACGATGAAGCTGCTGACGTACCAGCCCACGAGGCCGACGATGACGTAGCAGGCGATCGCCGGAACCGCCGATGCCAGCAGCCACCGCGGCCCTGGCGCATAGGTCGCGCAATACGCCGCGATCGCCGCGCCCACGACCAGCGCCATACACACGATCAGCATGCCGGTCAGGGTGATGTGCGCATCGGTGTAGCTGACACCGGCAAAGATGGTGTTGTCCTGGAACAACCGCTCGAAACGCCCGAGGTAGACGTGCAGCGCGAGTATCAACAGCAAGGCCGCGACGGCGATCGACAACCCGCGCCACAACCTGATCTGCGCGGCGCCAAAGCCGCGCTCGATCACGCCGCGCGCGCGCGCGGTGGCAAGGACGAACAGGCCCGCGATCACGCAGGCGATCACGCTTAAGGTCAGCAGCCAGCCGGCGATGAGCTGCAAGGCCGGCAGCGTAAACAAATAGAAGCCCAGGGGCCGCCCGAATATGGGGTCGAGCGTCGACGTGTCGGGCGGCGCATGCCAGAACAGCGCGAATGTCGTCCAGCTCGCCATCATGCCGGCGCCGTTGGCCGCCGCGATCGCGAGCGCCAGCCCGAGCACGACCAGCTTGAGCACGGGCTCGATCGGCAGCTGCACCCATTGTTGGTTGATGAGGATCCGGCCGCCGATCAGTTGATCAAACCGTGCGGGCTTCAGCGCCAGGAACGCACCATAGATCGCCACGAAGCTGATGATCGCAAAGGCAGCGAAAGTCAGGGCCTGCAGGTTGATCCTGGTCCAGAACACCGCGGCGTAGCCCAGCGAGTCGAACCAAAGCGCGTCCACATAGTAAGAGACGACCGCGCCGCCGCCGAGAAACACGGCCGCCACAATGGCCAGAAAAATAACGCCGCCGCGCCGCCGGCGGGCCGGTGCGTCATGGCCGATGGCGCGGGTACGGCCGTTGCTGCGGTCAATCATTGCAAAAATTTCGCGGCACCGATCGCCCCACCGCAACCACAGTTCAGGTCTGAACTCATCCAAGCTAACCGGTTTCGATGGCCGGTACTAGCAGCCGCTGCGGGTATTGTGCGTGGCTGCGGCCGGTCGGCGCTCACGCTCGGGGCTCAGGGCTCAGGGCTCAGGGCTCAGGGCTCAGGGCGAATAGAAGGTCGTCAGCACCGCGGTGGTTGACAATACCGCGACCATCAACAGGTACTCCATCGCGATCGAGCGGCGCAGCGCCATCGGCGCCGCCCACGCGTCGCCGGCCGCCATCGCCGGCACCGCTCGCCAACGATTCCAGGCGGCCAGCAGCAGCAGACCGAACGCGCCGAGCTTCGTCAGCAGTAACAGTCCATAGGCTGCGCGCCAACCCTTGTGACCCGTGAGTGCAAAGGCGCAGGCCACGATCACCGCACCGGTATTGGGCACGCCTGCCGCCCTAGGCCAGCCGTTGCAGCGCGGCATGGCATCCCAGCCGGCGGTTGCGGTGCTCGGATCGCGCCAGCCATGAGCCGAATAGCACCACGAAGAACGCCGCGCCCGCAGCCTGGACCACACGGGCAAGAGCCAGTGTCCGCGCAACCGCCGACAGCAGGTCAGGGCTCACGCAGCCGGAACTTGATGCTGCCCGAACATGATGTGGCTGTCGTCGCAACGCGCACGGCGCCGGTATAGTTCACCGCCAGTTCGTCGATCGACAGATCGAACTGCGTACCCGACAGCAGCTTCGGTGCTGCCGTCGGCGTGCGGCCGAACAGCCTGCCGGCGCCGAGCAGCAGCGTTCCGGCCGCCATCCCCTGCACAAACCGCCGCCTGCACATGCGCGACGGCTGCGCGCCACCGCGGGCGATGATCCTCATATCAACTTCCTCTCGAGTCCGGGCGCCGGCGGATGCGCTGCCCCGGCACAGCCGCAGGACTTAGTCCGCCTTCGACGCCGCCTGCTTGTCGCTGCACAGCACCAGCTTGCCGCTGATCTCCGCGCCGAGGGCCATCTCGATGACCCCGTAGTGGACATTGCCGCGCACCCGGGCTTTGCTGCCCAGAACGACACGTTCGCTACCGAAGATGTCGCCGTTGACCCGGCCGTTGAGTACCACGTGCGGCGCCTCGACCGACCCCTCGACCACACCGTGCTCGCTGACCGAAAGCGAGGCGGCAGCCCCAGCGGTGGCACGTACGCTGCCGGCAATGCGGCCGTCGATATGCAGGCCGCCGGCGAACTCGATATCGCCCTGCACGCTGGCACTCCTGCCGATCAGCGTATCGATGCGGCCCACAGTTTCTCTTTCCCGCCGCTTGAACATGCCCACCCCGCTGCGCGCGCGTCAGCTCGGATCGACGGTCCAGACGAACGTGCGCCGGTAGGGTGCCGTGCCCTTGCGCTCGGGTCTGACTTCGATCGTAACGCGATCAGGTTTGAAATCAGCCGGCAGTGTAACTGGCTGATCTATGCCGGTGGTGTAACGAAAATTGAAGCCCAGTTCGTTCTTCCCGCCGGTCAGCGACGCCAGATCGGCGCTGACTGGGCCGCCGTCGCGCGTACCGTCGACCGTGATCCCGAGCGCGCCGCTGATCGGCTCTCCGGGCCGCTGCAACCGGCTCAAGCTGAAGCGCAACGCGAATTTCTGGCTCCCCGGTAGCGGCGCGATGTGAAACTGCTGCACCCCTATGATCACCGTGGCTTGCTGGCCGGGCTGCGCCAGCACACCGCGATAGAACTCGACATCCTGCTGCTGGGTTTCGACCTGCGCCTGCAATTCACCGATCGTACGCGCCAATTCCGAGCGCTCGCGCACTTCGGCCACGCGGCCTTCCTGAGCCGCCGCCAGCTGCACCCGGGTCTCGCGCTCAGCCTGCTGCAGCTGACCGATCTGCAGCTGCAATGCGTCGCGCTCGGCCGCTGCCTGCATGGCATCGTAGCCCGCCTTATAACGCCCCAGTTCGAATGCGACATATAGCGCCAGGCCGCTGAGCAGCACCAGAGTCGCGAACATGATCCAGCGCCGCGCGGGCGCGTAGGTACGGACGACCAGTCTGCCCGGGATTTCCATCGCTTTGACCGGAGCTTCAAAGCGCCGTCGGCGCTGCTGGCGATTGCGTTTCGGGGCGTTTGCGCCACCACGCCGGATAGGGCGGCGGTCCGCCGGGAAACGCCAGCGGCCCGAGCTCGTGCAGCGCCCGCGTGTAGACCGCGCGCTTGAAGTAGATGACTTCGCGGATCGGCTGCCAGTAGTCCACCCACCGCCAGCGGTCGAATTCAGGCTGCGGCGTAACGTCGAATCGAAACGGTATTTCCGGGTGCCGCAGCCGCAATAAGAACCAGCGCTGTTTCTGCCCCAGACATAAGGGCTGCAAATTGTGACGCACGTACCGCGACGGCAGGCGATAGCGCAACCAGTGGCGCGTGCGGCCGATGATCTGTACATCGCCGGCGGCCAGCCCGATTTCCTCCATGAGCTCACGAAACAGCGATTCCTCGTCGGTCTCGCCGCTGCGCATGCCGCCCTGGGGGAACTGCCAGCCACGGCTGCCGGCGCGGCGCGCAATAAAGAGCTTGCCGTCCCCGGACATCAGCATCATGCCAACGTTGGCGCGGAAGCCGTCGCGATCTATGACGTCGCCCATGGAATACTTTTACCCCGGCGGCGCGGGGCGCTCAAGCCACGAACCGGGTGGTTGCGACGTGCATCCGGTACGCTAAGGCCATGATGCGAACTCAGTACTGGTGGGGGCTGGCCGGACTGGCGCTGCTGGCCACGGCCACTTTCTGCGCCGCGTTGCTGATCGGCTCTGCCGGCCTGTCCGGCGCCGGGGCGGTGCGGGCCCTGTTCGGTGGCGGCGATGAGTACAGCCGCATGATCGTGCAGACGGTCCGGCTGCCGCGCGCGATCGCTGGCTTTGCGGTGGGCAGCCTGCTGGCGCTGGCGGGGGTGCTGTTACAGGCGCTGTTTCGCAATCCACTGGCCGACCCGCTGGTCCTGGGCGTCTCTGGCGGCGCGGCGATCGGCGCCCTGATCGGCATGCTGACCGGGGCCGGCTTTGCGGCCATGCACTCCTATGCGACTGCCGGCGGCACGCTGATCGCGCTCGCGGTCCTGCTGCTGGCGCGGGGCGGTGGCGCCACCCGGCTGCTCCTGTGCGGGGTCGTGCTCGCGAGCGCCTGCGGGGCCGTGCTCACGGTGCTGCTGACCCTGGCCGATAACGGCCAGCTACGCGGCATGGTGTTCTGGCTGGCCGGAGATCTGAGCTGGACCCAGCGGCCCTCGCTGCTGCTCGCATCATCGGCTATTGCCTTATCTGCTGCGTTTCTCGGCGGCCGCTGGCTCAATGTGCTCGGCTCCGGCGAGCTGCGCAGCGCCACGGTCGGGATTCCGGCGGGAGCCGCGCGCCTGGGGGTGTTTGCGTCCAGCGCGGCGCTCACCTCCATCGCCGTCATCGGCGGCGGCATGATCGGCTTCGTCGGCCTGATCGCGCCGCACCTGGTGCGCCTCGGGCTCAATACCAGCGATCACCGCGTGGTCGCCCCCGCCGCGGCCCTGGCCGGCGGCACCCTGCTGTGCCTGGCCGACCTAATCGGCCGCACGGTGGCGGGGCCGCGCGAGCTGCCGGTAGGTGCGGTGATGGCGCTGATCGGCGCCCCGGTATTCATCGTGCTGCTGCGGCGGCAGACGCGCTGAGCGGTAAGCCGGCGCACCCGCGCCGCTGGACCCGCCTGGCCCTACACGCGCCGCGCGGCGGTGTCGCGCCTTCCCTTTACATATTCATGCCCCTGGCGCATCAACGCCGTAAATCGGGCCTGATCGCCTGAGAACACCGCGCTGCGCACCGCTTCCACGGCGCGCGCTAGCGCATTGAGGGATTCGGCGCCGAAGTCATTGAGGCGCTGGATTTCGTAATACAGTTCCGGGCTCTCCGCTGCCACATCACTGGCAATGTCGAACTGCGCATCGAAGGTCGTACTGGAGAGCTGCACCAGCCGCGGCGCGGCCTCGCCGCTCTCGGCGAGCGCCGTGAAGAAGGCGATATTGAGCGCATGCGACAGACCGAGCACATAGGCGATCAGTCGATCATGCTCGTCGAGCCCCATGACCACCTGCTCCGCCATGGTCGGCGCAAACAGGCCGCGCGCCTGAGCCAGCGCCTCGGCGCTGCCCAGATCGATGAAGATCACATGCCGGCCGGACAGCAGTTCGGTATCCGGTCCGAACATCGGATGTATCGACGTGACCGCGACACCGGCCGCGCGCAGTGCTTCGAGCCCGGCGCGCAGCGGCGATTTCAGCGAGCCCAGATCGAACACCACGCCGCGCGGCTTGAGCTGCGCGATCTGTTGCAGGATGGTATTGGTCGCGCCCAGCGGTGCGGCCACGACGATGTAGTCATGCGTCAACGGCGACTCGCGCCAGTCGGCAATGGCCTTCACGCCGGACCCCGCGGCTTTCGGATCCGCCACCTCGACGTCGAAGCCCTGCGAAGTCAGGAACTGCGTAAACCAGGCACCCATCTTGCCGGCGCCGCCGATCACCAGCGCGCGCCGGCCGCTGCCGCTGCCGTGCGCCGCGACGCTGGCCTGCTCCTGGGTCGTCAGCGAGGAGCGAATCAGCAGCCGTACCACGGCCTCGGCGACATCGGGCGAGACACCGATTTTCTCGGCATTGCTGCGCGCACCGACGATCACGTCGCGTTCGCGCGCGTAGTCGCGCGTCGGATAGCCGGTGGCGCGCTTCACGCGCGCGATCTCGCGGCTCGTCGCCTGCCTCTCGGCGATGATTTGCAGCAATTGTCGATCCAGCTCATCGAGATGCCGGCGTAGCTCGTCGAGAGTCATTTCGACAGTCCTGTCGGATGCGGTGCGCCTTTGTATAGTCAGACCGTGTTGGCCGCAAGTCGCGCGAACGGCAACCCCACCGGTGCACATCGTCGCCGGGGCGGCTACCATGTACCGATGGCTCTACACAAAGAACATCTGCCGGACCAACTGCCAGCCGAGCCGCTGACGCTGGTCGCGGACTGGCTGTCGCAGGCTGCGCGCGCCAATGTGCAGCCCAATCCGAATGCGATGGTGCTCGCCACCGTGGACGCGCAGGGCGCGCCTTCGGCGCGCGTCATATTGTGCAAGGAAATTCGGCCCGATACCGGCTACATCACTTTTTTTACCAACTACCTGTCGCGCAAGGGCGCCGAGTTGAGCGCCAACACGCGCGCCGCGGTGGTCATGTACTGGGACGTACTGCACCGGCAGGTGCGGCTCGAAGGTCGGGTGACGCCGACCACGGCGGCTGAAAGCGACGCCTATTTCGCATCGCGCACCTGGCAGAGCCGCATCGGGGCCTGGGCCAGCGAACAGAGCGCGCCGATCGCCTCGCGAGCCGAACTCATACAAGCCACCGACGCTGCGGCGCGCCGCTTCGGCGCGCCGACGCCGACGAGCCGCGATGATGCCGCGCCGGATCCCGGTATCGTCATACCGCGTCCGCCGCACTGGGGCGGATATCACCTGTGGGTGCAGACGGTGGAGCTCTGGGTCGAAGGCGCGGCACGGCTGCACGATCGAGCGCGCTGGACTCGCACCCTTGAGCCGGAAGGCGGCGGCTTCAAGGGCGGCCGCTGGAGCGCGACGCGGTTGCAGCCTTAGAAGGCATGGCCATCGACGAACCCAAGAATCCCCTGACTGTCGCCGGCCTGTCGATCGTCGCGGGTGCACGCGCGCTGGTGCAGAATCTGTCGCTGGCCGTGCGTCGCGGCGAATTCCTCGCCATCCTCGGTCGCAACGGCAGTGGCAAGACGCTCACGCTGCATGCGCTCGCGGGCCTTAACGCCGCGCATAGCGGCCGTGTGCTGCTCAACGGCGAGGACCTGGGCGCAATGCCGCGCCGCCGGGTCGCACGCCGCTTAGGGTTGCTGCTGCAGGATCGTGAAGAGTCGCTGGCGCTCAGCACACTGGAATCGGCTCTGGTCGGCCGCCATCCGCACCTGAAGTTCTGGCAGCGCGAAGGCGAGCAGGATCTGGCGATCGCGCAGGCGGCGCTGCAGCGCGTCGGCCTCGCCGATTTCGCGCGCCGCTCGGTCGCAACGCTTTCGGGCGGCGAGCAGCGCCGCGCGGCCATGGCCTCGCTGTTGACACAGCAACCGCAGATTTATCTGCTGGATGAACCGACCAATCATCTCGATCCGCACCATCAGATCGAGGTGCTCGAGGTGTTTCGCGAGCTGTGCCGCGAAGGCGCCAGCGTGGTCGCCACGCTGCACGATCCGACGCTCGCCGAGCGCTACGCCGACCGTGCGCTGCTGCTCTACGGCGACGGCCGCTACCGCCTCGGCCCGGTAGCCGAAGTACTCACGCCCGAAGAGCTCTCAGCGCTGTACCTAACGCCGATCTGCGCCATCGGCGCGTCGCCGCGGCGCGCCTTCATCGCCGCATAGCCTCGAGTATCGGCGCGTGCAGCGCGCCGTTGGTCGCCAGTACGGTGGTGGTCTCGAGGTCGAGCTCACGGCCCGCCAGATCGGTGACTGTGCCGCCGGCCTCGCGCACGATTACGGTCAGCGCCGCGATGTCGAGAATATTTATGTCCGATTCGAGCACGGCGTCGAGCGCGCCGCGCGCGAGCAGATGGTAGTGCAGAAAATCGCCGTAACCGCGTAGCCGATTGACGCGGCCGACCAATGCGCCAAAGCGCGACCAGTCCGCGCTCGATGCCGCCAGCGTCTTAAGATTTCCGGTCGAGAGAATGGCGGCGTCCAGCTCCTTCACGGAACTCACGTGCAGCGGTTGGCCATCCAGCCGCGCACCGCCGCCCAGCTCGGCCCAAGCCATCTCGCCATAAGCCGAGGCGCAGGAGACGCCGAGCACCAGTCGCCCGCCGCGCAGCAGCGCGATCTGCGTCGAAAAGAACGGGCATTCGCGCACAAACGACTTGGTGCCATCGATCGGATCGACCAGCCAGATGTTGTCCGCATCCATCGCGTGCCGGCCGGTCTCCTCGCCGTAGAAACCATAGCCGGGGAAACGCGCGCGCAGGATCTCCCGGATCGCCTGCTCCGCGCGTACATCGGCCTCGGTGACCGGCGATTTGTCGGCCTTGATCGTGACTTCGAGATTGCGCCGGTACAGGCCCTGGATGACTACGGCGGCGGCATGAGCGGCATCGATCGCGGCCTGCAGTTCTTTGGATGCCATGATCGTGTTATCTCTTCATTGCTGATAGGGACAATGGCGGCACTGGCTGCCACAGCAGTAGCCGCGCCGCAGGTGATTGGCGGCGGTAAATACCATACGGCCGCCTTCGAGGTAAAAATCCCCGTCCTGCAACGACAACGGCTGCGCTGGCGCCGATGCCGGCCCCGGCTCGAGTCGATTCCCTGGCGTCGTCTTCATTTGCCATTGAATCCTATACGCGTTGACACCGGCGGCTGTGCTTGCCTAAAGTCCGTCCCTCGTCAGGTGCTCGGGAAGCCGGTGACGCGCGATCTTCGCGCCAGTCCGGCGCTGCCCCCGCAACGGTAAGCGATACGACACTGCATCAGTAGCCACTGCGCCCGCAAGGTGTGGGAAGGCGATGCAGCTGGCCCCCAAAGGGCCGCGTGCGCAAGCCCGGAGACCGGCCTGGCGAGCTTGTTCCCAGTCGCGCGGTGGGCGTCGGGCTGGCGCCATGCGCCTCGCCTTCTCATCCCTCGCAGCGTCCGGGTGTCCATCGCTTCGGACCATGCGGGCGTGCATGGAAGGGGTACGCAATGATCGCTCATCGTACGGCGGTACTCATCGCCATCCTGGCTCCTGTCATCAACATCCGAGGCGCGCGCGCCGACGACGACGCTGCCGCCGGCGCGGCGGCGGCTGCCGATCTGCAGCAGGTCGTGGTCAGCGCCACGCGCACCGAGCAGCCGCTCGACCAGACGGGCAGCTCGCTGTCGGTCATCAATGCCACAGAGCTCGACACCCGGCAGACACTGATCGTCAGTGATGTGCTCGCGCAGATACCGGGCCTGACGGTGTCGCGCACCGGCGGGCCTGGCCAGACGACGAGTCTGTACATCCGCGGCGCCGAACCGGGCGAGTCGCTGGTGCTGATCGATGGCATACGCATCAATGACCCGAGCACACCGGACGGCGAACCGGTGCTCGGTGACCTGCTGGTGAATGACATCGCTCGCATCGAAGTGCTACGCGGCCCGCAGTCAACGCTCTACGGCAGCGATGCCATCGGTGGCGTGGTTAATATTCTGACCCAGCGCGGCGGCCCCGACGCCTTCGCGCCGCGCATCGAAGCGCAGGGCGGCACTTACGGCACCTCGCAGCTCAATGCGGCCTTGAACGGTACCGCCGGTCCCCTCGAGTACGGCAGCGCCATCAACTATTACAACACCCGTGGCATTTCGGTGGCCGACAGCAGCAACGTCGACTTTGAACCGGATGGGGACCGCAACGTCGGCGCCACCGCCAACCTGCGTCTGCATGCCGGCGATCAGATCAGCGTGGATCTGCGCGGCTTCTACATCCGCTCG
>Ga0181538_10006101_pt1 | contig 10548 bp, 6 predicted proteins | sample PEATcosm2014_Bin_40_FD_119773 | JGI IMG/M metagenome (GOLD analysis project Ga0181538, IMG submission 119773) | Peatland microbial communities from MTU Mesocosm Facility, Houghton, MI, USA - PEATcosm2014_Bin23_30_metaG | ecosystem: Environmental > Terrestrial > Soil > Wetlands > Peat | place...
CTGCACGAACAACTCCACCGAGAAAGAGCCGAAAGTCCCGCCGACTGATGGCGAACAACCTGCCGTACATGCGGACTGTATCTCTCCATAAGAGATGTTGGACCCTGAACCGGCGAGAGAGCTGGCTTGCGGATCTAACGTGATCGTCGCACTACCAGCGCCCGAGCCGCTTGTTAGCACCAGGTCCGCCCCCGATACTGTCGCGCCGGTAACGCTGTAGAATTCGGTGCAATCGGCCAACACACCGCAACCCGGGTTCTGGTTGGTGTTGAATGTGATGGAGCTGGCGCTGGCGCTGGCAGCCAACATGAGGACCGCCGCAGCGATCAGGGCAAATTGAAAAAGGCGTCCGAGTTTCATTTGTCTATTATCCTCCGTTTTCGGGAACTCCACTTTAGCCGTCCCGGTCGGCCGGTTCCTAGGCGAATATGATTTTAGGTCCTTTATGATCGTACTGGGAAGAGTCAAGAAATTCAACTGGGTTTTAGCAGTTTTTTTAAGGGGGGTACCACGAAATCGCCGTAAGTACTGGTACTATGGACGCGCCAGATGCCGCCAAAGGCGACAGTAAGGCATAAATAAATGTGTAACTTAGCGCGCTTTTGGAGGGTGACATGCCAGTGCGAGTCCATCTCCCCAAAAACTGGAAAACTCCGACCTCCGGAGCCGAAACGCCTTCGCGGCTTTCCGGGGGCGCAGGGTAACCCTATCTTAGCCCGGTGTCTTTCGATACAGTGGGCCCTCCAACTGTCGAGGGGCGATCAACGGCTGGGACCAAACGGTGGACAATCCCGAGCCGCGACGCCTGCCGCATTCGACGCCAGTCCGCAACTTGTATCTCTCCGGCGCGTGGACCGCGCCCGGCGGCGGCTATACGGGGGTCCTCATCAGCGGTCTGCAATGCTTCGCCGAAGTCGTGAGCCACTGGGGTTAGCGAACGGAACTGAATTCAGCTCCGGTGCCCCGTTCGAAGGTACCGTTGCTTTCCCCAAGGCAGCGGAATGGGCGGTTCGCACTCGAAACCCATTTCAGCGGGCGCGCCCTCCGTTCCACCCAGGAGATAAGCGGCAGGCGCCAGCGCCTTCAGGCTGGGGATTAGATCGCGATAACTGACCGCGCGGGAGATCGCCAAATCGAACGTCTCATTCTTTTCATTCACCTGCTCGGCCACCTGCTCGGCACGGCACGCCAGCACTCGCACGTTCGACAGGCCGCGCGCCGCCTCCATGAGAAACACTGCCTTGCGTTGGTGCGATTCAATCAGAGTGACTACGCAATCGGGGCGGTAGACCGCGACCGGAAGACCGGGAAACCCCGCGCCTGAGCCCACATCGGCGATGCGCAGCGCGCCGGCGGGCAGGCGCGCCGCCAGGAAGATAGACTCGCCATAGTGGCGTTCGACGGCCTCAGGCAGGTCCCGAATGGCGGTGAGATTGAGCGTGCGATTCCAGAGAACCAGCAGGTTGTAATGGGATTCCAGCGCCTCGGCCTGCGCGCCGGTCAACTCCGCGATGCCGCGCAGCCGGTCGCGTAGCAGGTCACGAAACACGGCTGAGACCCAGGTAGACATCCAGCACGGCTACCGCGGCAGGTGTGACGCCGGGGATGCGAGCGGCCTGACCGAGGGTCGCGGGACGCACCCGGTTGAGCTTGTCGCGAACCTCGCGCGACAAACCGGGAATGCCATCGAAGCCGAAGCCAGCCGGGATGGGGCGGCGCTCGGCAGCCTTCAGGCGCTCCATCTGGCGCTCTTGCTGGCCGATGTAGCCGCTGTACTTGGTTTCGGTTTCGACAGTGGTCAGCATGGCGGGTATGGCGTCCTCTCCCAGCACCTCGCGAATCCAGCCGGAGATTTCCGCGATCCGCGCTTCGGGACGCTTCAGCCACTGGCCGTTGCGGTGGCTCTCCAGCGCCTTTTTCAGCAACTCATGCTGCCTCTGCTTGCGCTCGAAGGCGTCCCAGCGCGCATCGGTCACCAGGCCCGCGCGCCGGCCCATCGGCGTCAGACGGGCGTCAGCGTTGTCGATGCGAAGGTGCAGGCGAAACTCGGCGCGCGAGGTGAACATGCGGTAGGGCTCGTCGGCGCCTTTGGTGATGAGGTCGTCGATGAGAATCCCGGTGTAACCTTCGGAGCGGCCGACAATCACCGGCTCCCGCCCGCTGAGTTTCGACGCCGCGTTCATGCCGGCAATGATGCCCTGGCACGCCGCTTCCTCGTAGCCGGACGTGCCATTGATCTGGCCCGCCAGGTAAAGGCCGGCGATGGATTTCACTTCGAGCGTGTGCGCCAACTGGCGCGGGTCGATGGCATCATATTCAATCGCGTAGCCGGGCCGGATCATTTCCGCGCGCTCCAGGCCGGGAATCGATGCGACTACCGCGGCCTGCACGTCGATGGGCATGCTGGTGGACATGCCATTGACGTAGACTTCGTTGGTGTCGAGGCCCTCCGGTTCGAGAAAGACCTGGTGACGCAGCTTGTCGGGGAATTTGACGATCTTATCTTCAATGGAAGGGCAGTAACGCGGCCCGACGCCTTCGATCTGGCCGCTGTAGAGCGGCGAGCGCGGGATGGCCTCGCGGAGAATGCGGTGCGTCTCTTCGGTGGTGTAACCGATGTGGCATTGGATTTGCGCGCGGTCGATGCGCCCGGTCATAAATGAAAATGGCGTGGGTTCGGCATCGCCGGGCTGCGGCTCGAACCGCGACCAGTCGATGGTGCGGCCATCCAGGCGGGGCGGCGTGCCGGTCTTGAGGCGAGTCCAATTCAGGCCCAGCGCGCGCAACTGTTCGCCCAACAACTGCGAGGGCGCTTCGCCGTTGCGTCCGCAACTGTAGCGCGCTTCGCCCACGTGCGCCAGGCCGTTGAGGAATGTCCCGGTGGTGACGATCACGGCGCCCGAATCGAGCGTGCGGCCGTCGCGCAAGGTGACGCCGGTGGCGCGGCCCGCCTCGATGTTCAGAGCCGCCACTTCGGCTTGTTTGATGCGGAGATTGGGTTCCTGTTCGAGCACTTCGCGCATGCGCGCCCGATACAACTTCTTATCCATTTGAGCGCGCGGCGACCAAACGGCGGGCCCGCGGCTGGTGTTGAGCAGCCGGAACTGGATGCCCACCGCGTCGGCCACTTCCCCCATCACGCCGCCCAGCGCGTCCACCTCGCGCACCAGGTGACCCTTGGCAATGCCGCCGATGGCGGGGTTGCAGGACATCTGCGCGATCAGGTCCAGGTTCATGGTGACGATGGCCGTCTTCAGACCCATTCGCGCGGCGGCGCGGGCGGCTTCACACCCGGCGTGACCGGCGCCGATGACCACGACGTCGTAGCGTTCGCGCATTGATACTATTCTAATGGTGCAACCAAGATGAGAGTTCTCGTGATCGGCAGTGGAGGCAGAGAGCACGCGCTGGCGTGGAAGCTGGCGCAATCGCCGGGGACGGATGTGTTCGCGGCGCCGGGCAATCCGGGGATGGCAGGCATCGCTACATGCCTGGCGGTGAAGGGCGCCGGCTCCGCGCAGTTGCTGGCGGCGGCGGAAACGATTGACGCGGATTTGACGGTGGTCGGACCGGAGGTTCCGCTGGTGGCCGGCGTGGTGGATGTGTTCCGCGCGGCTGACCGGCGCATCGTGGGACCAAACCGGGAAGCCGCGCAACTGGAAGGCAGCAAGGTCTTCTCGAAGAACTTTCTTGTGCACAGGAACATCCCCACGGCCGCGTTTGTGACCGTCGAAAACGAAACGGACGCGCGCAAGGCGCTGGATCGTTTCGGATTTCCGGTGGTGTTGAAGGCCGATGGCCTGGCGGCGGGCAAAGGCGTAGTGGTGGCCCAGGATCGCGCGCAGGCGGAAGAGGCGCTCGGCACGCTACGGGGCCGTTTGGTGATCGAAGAATTCCTGCAAGGTGAGGAAGTGAGTTTCATTGCGTTGTGCGACGGCCGCGACGTGGTTCCACTGGCCGCCACGCAGGACCACAAAGCGGTGTTCGATGGCGACCGCGGACCGAACACGGGCGGCATGGGCGCCTATTGCGACGCCGCGATCCTCAGCGACCGCCAGGCGGACGACATTCTCAACCAGGTGATTTATCCGACCGTGGAAGCCACCGGCTTCACCGGGTTTCTCTACGCCGGAATGATGATGACCGCGGACGGGCCGAAGGTGCTCGAGTTCAACGTGCGCTTGGGCGATCCGGAAACGCAGCCGCTGATGCACCGCATGAGTTGCGACTTCCTGCCCGCGCTGATGGCCGCGGCGGAAGGCCGCTTGAGCGGCACGCGTCTCGAATGGCGTGCCGGCCCGAGCGTCTGCGTGGTGATGGCATCGGCCGGCTATCCCGGCGCTTACGAAACCGGGAAAGCCATCGGCGGAATTGCGGAAGCGGAGTCGCTGGGCACGGTGGTGTTCCACGCCGGAACGCGCGCAGGCGCGCACGGCCTCGAGACCGCCGGCGGGCGCGTGCTGGGCGTCACCGCCAGTGGAGACAATCTCGCGGCGGCCATCGGCGGCGCGTACCGGGGAGTGGAAGCGATTCACTTCGACGGCGCGCACTTCCGCCGCGACATTGGCCGCAAGGGGCTGGAACGGTACAATGAAGGGAACGTGGGGACGTAGCTCAGATGGATAGAGCGGTCGCCTCCTAAGCGACAGGTCGGCGGTTCGAATCCGCCCGTCCCTACCATTTAACCCACGCCAGATCGAAGCGCGAGCTTCAGCTTTTTCTGCAGTTCCTGAAAACGCGGCTCAGTGCGCAGGCTGGCGAACGCGGGATCGATGCCGAGGGCCAGGATGTCCATTTCACGGTTCTCAATAGCGAATTGCAATTGATCGAGGGCTTCCTGCCGTCTTCCCATCAGCACGCATGTCTTAGCGGCATTGTAGTGCGAGCCTCGTCCCTCCTTCAGGAGGCTCTTCTGGGCCTCCAGCATGCTCTCCAGCATGCCGCCGGGGCCGCGGGCCGCGAAGCCCTTTCGAGCCGCCTCCCAGATCGCCAGGGCCGCCCGATTCCGCGATAATTCCGCCGCCTTCCGCGATTCCCGCAGGTAATTGGGAGCGTCGTTTTGACTCAGATAAATGGCCGCCAGGTAGATATGAGCGGACTGGAAGGCCGGCTCGGCCGCTTCGACCTGCTTTAACAGCGCGATGGCTTGATCGGGCTGGCCTCCATAGAACAGGACGTATCCCTTATCGGCCAGGATGGAGGTTGAGGCCGGGTCCAGCTCGCGGGCCCGCTCGATCTCGGCGAGAGCCTCCCGATAACGGCCCAACACCATGAGCGACGTGGCGTACCAGTGATGCGCCTTCTCATCGTTCGGATTCAGTTGGATCGCGCGCTGGAACTCGCGTTCGCCATTCCCGATATCGAGCGCGCCGTAGAAGAGGACGAACGCCAAGGAACTGTGCGCCTCGGCCGACGAGTCGTCGAGTTCGACCGCCTTCTTCGCGGCGGCAATGGCTCGAGGCCAGGCTTCACTGGCAGGCATAGCGGCGTATTCGCGCAGCAGGTTGTAGCAATCCGCGAGGCCAGAGTAGGCCTTGGCGTAGCCGGGATCCCTCACAATCGCCTGGGTGAAATAATCCACGGCCTGATTGAGACTCTCCGGCGTGCGCTTGTTCCAGTAATACTTGCCCTTCAGGTACAAGTCCTGAGCGGCGGGGCTCACCGCGCGTTCGCTGGGGTTCTCGATCCCCCTGCGGCCGCTCCCGTCAGGCCGGACAAACCGCACAAACAGGACACCCACCGCTGCCGCTGTCAGAAGCAGAGCGACGATGAAGATCCGGCGCTTCGCCGGATTCCATGACAAACGGGCAGCAGGGACAGGAGCGGCTTCGATCGGAGGGTTCTCCGCCGGCGCGGTTCCGATTTCGGCCGTTTTCCGGCGAAACAACGGCACATAGCTGCCCACCGGCAATTCAATCCGGATCTCGGCCCCGGCGCCGCCGGTTTCGTAGTAGCTGGCGAGCCGCTTGCGCAGCCTTGCCGCCTCCTGCCTCACAACCGGATCGAGACGGGGGTCCCAGGAAGCAGGGCGGTCAAACACGTCGGTTCCCAGCACGCTTTCCTTCAAGAGGTGGCGTTCCCCGCGGAGAGCGGTTTCGACGAGATGCCGCAGGAATCGGGCGGGCCGCTTGGCTGTGCCAAACGCCGCGCTCGCGACCACCATGTCGAGTGCCGCGAGCACCGCATCCGGCGGAATTTCTTCGGCGGCGGCTTTCGACTGATTATCGAGGTCTGGTTGGGCGGGCATTTTCAAGCAGAGGCCCCTCCGACGTACCTAACAGGCTACGCACTTTTTCTCCGCTATGCAACTCCCATAGATACCAAGGCTTATCGCACGCGCTGCTACCGTAGCGCTACCCCTTGCTCCTTGTTTTCCCTCCGCCCTGCCCATTAACGTTGGTTAACGCGGTTCCGCGCGGTCCCACATCCATCCGCGCGGCCTAGCAAGAAAACGGGAGGGGTTATGAAGAGGATGTCCACTCGGAGGCTGCTGCCCTTGCTGTTTTGGCCGACGCTTGCTTCGGCGCAGTTTTACAACATCACCACCATCGCCGGCAATGGCCGGCTCCAATTTGGAGCGGGCGGACCGGCGATTGGCGCCAAGCTTGTGGTGCCGAGGTACGTTGCGGTTGATTCCGCTGGTAATACCTATGTGAGCGACACGTACTTCCATCAGGTATTTCAGATTTCGCCCAGCGGAATCATCGCGGCGTATGCAGGCAACGGCACAGCGGGTTTTAGCGGCGATGGCGGACAGGCAACCTCGGCGCAGCTTTTCAATCCGCAGGGTCTCGCCGTGGACGGGGCGGGCAATTTGTACATCGGCGATTCTTCCAATTACCGCGTGCGCAAAGTGACACCGGCCGGCGTGATCACCACCGTTGCGGCCGTGGGCAGTGGCGTCGCTTGCGTGGCCATCGACGCGGCGGGCAATTTGTACGTTTCCGGGGGATACGCCATCGTCAAGGTGGATACCGCCGGTAACGTCACGCCCTTCGCGGGGAGCGCCACAACGCCGGGCTTTTCCGGCGACGGAGGGCCCGCCACCGCCGCCCTGCTCTTTGGCCCCAAGGGTCTCAGGGTGGATGCCGCGGGCAACGTGTATGTGGCCGATCAGGAGAACTTCAAGATTCGCGAGATTTCGGCGCAAGGCATCATTTCGACTGTCGCCGGTAACGGGCAACCCGGTTATGAGGGCGATGGATTGAAGGCCACATTGACGTCGATCTCGCTGCCGGCGGATGTGGCGTTAGACGGCAAGGGTAACTTGTATATCTCCGACAGCAATAACGGCCGCATCCGAGAGGTGAATCTGACGACCGGCATCATCTCGAGCGTCGCGGGCGGAGGCAGTTCGCTGCTGGAGGGCGTGACGCCGCTTTCGGCGGGACTCTCGCCGAATGGAATCACCCTCGACAATAGCGGAAACCTGTTGGTTGCGGATATCAACTATCGCCGGGTGCGGAAAGTCACGCAATCGGCCATTACGACCATCGCGGGAGTGATGCCGACCCAAGGCGCCGGCGACAATTTCCCCGCCACATCCACTGCTCTACTGGACCCATTTGGCGTCGCGGTGGACACGAGCGGCGATATTCTCATCGCCGATCACGTGGATAACCGGATCCGCAAGGTTTCGCCTGCAGGCAACATCACCACCATCATCGGTAACGGCGTGCCCGGCTTTGGCGGCGACGGAGGCCTGGCGATCAATGCCACAATCGGCGACCCGGCCGATGTGGGCTTTGATCCGGCGGGCAACCTGTATTTCGCAACCGGAGATATCCGGCGAATCGCGACGAACGGGATCGTCACGACCGTCGCGGGGAACGGCGTGGTCGGGTATGGCGGCGATAGCGGCCCGGCTACGTCGGCGGCAATGATCGGGCCGACCGATGCCGTGGGAGACGCCGCGGGGAACATCTACATTACAGATCGGGGTAACAGCCTGATCCGGCGCGTAGACTCCGCGGGGATCATCACTACCTACGCCGGTACTATTACGGCCGACGCCGGAGTTGCCGGCTTTAGCGGCGACGGTGGACCGGCCGTGCTGGCGAAACTGTTCCAGCCCTTTCAACTGGCGCTCGACACTGCCGATAATCTTTACATCGCCGACTGGGGCAACAGCCGTGTCCGCAAAATCACCCCCGCCGGCACCATCACCACGGTGGCCGGCGGCGGCAGCGGGACCCTGGGCGACGGAGGCCCCGCCACGTCCGCCACCATTGGCGGCAACCTGTATGGGGTGGCCGTGGACGCGGCGGGAAATCTGTATATCACGAGCAACGCGCGGATTCGCAAGGTGGACGCAGTCACGGGAATGATCTCCACCATCGCAGGAGATGGAACCGCCGGTTTCAGCGGCGACGGTGGATTAGCCACTCTGGCCGAGGTGAATGGGCCGCAGAGCATCGCCGTGGATGCCTCCGGCAACGTCTATTTCGCCGACGAAAACAATCTGAGAGTCCGCCAACTTACTCCGGTGCAGATCGTGAAGGAGGGCGTCGCCAACGGCGCGACTTTTCAGGCCGGCGGAGTGTCGCCGGGAGAGATTGTCACCATCTTTGCGGGGCCCGGAGTCAGTCTGGGTCCGGCCGCGCCGCTGAGCCTCCAACTGGATGCGGCGGGACGCGTCGCAACCCAGCTAGGGGGCACCGTGGTGACGTTCGATGGCACGCCCGCACCATTGACCTATGTCAGCGCGGCACAGATCAACGCTGTGGTGCCGTATGAGGTAGCCGGTCAAACCTCCACGCAATTGCAGGTGACCTTTCAGGGCAAGCCCACTAACACAGTCACTTTGCCCGTCGTCGCATCCTCCCCTGGATCGTTTGCGATCACCAATCTAGATTATTCACTGAACACGCCGTCCAATCCGGCCCCATCGGCTGGAATCGTGGTGTTGTACGGCACGGGTGAGGGACAAACCATACCGGCGGGCGTCGATGGCGGCGTGAACACCGCCGTGTATCCCAAGCCGGTGTTGCCGGTTACTGCGACGGTGGGCGGGCAGCCTGCCAAGATTCTTTATGCGGGAGCCGCACCCGATTTTGTGGCCGGCGTGTTGCAGGTCGACATTCAGATTCCGGCCGGCGTGAGCGGAACAGTCCCGCTGCAATTGACAATCGGCACCGCGAGCACACCGTCGGATCTCACCATCACGGTAAGTGGGCAATAAGAGGAGGTAAGAGGATAGGAAAGCGCCGCACCCTTCCACCTTGATTCGAATCCAAAGCCGGCCAGAGGAGATTATTCAGTGAAAATCAGAACCGTCACCAGTGTGCTCACCGTGGTCCCTGTCTTGCTGATCGGAATCGCTGTCGGTGCTCAGAGGCAGGTTGCCAGAAACTATGGCAAGCTACCGCTCAGCTTCGAACCCAACCAGGGCCAGACCGACCCGCGGGTGCAGTTCGTCTCCCGCGGAGCCGGCTACACAATCTTCCTCAGCCCCGCCTCGGCGACGTTCGCGCTCCAGCGCGGTGCCAGGACAAGCCAGCCAACCGTACCCGGCCAGCAGCTTTCCGCAGCGGAGTCCGCTGTCGTGCGCATGGATCTGCTGGGCGCCAACAGGGACATCGCGATGCAGCCGCAAGGCAAGCTGCCCGGCATCGCCAACTACCTGACCGGGGGCACCCGCACCCAATGGCCTACCAACCTTCCCACTTATGCGAAGACCCGCTCGCCAAATGTATATCCAGGGATAGACCTGGTCTATTACGGCACCCAAGGCCAACTCGAATATGACTTTGTTTTAACTCCACAGGCCGATCCCGCCAGGATTCGCCTGCGATTTTCAGGCGCCACGCCGGTGATCGATGGGTCCGGCGACCTGGTTCTGGCGCTCGCCACCGATGACGGCCAAAACGACATCCGCTTTCAAAAACCAGTCCTTTATCAGCAGGTGGAGGGAATCCGCCGGCCCGTGAACGGCAACTTCACCGTCGCCGCCAATCATGATGTCGGCTTCCGAGTCGGCGCCTACGACCACAGCCGCGAACTGGTGATCGACCCCGAGCTGGTGTACTCCAGCTACCTCGGCGGCTCTTCGCAGCAGTCGGTCATCAACGGCATGGCGATCAACGCCGCCGGCCAGATGTACGTCACTGGCATCACCAACGCACTCGATTATCCGACGACACCTGGCGTTATCCAAAAAAACTGCCCGGCTAGCAATGGAACCTTTGACACCAAGTGCGGTCCGTCATCGTCATCGGCGGCCTTTGTCTCCAAGATCAGCGCTGACGGCCAGTCTCTCATCTATTCCACGTATCTTGGTGGAAGCGGCGGCGGGTACGGGGTGGGCGGATCGGCCGCCGGTGCGGGAGGCAGCGGGAATGACCTCGGCACTGGAATCGCGGTGGATGCCAGTGACAATGCCTGGGTTGTGGGCCAAACCAATTCGAACAATTTTCCCATTACGGCCAATGCTTACAGCCTCAACTGTGAGCCGGCGGAGATAGCCTCTGGCGCTTATATAATCTCGACGAAAGCCAACAGTTGCGGCGGGCCGGATGCCTCGGGATACTTCTACAACGGCACCTATTC
>Ga0181538_10006102_pt1 | contig 10548 bp, 10 predicted proteins | sample PEATcosm2014_Bin_40_FD_119773 | JGI IMG/M metagenome (GOLD analysis project Ga0181538, IMG submission 119773) | Peatland microbial communities from MTU Mesocosm Facility, Houghton, MI, USA - PEATcosm2014_Bin23_30_metaG | ecosystem: Environmental > Terrestrial > Soil > Wetlands > Peat | place...
GACGGGAAGCTCCACGACTACTACTTCACGTTTGTGAACGGCGCGGCAATCGTTTATGGCCTCGTCCCGCCCGACAAGGCAAATCCGATCCTGGACCGCCTGCTCGCCAAGATGAAAGAGGTAGGTTATAGCCGTTTCGAATACGGGCTGCCCGGTGTGCTGATTCCGGTCCGCCCGGAGGACTACGTCTGGGGCACGCGCGATCCCTTCCAGGTTTACCAGAATGGCGGCGCGACGGGATCGTTCGAGTACTTCACCCTCGAGCCTTTGTATCGGTTGGGCCGCCGCGCCGAAGGTGACGCAATTCTGTTTCCGCTGCTGAAAGGCTATGAGGAGGGAGGCTTCCAGGGGTTCGGGCCGGGCGGCAAGTCTTACGATTGGAAATCCTGGGATGGCAGGCCCCACGGCTACGAAGGTATGCTCGTGGATAATTACCAGGCGCTGCTGGCGGTGCTAGCACGCTAACTGATTGATCGGCGGTTCACCCTGGGTTACCATTCCTCCGCCGGCTCGAGGAGCGCACTCGTGAAGATTCCATTTCGGTTCCGTATTCTTGCTTTGTTAACGATTGCCTTAGCTCTGACGTCGTCCTTACGCGCGCAGCAAACGCTTCAGACGGCCCTGCACGCGAAACTCGAGGCTCAACTGGCGAATGTCGCGGAGCATCTGAACGGTGTGATGGGCTATGCCATCATGGACCTGTCAAGCGGCGAGACGTTTCTGCGCCTTCCCGACACGGTCTTTCCTCAAGCCAGTTCCATCAAACTGACGATCCTTCTGGAATTGATGCGCCAGGCGCAAGAAGGAAAGCTGTCTCTTGAGGAGAAGCATACCTTGCGCCGCAGTGAGATGACCGTGGGTGACACGGAGCCGATCCTCACCATGCTCGGTGACGGCACGGTCACCCTGAGCTTGCACGATCTTGCCATCTTTATGGTCGTGCTCAGCGACAATACAGCGACGAATATCCTCATCGATCGTCTGGGCATGGATAACATCAATCAAGGCGTAACACGACTCGGCCTCAAAGAAACCAAACTGCGCCGCCGCATGATCGACCTCGAGGCCGCCAAAAAAGGGAACGAAAACGTCTCCACGCCACGCGAGATGCTAACCCTGATCGAGAAGGTCCACGCCGGCCAGGCGCTTGACGCGGCTCATACGAAGGAATACTTTGACCTGCTCCGGCTGCCGAAGGAAAGCGAATTCCACAAAGCGCTGCCCGAAGATGTTTCTATCGCGGACAAGCCCGGGTCTCTGGAGGGTGTGCGCTGCGACACTGGCCTGATCGAACTACCCGGCCATCCGTTTATCATGTCGATCACGACAACCTACGATGCCAACGGCGACGAGGGTGAGCGCGCCGTTGAGGCGGTCGCACGGCTGGCTTATGATTACTTCAATCGGCTGAGCGGTTCGAGTTCGTACGGGCGGGTCATCTCGTTCAAGTGATCCGCAGCCGCGCTTTGAAAACGTGTAGGGGTAGGGCTTGCCCTACCCGCCCGCCGAGGGCCCTGCAAACGGGGACGGCAAGCCGTCCCCCTACAAGCAGGTCAAGGAGGGGAGTCGTTTTCATGGTTTCTGGGTGTTCGTCGGCTGACGAACATGAGCGACTGCTCTGTGGAATGGTGAAGCAGCTCTGAAGAAACAGCTGCTGTCATCCTGAGCGAAGCGAAGGATCTCCGTAGTTTCCGACGCTTCAATGGCCCGCGAACCACTGCAGAGATCCTTCGCTTCGCTCAGGATGACAAGGGGTTGGCTCCGCGACTTAGGAGAGAGTTCCATGAGCCTATTGTTAGTCCTAGCGTTAACCGCACTGTCCTCGCCTGGGGCCGTCGTCATAAAGCCGGTCGCGAACATGTACTCCGCCCCGACTGAGGACGCCGATGTGGTGTCGCAAGCCATCTGTGGCGTCAGCGTAGTTGTGGACGAAGAAAAGGGCGAGTGGGTGAAGCTTCGCACACCCGATGATTACCCCGGCTGGATGCCCCTCGCATCGCTGCGGCGCTACAAGCCCGGTGAGCATAACTACGCTGCAACCGGAAGCGTTGTGCAAGTGGCCAGCGTGTTCGCGAATGTCTACCGGGAAGAATCCGTGACCAAGCACGAACCCGTGCTGGTCCTGCCCTTCGAGGCACGCCTGGAAGTGGCCCCTGGGCAGGACAATAACGCAGATCGTTGGATCCAGGTCCGCCTGCCGGACGAGCGCGCCGCATGGATTCAACGCGGCGACATCGATCCTGACCCCAAGCCTCTCAGCGTGGCTGAGACCATAGAATTAGCCAAGCGCTTCCTGGGTCTCACTTACCTTTGGGGCGGGACTTCCAGCTTCGGGTTCGACTGCTCGGGCTTCACCGAGATGCTGGTGCGCCGCCGGGGAATCGTAATGCCTCGTGACGCGGATCTTCAGGCAGCGTGGCAAGGTGTGACGGCGGTGCAGCCGGACCAGCTTCAGGCGGGGGATCTTCTCTTCTTTGGCGGATCGCCTCAGCACATCACGCACACGGGCATGTACATCGGAAACGGCGAGTTTATCAACGACACGACTCACGACCATCCCGGAGTGCAGATCTGCCGGCTTGCTGATCCGTATTGGACGAAACTTCTCGTTGCCTGCCGGAGGCTGAAATGAACCGCCGCGATTGGATGAAGACCGCTGGCAGTGCGCTGACCGTAGCACAGCCACTCCTGGCTGTGAGGGCACAGGCAGGAGTGCCTGTGCTACCCGTACTCGAAACGGAAATTGTCCGCCTGCAATTGCGCCACACTTGGACCACCACCATGTCCTCGAGCGCCTATCGGGACACGCTCCAGGTGCGCTACACTCGCGACGGCATAACCGGCCACGGCGAGGGCGCACCGATCGTACGCTATCAGGAAAACGCCGCCGGAGCGCGGCAGGCCGCGGAATCAGTCCGCGATCTGGTGACCGCCGCCGACCCCTGGGAGTTCGAAAAGCTGCATGCGGAAATCGCACACCGCACGTCGGGACAGTACGCAGCTCAAGCCGCTCTCGATATCGCCGTAATGGATTGGGTCGGCCAGAAGCTGGGCATACCACTCTATCGGTACTTTGGCCTCGACCCCGACGATACTCCCATCACCACTTTCTCAATTGGCATAGATACACCGGAAATTACGCGCCAAAAGGTTCGCGAGGCGGAGGCATTCCCGGTGCTCAAGATTAAAGTCGGGCTGGATACGGACGAAGCGACGATCGCTGCGGTGCGCAGCGTTACAAACAAGCCCCTGCGCGTGGACGCCAACGAAGGCTGGAAGGATAAAGAAGAGGCAGTGCGGAAAATCAACTGGCTGGCAACCCAAGGCGTCGAGTTCGTTGAGCAGCCCATGCCCGCCTCGATGCTCGAGGAAACACGCTGGGTCCACGAGCGTGTCCATCTTCCCCTGATCGCCGATGAGGCCTGCCAGCGCCTCAGCGACGTCCCCAAGCTGGTCGGCATTTTTGACGGCGTCAACGTCAAACTGGATAAGTCCGGCGGAATGCTTGTAGCCTTCGAGATGCTACAGATGGCGCGCGCCCTGGGCCTGCGGACCATGCTGGGCTGCATGGTTTCGAGCTCGGTTAGTGTCACTGCCGCAGCCCACCTCTCCCCCGGCGTCAATTACGCAGACCTAGACGGCAATCTGCTGATCTCCAACGATCCCTTTGTGGGAGTTAAAGTCAAAGATGGAAAACTCATCCTGCCGAATGGCCCGGGGCTCGGGCTCCGGCCTGCCTGACCGGGCGCCGCGGCGGCGGCTGGTACCATCGTACTGTTGACCGCTCAACTGTATTATTGTACTAGTACAGCATGCTCCTGCACATCAACACCTCTTCGGGCTTCCCCGTTTACTTGCAGATCGAAAGCCAAATGAAGCAGGCGATCGCCGCCGGCGCCCTGCAACAGGACAGTGCCCTGCCCTCCGTGCGCAAGCTGGCAGCGCAGTTACGCATTAACCCCAACACGGTGGCCAAAGCCTATCAGAATCTGGAGCGAGAGGGGGTGATCCGCACCGTGCCGGGCGGCGGCACTTACGTGGCGGACTCGAGCCCCGGACTCCTCAAATCCGAAAAGGTGCGCCGGTTACGTCCTGTGGCACGGCAGCTCGCGGTCGAGAGCACTCAGTTGCGCCTTGCAGCCGGCGACGTGGTGAAGTTGGTGGAGGACGAACTGGACGGACTGGGAGGAAAGCGATGAACGATCTGGCAATCCACACTGAGGGCCTGGTGAAGTTGTTCGGCAAGACCCGCGCCGTTGATGGCCTGGACCTGAAAGTTCCGCGCGGCTCAGTTTACGGTTTCCTGGGGCGCAACGGCGCCGGCAAGACCACCACCGTGAAAACCCTTCTTGGCTTATTGCGCCCCAGCGCCGGAGCTGCCCAAGTTCTCGGATTTGACATTGGCCGGGATTTGATTGCCATCCTGGAACGCACCGGCTTCGTTCCGGAAAACAAGATGCTCTTCGGCTCGCTCACGCCCGCGCAGATTGCCCACTTCAACCAGGGATACTTCCCCAAATGGTCGAACGAGTTGGTGGCGCGCTATGCAAATTTTTTCGAGATTCCCATGCAGACGCCCTTCTCCAAACTCTCGCTGGGAAACAAGACCAAGGTGTGCCACCTGCTGGCGCTCTGCCAGGGCGCCGACTTGCTGATTCTCGATGAGCCCAGCATCGGCCTCGATCCGGTCATCACGGATTTGTTGCTGCGCGTGCTCGTGGAGGATCACGTCAGCGAGGGCAAGACGGTTTTTCTCTCCTCGCATCAACTCGCCGAAGTCGAGCGCATCGCCGACTGGGTTGGAATTATCGACAAAGGAAAGATTCTGCTGGAAACGCGCCTCGAAGACGTCCGGCAAAACTACCGGCTCATCCGGGCCGCCGGTGATGCGGCGCCGGCCATCTCTTCCCCCGATCTCATGGCGGTGCAGAGTTCGGAGAATTTCCGGAGCTACCTGGTGACGCGCCAGGCGGATGACTTCGCGGCCATGCTGCGCGCCAAGGGTATGACCATCCTCGAAATCCTGCCCGTCAGCCTGGAGGAAGTTTTCCTGGGGCTCACGCGAAAAGAGGTGCCATGTATCAGTGGAAAGCCTGGCATGATTCCCGCGCACGCATAACGCTTTATATCCTGGCGGCGCTTAGCGGCGGCATTCTATTCGGCCTGAATGTGATAGCCGATGCGAACTTGCACGGGTACTGGGCGGTACTCTATGCGGCCAGTCGCCGCCGCTTTCTCAATTACGACTTCTGTATGGATCTGCCGTTCTGGATGCTTGATTGGGTTGTTCGGGATTGCGGCCAAACTGCTGCCCTGCTGGCCGGATTGAGCCTCGGCGCTTGCAGCGTCGGCGGGGAATATGGCGCGGGGACGATGCACTTCGTCCTGACGCGGCCTGACGCGAGGAGGAACTTCATTCTCACGGACTGGAAAGTCGGTCTGCCGGCCATGGTTATTATCGTCGGCGGCCTGGCCTTCCCGCTGGTTCCTTTCCTCGCCCTGGTTCACGCCAAGGGGCCCGGGAACATTCTAGCCGGCTTGCCTGCGTTATGGGTTCTGGGAGCAGCGGTCTATGGCCTGTCGTATTTCACGACCCTGGCGGCTGGCAGCGCCGCGAAGGGTCTAACGCTCAGCGTAGCCGTACTTTTGACCTTTTCCTTCTTCCCCACGGCTCTGAACGAGTGGTGGCACTCCGATACGCTGCTGAGGGCCACGGAGTGGACGCTGCAGGCCTTCAAGAACAACGCGTGGCCATTGACCTCCTTTGAATGGGGTGCGACCGCATTCTGGCTGGCCGTGGCGGCGAGCTTTCTAGGAGCGTCGTTGGCATGGATACGGTATCGCGAAGTGTAATTCGCCGTGGAGGCAACCTGTGTGGTTGCCCGAAGGGCGCGTACTGACCCCAACGCGGGATGGTTTCGCAACGGCAGCCACAAGGGCCGCCCCTACGTACGACCCTTCGCTGTCATTCTGAGCGAAGCGAAGAACCTCAGTAGTTGCTGTTCGTCGGCAAGGAACTGCTGAGATTCTTCGCTTCACTCAGAATGACAAACTGATGATGGAGGCCTCGAGGAAAGGAGAAGGTTGTGTTTTTCTGGAACTGCTGGTTGAGAAACCGTTTCCGGCTGGTGGCTTATCTGGTGCTGGGTTGCGCGCTGATGCTGCTGGCCACGTTACCGGTGACGATGAAGTTCGTGCACGGGCATTGGGTATGGGTGCACCCGGCCAGCATCGCCGATGCGATGGACGCGTGGCGCTACGGCGTCGAGCACGTTGTGCTCGCCTTGATCTTTCTCCTGCTCTTTTGTTCTGCCGACCTCGGCTCCCTGGGGGTGGGAGAGTCCGCTGCCCGCAAGGAATACGATTTCCTGCTGACGCGGCCGCGCGCGCGCCGGCATTTTGTGTGGAGCGCGTGGCTGGCGGGATTCACCCAACTGTGCCTGTTGGCGCTGATTCCATTGACGGTTGCCACGGTCACTCTCTTTTGCCTGACTTCACAGCTCTACATGCACCATCTCTGGGCGTTAGGCCTGGGAGCATTCGAGCTGGGTGTGCTGGTGTTCAGTGGCGCTTTTGCTTTAACGATCGCGACCGGAAGCAACCGCAGCGGCTTCGAGCTGGCTTGTTGCCTGCTGATCATCTATTATACGGCGCGGGAGGTTACGTGGCGTGCTGAGCTTTGGGGTTATCTTGGCGGATGGGACGAAGCAGGTCAGATCTACGCGCAGGGCGCCTATGATTGGCTTTTGACCCACCAGCACGTAAACACTCTCCTCCTTCTGCTGATGCTCGCCGTCACGGCGGCATTGCCTTTTGTGGCGCAATTTGGGTTTGAGAGAAAAGACTTCTAGCCTGGAATTCTCGCCATCATTCACGGGGAGCGGAAGGGAGTGACCCCTCACCCGGCACCTACTTCAGCTCGAGATAGTATCGTCCCAAGTAGAGGCGCGCGCCGCCTTCCTTACTCAAGACTGCCTCGAGTGGTTTAGGCTGTTTGACGGCGCTGTCTTTCTTGGCTCCGCATTCCCCCACCCTCTCGCCGGCCTGGTTGTAAAGGTGAAACTTCGCGTCCTCGCTGCTGGTAGCGGCGGGTTTCTCGAGTCCGAACCCGTAGCTTCCCACATTCAGAGGAACACTGCATACGGACACTGCCCCTTCCGTAATGACCATCCCGACGTACTTCTGCTTAATCTGGGAGCTGTATCCTGTAGTGTCGATCAAGGCCAGAACCAATCGAACGCCCCCAGGGGTTTTCAGCAGCACGGCGTTGCGGTGCTCAACAGGGATTCTGTTCCCTTCCAGGTAAAAGTCGTTGGGGATTGCAGATTCAAAGGCCTTGCCGGTGAGCTGCGTGAAGGCGCCCTGGGCAGATGCGCTGCGGGGCGCGCTAATGAATATGGCCAAGGCGACGAAAACCAGTCCGCCGAATCTCTTCATGGTCTTTTCCTCCTTAGAGATTTCTCGGGGCGAGTTGAGACTGCCCGAGGTCGAGATCGTCAGCCGCAGTCTATCACGAAAGCCATTGGGCGCGGCAGCACAGTTAGAGCGCAGTTTGAGGGGCCGCCGCCCCCCAAGTCAGTCGGCCAAATACGCCATCGTGGTCATGAGCGCAAGGGCGGGTTGAGTCGTATCAAGCCGCGTGTGCTGCACAACCACTTTGACGTTGCTTTCGATCTTGAGGGCGAAGGGTTTTCCAACCGGAATTGACTCCCCTCGACGATTCTTGAGCGGACCGATTCGGATATGATTGGCGCGGCGCGACGCGCACGTCGCCTGGAGTCCCTCGATCGGCTCGCGATCTTCAAAATAGGCCGTGAGTTTCAATATCGCCGGCTTTTTGCCGACGTTCAGAACACAGGCCGACTCATGACTTTTGAGATCGCCGGTGCTCTGCTCCGGCAGGAAACAATCAGGAACAACCCATACCTTGCCGCCTGCTTTTTCACTTGCCATTTTCGCCTCCTATGGCTTGAAGTATCCCATCTAGGGATGAAGGTAACCAACGTCGTCGTCCCCGCGAAGGCGGGGACCCATCTCCGGTGGATTCCCGCTTTCGCGGGAATGACGAGACTTTCGACGGAGATGTGCGCCGAATCCCACTCGCCTATGGTCAATCTGCTGTCGGAAATCGGCAATCAGCTCCTACCTTCGCGGAAAAACCACCTCGCCGGACGGGTCTCTTTGTTTGAGCGCCTTAACCTGCTCGTTTTCCATCACAAATTCCCAGACCAGGTCAGAGAATTCCTTGACATGGAATTGCAGGCCTTTATATGGGATCAGCTTGTCTTCGGGCGCTCCGGGCATCACCAGATAAAGACTGCCGTCCTGCTTCAGTACGACCTGAAACTTTACGCCGGTTGGGTTCTCGTAGGTCCCGGCGAGCCTTGAGAGGAGCTGGGGTTCAAGCGTCTGGGGTCGCCTCGTGAAGCTTGCCTCAGCTTCATCCAGGGACATCACCGCGGTCGCCACGTCGCCTTGAGGATTGGTGATGAAGTTCACCGACCACTTTCCGTTGATCTCGTCGTCCGGCGTGTCGAAGCGGTCGTAGTGAAAGCGAGTCAGGGGCAGTTGGATTTTGTGAAAATCGAACTGGAGCTGTTGGTCTTTTATCCCGATCCTCAAGACGCCGTATGCGGGATGCTCGTATTCGCCCACATAATCCGCGAGGGGATGTGAAGCCTGGGTGTTTGGAACGCGATCCTCTCCCGCTTTGGCGCGAGCCTCCGTCCCCGCCTTTTTCGCTTTCAACCTTATGGCCAGCAGGCGCTCGCTCCAGGGAGTCCGGTCCAGGCCAAGAAGGCGTTCGCACACGTTCCAACTGACGGTGTTGTAAAGGCTGGCGCAGTGATCCCCGATCACAAAGACAACCACGCCAATTCGCTCGCGCGGCATGAAGGAAACTTGGGAATGGAAACCGTCGAGGTCGCCGCCATGGTAGGTGACCAGGTGACCCCGATACGATGCGGTGTCCCGGCCCATCCCATAGGCAGAATTAAGCAACTCCCAGAAGCCTCGGACTTCCGCCAAGGTGTTGGGAAGCGCGATGGCGGGCTCCAGCGTGGCTTTGAGTACGTTCAGGGGAAGCACCTGCTTGCCTTCGTATTTCCCCTCGTTCATCAGAGCGATAAGCCAGTGGGACATCTCCTGGATGTTGGAAATGATGCCGCCGCAAGGAGCCATTCCCGCGGTGTCCTCATAATAGGGGATCTGGTACAGCTCCATGGTGTCGCGCTTCTCCGTGAACGGCACGCCGTGGTCGTCCTGCTTGAGCATGTCCGCGACCGAGTAAACGCTGGCGTTCATGCCCAGCGGCTGGAAGATTCTCTCGCGGACGAAGTCCTCCCAGGTCTTGCCTGATTTGAGCTGGATAATGTAGCCAGCCGCGGCGAACATCATGTTGTTGTAGAGAAAGGTCGTGCGCAGGGGCTCCTTGGGCTCCATATACTTGATCCTTTCGAAGAGCTCCTTGCGGCTGAGATCCGCCTTATACCAGATCATATCGTGGCGCGTGATTCCCGTGCGGTGAGAAAGCATGTCGCGCAGGGTGACGTTGTTATTCAGCTCGTCGTTATAGAACTCAATGGCAGAAACCTTGTCGCGCACCGGCTTGTCCCAGGTGAGCTTGCCCTCTTCGACGAGCATGCCAGCGGCCACGGCGGTGAAGAGCTTGGTGTTGGAGGCGATCTGGCAGAGCGTTGTTGGAGTGAGCGGCAGCTTTTTTCCGTAGTCACGATAGCCGTAGCCCTTGGCAAAAACCAGCTTGTCCTTGACGACAATGCCCACGCCCACTCCCGGCGCGTTCCAGTCCTTCAGCGTCTTCTCCATGTAGGCATCGAAGCCCTGGAGCTTGCTGGTAATATCTTCGGCCTGGGCCATCAGTCTGCCTGGGGAGGCGAGCGCCACGAGGGCGACGATGAACATCCAAATGCAGGCCTTGAGTTTTATGGCGTCCCTCACTCGAGTTTCGTCCATTGACTCCCTCCCGCGAGATTAGAAATTGTACCCGCCACGCCCGCCGCCCCCGTGGAACGCAACCAGAACAGTGTGTAAAACGGCATCTGCAACGTTGAGGTGGATATGGTACCACGAACCTGGCGCAGACTCCTCACCACCGAGGCACTGAGGCACAGAGAAAAGACAGATCCTTCGCTACGCTCAGGATGACATGTCATTCTGAGCGAAGCGAAGAATCTGCATTTCGTTGCGGCTTTGCGTGAAACCGGGTCGCCGGCCCGGCAGGCTTAAGAAAATGGTATGATGGCGAGCATTATGAACATCCATGCGAACACCTTCGGAACGTTGTCTGCGTTCTTCGTATTGTGCCTCCCGTTCTGCGCCGCCTTCGCTCAGGCCCCGCCGCGCTCTGAGCCGAAGCAGGCTGTGGTGTTGCACGCCGCGCGCCTGCTGGATATCGAGAGCGGGAAGATCGTGACGCCTGGCGAGGTCTTGGTGCAAGGTGATCGAATTGTCGAAGCCAGCTCGGCGGTCAGACGTCCGGAAGGAGCGGAGGTCATCGACCTGGGCGACAGCACCCTGATGCCCGGCCTC
>Ga0181538_10006106_pt1 | contig 10546 bp, 6 predicted proteins | sample PEATcosm2014_Bin_40_FD_119773 | JGI IMG/M metagenome (GOLD analysis project Ga0181538, IMG submission 119773) | Peatland microbial communities from MTU Mesocosm Facility, Houghton, MI, USA - PEATcosm2014_Bin23_30_metaG | ecosystem: Environmental > Terrestrial > Soil > Wetlands > Peat | place...
GCCGCGCTCGATGATGCGTGAAAGCAGCGTAACGTCAATGTTTCCGCCGCAGACGAGCACGGCAACTTTCTTCCCGACCAGCGGCAGCTTGCGATTAACCAGAGCGGCAATGGCTGCCGCGCCCGCGCCTTCGGCCAGAGTTTTTTCGCGCTCCAGCAGCAGCAGGATGGCGTTGGCGATTTCTTCTTCTTCGACGGTAACGATGTCGTCCACGTACTTCTGAACCAGCGGCAGCGTGCGGTCTCCGGCGCGGCGCACTGCGATGCCGTCGGCGATCGTGGAAGCCGCCATCAGCGTCACGGGCTTGCCTTCGGCCACGGCAACTTTCATCGACGGCAGGCGCGAGGGCTGAACCCCGAAAACTTGAATCCTCGGATTCGACTCTTTCAGCGCACAGGCGATGCCACCAATCAGCCCCCCACCGCCGATCGGAACTACCACGGCTTCGAGGTCCTGATGCTGCTGGATGAGCTCCAAGCCAATCGTGCCCTGTCCAGCGATGACGGCGTCGTCATCAAAGGCATGCACGAAGGTGAGGTGCTCGGCCTGGCTGCAGCGGACGGCCTCTTCGAAAGCTTCGTCGTAGTTGGCGCCATACAAAGCCACATCCGCGCCATAGCCGCGAGTCGCCGAGACCTTAATAAGAGGCGTGGTCAGTGGCATGCAAATCTGGGCGCGGATCCCAAGTTTGCCGGCATGGTAGGCCACACCCTGAGCGTGATTTCCAGCCGAGGCCGCGATCACCCCTTGGGCGCGTTCCTCCGTGCTGAGGGAGAGCAGCTTGTTCAACGCGCCGCGCTCCTTAAACGAACCGGTTCGTTGCAGGTTGTCGAGCTTCAAATAGACCTGGTTGGCGGTGGACTCGGAAAACGTCTCCGAACGAGCACAGGGCGAAAGGTAGATGGACTTGCAAATGCGGCTCAGGGCCAACTGGATGTCGTTGAGTGTAATCATTTTCCGCTGTGTGTTCGTTGGTAAGGATGCCCACATCTTACCTGACACAAACGAAGGGAGTGGGCGTAACAGATTGAGGTACAACTTCAGTAATGGCCCTTTTGGACCGGGGCTAAGCCCTTTCGAAACCTATGCAACCGTGAAAATGCGCGTCAGAATGGGCTTTTAGAGGAGTTCACGCCCTGGGACTCATGCCTACTTCGACTGCTGCCGCTTCCGCCCCCCTTATCGTCCATCGAAAGACTGCTGCGCGCGTTGCACTATTTGACTTGACCGAGGCGTCTGCTCATCTCATCACGGACTGTTTCCGTCAATTTGGAATCGAAACCGCTTTAATCGAGCGCGCACACGCAGATCGGCTGCAACACGAAAAGTTTGAGGCCTGCGTTCTGCCCCTGGAAGAAACCGCGGGCAGCATAATCGAATTAGCGCGAGCGTCGACTTCCAACAGCCGGATCGTCATCTTTGGCCTGGGCGGGACTGCGCAAGATGCCATGCGTTATTCGAAATTGTGCATCAACGCAATATTTCACGAACCGCTGGAGCGGTCGGCGGCAATGAAGCTGGTGCGCTCAACGAGAATGCTGGTGCTGCACGAATTCCACCGCTACGTCCGCATCCCGGTCATGACCGAGGTTGGGATCGTAGTTGCCGAGGGTGACCGCATGACCGCCACTAGCCAGGAGATCAGCTCGGGAGGGATGTCGCTCAGGGGCCATCGCGTGCCGGAACAAGGTTCGCAGGTGGAAGTGACGTTTTCTTTGCTGACGCTGCCGCGCGTATGGGTGCGCGGCCAGGTCACGTGGAAGAAACCGAACAAGAGCTTCGGGATCCGCTTTGATTCTACCGATGAGCGCCGGCAACGCTTGAAAGAGTGGATCGCGGCATATTTGGAAGCCTAAACGGCGGCTATCACCTATCAGACTTCAGGTAAACCCTTCTGACCCGGCTACAATATCCGTGTGAGTTCTTCTTCCGCCGCTGTCGAGCCTGAGCAGCCCTCGGTCTCCGAAACGCGCCGATTCTCGCTGCGACAACGAATTCTCTTGTGGCTCATCAGTTGGGCGGGCTATCTGGCCATCGGGCTGATCGGTCCGACTCTTCGTTATTCAATATCGTGGGAAGAGCCGCCTACGCCGCCGGACGCGACTTTCGAAAAACTGGTGATCTACTCTTTCTGGCACCGCGCCGTCTTTGCGGGCGCGTGGTTATGGAGAAAGGTCGGGGCCGCGGTAATGGTCAGCCGCAGCTTTGACGGGGAATATATTGCTCGGACCATCGAAAAACTTGGCTTCGTCGCGGTGCGAGGATCAAGCAGCCGAGGGGGCGCGCAAGCCTTGCTTGGCTTGAAAAACCAGCTGGAGCAGGGCACCGCGGTTGTGTTTACGATTGACGGACCGCGCGGCCCGAAATATGTGGCCAAGCCAGGCCCGGTTTTGTTGTCGCGGGCCAGCGCGATGCCGATGGCGGCGTTCTATGTGGCCCTCAGCGATGCCTGGGTGCTGAATACGTGGGATGCGCTGATGATCCCGAAACCATTTTCGAAAGCGCTGGTGCGCTTCAGCGCCAAGGTGCAAGTTCCCGCTGAAGCGGACGATGTGCAGATGGCGGAGTTTCACCGGCGACTGCAGGCGGCGCTCGAACGCGTCACCCGCTTCGCCGAGGAGCATGTCGCGCGCGTAGGATCGGCGGCGTTTCCTATCATCAAGGACTAGCAAGTGGAACGCCGGGCGTCACCGCCTGACCGCCCGACTTGACGGGCGAGACGCCCGTCGCTCCACAAGCGTTTGACTTTTTATCGATGTGCCGAGTAAATTTGCCGGGCTGCTGTTTTTGCTCTTTCTCAATATAGGTTCGCGCATGATCGTAGGCCGGCGAGACGCCGCCCTATGGGAAGCGGGTGCAAATCCCGCGCTGCCGCGCAACTGTATGCGAGGACAACGCAACCGGTCACTGGGGCAACCTGGGAAGGCCGGTTGTAGTAGCCGGATGCTGAGCCCAAAGCTCATTCGAGCGATAGCTCACATCCTGACTCGCAAGCCAGGAGACCGGCGTGAACCGTCTACACAACCCTTTCGCGTGATAAAGGAGACGTGCATGCGGTTTTCTCGTGTATTCGCTGGTTTGTTCTTTCTGCTGCCCATATTTCTGTCCATAGCTTCCGCCGAAATCAGAATCAGAGTTGTCGATCCTCAAGACGCCGCCGTGGCTGGCGCGCAGGTGCAATTGCTCAAGCTCGGCAAGCCCGCTCCTGCAGCCGTGCTAAACACGTCCGTCGAAGGGCTGGTGATTTTTCGCGAGACGGCATCCAGCTCGTACCGAGTCCAGGTGTTGGCTCCAGGCTTCGCGGCAGAGACCGTGGACCTTTCCCCAACCGCCGAAGTCATCACCATCAAGCTCCGCTTGGCGACGGCAGCGGAAACCGTGGTGGTGACCGCGACCCGCACTCCGGTTCCGAGCCAGGCCGCGGGCGCCGATGTCGACACTTTGAGCGGCCAGCAGTTGGAAGTAATGCAACCGATCGCCGCCGACGACGCCATGCGTTTCCTGCCGGGTGCAGTTGTGAACACTGCCGGGCAACGCGGCGGAATCTCCTCTCTCTTTGTTCGCGGCGGAGAATCCACTTACAACAAAGTGATTGTCGATGGCGTAGCCGTCGATAATCCGGGCGAAACCTTTGACTTTGGCACTCTGCCCCTGGCGCAAGCGGACCGTCTGGAATTCGTGCGCGGCGCGCAGAGCACGCTTTACGGCTCCGACGCCATGACCAGCGTGGTGCAAGTGTGGACGCGCACCGGAAGCACTCGCGTACCCGAACTCCGCTTTGGCGCCGATGGAGGAAATTTCGGAACGGCCAACGGCTACGCGTCTCTGGCGGGCGCCTACCAGCGCTTCGACTATAACTTTTTCGGTGACCAGTTCAACACCGGCGGCCAGGGCGTAAACGATGCTTACTCCGATTCGCTGGAAGGCGCGAATGTCGGAGTTGCGCTGAACGACGAGGTCTCTGTGCGCGTGCACTTGCGCCACTCGAATAGCCATACGGGAGTTCCAGGGGAATGGAGCTTCAATGGCTACGATCCGCTCGTGCCTGTGAATGGCACCTCGCAACCCTATGAACCCCTGCCACCCGACCCCAGCGAATGGTCGCAGCTCAACAGCCTGCTCGGCAGTATGGAACTTACCGTGGCAGCGCCAAGTGGATGGCAGCACCACTTCACGGGCTTCGATTATTTCTATCGATACACGGAATTGAACGTGAATGGCGATTCTTCTCGAGTCTACCAATACGCTCCCGGCCAATGGGCTTCGTTCGATTATCCGTCTCACGAATACGATCACATCAACCGCGTGGGATTTGAATACCAGGGCGATTACTCGGAGCGAACCTGGGCGCACTCAACCTTTGGATATCGCATCGAAAATGAAAACGGCGTTGTCGGCGATCTGGACTATCCTCCTTCTACTTCCGGGCAGCGCTTAACTCAGGATGCATACCTGCAACAGCAGTTCACACTGGGCAGGCTCTCGGCGATCGCGGGCGGGCGTTTCGTTCACAGCAGCGTATTCGGCAATACAGGCGTTCCGCGGGTTGCTTTGACTATGCTGGCGTGGCGTGGCGGAGAGATTCTTTCTGGAACACGTTTGCGATTTTCCTATGCCACCGGGTTCATGGAGCCCGCTCTCTATCAGACTTTTGCCGGTCTTCCATACTACGTCGCAAACCCCGGTCTGTTGCCGGAGCGCACCCGGGCCTTCGAAGCTGGCTTCCAGCAGAAATTGTTTACCGGCCGCTGGACCCTGGACGCAACCTACTTTAATAACCTCTTCCATGATCAGATTGAGTATGGAACCAATCAGTCGGTGTACCAAGGCAATCCGCCGGGCAGCCTGGGCCAGTTCTTCAATGTGCAACAATCTTTCGCTCACGGCGCCGAAGTCGAGTTGCAAGGAAGAATCCGAACGAGATTGTCGCTGAACGCGAACTATACCTATACCTCGACCGAGTATCTCCAAGCTCCTCTCTGCACCCCGGCGAATTTTTGCGATCCTCTGTATGACACGGGAAATCCCTTGCTCCGCCGCCCCAAGCATTCGGCAACAACGCTCCTCGGCTATCTAGGAACGCGCTGGGGGGCAAATCTCGGAGCCAGTTTCGTGAGCCGCCGCTCGGATTCGGATTTTGAGAACTTCGGTATCGACCACGCAGCCGGCTATGCTCGCGTTGACCTCGGCGGATGGTATGCCGTCAATTCGCGAATTACGGCTTACGCAAATGTCCAAAACGCCCTCAACGATCACTACAACGAAGTGGTGGGATATCCGGCGCTGACGGCGAACTTTCGCGCGGGCTTGAGGTTTCGGATCGGAGGAGAGTAAGTCTAGCGGCGGCTGCCGGCGGTTTCTTGCGGCTCATCGTCCGATTGCAGATCCGATTGGAGGCCATCGGCTACAACCGGCTTGCGCGGCGCAGCGGAAGTCGCCCCGCCGTTGTAGCGGTGGCGTACTTCGTGGAGTTTCTCAACTTCCTTTTCACCGAGCGGTTGCTCGTGGCCGAGCAGGTGCGTGACTAACGCTATCTTCGCGAAATGCTCCACTGTTTCCATTTTCATGTAGGCACCCTCAAGCGTCGACCCAAACGTCACCACCCCGTGATTCGCCATCAGAATGGCGTCATGGTGCGGAATCAGGGGCTCGAGAGCATCGGTCAACTCGGGCGTGCCGGGAGTGCCATAGCGGGCCAGAGGGATCGAGCCTAGTCCGACAACCACCTCGCACACCAGCGGCCGGTTCAGATCGTAACCGGAAGCGGCAAACCCGGTGGCGGTCGGCGGGTGTGCGTGGACGATGCCATGCACGTCGGGGCGCAGGCGATAAATCAGCAGGTGCATGCCAATCTCACTCGAGACTCTGCGCTTGCCGGCGAGTCGTTTCCCGTCCATGTCCACAATCACCATGTCGGAAGCTCGCATCCTGCCCTTGCTGATGCAGGTGGGAGTCACCAGCAGATGTGTTTCGTCGAGACGTACTGAGAGGTTCCCGTCAGTGGCAGCAACAAAGCCGTTTTCGTGCAGCATCCGGCCGAACTGCACGATCGCTAGACGATGTTGACGGTCTCTGGCCATTGAAAACCCTGCGCGGCCATGTTACCGCACGCCTCGGAAGGCTTACAACCACTAGCGCGACAAAATATGTGAATAAGGGACCGGATTCCCGGAAACAGAGCAGTGGCCTGGAAGCTGCCCCCGAACCCTATAATCTCCTCGATGCTCGTCTCGGACTTTCACTATGATCTGCCGCCCGAACGCATTGCGCAGGAACCGTTGGCGGACCGCGCCGGATCGCGCCTGCTACATCTAAATCGGCAGCCCGGGAACGGGCTGAATCCGAGTCTCAAAGATCGGAGGTTTCGCGAATTCCCCGAACTGCTGCGTGCGGACGACCTGTTGGTCCTGAACAATACGCGAGTGTTCCCGGCTCGGCTCTACGGCCACCGGAGCGGGCAGCGGGCCCAACCCCTGAGCCCGCACAACCCAGCGGCCCGAGATTTTCTCCGCGGGCGGATCGAAGTTCTGTTGACACGCCAGGTGGCAGACGATCCGAATGAGTGGGAGTGCCTGGTACGACCCGGGCGGAAGATCGGAATTGGAGAAAAACTCTACTTTAGCCGCTCACCCGGCGACCCACCCCAAGGCGACCCACCCGAACTGGAAGCCGAAGTCACCGAGCGCGGCAGTTTCGGCGAGCGCCGCATCCGCTTCGCTCCGGTCACCGATTTCCTTGCACGCGTCGAGCGCATCGGACACATCCCGCTTCCGCCTTATATCGACCGCGACGACCAGGCAGCGGACCGCGACCGCTACCAAACGGTGTACGCGCAAGCGCCGGGGTCGATGGCAAGATCGGTGGCGGCGCCGACGGCCGGGCTGCACTTTACGCCGGAGATCCTGCAGCAAATTCGTGCACGCGGGATTGAAATTGCCGAGATCACGTTGCACGTCGGAGTAGGCACCTTTCAGCCGGTGCGAGTAGAAAAAGTCGAGGATCACAAGCTGCATAGCGAGTGGTACGAAATTTCAGAGGAGGCTGCGCGGACGATCAACCAAGCGAAAGCCGAGAATCGCCGCATCGTAGCCGTGGGCACTACCACCGTGCGAACGCTAGAGCACGCCGCCGAGTACGCTGCACGGCTCGCCGGGGAACGCGCAACCGCAGATCGCGTCGAAGTCGGGCGAGGCGAGGCGGACGCGTTTATCTATCCCGGCTATCGTTTTCGCGTCGTAGACGCGTTGCTGACAAATTTTCATCTGCCGCAATCCACCTTGCTGATGCTGGTCTGCGCTTTAGGAGGGAAAGAGTTCATAATGGCCGCTTACCGGCACGCGGTCGAGGCAGGATACCGATTCTACTCCTACGGGGATTGCATGTTCGTGGAGTGACGAGCAGGAGTAACAACAAGAGTAGCGATTTGCGATCCGCCGACACTTTGGCGCAATCCGGACCATGTAAACTTGTTTTACGTTGATCCAGGTACGCACATATTGCCCGGCTGCGATTGCAGTCTTTGCCCTGTGTCTAAGCCTCACAGCGCAAACGCAACGCAAGGCCCCAGCGACTGCAACTCATGCCGCTAGGGCCCCCGCGCACAACGAAGACGCTCAACTCTACCGCAACATGGCTTTCGGATTCCGCTATCAAATTCCCTATGGATGGGTGGATCGCACGCAAGAAATGCAAGCAGGAAATGAGCCCGGCAAATCAGCGCTCCTCCTCGCCGTCTTCGAGCGCCCACCCGAAGCCACTGGAGAAACCGTCAACTCCGCCGTCGTAATCGCCTCCGAGAGCGCAACGTCCTATCCCGCGCTCAAGAAAGCTGAAGACTACCTCGGCCCACTCACGGAACTAGCGACCGAGAAAGGCTTCCAGGCCGATGGCGAACCCTATGCACTGGAGGTCGAATCGCGGCAACTGCTTCGCGCCGATTTCGTCAAGACGCTCGGCGTTAAGACAACCAGCGACAAGATCACCATGCGCCAGTGCACGCTCGTCCTGCTCGCGAAAGGACAGATCGTCTCATTCACCTTCATTGCCGGCAGCGAAGATGAACTAGACGATCTGATGGACGGCCTCCATTTCAGCGCCGCAAAATCGTCCGCCCACTAGGAATCGTGGAGCGACGGGCGTCCCTGCCCGTCCACGCAACTCTGGATGCGAATTTCGCCATCGCTAGCCGCCCACCACCCCCCAAACCACGTCCCTAAGAGCAACAAAAAACGCGGTTTACGGTCTCGATTCCAGTCTCAAAAGGTGCCCTATTCGTGTTAAAATATTTCAAGCTTTGGTGCTAGCTAAATAGCAGAAAATTCAATAAGTTGAGCTTTCCCGAGCAGTCCCGGAATCGTCCCTCCAGTCAGGCGTCCGATCCGGCATTCTCCACGGAGCAGAATGGCCACGAAAGAATTGCAAGCCGAACTAGTTGATGGCAAGAGTATCGACGCCCAGAACAAGAACGGCAAGATTGCCAATGGAGACTACACTGCCGACTCCATCAAAGTCCTAGGCGGCATGGAGGCAGTGCGCAAGCGTCCCGCCATGTACATCGGCTCGACCGGCGAGTTAGGCCTGCATCACCTCGTCTACGAAGTAGTAGACAACTCCGTCGACGAAGCCCTAGCCGGCCACGCCGACAAGATCGACGTCACCATTCACCTCGACAACTCCATCACCGTAATCGACAACGGACGAGGCATCCCCGTCGACAACATGGACATAGACGGTGAAAAAATTCCCGCCGCGCAGGTCGTCATGACCACGCTGCACGCCGGCGGCAAGTTCGACAGCAACTCCTACAAAGTTTCCGGAGGACTGCACGGCGTAGGCGTAAGCTGCGTCAACGCGCTAAGTGAAGAGCTGGATCTCGAAATCTGGCGTGACGGTTTCACCTGGGAGCAGACCTACTCCAAAGGCGAGCCCACCAGTAAGCTCAGAAAAACCGGCGCCGCCAAGATAAAGACTGGCACCAAGGTTCACTTCGTGCCCGATAAAACAATTTTCACCACTACCCTCGAATACAACTTCGACACCCTCTCGCAGCGCTTGCGCGAACTGGCCTTTCTCAACAAAGGCCTGGTTATCACCTTGACTGACGAGCGCCAGACCGACTCGAAGACCAGCGAAGCCAAGCGTGCCGAATTCAAATACAACGGCGGTATCGCCGAATTCATCAAGCACCTGAATCGCGGCAAGCAGACGCTTCACGACAAGCCGATCTACATGGAAGCCGACAAAGACGACGTCCACATCGAAATCGGCCTCCAGTACAACGACGCCTACTCCGAATCCGTTTTCAGTTTTGCCAACAACATCAACACCGTCGACGGAGGAACGCATCTCTCCGGCTTCCGCACCTCGCTGACCCGCACCATCAACTACGCCGGACAGCAGATGGGCCTGTTCAAAGACGTAAAAGAAAATCTAACCGGAGACGACGTCCGCGAAGGCCTGGTAGCCGTAATCAGCGTAAAGCTCCCGCAGCCCCAGTTCGAAGGCCAGACCAAAGGCAAGCTGAATTCCGACATAGCCGGTATAGTGCAAGCCGTAGTCAACGAAAAGCTCGGGGCATTTTTCGAGCAAAACACCGCCGTAGCCCGCAAAATCATCAACAAAGCAATCGACGCAGCCAGAGCCAGAGAAGCCGCCCGCAAAGCCAGAGACCTGACTCGCCGCAAGGGCGCACTCGATGGCGGAGGTCTCCCCGGCAAACTAGCCGACTGCTCCGAGCGCGATCCCAACCGCTGCGAGCTTTTCCTGGTAGAAGGAGAATCCGCAGGCGGCACCGCCAAACAAGGCCGCGACCGCCGCTTTCAAGCCATCCTCCCGCTCAAGGGAAAAATTCTGAACGTCGAAAAAGCGCGTTACGACAAGATGCTGGCCCACGAAGAAATTCGCGCCATGATCACCGCGCTCGGCACCGGCATCTCGAAAGAAGATTTCGATCCCACCAAAGTCCGCTACGGCAAGATCATTCTGATGACCGACGCCGACGTAGACGGCTCGCACATCCGGACATTATTGCTCACGTTCTTCTTTCGACACATGCAGGAGCTGATCAAGCGCAACAACATCTACATCGCGCAGCCCCCCCTATTCGGCATCAAGAAGGGCAAGTCGCACCAGTACATAAAAAACGAACACGAATTCGTTAAAGTCATGGTGAAGCGCGCTTCCGAGGGCCTCATCATCCGCTACGGCGAAGGCGCGGCCAAGCTGGAAGGCCCGGCTCTGACCAAGTTCATCACCGTGCTGAACGAGTACATTGGGTTTCTCGACAAGCTAAACAAGCGCATACGCGAAGAGCAAATCACCGCCCTGCTGCCCAAGCTCGATCTCGCCAAGCGCGCTGACTTCGAAGGCGACAAGAATACTCCGCCCAAGAAAATCGAGAAACTAGAAAAAGAACTAAAGCGCTTGCAAAAAGACTTGAAACTAAAGAGCGTAGAAAAGCGCTTCGACGAAGAACATAATCTCTGGGCACTGACCTTCGTGAACGCGCAGGGCGCCGAGCACATCATCAACTGGGAACTAGCCGCGA
>Ga0181538_10006107_pt1 | contig 10545 bp, 7 predicted proteins | sample PEATcosm2014_Bin_40_FD_119773 | JGI IMG/M metagenome (GOLD analysis project Ga0181538, IMG submission 119773) | Peatland microbial communities from MTU Mesocosm Facility, Houghton, MI, USA - PEATcosm2014_Bin23_30_metaG | ecosystem: Environmental > Terrestrial > Soil > Wetlands > Peat | place...
ACGTGAGCCACTTCACAAGACGATACATCCATCCTCCCCCGTTAGGTCGGCATGAGCGTTGACCCGAATTGAATTGTAACATCGCGCGCCATTCTACACCTGTTCGAGGCCGGTGGTGCGGGTTGTTTGGTTTTAGACAATGGCCAGAAGGCTGCCTGTAACGGCCTATGCCGGGTTGGAATCAGACGATGGAGAACTACCCCTGAAGTTGTGCATTGCCAAGGTGCAGGCGGCGTGAAGGCTGGACAGGTAAAGGGAGTATCGGAACTCTGGTTCGCTCTCCGATGGGTAGAATTGCTGCAGCACCGGCCGACCCCTGGCTGCCTCGAAAGGGTTTGTGCCCGGCTCGCTCAGGAGCCGTTTGGTCCAAGCAAGCCAAACGCAGTTAGTGAGGAGGGGTATAATAGCATCCCGTGTTCGAGAGTCATCCAAACCTTTCGCTGCCACAAGCCTCTGACACACTCTGGCGCTATGTGGATCTTTGGAGATTCCTCTCTTTGTTAGAGCAGGGGTCTTTGTGGTTCTCGGGGCTTGACGGGCTCGAAGACCCGTATGAGGGCTTTCCGCCGAAGCCGTTGGTCGATGACGCTCGGAGGATACCCGAGGGCCTTCCCGAAATCGAGCACCAGCGCTGGGCGCAAGTCGCGGGTCGGAATGAGCGGGTTTTTACTTTGGGGCGCGAGATAGTGTGTGTGTCCTGCTGGCACGTGAATCCCGTGGAGTCCGCAGGGATGTGGCGTCTCTATGCGGCGTTGGGTGAGGGCATCGCAATTAAAACGACATTTGAGGATCTTAGACGAAGCTTCATTCGGGAGGAGCCAACGGTGCTAGGTGGGATGGTTCGATATGTGGACTTCGAATCCTATCGGCCGACGGAGTGGAACGTGATCGATTGGGCAACTCTCAAGAGGACAAGTTTTGAGCACGAGCGCGAATTCCGCGCGATCGTTATGCCACTGACGTGGCCAGCCCCCGCCGGCCTTGCGGTTCCTGTCGACCTAGACAACTTGATAGCCGGGGTCTATGTGTCCCCTGCTGCCGTTCCCTGGTACGCGAATCTTGTTCGGCGCGTTTGCGCGCGGTATGGCCTCAAGGCAGAAGTTCATCAGTCTGAGCTCCTAAGTCATCCTCTTTACATCCAAGGTCGACGTGCTGAAGATAGCGTGGCCTGACGATCAGCTGCACCTGCCTGTTAAGATAAGGACGCAGCCTTCCGAGTCGAGCCCTGGAGGGGCAACCTGCGGGATTCGCAGTTATCACGCCCCTTCAGGGCTTGAGGTCGGAAATGAAATATCCTCTTACCTCTTCCACCCAGGCCGTTGGCCTGGGCTTTGCTAGGCCGCCCCTTCAGGGCTGAGACACCATCGGCAATGACCAACCCACATTTAGGACATGATCTGCCTTTATTTGGGCTTGACGTACCTACATAATGTAGCTACACTATCTTAATGCGGTATGAATGGGATGAAGCCAAACGGCGATCGAACATTCAGAAGCACGGAATCGACTTCACAGGGATCGAAAAACTCTTTGCCGGGACTACCGCCACGATCCTGGACGACCGGTTTGATTATGGAGAATCGCGCTTCATCACCCTGGGCTTGCTCAGCGGCCGAGTAGTGGTCGTTGCGCATACTAAGACTAAAGAGATAATTCGAATTATCTCGGTGCGAAAGGCGACGAAGAATGAAGAAGCCAGCTATTTCAAGGAAGTCGCGGACTGATTGGAAACGCGTCGACACGCTGAGCGACAGGCAAATCGATTTTTCTGACATTCCGGAAGTGACGCCGGAAATGTTTGCCCGTGCGGTGGTGCGGCGTGGTCTGAAGCCCGTGCCGCGCAAGGAGCAACTCACGATTCGGATAGATAGTGACGTGCTTGAATGGTATAGGCGACAGGGACCAGGCTACCAGACCCGCATCAACGCCCTGCTCCGGGCTTACATGCAAGAACGCGCGAAGACAGCGGCGCGATAAAGTGTGAATTGTCATTCCGGGGCCGCCGTTTTACAGAGGGAGAAGAGTTTTTGACGGCGGGCTCTCGCGCCACAAGCACAGGCAAGAGTGCCTGTGCTACATCTCACGCTGCTTTGGCTTTGGATCCGACAGAAAGATCGACCGCCATTTCGCACTCGTCGCCGTAACTACTTGAGGTGTGGAAACCGATTTTACGGAAGAGGCCGATGGCGCGGTAGTTGGAAAACTCTGTGGTGAGAAGGACCTTGCTGAAGCCCATCTCGAGCGACCAGGCCAGCGTTAGCTCGCTCATCGCCGTTCCCAGCGTTTGCTCTCGATAGTCCTGATGGACAAAGATAGTGAACTCGATTTCCGGAAGGCGGATTGGGCAAAGAATGGTGTGTGCGACAATCTTCGTGCCATCCAATGCGAGCAATTGGTAAGACTTCTTTTGAAGCTGCTCGAGCCAGCCGGTAATGCGCGGAACGTCCGGCGGAGGGAGGCCTTGGGCTACGCGCTTGGGCTCGAAGCTCGCGTACAGTTCGACAAGGGCGGCGAAGTCCCCGCCGGCGTACGCCCGTACCTCGAGTTTCCGCCCCTTTCGGGTTTGGACCTCTGTGGGCTGAAATGCGGCTTCTGGCGAACTGAACATAACTTGACTATCGGCGGAGCACGCAATCGGCCAATAAGCCTGACTCGGAACTCCTCCCCCGCCAACTGAAAGCAAAGACGGTCATTATCACCGCCCTCGGCATCGGTGTGAAGCCTCGGGCGCTGCCCTAAGTCGCCCGAAGGCTGAGGGAAAACCCGCATACGTCGTTGCGAGGTGGCACGGGCATCCTGCCCTTGTGATTCCATGGCCAAACCCGCCCCATCCGAGCACCCGGAGTATCGCCATGCCGTGAGCGATCTCCGCAACGCCCGGAAGTATCTCGAAAAGGCGCTTAACGACGGGTACGGCCATTCACGAGCGCGACGGGGCCGTGGCCGCGATGCATTGTGGCGCGGCGAACCGCTTCGGGTAGGCGCGACCGTTGTGGTTGCCCGGGGGCGCCCCAAGGGCCGCCCCGTGGGGAGTGCTTAGAACAGCAGGTGCAGCGACAACTGCAGGAAGCGCGGGCTGCCGATTGTGTGCTGAATCACCCCCAGGCTTCCCTCGGGAGGGATGGAAGGCGGCCCGGAATAGTTCGGGAAGAAATCCACATCGTTGTTGGGCGCGTCGAAATCGACTTGATTGAAAATGTTGAAGGCATCAGCCTCGAAGCGCAGACGAAAACGGTCCGCGATGATGGGAAACTCTTTGGCCAAGCTCATATCGAAGCGCACCTGAAGCGGACCGCGGAACAGATTCCTTCCTGAAGTCCCGAACACCGATTCCCAATTGTCGCAGCCGGAAGCATCGCAGGGGGGAACGCCGTCCTGGCCGGGCGCAAGAAACTGCGGAAGAAAATCGCTGGAATTAAGCACCGGCCGGCTGGGATTAATGCCCGTGGTTCCCTGGAGTTCCGCTTGTGAGGCTTTGATCCCCGGAGCAAGCGGGACAATGGGATTGGCCAACTCATCATACGTGCCATAGTAGATGCCCGCCACCGAGCCGTGGTAGTCGTAGGGGCTGTAGGGCTGGCCGCTCTGGGCCACGGTCTGCCCGCCAATCGTCCAGCCGTTCACGGCGTATCCCAGGGCCTTGTTGTCTTTGGCCAAGCTGGGAAGAGTGTAGCTGTAATTGATCAGGAATACGTGGGTCTGGTCGAAGTCCGAGGAGGCGTAGTTGGCTCTCGGAAGCTGGGGATTATTCCCCGTGACGAACAGTCCTAGCCCGCTTTGCTCGTCTAAAGCGTGGGAGTATGTATAGGAGGCAGTGAATTGCAGGCCGTGCGACATGCGCTTGCGCACCTGAACTTGCAAAGCGTTGTAGTTGGAGATGCCCTCGGTGTTGTACGTCACCGAATTGTAGTCATAGCCGACATAGGGCACGCGGACCTCCGCGTTGCCGGAGTAGTATGGTGGCGGGCAGAGTGGCTCGTAATCCAGCGGGGAATTACCATTGTAGTAGGTGTTGCAGACGCTGTACTGGCTCAATCCCCCGTAGGAGGACGTCTGGCCATTAACCGGATGGGCGGGGGTGGCGATGAGCGCCTGGTTGAAGGGGACGGGCAGCACCTCATGTAACCCGTGGTTGCCCACGTAGGCAATATCAAACAACCAGTTGTTAGAGAGCTGGTATTGAAAATCCAGAGTCCAGTTCTGTGTGTAAGGCAGCGTGTTGTTGATGTCATAACCGCTGAACAGGAACGGGCCAGAGAGATTGCCCGTGGGCCAGTACCCAGAGGAGGTTTGTGATAAGTTGGGCAACAAGGCGAGAAAACTGGCGGCACTCCCAGGGGGTGGTGGTATAGGGGAGGTGCCGAAGGGCGCTGAAAGGGTCGCCCCCCTCACCGCCGCGACAGGCTGGACGAAGGGCGGCGCCAGGGTCACCCCAAACGGACCATTGAAACCCTGGCCAGCCGGAGCGGAGAGGTAGCTGAACAGCTCGCCGCGGTCGTAGTAAATCCCATAGCCCGCCCGCACCGTAAATTTGGGCTTGGGCGACCAGGCGATGCCGACGCGCGGAGCAAATCCCCACTGGCGCTGGTTCATCAGGGAATTACTGGCGCCCGGGGTGGCGGAATTGGGATTATTCCCGGCAATTTCCACGCCGGAGTTGGTGATCGTGTCACTGGCAGCATCGTAGGCGTACTTGTTGGCGTCAAACCCAGTCAGGCGGCCGTATTTTTCCGAGAAAGGCCCGTCATAATCCCAACGTACACCGGCGGTCACCGTCAAATTGCTGCGAACCTTGAAGTTATCGTTAACGTACAGGCCCGCTGTGTTGGCTCGGTAATAGCGGTTCGCCTCACCGTTCGGGGCGATCCCGTAGCTTATGGACCCCTCTACAAAGTCGAGAAAGTCATGAAATTCAATGGTTCCGGTATTGGTATTGTGGTTGATGACATTGAGCTGAGTGCGGTCCCATAGCCCGCCAACGCTGATCGTGTGTCTTCCTTTCACCAAGTTGATCGAGGATCCCGCCTCCCATTGGTTCTGGACCATGCCGGCATTGCCAAAACTGGGGCTGACGCCGAAATTCAGTTCATTGCTCAGAGTGGGATCGGCGGTGTCGATTTCAATGTAGGGGAAGGTTGACGAGCCTGGCAGGGTGATGCCCACCGCGCTGGGGGTGATTTCCGATCCCGTCGTTCCATAAGCCCGAAGCCGCGTGAAGCCAATCCGCTGGTCCCAAGTGACAGTTGGGGAAAGGATCACGGTGTTCATGATCGACCCAACTTGGCTACCGGCGGAGAGTTGCTGAGAGAAACCCAGAAGACTCTCTTCATAGCCGAAGGGATTGGTGGTGGGATTTTCCTGGACATAATATCTCCCCGAAAGGCGATCTTTGTCCGTCACCTGGTAGTCCACATCAGCGATCCCCTGGTCCACGTTGGCATGTGAGTTGACACCCTGCTCCAGCGCATCTCCTCCGAGTTGACTGGCCAACGTCGAATTGAATTGGGCGCTCGGAATCAGATATTGTCCGTTGGCGCGCTTGGCCTGCAAAAGAGCCAGCGCGGCAGGATTGACCTGGCCGGCGGTAATCGTCTCGCCGAAGTTGGAGTTGTTGATAGCTGCGACGATGCCGGCGGCGCTGCGGTCATCAGTGAGGCCCAACGGCACCGTCGCGTATTGGGTTGCCAACGAAGCGTCGGAAACGCGAACCCCCTGATAAGACACGAAGTAAAACAATTTGTCCTTTTTGAGGGGCCCACCGAGCGTGGCGCCGAACATGTTACGATTCATGAAAGGATTTGGGACGTTCGCCGCGTTATAGAAGAACGGCGCGGCATTCATCGTGCTGTTTTGCCATTGCTCCCACGCCGACCCGTGAAGCTGGTTGGTGCCCGACTTGGTCAGCACACCGATGTGCGCGCCGCTGCTGTTCCCCTGCGTCGCATCATACATGGCGGCATTCACGGCGATCTCCTGGATGGCGTCGATGGGGGGCGTTGGCAGGGCCTGGCCGATGGCGCCGTATACCGACGAACTGGTTTGAATCGAGCCGCCCGGGCCGAAGTTCTCGCCCGTATTCAGCACGAAGCGATTCTCACCCACTTGGCTGGTGGAGTTGCCATTGAATAGGTTGTTGGTGCTGACCCCGTTCAGCGAAAAGCTATTGCTTGTGTCCCGGTTCCCGTTGGCGAAAATCGCCTGATTGCCGAGCCCCGTCTGGGCGCCGGCGCCGCCCAGAAAGTCTGCGTGCACGCCCGGAGTGAGAATCGCCAGTTGGGTGAAGCTGCCTGTGCCGAGCGGCGTAGACTGAATGGTGAGTTGGTCGACCACGTAGCCGTTGGTGGTGTCCGTCTGGTTCATGAGCGGGACAGCAGTAACCTCGACCTTCGTGCTGACCGATCCGACTTTGAGACTTCCGTCAACCGTGGCGGTGCGGTCGGTCTGCACCAGTACCTGGGTGTGGGTCTCAGTCTCGAAACCGTCCTTCGAGAAGCTCACCTCGTAGGTTCCGACGGGAAGGTTGGAGACGGCGTAGGACCCGTTAGACTTCGAGCGCACCGTCACCTGGTAATTGGTATCCACATTGCGCGCCGTCACCGTGGCTTCGCTGACGGCGGCGCCGGAGGAATCCAATACGGTGCCGGTAACGACTCCCACGATTTGCTGGGCCAGATTAGGTTTCTGTGAGCCGATAAGCACGAATGCAATTAGGCCCACGACCACGCATGTACGCCGCAACAGGCTGACTGGGTAGCTCGTTTCTCGTTTCATATGCCTCCTCGCATCTCCGCTCCGGTTGGCTACACTCTCCCTAACCCAACGCCCCAGCACCAGTGACAAGCTGGCGATTGAAATCGTTTTAGCTGTAACCCTTGTATTTGCAATACGAATTCTACAAGCGTTGCGTTACAACCAAGCTCTTTCGCAGGCTTTTGGGCTTTCGATTGTGATGCTGTACAGAATGTGAAAGTGTAGAAGCTGACTATTATACCCTGTTGAAGCTATTGTTACAATTCTGTGAAGCACGTAAGTTCAGCGGACGCTTGGCGTCGGGGGTTAACGCTTCCCAACGGCAGACTTCCCGCTGCAACCTGACACTTGGCGCCTGGCACCTGTCTTCACGGTCGCTGCTCGACCGGGAGGAATTGCGCCAGGGTGGTGGGCGCGTTTCCGAGTGCGCGCGCCAGGCTCAACTTGGCCAGATTGTGGGCGAACACACTGTCGATATAATCAAGGTTCGCGCCGGCCACCGATTCCTGTGACTGCACGACCTCGACGTTCTCGCTCACACCTGCCTCGAAGCGCTGCCGAGTCTGGTGCAGCGTCTCTCCCATAAGCTGGATATTTTGCTGCGATACTTTGACCTGATTGGCGGCTGCTTCCATGTCCAGGTAGGCGTTGCGCACTTCGCTTTCGATCTGGCTTCGAGTGTCCTCGAGTTCTGCACGCCGTTGCGAAAGGGCGGCCTGCGCCTGCTGAATGTCTGCTGCCGTGCGCCCGCCGTTCCAGATGGGCACGTTCAGCGTGGCCGAGACCGTAAAGGTAGGACGCAGCTCGGAAGGAGTGCCAATGGTGCCGTAGTCGGCGCTGGCGGAGGCCGAAGGGTAGCGTTCGGCACGCGCCGCAGCCAGGGCGCGCTCCGCCGCTCTTACCTGGGTCTCGGCCGCTTTCAGGTCGGAACGCTGCGCCAATGCCTGCTTGATGGCGTCCTCCACGTTCAGGGGCGGGGCGGGCGCAAAAGGAATAACGTTGGAAAGTTCATAGTCAGCCGTGGGAGGCAGGCCCGTCAGGCGGGCGAGGTTGATCTTCTGCTTGGCAAGATCGTTCTGAAGCGTCACTAAACGTTGCTGGTCGAGTAGCACCTCGACCTGGCTGCGATTGACGTCGATCTTGGTGGCCCGGCCAAACTTGAGCTGTTGCGTGGTGCGCTCAAAGAGAGCCTTGGCGGTGTCGAGTTGCGCCTGAGCGGAGTCAAGCCGCGCATGCGCGGCCAGCGCCTGAAGGTACGCCCCGGCGGCGGCCAGGACCACCAGGTCCTGGGCATCTTTAGCCGAAAGCTCTCCGGCGTGCACCACCTCCCGCGCCGAACGGTAATTGTTGAGCGCGGTGAAATCGGCGATGGATTGCGATACCCGCGCGCGCACATCCAGAACGTTGAAGGGTCCGACCAGGGAGGGAAGTGAAAATCCCGGGACACTGAAGTTGAAGCCGATGGATCGGATGTTGAATGTCTCTTCGACATCGTTGACATCTGCCCTGATGTCCGGCATGAGGGCGCTGCGCGCCGCGTGCGCCTGGCCGCGGGCTTGCAGCAGGGCATAGGTCGAACCCTCCGCTCCCAGGTTGTGCTGTAGGGCGCGCTGGATCGCCTCCGCCAGCGACAGCTCACCGGAGAAAGGAAACTGCGCCACACTGCGCGTGCTTCCGCTGTAAGCGCCCTGCACGGACACGGTGGGGTTCAGGGTATTCACGCTGGTCGTGGTGCTGGGCACGGCGGATTGCGTGGCGACCACTCCGCCCCCTTGTGCGTTTCGTCCCGAAAGGGGAAGCGGAGTGGCCTGCGTGGTGGGCGGAGGCGCGGCGCCGCCGAATTGCGCAGCAGCGTAAGCTGCGAAGGCGATGACCTGCAATGCGGCAATGATCGCCGCTCGTCCCATTGGGACTCGCATACGTGTTCGTTTCATGGCTTGTTTACCTCTCTTCACCAGATCTTAACCCTTGCGGTTGAATTCAAGTTGCCCTGTAGCACTAACTCCCAAGATGTTGTTGCGCCGCGAAGATTTCTTGGTATTCGCGGCGGCCCAGAACAGCAGAACACAGAGGGCACAGAGAATGGCTCACAGAGCGCACAGAGAAGAAAAAACGGTCTGTTTCTCGTTCTCCGTGGTCTCTGTGGGCTTTCTCTCTGTGGCCTCTGTGTTGGAGGCTTTTGGTTGCGGCTTTGCGGCTCCATGCTGTACAGAATCGCAGTTTCTCGTCTTTCTGCCAAATTCTCCGGAATCCCAGCCTTCTGAATTTTAAATCTGGAATTCGTCATTGGGCGGGTGAGGAGATCTTTTTCCATCTCCGCTGAGCGCGAAAAGATGGGTAGCTCAGTCCGGACCTTCAGATTTGCCGTTTGAACAGCAAAATGCAACCTGTTATCAGCACTGCTGAAAAACTTGTCAGGATTGCAAGGTCGAGGCCGATGCCGGCAAACCCGGTATCCTTCAGCAGCAGGTTCTTGAGGGCGTCCACGACGTAGGTGAAAGGGTCGACAAACGACATAGCTCGCAGCCATACGGGAAAGCCGGCCGTCGGGTACACGGCGCCCGAAGGGAAAAACAGCAGCGTGTTAAGCACACCGAAAATGGCGCGCGGCACCAGGGGATCACTCACGCGCACCATCAGCAGAAACATCATGCTGATCATCGCCAGGGAGGTCACGGCCAGGACCACGATCAGGTAAACCAGCCGTGCTGGTTCCCACAACTGCGGAATGCCGGCAATCAGCCCGCCGATGACTGTGATAATGAAACCGGCCATCAACCCCTTCAGGGCGCCTGAGCCGATGAGTCCCAACACCAGGTCCACTTTGCTGAGGGGCGTGCTGAGATATCCTTCGTGGAGGCCTCGAGCCTTATCATCGATAAAAGTAATGCCGCCCCCGATCATCGCCGTCACAAAGATTGACAGCGAGATCGAGCCTGCCAACAGGTATTTAATGTAGTCGATGTAGGGATAAACCTCCACGGTTTGAATCTCGATGCTGGCCGGAAGGCGGGTGGGACTGAAAAGGCCGGCCAGGTTCGCGGCCGGAGCTTCCCCCGACTCCAGGGGAGGGAGGACGGGGCCGTTCAGGCTGTTCTGGAGCTGCTGCATGCGCTCGAAAATACCGCTCGAGGTGAAGGTATCCGTGTTGTCTTCGATAAAGGCGATGCGCGGGTTTTCGTTGCGCAGGACGCGCTGCGAAAAATCAGGAGGGATAAAGATCACCGCCTTCAAAAAGCCGGCCTTGAGATCGGTCACGGCCTCGGGAAGGTCGGTGTATTCCGTGAGGTGAAAGGTCTCGGGATTCTCCACGATGGCGTTGAGCCCAGCGCGCACCTGCCGGGCTTGCGTGCCGGTGTCTTTGTCCACCAGCGCCACCCGCACCTTCGTGATCTTTCCGCCAAAGGCATAGCCCAGCACCACAAGCTGCACCAGCGGGAAAATCATCGACGCCATCATCAGCGCAGGGTTGCGGAAGAACTTCCGCATGTCGCGTTCAATCAGAGCAAGTATCCGGTAGAATTTCATTTCGGTTCTTGGATGGTAGTAGGGGCGGTTCGCGAACCGCCCCTACGGAGCCGTCATCCCGCGGCCTGCTGTCATCCTGAGCGCAGCGAAGGATCTCTGCAGTTGCTCTTTCTGCCTTGCGCCGGGCGACGAACTGCCGGGATCCTTCGCTGCGCTCAGGATGACAGGCGAAGTGCCAAGGATGTCAGGCAAAGGGCTCAGACTGGCAAGCCCATCACTTGTACAGGTGGCTGATATCCAGCCGCTTGCTGCCGAGTTCGTCGCGGA
>Ga0181538_10006110_pt1 | contig 10538 bp, 3 predicted proteins | sample PEATcosm2014_Bin_40_FD_119773 | JGI IMG/M metagenome (GOLD analysis project Ga0181538, IMG submission 119773) | Peatland microbial communities from MTU Mesocosm Facility, Houghton, MI, USA - PEATcosm2014_Bin23_30_metaG | ecosystem: Environmental > Terrestrial > Soil > Wetlands > Peat | place...
CAATTGCCCTGCCAAATCTCGGCTTCCTTCAAGTCGCTGTATCTAAAGCACTCCGGCGCGGAAGATTCTGCCGGACTTGTACGCCATCTCGCCGGAGTGCTTCCGATACAGCACTAAGACTTGCACTAAGACTCGGGACTAATCGGCCGGCACCGACGTGGTTCACCCCCCGGGTGCCTGTCCAGCCATCTGGCTTACCTTGGCCGATGGACGTCTGACGTGCCGACTCGTGCGGGATTACCTCAACAGAAAGCAAAACCGGGTCAAAGGAGAGGCCTAACAGTCATCTCGGAAGTCGTCTGAAATGAGATCTTTCCAGGTTTATTTCATGCCTGGAGTCACCCATGTCGGGCCCTTCCTGGCCGGCGGAGTGGCGCGAGATGGAAATAACAGGATAAACAGCTCCGATTAGGAGGCTATTGGATGTATAATCGTTCCCGGCCAGGATGGCACCAAGCAAATCCTGGCTCCAATTTGAGGCGCTTCTAGCTTTCCGTTCCCCGGAGAAGAGAGCCGACCTCGTTCAGGGTCGTCGGATTGCGCTCCGGTGGCGCGCGCCGCACAAGAGTCGGCACGGGCCACATTTTGTGTGGGCGTGTGACCGGGCGTCCCGCGTAGTAGCAACCACGATCACTTCAGGTGCAGTATGCGCGAATCGGAATGTGGTGCCCTTTTGGCGCACCGCGGCGCGAAACGCAGCGGAATCGGGCATGTCGGTCGGCGAACCGGCAATTCCGGAGGTGCAGTGACCATGCGCTGTCGGATTCTGCTGTTCCTGGCCTTCGCTGCCGTGGCTACGGCTCAGCCGTACGGCAGCGGCGCTTTGGCGGGCGGTGGGGTTGCCGCTGCCGGAATCGCGGCCGCCGATGGGGGCCGCAACGCTCCGCGTCAGGGGCGCGACAGGGCCCAGGGCACCACGAACCCGGACGCGGTCTGGCAGAAAGCCGGTGCGGACGAAGGGTTGCGGCAAGCCTTCGAGCGCGCTGTCTACGCGCTGGAGGAATCCGGCCATGGAACTTACCGCGGCGACAACCCCGCGCAGCGGTTGACTCTGGAGTTCAACGAACGGGAAGCCCGACTCAGCCATCCGGACGGCAGCGTCAGCTTCCATTTGACCGGATACGGTTACGGTGACCGGCTGCGGACGCCGGCGGGCGCTACGTTGACCGGCACAGGCAACCGTGTGGAGTACCAGCGGGGAGATCTCACCGAATGGTACGTGAACGGATCGCAAGGGTTGGAGCAGGGCTTTACTCTGGCTCACCGTCCTGGAACGGACCGCGCGGGCGAGCCGTTGGTGATCGCCCTAGGCGTGGCTGGTGGGCTGGCACCGGCTCAAAAGGCGGATAAAGACGCGGTCCTGTTCGAGTCCGGCAGAGGTGCGGTGTTGCGATACGCGGGCTTGAAGGCGGTGGACGCGGGAGGGCGCATTCTTGCGTCGCGGCTGGAGGAGCGCGGCCGTGAGATCCGATTGATCGTCGAGGACGAGAGTGCCGAGTATCCACTGGCAGTCGACCCGCTCTGGACGCAGCAGCAGGAGTTGACGGCTTCCGATGGCGCGGCGTACGACGCGCTTGGCTCCTCCGTGTCAGTGTGCGGGAACACGGCGGTGATCGGGGCTCCCGGCAAGACCATCGGTTCGAACAGTCACCAGGGAGCCGCGTACGTGTTCGTGCGCAGCGGCGGTGTGTGGAGCAAGCAGCAGGAGTTGACGGCTTCCGATGGCGCGGCCGGCGACGGCTTCGGCAGGTCCGTCTCGGTGAGCGGGGACACGGCGGTGATCGCTACCATCAATGCGAACACGCCGCAGGGAGCCGCGTACGTGTTTGTGGAAAGCGACGGGGCGTGGAGCCAGCAGGCGAAGCTGACGGCTTCCGATGGCGCGGTGGGCGACTATTTCGGCTGGTCCGTCTCGGTGAGCGGGGACACGGCGGTGATCGGAGCTTTTGGCAAGAACGACTATCAGGGGGCCGCGTACGTTTTCGTGGGCAGCAACGGGGTATGGAGCCAGCAACTGAAGCTGACGGCTTCCGATGGCGCGGTAGGCGACTATTTCGGCTGGTCCGTCTCGGTGAGCGGGGACACGGCGGTGATCGGGGCTGATGGCAAGAGCATCGGTGGAGCCGCGTACGTGTTTGTGGAAAGCGGCGGGGCGTGGAGCCAGCAGGCGAAGCTGACGGCTTCCGATCGCGCAGCGTTGGACAGTTTCGGCTACTCCGTGTCGGTGAGCGGGGACACGGCAGTGATCGGGGCTGCCTACAAGACCATCACGAACACGTACCAGGGAGCGGCCTACGTGTTTGTGCGCAGCAGCGGGGTGTGGGGCCAGCAAGGGCAGGAGTTGGCGGCTTCCGATGGCGCGGCGTGGGACGATTTTGGTAGTACCGTCTCGGTGGGCGGGGACACGGCGGTGATCGGGGCTCCCAGCAAGAATATCGGTTCGAACACGGAGCAGGGAGCGGCCTACGTGTTTGTGCGCAGCAGCGGGGTATGGAGCCAGCAGCAGGAGTTGACGGCTTCCGATGGCGCAAGGTACGACTATTTCGGCTCCGTCTCGGTGAGCGGGAACACGGCGGTGATCGGGGCCGGTAACACGACCATCAATTCGAACGTGGAGCAGGGAGCCGCGTACGTGTTTGTAGGCCCCATGCTTGGCACCAATGCGCTTTTGGTCGGCAGCGCCGCGGGCACCTCTTCGGTCGTACTTTCTACTCTAGGCGCATGGACTGCCACCGCTAACGCTTCCTTTCTGCACATTTCGACGGGGAGCGCCAGTGGCACAGGAAACGCAGTGGTCGTGTTCACCTACGATGCGTTCACCGGCACGGGAACACGCATGGGCACGTTGACCATCGCAGGGCTTACGGTCACCGTGACACAGGCGGGAACGAATTATATCGGGCCGGGGCCGCTAATCGCGCTGGTGTCGTCGGGGCTGTACTTTCCGGAAGGAGTGGCGGTGGACGGCTCGGGCAACGTCTACATCGCGGATACTTTGTTGCATAACGCCATCAAGGAGTGGAGCGTCTCGACGCAGCAGGTGACCACCCTGACCTACGCAGACCGTCCCGCCGGGGTAGCAGTGGACGGGTCCGGCAACGTCTACATCGCGGATAATTTGGGTAACGCCATCGAGGAGTGGAGCGCCGCGACGCAGCAGGTGACCACCCTGGTATCGTCAGGGCTGAAGCGTCCCGCCGGAGTAGCAGTGGACGGCTCTGGCAACGTCTACATCGCGGATGCCTGGAATAACGCCATCGAGGTGTGGAGCGCCTCAATGCAGGCGGTGGTCACGCTGGTGTCGTCGGGGCTGGCAATTCCAAACGGAGCGGCGGTGGACGGTTCCGGCAACGTCTACATTGCGGATACCAACAACAACGCGATCAAGGAGTGGAGCGCCGCGACGCAGCAGGTGACTACGCTGGTGTCATCGGGGCTGTCGGATCCATCCGGCGTGGCGGTGGACGGCTCCGGCAACGTCTACATTGCGGATACCGACAACAACGCGATCAAGGAGTGGAGCGCCTCGACGCAGCAGGTGACCACGCTGGTGTCGTCGGCGCTGGAGGGCCCATACGGAGTGGCGGTGGACGGCTCCGGCAACGTCTACATCGCGGATACCTCCAACAACGCGATCGAGGAGATTCCCTACGCCTTTGTGGGTCCCGCCAGCCTGACCGAGCCAGGCTCAGCCGGGACTGACTCGCTGCTTCCAGTGCTTCCCGCCACGGCGAATCTAACCGGCATCTTCGCGCCCACCAGCGACCAGAGCTGGCTGACTATTGGCACCATCGCAAACGGAGTCATCGGCTTCTCCTTTACGACAAACACATCCGCCGCTCGCACCGCGCACATCACGGTGCTAGGTCAACAGATCACTGTGAATCAGAACGAAGTGGCGACGCTGCAGTCGATCTCAATCGCGCCGGCGGGCCCGTCGATCGCCAAGGGATTGACGCAGCAGTTCACGGCGACGGGCACGTACAGCGACAACAGCACGCAGAATGTGACGGCCTCGGTCACGTGGACGTCGGCCACCACCACGGTGGCGACCATCGCCAGCGGAGGTCTGGCGACCGGTGCGGGCGTAGGAACCAGCAACATCACCGCCATTCTGAACGGCGTTACCTCTCCGGCGGACGTGCTGACGGTGACGGCGGCGACGCTGCAATCCATCGCGGTGACACCGGCGGGCCCATCGGTCGCCGAGGGCCTGACGCAGCAGTTTACGGCGACTGGCCAGTATAGCGACAACTCGACCGTCAACCTCACCAGCCAGGCGACCTGGAATTCGAGCGCGCCGGCCGTGGCGACGATCAACTCGAGTGGGCTGGCGACGGCGAAGAGCGTGGGGCAGACGAACATCACGGCGGCGATGAGCGGCATTACATCCAACGCCTTGCAGTTGACGGTGACGGCGGGCTCGCCGGCAGCCATCTCGATCGAGAGCGGGTCGGGACAGAATGCCCTGGTGGGGACAGCGTTCGCGAACCCGCTGGTGGTGTTGGTGCAGGATGGCGGGGGCGACGCGGTACCGAATGCCCCGGTGACGTTCACGGCGCCATCCAGTGGAGCCGGCGCCACATTCGCCAACGGCCTCACGGCCTACACAACGTCGACGAACGCCACGGGCCGGGCGACCTCCACCGCGCTGACGGCCAATGCGATAGCGGGCAGCTATAGTGTGACGGCAGCGGTGACGGGACTGGCGGGAGTGAGTTTCTCGCTCACGAATCTGAAAGCACCGGTGCTGAGCATCGGCAAATCGCACGTCGGGAACTTCATCCAGGGCCAAAACGGAGCGACCTACGCGGTGACGGTGGGCAACGGCGCCTCGGCGGGGCCGACCGGCGAAACGGTAACGGTAACCGAGAACGTCCCCACGGGCCTGACACTGGTGTCGATGTCCGGTACCGGATGGACCTGCCCGAGCAACGGGAACACCTGCACGCGAAGCGATTCCCTGTCGCCTGGCTCAACCTATCCGATCACAGTGACCGTGAATGTGGCGTCCAATGCACCCTCGCAGGTGACCAACCAGGTGAGCGTCACGGGAGGCGGGTCGGCAAATGCGAATGCCAACAATGTGACCACCATCAACCCGGCCACTCTGGCGATTACCACCACGTCTCTGCCCAGTGCCAACGAGGGCGCATTCTATTCGCTGGCGTTGAGCGCCACCGGCGGGACCCCGCCTTACAGCAACTGGACTGTGAGCTCGGGATCGCTGCCGCCCCCCCTGACGCTTAATTCCGCCAGTGGGGTAATCAGCGGAATTCCGCCCAGCGTTGTGGGCAGTCCGTTCAACTTCAGCGTCACCGTGCAGGACAGCGCCGGTGTTACGTCCGCGGCAGTGCCGCTCCAACTGGTCGTCAACCCTCCGTCATGGACGCAATTCGCACCAACCGGCGGCCTTCCACCTGCTCGCCAAGCCCACTCCGCCGTTTTCGATGCCGCCACGAGTCAAATGATCATTTACGGTGGCGCAGGTGTGCCCGACTTTAGCGATGTATGGTCTCTCAGTACGTCATCCAGCCAGCAGTGGGCGTCCGTTACGACGGCAGGCACCGCCCCACCCGGCAGAACCGGTCACAGCGCGGTCTACGATGCCGCCAACTCCAGAATGGTTATCTTCGGCGGCGGTTTGGGCAGTTCATCCCCTTGTGCCAACGATACGTGGGTATTGAGCAACGCCAACGGAGCGAGTGGAACGCCCACCTGGACGCAACTCAATCCCACCGGCACGCTGCCTGTGCCGCGGATCTTCCACAGTGCGGTATACGACCCGGCTTCCAACCGGATGATCGTGTTCGGCGGCAACAACTGCTTCACGGCGGGGGCTCAGTTCTACAACGACGTCTGGGTGCTCACCAATGCCAACGGACTGGGTGGGACTCCCTCGTGGAGCCAACTGGCGCCCACTGGCGAGCCGCCTTCCGCCCGGGAGAACTTTGCCGCGGTCTACGATCCCGGCTCAAACCGCATGGTGATCTTTGGTGGCAACGGACCGACGAACGACGTCTGGGTGCTGTCGAATGCCAACGGTCTGGGCGGGACGCCCACGTGGACCCAATTGTCCCCCTCGGGAACGCTAATCCCGGCTAGGGTAGCCCACACCGCGGTATACGATCCCGCCAAGAATCGCATGATTGTGTTTGGTGGACAGGGGGTCTCGGGCGCCCCACTGAACGACATATGGGTGCTGACCGATGCCAATGGAGTGGGCACCCCGGGATGGTGGCAAGTTGCGTTGCCTGGGACACCCCCTCCGGCCCGCAGCGAGCACAGTGCGGTATTCGATGCCGGATCGAGTCGCATGATCGTGTTTGGTGGAGAAGGGACCTCGGGCACGCCCCTGAACGATACCTGGGTATGGCAAGCCGGTATTTACTTGGCGGGTGACGTTTCCCCGGCCACGTCGGACACGGCGCCGAACTTCGGGGACGGAATACTGAACATTCTGGATTTGGTGCAGGAATTGTTCTGCGTCAACAACATACCTGGCTTCTGTCCGGCAGCATGCTCGGACCGGTGGGACGCAATGGACCTGTACCCGGCGGACACGGGTTCGACGCGCGGCGGCGACGGCGTGCTGGACGTCCGCGATCTGGTGCTGGAGTTGTTCCGCGCGAACAACCTGGACCTGAATCGACCGGTACGGCCATCGCGGGGCGGAGCATGCGCCGGCACGGCAAACGCCAGTTTGGCAAACCCAACGGCGGCAAGCCGGGCCTCCGGGGCGGTGCCGAGAACTACAGCGGAAGTCGAAGGAGTGCTCGTGCTGGGAGCACCGGAGAAGCCCGCAAATGGGGAGGATCGCGTTCCCGTGTACCTGGAGGCCAGGCACGACTTGGTACGCATAGCGGTGACGTTTGCGCTGGGCGACCAACAGTCGCAACTACGGTTTGTGCCAGTGGCGGGCATGCGGCCCTCATTAGCGCAGGACGGCCAATTGGGAGTGGTGGCGGCGGCCTGGCTGGAAGGAGTGACTGTGCGGGCGGGAGAACGGCTTCTGCTGGGGTACGTCGTAGAGCCAACGGGGGCCTCGGCGAACCTGAAGGTATTTGGTATGTCGGCTAGCGGGTTAAACGACGGTCGGGAGGTGCGTTTGGGCGTATCGAGTGCGGCTGGAGTGAATCGATGATCCGGCAAAACAGGGGGTGTTGCTCTAAAGAGAGTGCTTGGCGGGGGAAAAGGACGCTGCGTCGGCCGAGCCGAGAGTCATGAACTTCGCTCCCGCTATTGCGAGCAGCGGCGGATCGTGGAGTCAGCAGGCGGAGTTGACAGCTTTAGTTTAGACGGCGCAGTTCGGTGGACGGCTCCGGGAGCGTTTATATCGCCGACGCCAGCGACAATGAGGTCAAGCATTGGAATGCCTCCACGCAGCAGGTCACCACGCTGTGTCGTCGGGGCTGGACGTGCCTCGCGGGGTGGCGGTGGACGGCTCCGGCAACGTCACGGTCAGCGCCACCGCCAACTCTGACCTGGTGGTAAGTTTCAACTCGCAGACGACAGCGATCTGCACGGTATCGGGCACCGGCACGTGCACCATCCAAGCGACCCAGGCCGGTAACACCAACTACGCCGCCGCCAAACCGGTGAACCAGAGCTTCCAGGTGACGCCGGAAAGCCAGACCATCACCTTCGGAGCGCTCTCGAACCAGGTGTTCGGTACCGCGCCATTCGCGGTCCGCGCGACCGCTTCGTCGGGGCTGAGGGTGAGCTTTGCTTCGACGACCTCGGCGGTCTGCACGGTATTCGGGTACGACCGTGACGCTGGTTGCCGTCGGCACGTGCACCATCCAGGCGACCCAGGCTGGTAACGCCAATTACGCGGCGGCCCCGACGGCCACGCGGAGCTTTCAGGTCACAGGAAGCCTGTGCGAGATTACTCCGGGGGGGCACGAACGTAAGCGACGTGCAGCGCATCGTTAATGAGGTCCTGGCCGTCATGCAGGCCAGCAACGATTTGAATGGGGACGGCGCAGTCAACGTCGTGGATGCTCAGATCGTAATTGACGCCGCCCTCGGTTTGGGCTGTAAAGCGAGCTAGGGAGACTGGCGCTCGCCGTGAGGATGCGCCACGAACTGGCCCGGTTCCCCGCTTGCCATGGTCGCCCGTGAGAGTATGTCGGCCTGACGGCGACTTGGCTGCTCTCCGGGATCCGGCGCAATTGCCTCAGAGGTAGAGCCGAGCCAGAATCAATCAGCTAGCCAGGCTGTTCCGAATTAGTAACGATAAACGCGCTTGGGACCGCCCACGATGCCCCATCACCTGATTCGGCTCGCAGCTACGGCGCCAAACCGGCGACACCCTGAGAGCTGCCGCTCATCGCGTGGAGGCGCGGCGTGCCGGCATGGTCGCCAGAAGCGCACGGAGAACCGCGTTCACTGACTCGGGACTCTTGAAAACCTGGGCAACGTCTGGGTCCAAGAGTACGGCAACAGACCCCTTACGAATTCGTCCAGCGAACCGGTTCGGCTTAGCCTCGCGATAGTTGAAGCGATACTCAGGCTTCAGTGGATCCGGCTGCTTCGTTCTAGTTCTGGTCCGCGATGTACTCTTCATAGTCCTTCTTCTCTCTCCTCGTCACCCGGCGCGCGCCGAGAATCCGAACCTCATCCTCAAGCGGCTCTGTGAAACATACCAGGAGAAGCATGCCTGTTATCGAATGACCAATGATGATCTCTCGGGTCTCCTCCGCAGAGTGGACGGGGTCGTCGAAAATCCGCGCCAAGGGGTCCTCGAAAACCGAGACCGCCTCGATGAAAGTCACCCGGTGTTTCCGCAAATTCGACCGGGCTTTGTTTTCGTCCCATCCGAATGCCGGGGGAATCGTATCCCCCTCCAGGATACGCTAAGGGCAAAAGGGAAGTACAGCCGCCCATGTCGCACTCGAACCAGCAATTTGGGCCGGCTGACGTTCACCTTTGTAATAGATCCCCATGAACGCTTATGACCGACGACGACCGCTCCTAGCGGATGGCCGGCCGCTCGGAGACGATCGTTCTGCGCGACATGGAGCCGTCAAAAACCCACACAGACTAGAAGCCGGAGAGGGCGATCCCGGGGCCTAGGCTTGAGTGAACCGTATTGTAGCCTAATCCCGCAACGCGCGTACCGGGTCGGTGCGAGCGGCCCGCATGCCGGGAACCAAGCTCGCCATGAACGCCGTCAGGACCATCACCACCAGCGCCATGCCGAACGAAGCCGGATCGCGCGGATCTACCTTATAGAGCAAATCGCCCATCAAGCGCGTGAGCAGGAGCGCGATTGCCGCGCCGACCGCCGCGCCCGCCACTGTTAGAGAAAGTCCATGGGACACCACAATGCGCAGCAGGTCCGCGGCGTTGGCGCCGAGCGCCATGCGCAGTCCCAGTTCGCGGCGGCTCTGCGAAACTGAATACGCCATGACACCGTAGAGCCCGATGCCCGCGAGCAGCAGGGCCATGCCTCCAAAAATGGCGAGCACGGTAACCGCCGCGCGCTGGCTCCAGGTCCTTCGGTCGACCATGGTCTGCATTCCGATCACTTCCCCGGCAGCAAGATTCGCGTCGATGGATTTCACTTCCCTCGTTAGGGCGCGAGCCATGGATTCGGGGCCGAGCCGGGTCCGAATCAGGATGTTCTGGCCGCCGATAGGGCCTTGTCGCAACGGCGTGTAGAAGAATGGCCGGGGCGCTTCCAGCAGGCTCGAATACTTGGAATTGCGGACCACTCCGACCACCTGCATCCATCGCCCTTTCACCTGAAGACGTTTGCCCACGGGATTTTTGCCGCGCCAGAAGCGCTCGACCATGGTCTCGTTAACCACGGCTACCGGAGGCGCGATTTCGTTGTCGGCGCGCGTGAATTCCCTTCCGGCAACCAGCGGCGTGCCCACCGTGGCGAGGAAGCCCGGCCCGACTTCGTTATAGTCCACCATCGGCTGCTCGCCGGGTTGGAATTCGAAGCCGTCAACCGCGATGGGCGCCGCCGGGTAGCTGCGAAAACTGAACGGCACCGACCGCGACCATGCGGCCGATTCCACTCCCGCCAGCGATTGCACGCGATCCACCAACTGGTCCTGAAAACTGCGGACCCGCGTGGCGTCATATCCCGCGGAAATCAGGTCGACGCCCGTGATCAGCACGCCGTTGCGCGAGAGCCCCAAATCGGCGCGCGCGATCTGGCCCATGCTGGCGACGAGCAGGCCCGCTCCCACCAGCAAAATGAAGCTGAGCGCCACCTGGACCAGCACCAGCGCCGAGCGGATGCGGGCTTTTCCACGTCCTCCCACCACTCCGCCCGATTCGGCTTTCACTGCGGCGGCAAGATCGATTTTGCGCGCCTCGATCGCCGGCACCAGTCCGAACAGTACGGTCGCGATCAGGCAAACGGCGGCGCTGAGCGCGAGAACGCGCCCGTCCATTTCGGCCGGCAGGTTGATGACCACGCCTCCGGCCGGGGGCGGAAACAACAGCGTGATCAGATGCCGGCCCCAGTAAGCCAGGAGGAATCCGCCCGCGGTCGCCACGGCCGAGAGAATCGCGCTCTC
>Ga0181538_10006111_pt1 | contig 10538 bp, 9 predicted proteins | sample PEATcosm2014_Bin_40_FD_119773 | JGI IMG/M metagenome (GOLD analysis project Ga0181538, IMG submission 119773) | Peatland microbial communities from MTU Mesocosm Facility, Houghton, MI, USA - PEATcosm2014_Bin23_30_metaG | ecosystem: Environmental > Terrestrial > Soil > Wetlands > Peat | place...
GCAAGGCCGAGACGCCGCTGTTTTCCAGGCCGGGCCGGAAGTTTGTGCTCGCATTGCTTCCTCCCATGCTGGCGGCGGCGGTGCTGAGCGCGGTGGTTTACCGAGCCGGAGTCTTTTACCTGCTGCCGGGCATCTGGCTGCTGCTTTACGGCGCGGGCGTGGTGACGGGAGGAGCCTACTCCGTCAAAGTGGTCCCGATCATGGGCCTGTGTTTCATGTTCGCGGGAATGGTGGCCCTCCTCAGCCCGCCTGCCTGGGCCAACTCGATCATGGCGGCGGGTTTCGGCGGGCTGCACATTGTCTTCGGGACGATTATTGCAAGGAGGTACGGTGGCTAGACAGAATCCCAACGCCGCGAGCCGGGCTGCGGGGGCGACCCGCTTGGTGCAGCAGGCGGGGCAATTGCGGTCGAGAGCGTCTGCGGGCTCGCCCGTGGAAATGGATCGCTTGATTCACGAACGCATTCGACTGGGCATGGTCAGTGCCCTGGCGGTGAACGAATCGCTCAGCTTCAACGATCTAAAGAAATTGCTCAAGACTACGGACGGGAACCTGAGCGTGCATGCCCGGCGGCTCGAAGAGGCGGAATACGTGATTTGCGAGAAGTCATTCGTGGGCCGAGTGCCCAAAACCGTCTATCGGCTGACAGCGACTGGGCGGCAGGCTCTCGAGCGATATCTGGATGATATGGAAGCGTTAATCCACTCCATGCGCCCGCGGTAATCGGGCGTAGATTTTTTTTGAGCGAGTGCTTTGTATGATAAAGTCCTTTGAAGAAGCCGCTGTTGAATCGTTGCCTCGGGTCGGGCGAGTGCGGCCACAAGCGCCGCACCTGCATCCCCTCATTCACGCCGCCATCATCATGGACGGCAGCGGCCGCTGGGCGGAAAGGCGCGGCCTGGGGCGTAGCGCCGGACATCGCGCCGGAGTAGCCGCGGTTTGCCGCGCCGTCCAGGCAGCGCCCGGGTTGGGGATCGGGACGTTGACATTGCACGCTTTTTCCGCGGAGAACTGGCAGCGTCCCGCGTACGAAGTTCGCGAGCTGATGAGCATTTTTGCAGAGTTCCTGCGCAGTTCTGTGGCGGCGTGGGTGGGCGCCGGAATAAGAACCAGCGTCATCGGACGCCGGGATCGAATCGAGCCTTCGCTGGTGGCGGCCATCGAGGAGGCCGAGGCCGCAACGCGAGAGGGGCCGGGATTGCGCCTCCGCCTGGCGATTGACTATTCGGCCCGCGATGCAATAGTTCGCGCGGCACGATCCCTGCCTGGAAGTGAAGAAGCCACCCTGCTCGAGTTCGAACGCTTGCTTGGCGCGGACGGCCGCCGCTCGGAGCCGGTCCCCGAGCTCGATCTGCTGATTCGCACCGGCGGCGAGCGGCGATTGAGCGACTTCATGCTGTGGGAGTGCGCCTACGCGGAACTTGTCTTCATGGAGCGGTTGTGGCCTGACTTCGATGCGGAAGACCTCGCGGCCGCAGTGCGCGAGTTTCGTTCCCGCGACCGCCGTTTCGGGCGAATAGCGGAGACTGTGCCCGCGGAAGTGTAACCGACTCAACGACGCGCAGGAAGCGCGCCGCGCCCCAGAGCCGGACTTTAAAGTCTGTGTGAAAACTCGTCTTGTGTGTCATTCCGAGGAGTTTCGATGGGCCTTTGGCCCACCCGAGCCCATGAAAGTCGAGCGCAAGGGCTTCGCATCGAGATTGACGCTACTTGTAAGAAATAAAACAAGTTAAGCGTCTTTTCCCCGCGTGACTTTCAGGAGAGCCGCAGGCGACGAGGAATCTCGCACTGCCTAGAAAATACTCAGAGCGAGATTCCTCGCTGCGCTCGGAATGACATTGTAAATGAGGTTCGCACACAGACTCTTTAGCCCGGCTGGCGGGAAGTGCGCGAGCTGACGATTCGTCACACGAGCTTCTTCAGAGAAGGAAAGTCTCTTGCGATACAGAAGACGGTGTAGCTGACTCAAGACACACGGAGAAATGGAATGTCCACCAGGGCGCAGTTGGAACTACGTGTACTTGCAGCGGCGGTGGTACTGGGCATTCTCGCGGACGCGCTCTTGCGCACCTTTCCTTGGAGCCTCAACCTCTGCTTTTGGATGGCGACGCTGGCTACCGTCGTCGCACTCCACTCAGGATCGAGGAAGGAATCGCTTTCAGGAGCCGGCCGTTGGTTGCCGCTTGTGGTTTTTGCTTTTGCGCTGGTGTTCGCCTGGAGAGACTCGGTTGCCCTGAAAATGTTGAGCTTTTTGGCCGGCCTCACCGCGCTTTCCCTGATCATCTTCGAGGCACAGGGGGGCCGCATTCGCTTTGCCGGGCTTACCGAATACGCGCTGGGCGCCACAGTTGCGGGGCTTAATGCCGGGTTCGGCCTGCTGCTTCTGCTCTTCGGTGAGGCCGAGTGGAGGAAGGCGCTCGGCGGTCGCGCTTCGCGTCCCACGCTGGCCGTGATGCGTGGAACGCTGCTCGCGGTTCCCTGCCTGCTCGTCTTTGGCGGGCTTTTCATGACAGCGGACGCCGTGTTCAATCACATCGTCCGAAGCACCTTGCGCGTGGACTTGCCGCAACTATTCTCTCATTTGTTTGTGGTGGGCTTTTTCGCCTGGTGTGCGGGCGGGTATCTGCGCGGCATGCTATGGGGCCAGGAAACGGCAGCCATCAAGGGGAAGCGCCTTCCCTCCCTGTCGCTGGGCGCGACCGAGGGAGGCGTGATGCTGGGCATCCTCGACGCTCTTTTCCTGGCGTTTGTGGCGGTCGAGATCCGCTATCTCTTTGGAGGTTCCGCGCTGGTGCAAGCGACAACCGGACTTACCTACGCGGAGTACGCAAGGCGTGGTTTCTTCTCACTCTTTGACGTTACGGTGCTCGTGCTGCCACTGCTGCTAGTTGTACACTGGCTGATGGCCCAGCGCGGGCCCCAGGGCGAGCGGGTCTTCAGGGTGCTTGGGGGCTTACAAGTCCTGCTGTTGTTCGTGGTGATGGCCTCCGCCGTCGAACGAATGCGCCTGTACCTGGCGGAATATGGCCTTACCGAGGAGCGGCTGTACGCAACTGCGTTCATGGGCTGGCTGGCGGTACCGTTTCTCTGGTTCACGATGACGGTGCTGACTGGGCGCCGCGAGCGTTTCGCGTTCGGAGCGCTGGTCACCGGTTTCGGGTTGGTGATCATCCTGCAAGTGCTTAACCCGGACGCGCTGATCGCACGCACTAATTTGGAACGGGCCAAGGCGGGGCGCCGGCTGGATGTTCGTTACGCGACCCTGCTAAGCGCGGATGCTGTGCCAGCGGTCGTGGACGCCCTCCCGGATCTGACGCCGGCGCAGCGCTGCGCCGCGGCATCCGAACTCCTCAAACGTTGGCCGCCCTCACAATCATCTGACTGGCGTACCTGGAACTGGTCTCAGGCGCGCGCTGCGCAGGTGGTGCGTGCGCACGCAAAGGATTTGACGGCCGCGCAGGCCATGAAATGCCCCCCGCAGGACGAGGTCATGCACTAAAAGCAGTGGCTCGTGTGCGTCATCGGACGGACACCCGGAAATCATGAAGCACCCGGGAGCGCGGGCATCCTGCCCGCCTTTCGCGCCGCAATTGCAGCACGCTGCGGGCAGGATGCCTGCGCTCCCGGACATCTTCAGGGCAGAGAACTGAAATCAGAAGCACCAAAGTAGATAAGCCGTGGCGCATGGTCTGAATCACGCCTCTCGGTCATACCACCGAATCACCCCGTTGTCCGCAGTCCCGATTCCGGTTTAATCTATTAGTATCCTGCTTCGGGGGGCAGATGCTAATGACAAATGAGTTGAAAAGTAAGGTTGCTGTGGTCACCGGCGCATCGAGGGGAATCGGTTATAGTATTGCCGAAAGGCTGCTGCAAGAAGGTGCAAAGGTGTACATCTGCGCGCGCGACGCGCAGGTTCTAAAGCAATCGCTTGCAAAACTGCGCGCCGAGGGCGGCGCCGAGGGCGGCGCCGAGGTTGAGGGGCTGGCCGCGGACGTGGGCCGCTATGAGGACTGCCGAGAGCTTATCCGCACAGCCGCCGGCCGTTTTGGAGGTATTGATATCCTTGTGAATAATGCCGGAATAGGAATTTTAAAGCCTGTGGATCAGCTCACGCCGGAAGAGTGGGATGCCACCATTCACACCAACTTGTCGGGAGTTTTTTACTGCTGCCGCGAGGTCATTCCCATTATGCGCCGGCGAGGGGGTGGCTATATCTTCAACATTTCGAGCCTCGCCGGGGTGAACCCCTTCCCCGGCGGGACCGCTTATAACGCCTCGAAGTTCGGGCTCAACGGATTTAGCGAGGCCATGATGCAGGACGTCCGATACGACGGCATTCGGGTGAGCTACATCATGCCTGGCAGCGTGGATACCGACTTCGGAGGAGCGCCGGGGAGCAGGCGGCACGACAGTTGGAAGCTCTCCGGCGAAGACATCGCCAAAGCGGTGGTGGACCTTTACACATTTCCCTCGACGACCCTTGCGAGCCGTATCGAGATGCGGCCTTCACAGCCGCCGCGCAAGAAATAGAGCCGGCACGCTCGCGCACCACCCATAGGCCCCCACCTCAGAGAGGAGGGGAGTTAGTGGGCAAATTCCCCTCCTTGGTAAGAAGGGGCAGGGGTGGTTGCTTCGCTATTGCAGCACGTCGCCCATGGCCAGAAGGCGCAGGCCGGCAACTTTCTGAAAGGACACGAAATCGCGGTCGCGGGTGATCAGGGGTACGCCGTGATCGAGGCAGCTTTGAGCGATCAGAGTGTCTGCGATCTTGGGCCGGTACCCACTGCGGATCAAGTCCGCCCGCAGTTTCCCCGCGCGTTCCCAGTACCCGGGCTTGATCTCCAGTCGTTGTATTCCGAGGATGAACTTCTCCAATTGAGGAGTTACCAGGGGACCGCTGAGTAACTCCGTGACGCTGACCGGGGAAAGAACTAAAGAATATTCAGACAGCGCTCGGTCAACCAACTCAAGATCGGGTCCCGGTTCCCCGTGAATATAGGCCACGAGTGAACTCGTGTCTGCGCAAGTCACTCTTCACCTCTCATTTCCTGCCAACTGAGACCGAACTTCACCTTGCCTTGCAGTTTGCGCAGCCCGTCATAAGCATCATGCGCTGCCAGTAACTCCAACCCTTTGCGCACCGTGGGGGTGGCACCTGCCTTGGTTGCCCGCTGGGCCCTGCGAAGGAGGTCTTGAGGGACTAGAATGGTGAGCTTTTTCATCTGTTCTTTAGCCATGCCGTAATTGTACCAGCATCGATGCCGTATGGCTATACGGCAAAAGGCGGAGGGGGTTCGAAAAATGCACCGGGCGATAGGCCGAGACCTCCCCAGAGATGCTCCGCCTTGCTCTCGCGGCGGCCGCACCATTTATGTCATTCCCGCGGAAGCGGGAATCCATCGTGTTCAAGACCAACGATGGAACCCTGCTTTCACGGGGGTGCCATCGATTATGATCGTTGGTCGATTGGTGTGAAGCGGGACCAGGAGCGCCGGGGATGGCGAACAAAACGCTATGTTCCTAAAGGGACCTATGGCAGAATCCTGGAGCGGCAGACGATAAGTCAGTTCGGCCCCCAAAATGCCTATATGTCAATGTGGGAGGGCGAGTAAGGGCATTTTGTCGCTGTGATCTCGGAAAGGAAGTGAGAAAATGCGCACTCTTTTGGGCTGTTCGGGACAAGTGGCCTTGGGAAATCTCAGCCCCGAGACGGAGCAGAGGCTGGGACAGGTCGAAGCGACCTGGCTGGAATTTGTCCCCGAGTCCGTGTCGCTGGAAATTCGCCATGTTCAACCCGACGACCGGCCGGTGCTCCCGGAGATCGTTCGGGAGTTGGTCGAGTTTCTCAATCAACTGACCGATAACGAACGCGCTGAGGCGGCGGGGGGAGCCGTTTTCTACCAGGACGCCGTCAAAGGACAGTACGTTAGGGTTAAGGTCTGGAAAGATGGTTTCCTAACTATCTCCTGGGCTAGGCCGGACTACGAGCACGCGGACTGGGAGCAATATCGCAGCCAGCCCGTGTCAGTTGTGCCCGAGCCCTACCAACGACTGAACGGGAAGTTCAGCTTCGACGGGGTTCCCACCGCTGCGGATGACATTCGCAAACTTCTGGAGCGAACGGCGGGCCTATATTCCGAAGGCGATTTTGAAATTGTTGCGCGAGTGGATCGAATCGAGGCTTCTCTGCGGGATGTCAATGCGAGCGTTTTACCCCTCGTTTACGCGCTGCAGGTGCTCGCCAGGCCTGGAACGCTGGAAGGTGAGATTGACGTCAGTTCGTTCCGGGCCGGGGACCTTGAAGAGTGCTGTCGCTTTGCCTTCCGCACCGGCGAGGCATGGCTGGTGAGGCCGGCTTTGTGGCAAAGCTGTGCGGAGGAAGAATAGCCGAACATGGAAAATGGAAACTGGAAACTCGAAACTGGAGAATCGAAGTTAGAGATCAGTCTCGAGTCCCAGTTTCACACCACCGGACTCACTTTCGATATTCCAGTTTCCAATTTCTATTTTCCGATTCCCATTCCGAGGTGAGTATGGATTACGGATTTACAGAGTATCAAAGGGCCATCCAAGGTCTTGCCCGCGAGATCGCAGAGAAGGAAATCCGGCCGGTGGCGGCGGAATATGACCGCGAGGCCAAGTTCCCCTGGCCGATCGTGAAAATACTCGCGCAGACTGACTTGTTTCGAGTTTTCATTGATGAGAAATACGGCGGGATGCCGGAAGGGACTCCGATCATGAACATGGTGATCGTGACGGAGGAACTCTCGAAGGCCTGCGGCGGGATTGCGCTCAGCTTTGCAGGCACGGCGCTCGGCGCCCTGCCGATCATTCTTTCCGGCAGCGAGGAACAAAAGCAGAAATGGCTTCCGGACGTGGCGGCGGGCAAGCGCCTGGTGGCTTTCGCGCTGACCGAACCGCAGGCTGGTTCGGATGCCGCAGCCGTGCGCACTACGGCCCTGCGCGATGGCGACCACTATGTGCTGAATGGCGCCAAACAGTGGATCACGAATGGCGGCGAAGCGGAACTCTACTCCGTGATCGCGCTCACCAATCCCTCCAAGGGCCCTCGCGGGGCCTCCTGCATCGTGGTTGAAAAGGGCACGCCTGGTTTCACTTTCGGCAAAAAGGAAGACAAATTGGGGATTCGCGCCTCAGCCACCCGCGAACTGGTTTTTCAGGATTGCCGCGTGCCGGTCGAGAACTGCCTGGGACGCGAAGGAACGGGCTTCATAACCGCCATGCGGACATTCGACGTGTCGCGTCCCGGAGTGGGCGCTCAGGCGGTGGGGATTGCGCAAGGGGCTTTCGACCTGGCGCTCGAGTACGCCTGCACCCGCAAGCAGTTTGACGCGCCGATTGGCTCCTTCCAGGGTCTGCGCTTCCTGATGGCGGATATGGCAATGAAGATCGAAGCGGCGCGCGCTCTCGTTTATGCCACCGCGCGTTACATCGATACGCAACCCAAGGAGCGGCCCACGCTTTACTCCGCCATGTGCAAGTGCTTTGCCTCAGACGTGGCGATGGAAGTCACCGTAGACGCAGTGCAGGTTTTCGGCGGTTACGGGTACATGCACGACTACCCGATCGAGAAGTATATGCGCGACGCCAAGATCACCCAGATTTATGAAGGCACCAACCAGATCCAGCGCGAGGAGATGTCCAAAACGCTGATCAGCGGCTTCCATTCGAAACGCTCCGCCAGTGATGCCCGCGCGGCGTAGGGAGATCAGAAAGTGGTGCCCTGAGTCGGAAGTAAGTTGAACAACTGAGCCCGTCAGCCGACGGGCGGCAGCGAGTAGCCCACGGCGTGAGCCGTGGGTCGCGAGACCCACCCTCACCCCCGTCCCCTCTCTCGCCTGGCGGGAGAGGGGTGCCGAAGGCGGGGCGAGGGTCGTCTAACCCAGGGCTAACGCCCTGGGCTACTCTATGCCGCCCGTGAGAGGGCTCCGGAAAAACTGCGCACGCGAGAGCCATTCTTGACGAACTTGTGACTCGGGACACTGGAAAGTGGAAACTGGAAAATAGAAACTGGGCGGTGGGACCTGCATTTCGGAGAACGACCCCAGATTTTCCCAGTTTCCATTTTCTATTTTCCATTTTCCACGGTGGTCGCTGTGGCTACAAAACCACAATCCGCCCTGCCGGTGCCGCCGGCAGCGATTGCTTTTCGTCCGGAATATCTCGATTTCCGCCGCGGCATCCACGTGGGGAATCTTGAGGATAACGAGCGAATTACGCGCATTCTGAAGCTCGAGCTCGAATCCCGCTATGCCCAACCTTTCGTGACCGAGCGCTGGGGGCGGGGCGTTTACTGGCAATGGATCGGCTACCTGCCTCGAGCCAATCGCGAAGCCATGCCGCTTTCCTCGAAGGTCAGCTTTGGCTGCTCGAAGTTCTTCATCAGCGTCGACACGGAGGAGAAGCTCTTCAAATGCGGGATGCAGGTGGAGCGGGGATATGTGAAAGCGCCGCGCGATTACCGCGAGTGCCAATTGCAGTCCGATTGGGATTGGCACCGGTTGCTGGGCGCACTCCGCCCGCGCAGTCCCATGGAGCGCGAACTTAAACGCCTGGTGATGCGCGAAGGATTTATGCTGCGCGGCGGAAGTTGGGAAACCGAAGTCCAGGGCCTCGGTCGCGAGAGTCTTCCTTCCATGATGAAACTCCGAGGGCTACTCGAGGCTGCGCCCGCGGCACACTGGGCAGGATTTCAAGTCTATTATCCGATGACCGAAAGCGAAGTTCAGGCGTCAACCGGACTTGACCTTGTTGAGTCGATGCTCGCCGTCTTCCGCGAAGTTACTCCGGTCATGAACCTCTGCATGGATGTCCGCCTCACGGAGGATTGAGCGGCACTTTCCTCTCATATTCCTTCGCGCGCGCCGAACCGGTCTCAGCCTTTCATTCGGAAAACCGCGCCTTTAGTTAAAGACGGACGTCGGCGACGACTTCTCACTGCCGGACGACTTCGCCTTCGAGGACTTCTCCTTCGCAGACGATGAGGGGGTGCGGGACGACTTGGTCGTGGAAGACGATGATTTTCCCCAGCCGAAGTGATACACAATGCCTATCGTGTATTGGATATTATGCGCGTTGCCGCTGATCGGAAAGTACGCGGGCGACGATGTGGTGTTTACATAGGGCAAGCCAAGCGTTGGCGAACCGGTGATGTGATCGCGAACGTCAATCCGCACCCCCCACTTTTCCGTCACATTGTAATCAAGGCCGCCGCCGAAGTTGACGCCCCCGTTGCCTTCGGAGGTGAGTTTAGCTACAGGTGCATAGGCAAACCCCGTAGTGTTAGCCAGAGCAACCGCGGCGCTGCTGGGAGAAAAGCGGTCGTATTCGGCGCCCAAAACGGCGTAAGGGCGGATGCCCCGAAAAGTCGATGGCGAGTGCACCACCAAGTCGCCGCCAAACCTGTTGTCCCTCAGGCCGTAGGATTTTGTGACGGGTAGGGTGGGGCTGTTTTCATAAGTCAATTCAAGATTATTCTGGCTGTAGCCGTATGATAGCTCGAGACCGAAGATCTTGCTCCTCTTCAGCGGCAGTTCGAATCCTACGTTCGCTCCTCCGCCGGCAGCATAGGTTGTTTGATAGGGAATATAGGCCTCTTCGAAGGACCGGGCATCGCTGAGTCTGTTGCCCCCGCCCGAAACAAAAACTAAACTAGTCTGTGCCTTGCCCACAGCGGCAATGAGGCTGAGCGCCGCTGCGACGATCAAACCTTGCAGAAGTCTCTTCACGGTCATATCGGGTCAAACCTCCCGGGTGTCTGGAACTCAGGTGCTTCGATGCGCTGTGTTTGTCGGAAGTTGGTTCAGTTGTGCAAACCACCCCGAAAAAACCACAATAAGGATGAGGTCTCTGGGGCGCCCCCGAAGCGGCGGAGCATAACTAGCCTAACAGTATGCTGCTGAGAATGCAAGAAACCAGCACCGGCTGACGGTAGTGTCCTGATTTGGCCCGTAACGCCGGCTTCCAGCCGGCAATGGAGCCGCCAAGATGGCGGCGCTACGACCAAATTAGGACAGCACCTGGCTGACAAATCCCTTGCCTCCTCTGTCGCCGGCGGGTAGCATTGGCGTATGCGTCCAAAGGCCAATCGCGCCTAACAAGTCAACACTCAAGTGTCGAGGGCGGGCCGACGCGTTACTAACTGGGGGCTCGGATGGCTGACATCGCTTCTTTACCACTTTCATCGATTACCCCGCTGACGGTCCTTGGCGAGGAAGAACGGATGTTCCAGGTGGCGGCGCGCGAATTCGCCGAAAACGAAATCCGCCCGCACGTCGAAACGATGGATCGTGAGGGCGTTTTCAATCTTGAATTGCTCGGGAAATTCTTCGAGCAGGGATTCATGGGTCTGGCCGTTCCGGAAGCTTACGGGGGTGGCGGGGGGACGTTCTTCATCGCCGCTCTGGCCATCGAAGAGTTCTCGCGGGTCGATGCTTCGGCAGGCGTGGTGGTCGACGTTCAGAATACGCTGGTGAACAATGCCATCGAGCGTTGGGGCAGCGAAGCGCAGAGGC
>Ga0181538_10006115_pt1 | contig 10535 bp, 9 predicted proteins | sample PEATcosm2014_Bin_40_FD_119773 | JGI IMG/M metagenome (GOLD analysis project Ga0181538, IMG submission 119773) | Peatland microbial communities from MTU Mesocosm Facility, Houghton, MI, USA - PEATcosm2014_Bin23_30_metaG | ecosystem: Environmental > Terrestrial > Soil > Wetlands > Peat | place...
GATCCGCGCTACAGGCTTGTTGCGGTCGCAAATCAGCACTTCTTCACCGTCCTTTACGAGCTGGATGTGAGCACTGAGCTGTGCTTTCAAGTCGCTAATGTTTACGGTACGCATACGCACATTATAACAAATCTGACCATGTTGGTCATGTCAGTGTGGGGCTCGAAGACGAGAACCGCGCTTCGACCGAAGAGCCGACTCCGCGTTTTGCGTAACGGAATGCCCTAAGTGCTTATCCCGACCTTGAGGTCGAGGATGTTCGCGAAGCGCTGCGCTACGCGGCTGAAGCCGCCCGCGAGCGGGAACTTCCCGTCGTTGGTGGTTCTTGAAGTTCCTGGTTAACAACTTAGTAACCGTCAGGAGTTTCGCGAGTTCCTCCTGGACGACGGAACCACAAGGTGGTAACTTCCGGAAGGTCGACATGCGAGTGAGACGCGCAATCGCGTTCAAAATCTCGCAAAAAGAGGCCCGGCTACTCTCAGTCTGGAACTCTTTAACCTCTTCAACAGGAGGAACGTGTTCGACATGAACATTATCTACGGGGCTGGGGATCTGATTGGCCCCGAACCGACGCACTACGACGACGGTGTAAAGGGGGCCGCCCCGCTCTTGAGCTTTGGTACACCCTGAAGTGTTGCCGACATGCGGCAACTGCAGGTTTCAGTGCGGCTCAGCTTCTGAAAGCGGGGACTGCTGTGCGGGGCAGCACGCGGTCGGTCGGATCCAAGTCCGGTTGGTAACGGAGGCATCATGCCATCTGCCGCAGTCAAAGAGTTTCTCCAGCCCAGCAGCCCTCAAGAAGTAGTGGAACTGCTAGTGAAGTATCGCGAGCGGGCCTTGGTCGTCGGGGGCGGGACATTTCTCCACGGCATTATCGCCCGTGGTCTGCTCGGCCAGATGGATGTACTCATTGACCTGCAGAAAGTGGGCCTTTCGTATGTGAAGTACGAGCACGATACGCTCTGCATCGGCGCGACGACGACTTTCGCCGAGTTGGCTGCCTCAGAACGCGTTCAGAACAGCCCCGAACTCGGTGCTGTGCTGGATGCACTCTGTTATCCCCCCGCTCAGATTCGCAACATGGCGACCGTCGCCGGATGCGTTGCCAGTGCCACGCCTTTGTTCGACTTGCCCGTAGCACTCATGGCCCTCGACGGCGCAGTGAGAGCCGCAGGTCCGAAAGGATCTCGGGAGATCGGACTGCACAAGTTCTATCTCGACTATTTCGAGCATGTGCTGGAGCGCACCGAACTCATAACCGAGATCCTGGTTCTGAGACAGCCTTCCCGGTCCGCCAGCGCCTTCCTGAAGCTCGAGACCAACGCCAACGACCTCGCCCTGTTGAACGTCGCAGTGCGCATCACCGTGGACAAAAAGGGAACTTGTCGCGACGCGAGGGTCGTGGTGGGCGGCGGAATCGGCAAAGTACCTGTGCGTGCCGTGTCCTGTGAGGATGTGCTCAAGGGCCAGTACCCCACAGCCGCTCTGCTCAAGGAATCGGGAAACGTGGTCGCTTTCGATATTCACCCCGTATCCGACTATCGGACTTCGGCAAAATACCGTAGCACCGTTGCCAAGGTCTTTGTCCGCCGCGCCCTGCTGCGTGCCTTAGACCGATTGGGTATGCAGCTGGACGAGCCATCTTAAGGAAAGTTGCCGGAAATAGCACATGAAAAGAATCATCAATCTCGATATCAACGGTCAAGCACACGAAGTCGCGGTTGGACCCCACTATACTCTGTTGCAGGTCCTCCGCGACGAGTTGGGCCTCCTTGGCACCAAGAAAGGTTGCGACACTGGAGGGTGCGGTTGCTGCACCGTCTTGGTGGACGGCAAAGCGATGTATTCCTGCATGATCTTCGCCATGGCGACGCAGGACAGGAAGATCACCACGGTGGAAGGGCTGGCGGACAATGCCGTGCTCGATCCTGTCCAACAAGCGTTTATCGAGGCGGGCGCAGTGCAATGCGGCTATTGCACCTGCGGGATGATCATGACAACCAAGGCGTATCTCTCCAGTGTTGGCTCGCATGTACCCGACGATCTGGAAGCCCGGCGGGCAATCGCCGGTAATCTGTGCCGTTGCACCGGCTACCAGAAGATTGTGGATGCCATTCGGCTGGCTGCCAGCCGCCGGATCGTGGCAGGTTCGGAAAAAGGATAGCGACCATGTCGGAAACCAGCATCATCGGTACAAGTGTTCTTAGACCTGACGCGTACGACAAGGTCACAGGCGGTCGAGGCTTTCCCGTTAACGTCCGATTGCCCGGCATGCTGCACGGCAAGCTCCTGCGGAGTCCGTATCCCCATGCGCGAATATTGCGCATCGACACTTCCAAAGCCGAATGTCTAACCGGCGTCAGGGCTGTGCTGGTTCCCTCGGAAGTCCCGAAAAAGAAGTTCCACCCGGTTTTCTTTTCTCCCGGCATGGCTGCCAGCATGATTCCTGACATGCTGATCTTGAGCGACACAGTGCGCTTCGCAGGCGAACCCGTAGCCGCCGTGGCCGCTACCAGTCCCGAAATTGCCGAAGAGGCACTCGACTTGATCCATGTGGACTACGAGCAACTTCCCTTTGTATTGGACCCGGAAGAGACCATGAAGCAGGGGGCTCCCCAAATCCACCAGCATGCTCCTAACAACATTGCGATGAACCCGTCCTTCGCATTCGGTGATTTGGAGAAAGGCTTCGAAGAGGCGGACTACGTATTTGAAAACACTTACCAGACCCAGCGGGTCCATACCTGCTACATGGAGCCCCGCGTCTGCGTGGTAGACAGCGATACGTTCGGCAATCTTACCGTCTGGTCGTCTACGCAGCACCTGTTCGGGTTACGCGAAAAACTAGCTTCCGCACTGGATATTCAGGTCAGCAAAGTGCGGGTTGTCAGGCCTCCATACATCGGGGGTGGCTTCGGGGGCAAGCTCGATATTGGTTTCATCGAACCGATCTCGGCCTTGCTGAGCATGAAGACGCGTCGCCCGGTGCGTATTGAGCAGACCCGCTACGAAGACTTCATCACCACCGCCCGCAACCCTTTCAAGGTCGTGTTGAAAACGGGTGTCAAGAAAGACGGTACCTTCGTTGCACGTTCTGCCAAGAGCATCCTTGACACCGGCGCCCACGCGACCCACGGAGCCGTAGTGCTGATGGTCCACGGTATGTACGGCTTCCTCCTTCCTTACCGGTGCCCCAATTCGAAATGGGAAGGATTCACCGTCTACACCAATAATATGATCGGTGGCGGCTTCCGTGGATATGGGGTCCCGCAGGCGGCTTTCGCCGTCGAATCCCAGATTGATGAAATTTGCGAGAAGTTGCAGCTCGACCCGATCGAGTTCCGGCTTAAGAATTCTCACAGCGAGGGACAGCCGCACCCCTTCGACCCGAGCTCTAAGCTCGACACTTACCGCTTTGCCGATTGCCTAAAGCAGGGCGCGGAGGCGATAGGTTGGTCGAACGGCCGATCCAGGGCACGGGGCACCGGAACCAAGAGACGCGGGATCGGACTCGCTTGCCAGCCTCTCTGGGTAAGTGGCTGCGTTGGTTTCCCCGACATCTACGAGCACTCCGGTGCTGTCATCAAACTCAACGCCGACGGTACTGCCGACTTGTCTATGGCCACCATTGACATGGGCTCTGGACAGATCACAACGTTGTCACAGATTGCAGCTGCGGAATTGGGCGTGCCCGCGGGAGCGGTCCGCATGACGTACGCCGATACGGAGACTGTTCCCTTTGACGCCCCAAGCCATGCCAGCCGCGTGACCTATTCCGCCGGAAACGCGGCAAAGGTCGCCGCGGGTGCAGCCAAGAAAAGACTTCTCGAGGTTGCCGGTCCGATGCTGAAGACAACTCCTGACAATCTCGAAACCGGTGGCGGCCGGGTCTACGTGAAAGGCGCCCCGGACAGGAGCCTACCGATCGCCGACGTCGTTAAACAGGCGGAATCCCCCTACGTCCGGATGGTGCCAGACGGCATGCAGCGCACTTCCCTCCAAGAGAAAGGCACCGTGATAGGAGTTGCGTCCCTGGCGCCCACTGCTAACCCCTCACCCGCTACTGCCGAATTCGTCGAAGTAGAAGTCGATACTGAAACGGGTGAAGTGAAGGTGTTGCGAGTAGTGTATGCCCATGACATCGGGAGAGTGATCAATCCAGCGGGCGCAGAAGGGCAGGTCGAAGGTGGGTTTCAGCAGGGCATGGGCTATGCGCTCATGGAAAACCTTGTATTTGACCAAGAGAACGGAGCTTGTCTGACCGCGGATTTCCTGAGTTACAAGATGCCTACGGCTTTGGAGATGCCCCCCGAGATCAAGAGTGTGTTCATCGAGTCCAACGAACCTACGGGACCGTTCGGCGCCAAGTCGCTCTCCGAGCCTTGCGCCATCGTCCCGGCTCCTGCTATCGCCAACGCAATTTACGATGCAATTGGTGTGCGTATTCGGGAGCTTCCAATTACACCGGAGAAGATTCTTACTGCTTTGGGAAAGCTCTCGGAGTAATCATCATGCATTAGCATGCGGACTTGGGACAAATGACGAGGGCAACACGGGGGCAGGTAGGATTGCGGTTGTCTCTCAGACGCGGGCGGAGACGCATACGAACTGGTGTTGTGTGGCTGGCCGCCATAGGATTCTTCTTTTTTCAAGAATACCTGTTCTCGATCGCTCTTCCGGGGGAGGACGGTTATACACGCTCGCAGTCGCCGCAACGAGTTTGTCCCAGCCGGTCTCCATTACAAACCACGAAGGTAACTCGTAGGTGAGCATGTACTTCTCCATGCAAATGGGGAAAAGGCAGGCCGAGTACCTTCTGATAGGGAACAACGTGGTCAATTGGAAGAATGGGGACGAAGCATGGTGCGAGAATCCCAGCTGCTAAGGCGATCAATATGACCACCGCGGGCCGGAAGCGCAACCTTCGGCGGTTAATTGCTCAATGAAAACAGCACCGCCTGAAAACATCGTTGCATACAAAGGGGCCGGATAGAGGACAACGGCGAAGAATCCCAGAAGAATGACAAACGCCCATCCAACGACCTTCCTTCTTGTAGGCCTGGACGACCTAGGTTGGCGGCAGCCCGCAAATCTGCGCTCTCTTTGGAGTGGCTCAATAGATGCTCTCGCCTCTAACAATCCGATCGAGACTTTTACCAAATTTGGCGGCCACACCCAGCAGACAATTAGTGTCGGTGGTGGCTGCGTCGCTTCCGGAACATACGCGGATCATGGCTGAGCGGCTCCACTTCTAGCACGACGATCCTCTTGTAGTCGGTATGCGTGGGATTGATCAGTCAGTTATTTTCGTTAGGCGCGAGTACGGAGGGCACCATAGGAAACAATTTTCTCCCCGTTGCGCAAGCTCATCAAGGTGGAGGGTGCTATCCTAATTCACCAGCTCAAAAGCTTGGACTGGGCGGGCCGCCAGGCACAATTTCATTCCAAAGCCGAGGCAACACTGCTCCGGAAGTGTGGCAAACCATCGCCGTGCTGCTTGGAATTCGCTGACATAGAAGCGGCGCTGTCGTGGTGCCGCTACGGAATCACCCGCTACTAGTCTCGCACCAGTGTGTAGGATAATAACGATGTTCCACCGTTACCGGCGGTGGAGGTCTGCGGTTGGCACAATTTCTGGCTCGTGTCCGTAGACATTCCTGTAATCACTTCTGAGCGCTGTAATCGTGAATGCAAGTGAGTCCAGGTAATACCTCCGAACTGGCTCGTCCCTAAGTGGATCGTGCAGTAGCAAGTTTTGTGCGATGTAACATTCCTTCAGCGCTGAATCCACTTGGGTAGGCGCCAGCAAGACGCACAAGTTAGCGTGCGCTATTGCGCTTGCCGGCGCCAGTTCGACCGCTCTCTTACCATGCTCGAGGGCGGCGGAGGGCTGTCCGGCGGCAGTCGCGTGCGTCGCCAGATTCCTTTCACCGGTGGCGGCATCCAGGCTGGTGTCAAAATCGCCCTCGTAAACCAGCAAGGCGCTGCCGCCGATGTGATCTTTGGGCGTAGCGCTCTTAAACGCCGCGGCAATCTCTCCCTCCACAGGTCGCACGTCTGTAAGCAGAGTGCTGCTGACGATAACGGTTCCGTGCACGTGAGGCGGTATCTCGTGAGGCAAGTAGAGACCGAAGGTTCGGCAGGGCACGTTGTAGAATCCCGGGTCCCACTGCCAGCCCGTGATGAACCAACAGTTTTCGGCGGGATGCTGTTCGAGGTAAGCTTTTGCTTCCGGATACGCCTGTCCGATATCGAGCCAAGACTCGTACTTATAAGCTTGCGACGGTCCGCCCCACAGGTCGCTGGCATAGGAGAGATAGTTGGGATAGGCGTGCAATGACGATGCCGCATGCAGCACAAGGAGGCACGGCAGCACGTAGCTCACCCAGCGCACACGCCTGGCTAACTCGACGCATCCATCTGCAACCGCGATCAGCAGAAATGGGAACATGGGTAAAAGATAGCGGACGCCCACGGCAATGTTAGCGTGGAGGCACACGGCCAGATAAACCACCGCGGGAACTAGCAGGAACAGACGCTCACGGCGTTGCTGCCGAAACGTGATCGCTATGCCGAAGGCGGCCACCAGAATCATCGCCAGCATGGCGGCTGTGTTGCGAATCAGAAAATTGAGGGGGGTAGAAAACCACGGTGCATGCAAATAGATTTTTCCGCCAACAAAACCTATGGAACTCTGATTCGATATCGCCAATGCCGTGGCAAATCCCTCCAAGTATGCGTGCGGCAGCAAGTGGCGATCTCCTAACTCGAGCAGCACACGTTGGCTGGCGTTGGCCGCAATACGTCGTGGCTCCTGGACTTGCGCTCCCGCGGGGAGGTCGGCGAAACGCAACCCATAGCCCACCCAAAGAATACCGACCGCGAGGACTGAGATCAGCGCAATGGCCAGCAGGTTGCGAAGCATTAGTTGCCATCTTGGACGGTCGCCGCTGGGTTGAGTGAGCGCATCGGTAATTGCCAGAGCCCCGAGGATGGGTACAACGACCACTCCTGAATCCTTCGTTAACAGCGTCAGACCCGCAGCCAGAGCGGTCAACAGAAACAACAGGACCGTACGATGCCGGACCCACAGGTAAAACCCTAATACCGCGAACAGCAGCATGCACGTGACCGGTACGTCGGTCATAATCAATGAGCCGTACGCGAGAAAGTTGGGGTCGAAAATCAGCAGCAAACTTGCAACGACAGCCGTGGTAACGCCGAACATCCGCCGCGCCGTGATCCAGACCAGCAGACAAAGCCCCACGGCAAAAACAGAAACTGCCATGCGTGCACTGGCCAATGCCGCGGGCCAGTTCTGGCTATACAACCAGGTGAGGCTCGCAAACGCTTGCTGGAGGTCGTTCCCCCTGTCCGGCGCGCAGTTTACCGCAAAGTTCATGGCCAGCACGGGAGCCGCTGCGATGACCTTGGCTAGAGGCGGATGCTCGGGACTGACCGTAAGATCGCCACACTTCAAGTAGCGGTAGCCGGCGTAAAGGTGCGTGGCCTCATCGGCGGTTTGCGAAAGCTGGCGAACACTGAAAGGCAACTGCCCCAACATGGCAGCGCAAAGCACTGCCGGAATCAACCACTCCAACCACGGGTGTTTTTGGAGCGCACTGTTTGCTTGATCGTCCATGGGGATAGTGTCCAGAGTCGATTCCTTCGCTCCAGATCAGCTCATACTAACCTTCCCTCCGACTCGACGCATGTTACTCAGGTTACCTGCGTCATGGCCGATGTGTTTCTTGATGGAAGTCCGGCAGCGAGACTCCGCGATCCAGGACGTTGGCGCAGCATGCCACGCCAAAGTGCATCACCGCATCGCCACATTTCCTTCGCGGATGGGAATCAGTTCCCGCAAGGCGCACATTGATCAGTTAGGGTCACTGGCTTCCAATTGAAGCGTTCCGAGTGACTTTCGTAATTCTGCCTTCCTCGCTCGTGTGTGGGATAACTGATTTGCGGATCCGTATAAGTCCCGCAGGTCGAAGAGACAAAGCGCCGCGTGTGCTGGCGGCGCCGCAGGGACCCAGTATATGAAGGTTGTCGTTCTGTGCGGTGGATTAGGGGCCTGTCTGCGGGAAGAAACCAAATTCCGTCTCAAACCAATACTGGAGATCGGGGGGCATCCCATCGACCGGCCCATCCTGTGGCACATCATGCAGATGTGTGAACACCACGGAATGCGAGAGTTCATCGCGCGCGGTGCCCATGTCTAGCGCGCTTGCCACCAAGATGGGGAAGATCCCGGTCTCGAAGGGCACGCCTGGAATCGATCCACGCACCATTTTAGTTTTGGGAGCGGCTCTTCTTGCGGCAGGTTCCGCATGGCATTTATGGACTGTGCCAGGGTTCACCCGCAAGACCGAGATGATCGTTGCGGAGTATCTGTTTGTTGCGGGACTCTCGCTCCTCGTTCTGGCGTTGCTAAACCGGTTTAAGGCATCCATCCTGATTTCTAATCTTCATGGCTGGTCGTTGGATACTTCAGTTGCAGCAGGCCTGTCGGCGTCAATCTGGTTTCTGGGCATGAGGCAGTTTGGTGGATACGACCACAGCGCCCTGATTCAGGCAGCCTGGCTTCAGTTCAGTTCGCTGGTTCCCTTCAAGGACTACCCCTGCACACTTCCTCCGCTGTTCTTCCTCGGTGCCAGATACGCCTTCCTCCTCTTCGGGGTGTGCTGGAGCGCGTTCGTGCTCCTGATGGGAGTTTTTGCCGTACTGAGCTTTTTGTTTCTCTCCCGGCAGTTCCGGGCAATGGGGTTCCCCGCCGCAGGCGCCACAATCCTGGCGCTCGCTGCAGAGGTGGGGACGACGGTGGTCTGTTCTTACTGGTGGCACAACGCGATCACCAGCGTGGTCGGGCTCATGGTATTCGTCTCCACTCTGGCGTGTCTGGCGCATGCCAACGACTGGAAATCCTGGGCTTCTCTAGGTGTTTCGTTCACGTTGTTGATCCTCAGCAAGCCAAATGCATGGCCCGTAGGCGCCTGTATTGTCCTGCTTTTCACCCTTGATGCGGGCCGGCGGCTGCGGGCTTTGACTGTAGTTGTTGTCGGCATCTTGCTCTCCGGAACCATCTGCTGGTTTCACGGCCTCAGTCCTCTTAGCGTTCTGCGCACTTACTCCGAGATCGCAAAGTCGCGAGGAAATCCCTTCAGCATGGTCGGGCTCACAGAGGCCGTGCCCGTCGAGCGGCGCATATTGTTGTGGTCCACCGCCGTTATCGTGTCTCTGTTTGTGAGCGTACTCGCCGCCAATAGAAACGAGTTGCTCCGCCATTGGCGGGAGTATTCATGCTGCGTTATTACCGCTTTCACCAGTCTTGCCATGGCGAGCATGAACTATGAAGTGAAAACATCCGACCTCATGTGCCTGGTGATCGTCTTGGCTGTGGCCGCGTTCCGTCCATGGAGCGAGAGACGGCTAGAGCGGATCGGGCGCGCAGCAACATTTTTTGTAATCGTATCTTTCGCGATTCTGTCGAGCTATTGGGGCGTTACTCGCATGCGCGTGCGGGGAATTGGGGAATATACATTCTTCGAGGATGTGCCGACCCAGACAATCGAAACGGGTTTCTTCGCCGGACTGCACTCTGGCCCGCGCCTGATTGCGGTCCTGTGGCAAGTCGAATACGCACTCGACACATACCCCTCCAACAAGGTGTTTTTTGGGCCGCGCATGGAATTCTCGTACGCTGCGTTTCGCCGCGCCCCGCCGAGGGGCCTCCCGATTTGGTGGCATTCCGGCACTTCATTCCCTGCCCGCGATTTTGATGAGATCACGCACACTTTTGAAAGCGCTGATTTCGACCTGTTGATCTTCCTCAGGGGCGATTACACCCGAATGTCTCTCCCTGCCTTGCAGCGCAAACTCAGCGATTACCAACTGGTTACGAGATTCAGCCAGTTGGATGTCTTCGTACGTCGGAACGGCGGCCGTATGACGCCACAGATATCGTCTCGCAAGTAGAAGGAAAGTTTTGTAGTCGGGATGCGCGGGATTGATCAGCCAGTTATTTTCGTCAGGCCGAGGAGGCTGCAATAGAAAACAAGTGGGCTGCGCACCACGCGAAAGAAGGCCCTTACAAGCGCGTGAGGTTTTGACGAACCGCTTCCTCAGTGCCTAGTTTATAGAACATAACTTTTCCTGAGGGATCAAGTTGCTGCAACAAGTCAAAGTCGCGAGCGTTGCGAGACAATACCGCACATCCATATTTTCGAGCGGTAGCGAAGAGCAGTGCGTCGTTCAAGACACGCCGCCGCTGTTCTCTTCCGTATCCCTGTGTCCGGGCCAGCGTGCCGGACAGCACTCCGGCTTCCCGCCAGATCTCGGGATCGGGCGTGATCGTCCGGTAGCTGGGCCGCCGGTCGATGACCGCGGCAACTTGCTCGATGATCGCGGGCGTTTGGGAGTGAGCGGGATCGAGCAGGCTGCAGGTCGCCGCCAGTTCCGCTTCTGTGACTGGGGAATGCCATGCCTCGGTCGCCCGTAGCATCGCTTCGCCCCGTTGGGGAAACCGGCCTCGA
>Ga0181538_10006119_pt1 | contig 10529 bp, 10 predicted proteins | sample PEATcosm2014_Bin_40_FD_119773 | JGI IMG/M metagenome (GOLD analysis project Ga0181538, IMG submission 119773) | Peatland microbial communities from MTU Mesocosm Facility, Houghton, MI, USA - PEATcosm2014_Bin23_30_metaG | ecosystem: Environmental > Terrestrial > Soil > Wetlands > Peat | place...
CGCGAGACGATGACGAGCGGAGGTATCGAGCGATGAACGACAACGACGCGGGCTCCCGGCCTGAGTGCGGGCGCTACGCGGATGGGCTGGCGGAGCTCGCGCTTGGGATCTTGATGGGGAGGGAGCGGGCCTTGGTGCTCGCCCACGTCGAGGGATGCTCAGACTGTCACGCCGAGATGGAGCAGCTCGCACTTGCTGCCGACTCGCTGTTGGAGATCGCACCCGGTGTCGAGCCACCACTCGGCTTCGAGGTGAGACTCATGGAGCGGCTCGGAGCCCGCCCGGCTGCCCAGCGACACGTGCGCCGTCCGTGGCGTCTTCGGCAGCCTTCGCTAGTTCTGGCGTCCTTGGTGATGTTCGCTGCGGTCGGCGCCGGTGCCGGGTGGCTCGCGTGGGGCGGCCAGCATCAGACGGTTGTGCCAGCCGCGTTCGGAACCGCACCCGGTGGCCAAATCGAAACGGAATCACTCGTCGCCGGAGGTCGCACGCTCGGCAAGGTCGTCGTGTACTCCGGCCGGACGAGCTGGCTCTTCATGAGCCTCGATGACGGGTCGTGGTCTGGTAGGGCAAACTGCCAGGTGCATCTTGTCGACGGGAAAACGGTTCCGTTAGGGACGTTCTGGCTCGAGCGTGGCTACGGTGCCTGGGGCGTCACCCTCCCGCCAGGAACGGGGCGCATCCAGACGGCTTCGGTCGTGACCGACCAAGGCGTACTCGCGAGCGCGCACTTTCCATCCGGCACCATGACGTCCGCGGTCGGTACTACGACCGGCCAAGGCGTGATCTCTGGGCCATCCTGGATGACACACTGAGCCGGTACACTTGGGTAATTGGACCAGATGCACGATGCTGTCGTCCCTTATATAGGACAACTCCGAGCCTGCCGGCGGCGGGAACCGGCCGTCGGACTGTTCTCTGGTGACCGACAGATCTAAGCAGGGCAATCCAAACTCGAAGTTACGCCCGCTACTCGTTATCTCTGGACCACATATCCGTCGCTCTCGCGAGGGCGAGCATGTGGTTCTGTGCGCTCAATTCTCAAAGGCTGGGTGACTGAGTCTTGGGCCGCCCGTTATGCCGCCCGGCTGGCCCTAGCGAGGAGCAGGTAGCGGACCGGGCGGCGGCATCCAAGCTAAGGAGCAGGGCCGAGAGCCGACACCGGGCGAGACGCCTGCCGCTTCGTGCTTCCGGCCACGGCTCGCGTAGGACCTCAAGCGCCCGCCACTTAGAGGGGCATCTGCTTGACAGGCTGCAGACGGGTTCTCCGATGGCGAGATCGCGTGCCCCCGTTGCGCGGCCAGTGGCTCGCCGACGTCGAGGATCCACTCTTGCAAGTCCGCGCGGCGATCACGACGGGTCATGCTGCCCTCCTCATCGCCTGGCGTTGGCACCGTGCGACCCGGGTCGGTTGCCGGAACGTCAACGGGCCAGGTCCCTCAGGTCACTCTGGATGAGACAACCGAAAGAACACCTGGGGAGCTGTGTCATCGGGTTCGTCCATTGCCGACACGTCCGCCTTCTGAGGCTCTTCAACGTCGAAATGCTTTGCGAGCTCTCCCTGCCGGGAATGCAGGTGCTATCTGGTCCGAGTTGGCGTCGAAGCCCTGTCGATGGCGGCGAACTCCTCGTCGCTTAGTTCCAGGGTGAGGGCGCGTGAGTTCTGGCGGACGTGCTCGGGTTTGGTGGCCCCAGGGATCGCGATCACGTGGTCGTCTCGCTGGAGCAGCCAGGCGAGTGCCACCTGAAGTGTGGTCGCGTCCCGGGCGGCCGCTACTTCTTGCAGAGTGCCCGCAAGGGCCGGCGGACCCTGGCGCTTGCGGGAGCCAGCGCTGAGGGCACCGCCGGCTATGGGCCGGTAGGCGACTAGGGCCACGTCCATCTGGCGGCAGGCATCGAGGACACCGTTGGTCTCGGGCGCGCGGTGCAGCAGGCTGTACTCGACCTGGTTGGCCGCGAGCGGTATCCCGTGGCGGGCCAGTACTTCGGCCGCCTTCCGCATTTGCGCCACGTTGCAGTTGCTGATCCCCGCGGCCCGGATCTTTCCTGCCTCGACCGCCTCGGCCATGGCCTTCATCCAGGTGTCCACTCCGCGCGGGGAATAGGGGAAGTGCAGGTAGTAGAGGTCGATCGATTCCCGCACGAGGCGTTTCAGTGTCCTGTCCAGCGCGGAGGCGAACTGGGGGGCGGCAATTCGGGCGGGCATCGGTGCGAACTTGCTGGCCACCACGACCGGCCGACCGTCCTGCCGGGCCGCTATGCCCACGGCCCGCTCCGACCGGCCCAAGGTGTAGATCTCGGCGGTGTCGAAAAAGCCCATCCCCACATCGACTGCCGTCGCCAGCGTCTCGTTCAAGCGTGCTTGGCCCGGCGCGCCCGTGCTCCACCGGTTCGTGCCAACGCCGAGCGCTGGCACACTCACACCCGACTTGCCCAGCGGTCGCTCGGTTCCACTCATCGCTTTGCACTTCCTCCATGTGCGACCTGGAGTCAACGGGCAAGCCGGGGGAAAGGACCTCGGCGTTGCCCCGGTCGGTCTGATGGCCCAGACCATCGCCCGGATCATAGGCATGTTGCATCCTGAAGGCTGGAAGTCGCGGCAGGACGGCGCGGCCAAGCAGGACCGGTGCGATCACCACACTGGCCGCTGGGCACGCGTCTTCGATTCTCGTCGCGCCGATCGAAGCCCCGACGCGGTGTGCTCTTCGGGAGGTCCGCGTTGCCACGCTCCCGCGGCGCGCGGTTGCCACGACCTGTGGCGGGTTTGGCGCAGGAGGGTGCCGACCTTTCCGCAGGTTCGCGGGGCGTCGGAGCACCGGGGTGGCGCTAACTCCTCGAGCAGCGCCGCGACCGTGTCCAACGCTATGCCAGCATTGTCGGACAGAGCCTGCCAGAGAGGATCGAGATGAGCACCTTGCAGACACCGGCATTCAACGCGCGCAGTGCCGACGGCGGTACTGGTGATGTCGAACGTCTCCATGCGGTGGCGGAAGTGGATTTCGCGCGTTACGAGGTCCTCAAGGACATCGTCGATGAGTGCATCGATCTGTCACTGAACTACCGCCAGAGCGGGCATCCGGGAGGCTCGCGTTCCAAGGTTCATCTCCTGCTCGCCTTGTTGCTCTCAGGAGGCATGCGCTGGGACATCCGCCGTCCGTGGCTGCGTTTCGGCGACCGATTCGTGCTCTCCGCGGGGCACACGGCTCCTCTTGTCTATTCGACACTCGCCGTACTCACCGAAGGTCTTCGCGCGCGTCATGACCGGACCGGTGATCAGCGTTGTGCCTTCCCCGACGACGGTCGTTGGGCACTGACTTGGGAATGCCTGCTCCAGCTGCGTCATCGTGGAGGGTTGCCAGGACACCCGGAGATGGCGGGGCGATCTCTGTTCCTCAAGTTCAACACCGGTCCATCCGGGCACGGGATGGCGCCGGCGGCAGGCGAGGCTCTCGCGCTCAAGCTCGCCGGAGCAGAGGAGGTCAAGGTCTTCGTCGTGGAGGGCGAAGGTGGGCTCACCGCTGGGGGAAGCCATGAGACGAAGAACATCGCGTGGGGGCTTGGTCTGTCCAACCTGGTGTTCCTGATTGACTGGAACGACTTTGGCATCGACCCGCGGGCCGCCTCGAGCGTGGTGCATGGCTCGCCGGTCGATTGGTTCGCTCCTTACGGATGGCGGGTCACCGGCACTGAGCACGGATCGGAGTGGGGCCCGGTGACCCGCGCCGTATTGGAAAGTGCCTGCGGGGACAATCCGGACCGGGCGCCCAGCGTGGCCTGGTTCAAGAGCCGGAAGGGCCGGGGTTACGGGAAGTACGACCACAAGAGCCACGGCACTCCGTGGCCCAAGAACTCTGAGCAATTCTGGGCGGTCCGCAAGGAGTTCATGAGCCGGTACGGCGTCGCGTACGTGGGACTCGACGAGCCCGCGCCGAGCGACCCAGCGGCGGAGCAGGCCCAGGCTGAGGCAAACCTCCGCGTGGCGGTCAGCGTCCTGCGCGGAGACGAAGCGTTGGTCGACTGGCTTTCGGAGCGGCTCTTGCGCGTCGCCGATTCCGTGCCGAGCCACATCGACGGCTTCCGGTTGGGTGGCCGCGCCGGAACACCCTGTTCGGACTCGCGGCTCTTCGACTTCATGAATTACCCGGAGCAGTTGTGGAAGAAGCCCGGAGAGAAGGCGGCCAACCGGGCGGCTCTCGGGGCCTGGGGGTCATACGTCAATGCAGTGGCGAAACGCTCCTACGGGCGCCCTCTTTTCATTGCCGCCTCGGCCGACCTCGCCGAGTCGACGAACATCTCCGGATTCGCGGAGGACTTCGGCGACCTGCCCGGGTTCGGCTGGTACGAGCGTGCTGGGAACCCGACGGGAGCCCTGCTTCCGACCGAGATCACCGAGTTCGCGAACGCCGGTCTCTTGACCGGTCTGGCGTCAGTGAACCTGGCCAGTGATCCGTTCGCCCAATTCGACGGGTTCTGGGGTGCGTGCTCCACTTACGGAGCCTTTTCCTATCTCAAGTACGGACCGATGCGGCTCTTCAGCCAGCTCGCGCAGGACTGTGAGCTGAAGGTGGGCAAGCTTCTGTGGATCGCGGGTCACTCGGGTCCGGAAACCGCCGACGACTCCCGCACCCATTTCGGGATCTTCGAAACAGGCGTCACGCAGCTGTTCCCCAAGGGCCAGGTCCTGGACCTGCACCCCTGGGAGTACAACGAGGTGCCGGTCGTTCTTGGTGCTGCGTTCGCCAGCGACGTACCGATCGTCGCGTTACACCTCACCCGCCCGGCCATCACAATTCCCGACCGCGACTCGCTCGGGATCCCATCCCACCTTGCCGCTGCTCATGGCGCGTATGTTCTGCGCCCCTTCCACGACGGCGCACCGAAGGCGGGAACCGTGTACGTACGAGGCACGATGCCTACCCAGAACCTCCTGCAGATCTTGCCGGAGCTTGATCGACTGGGGCTCAACGTCAAAGTGGTCGCGGCGATCAGCCCGCAACTGTTCAGGATGCAGAGCCGTGACTACCAGGACGACGTCGTCGGTCCAGCCGACCGCATTGACGCCATGGTGGTCACCAACGGGGCCTTCAACTTGATGCATGACTGGGCCGGGGGGCCGATCGTACGCGAGTTCTCCCTTTCTGCGGACTGGGACGACAGGTGGCGGACGGGCGGGACCTTAGACGAGGTCATCGATGAGGCTCACCTGGCTCCTGAGCATGTCCTGTCTGCCGTCAAGCGGTTCGTGACTGAGCGCTCCCGGCGACTGGGAGCCATGCACGCAACCCTGGACGCGGCTGATCACCGCTAGGAGCGGTGCTCTCGGGCACCATTTTTTCGAGACTTGTGACGCGCTGGCAATGAGAGCTGTTCGCGCGGTCATTCGCCAGCTGCAGCAGCCGAGGAAAGTCCAAGGCTTCGCGCCTCGTGTGCCACGCGTCGCGCTTCCTGGATCGGGACCGGCGTTCGGGCGCCCGGAGTGGATGCGTCAAGCACGATGCGCACGGCGGTCTCAGCACTGGTTCGCCACCCCGCGTGCGCGACGATGGGCCGGGCGCCGGTCCTCGTGCACACCCAGAAGGCCACACAACGACCGTCCAGGGACAGCGGTGCCAGCGATCCGCGCCGGAGTTCGGGCTCGTCGCCCACTGCGACGAGTGGACGGCGGGTCACCCCCACTGTCGGGAGGTTGGTGACTGCACCCAGCTGCACAGCTAGGCCTGCCCCGCGGGGATGGTCGGTCCCGCTCGCGTCGACCAGCAGGACTTCAGGACGCACCTCGAGTGACGTCAGCGCCGAAGCCAGGACCGGGCCCTCTCTGCGGGCCAAGAGCCCGGGCACGTAAGGGGAGGGGCTACGTGAGGTCACGATGTGCTGGGCAAGGACGTCGTCAGCCTGCCGGGGGCGCCCGGGCGTCACAACGCCTCTGAGGTGGTGATCGGTCTTGCGGCGAACCGGACCGACCGCATTCCGCTGCCACGCGACGACGGCTGCCCACGCCCGGTCACCCGTGCGGCCAGGGCCCGCAGTTCCGCGGGCGTACGCGATGAAACATCCGCCGAGGATGGGCCGGTCGCTCGAAGGCAGCCAGGGGTCGGCGGTCAGTATGCTGGCGGCCGCAGTGGCGAGCCGACCCTGGAGCTCTGCGAGCTCCTCGTCGCTCTCCGGCCATCGCCAATCGGCTGGCACAGCAAGATTGTGACCGACGCCCATGGCCGACCGGGCTCGATAGCGCTTCCGATGGCTACCCTGGTTACGTGAAGGGTGACCGCGTGGAGGTCCTCGTCGACGTGGGGACGGGAGTTGAGCGCTTCGAGATCGAGGCCACGCGGGCCGGTCGCCGGGTCGAGGTGGGAAACGCCCGGGGCATCGTCGAGGTCACGGAGGTCACACGTTCCGGGACACCGGTACGTACCGCCCGCTTCATGGCAGCCAGAGTCGTCGCTGTGGTGGAGCACCCGGCCCGCGATCGCGAACCTGCCGCCGGAGCTCCGCCCCAGATTGTCCACCAACGAGGGGAAGCCCCATGACAGACGTTCCACTTCACTCAGTGATCGTCGCAGGCGTTGACGGTTCACCTGAAGCTGCCTCCGCGCTCGAGGTGGCGATCGAAGAGGCCCGCCTTCGCCGGGCTGTCTTGCACGTCACCTACGCCTATCCCGCCATGGCGTCCCACCTAACGGGATCCACGGCCAAGGAGTACTACGGGGAGACCGAGCACGACGCCAGGCAGGTTCTCGAACAGGCCGCAGCCGCGTCGCCGTCGACCGAAGGTCTCGACGTCGAATGGCTGGCCGTCCCGGGGAACCCGTCCGAGGTGCTGATCGAGGCCAGCCGAGGGGCCAGCTTGTTGGTGGTCGGCTCGCGCGGATTGGGGGGGTTCAGGGGCCTCTTGATGGGATCGGTGTCGAATCAGTGCGTGCACCACTCGCATTGCCCGGTGCTCGTTGTTCGCAGGGAGCACTGAGCAGGAACCCTGTAGCTCGCAGGTAGGCGGGAGAAGCGTCGGGCGCAAAGCCCCGACGGGCCCGTAACCGCCTCGGTCTATTGCGAGCTCGCCTGCTTTGCCAAGTAGTCCTCGCTCACGAGAGTCGCGGAGTGCCGGTTGAGTGTCTCCCCCCGGAAGAAGGCCGGTCGGAAACCCTGCATCAAGAACATGAAGATGATGCCTAGCAGCAGCATCCCGACGTCGAGGATGAAGACGCCCCCAATCTGGCGACCGAAGATGCCCCAGTGGGTGTAGCTGTTGACCGGCTGCCAGTAGTACCAGAAGGACCAGCCGAGGATGAAGAAGAGAATGACGCCGCCGATCGTCGGGAAGACCCCTTGCATGAAGAAGTTGCGGACACTGCTCCCGAGGTTCCGGCGGTAGTACCAGGTGCAGGAGAATCCGGTCAGCCCGTAGTAGAAGGCGATCATCACGCCGAGCGAGTCGACCGAGTCCTTTATGACCTGTCCCGCCGAGAGATAGTTCATGACGGCGTAGAGCGCGATGGACACCGTGCCCATGACCACGGTCGAGACCGTCGGCGTGAGATGGCGCTTGTGTACCCTCTCGAACGATCGCGGGATCGACCGGTAGACGGCCATGGACAGGGTCGTGCGCGCTGTCGGCAGGATCGTGGTCTGCGTCGAGGCCGCCGCCGACGAGAGAACCATCAGCAACAATAGATGGTCCAGTATCGATGCCAGCGTCGAATGCCCGAAGATGGCCGGACCGAGGATGGAGAGAACGTCACCCAGTTATTGGGGTTCCCGAGCCCGATGCCGGTCGAGCCGATCCCGGCGAAGGACTCGATGGAGAGGATGACGAGTGCGTAGGTGGCGAGCAGGACGAACGTCGAGATGACGGCGGCCTTGCCGGGAACGGTTTCGGCGTCGGCGGTCTCCTCGTTGCAGCTGACGGCGGTGTCCCATCCCCAGTAGATGAAGAGCATGTCTGCCAGCCCGACGACGAAGTCGCTGAAGTGTTTGACCGCAAACGGGTTGAACCACGAGCCCGTGGGAACGAGGTGTCCGATCGGTGCGCTGCCGTTGCCGACCCGGATGAGCGCCCATATCGACATGATGGTCAGCATCGTGAGCTCGATGCCGAGCAGCGCTTTTTGGAAGTTGGCGGAGATCTCGATGCCCACGTAGCAGATCCACGTCATCGCGACGAGCCACAGCACGCCGACGAGCAGCACCCAGCCGCTCGTCGGGTTGTTGCCGATGCCCTTGGCGTTGAACAGCTCGAAGACGTACTGACCGGCGATCTGGGCGAGGCTCGCCATGACGAGGATGTCGGCGGCGATGAGGCCCCAGCCGCCCATCCACCCCACGCGGGGGGTGAACGCCCTCGTCGCCCAGGTGAAAATCGTCCCGCAGTCCGGGTCGGCCCTGTTCATCTCCTGGTAGCCGACCGAGATGAAGTACATCGGTATGAAGGCGAGGACCGTGACGATCGGCGCCTGCAGTCCGATCGCAACGACCACGAAGCCGAGCGTGGCCGCCAGGCTGTATGCCGGGGCAGTTGAGGCAACGCCGATGACGACACTTGAGACGAGGCCGAGTGCGCCGCTCTTGAGCCCCTTTGTGGGCGCCTGATCAGCAGGCTCTACGACGATCGAAGCCATTTTGCTGCCCCCTGCGACGTGAGACCGCGCCACCTGTGCGATGCAAGTGTCAGGCACTCACCTCGCAGTGCGAATGTCGATTCCGGACACGCTAGCGTCCCCGTACCCGGTGACCGCACGCAGCAGTGGTCAGGGCGGGCGAAGCGGTTCTCGCCTGCCAAGAATGCCGCAGGCGGGCCGATCTCGGTCAACAACACCGGGCCGCCGTCCGCCCGTGCCGCCGATCGGCCCATGCGCCCGGCAGGGGGACCCCCGCTGGAATGTTGCCTACGCAACGATTGTTTCCACACATGGTCAGTTGGTTCCTACAGAGGGGAAAGAGGCGGCGATGCCAGCAGTGACAGTGGAGAACGTCTTGACGTTGCCGCGGGTCCCTGTGCCCGATGCGGTGGCATCGCGGGAACGATCCGTGAAGTCGGTCACGACGGCACCCTCGGGTCTGGAGGGAGAAGGGTTTCCTGTCCGGCGTGCTTTCGCCGGCGTGAGTCTCACCGATCTCGACCCCTTCATCCACATGGACCAGATGGGGGAGGTCAACTACGCTCCAGGGGAACCGAAGGGGACGCCCTGGCACCCGCACCGGGGTTTCGAGACCGTCACCTACATCATCGACGGCACTTTCGTCCATCAGGACTCGAACGGTGGTGGCGGGCGGATCACCAACGGCGACACCCAGTGGATGACCGCCGGGGCCGGGATACTTCACATCGAGGCCCCGCCAGAAGAGCTGGTGGTGAGCGGCGGCCTGTTCCACGGGATCCAGCTGTGGGTCAACCTCCCCCGCGCCAACAAGTGGAACCCGCCCCGCTACCAGGACATCCGCGGGCGCGAGGCAACGCTGCTGACGACGGCCGATGGTGGCGCGCTGCTGCGGCTGATCGCCGGTGACCTGGCCGGTCAGACTGGTCCCGGCTCGACGTTCACCCCGATCACGATGGTGCATGTCACCGTCAGCCCCGGCGCCCGCGTCCAGCTGCCCTGGCGAGCCGACTTCAACGCGCTTGCCTACGTCCTGGCAGGAAGCGGCACCGTCGGCGCCGAGCGCCGGCCGGTCCACCTGGGTCAACTCGCCGTCCACGGACCCGGAGACGCTCTGAGCATGACCGCCGACCCGACCCAGGAAAGCGGATCGAACTTCGAGGTGCTGCTGCTAGGAGGCCGGCCGATCGGCGAGCCCGTCGTGCACTATGGACCCTTCGTGATGAACACCAAGGCCGAGATCGCCCAGGCGATGGAGGACTACCAGGCCGGACGCCTTGGGACGGTGCCCGCTCAGGTCCTGCCCCACCGTCACACCGGCGATGTCGAGCCGTCGGCACCGGCCTGAGCCTGCGAGCGGGCCCCCCGGAGGGGGCGCTGGACGTCCGCGGGCCCGGCCGTGACGATGACCGGGATACTTCGCGGATGGGCTAAACGGCTCAGGAGCCGCTGATCGCCAGCGGCTCCAGGTGATCGGCGCGGGCCACCCGGCCGAGGGCGGGGACCTCGACGCCCGTCGGGGTGCCGTTGGCGCGAAGCGTCCCCATGGTTGTGATCGTCGTCACCAGGAGGCCGAGTCCCACCCACTGCGACGGCGACAACGTGGATCCGAAGGCCAGATAGTCGAGGAAGAGTGCCGTGAAGGGGAAGGCCAGCTCGCCGAGGGTGGCCGCGGCCGCGGGAGTCGCGCGCAGTCCCCGGTAGTAGACGAGCAGGCTCAACAGGCCTGGGACGAGCGCCAGCAAGACGAGGGCGAGCCCGGCCTTGGCGCTCATGTGCGAGTAGGCGGACCCGTCCCGGGTCACCCCGAGCGCGACCAGAGCGGCGATGAGCCCGGTCGCTAGGCGCAGCGCGGCGAGCTCGGCAAAGGGGAGCTTTGCTCCGAGGTGCCGGCCGAGCACGGTGCCGAAGCCCCAGAGAAACGCTGCCGACACTGCCAAG
>Ga0181538_10006123_pt1 | contig 10521 bp, 7 predicted proteins | sample PEATcosm2014_Bin_40_FD_119773 | JGI IMG/M metagenome (GOLD analysis project Ga0181538, IMG submission 119773) | Peatland microbial communities from MTU Mesocosm Facility, Houghton, MI, USA - PEATcosm2014_Bin23_30_metaG | ecosystem: Environmental > Terrestrial > Soil > Wetlands > Peat | place...
CCATTATTTCAGCCCTCCTTTGGCCGCCAACAACTCAAGCAGTTTCTCGAGATTTTCTTCCCGGCTACCTTCGAGCATCTCGGCTCCCTTGCCCAGCGTGGGAACGAAATAATCCACGCGCTTAACTTTCGCCGCCGCTGCTCCGACTGCGCGTGCGTCAAGGCCAAGCTCTGCCACTCCATAAGTCGGAATGGGCAGCGCCGCCACTGCCCGAATGCCCCGCATCCCGACATAACGCGGTTCATTGATGCCCGTCTGAATCGAGAGCACACACGGGAGATCGATTTCACTTATTTCCTTGTTGCCGCCCTGAATTTCTCGGCTGACCTTCAGCTTGCGTCCTTCCAGAACCTCAATGGAATTGACAAGGGAAGCGAACGGATAGTCGAGCATCGCAGCCAGCATCCCGCCCACTTGCGCGGCGCCGTCGTCCGCCTGGACGCCGGTCAGAATCAAGTCGTAGGCGCCCTTCTGGACTAAAGCTTTCAGGATCGTGGCAACTCCCCGGCCGTCTGATCCCTCAAAGGCGTCGTCCGCGATCAGCACGCCCTGGTTTGCACCCATGGCCATCTGGCGGCGCAGGATCTCTTCATCGTCTTCGCCGCCGACCGTAACGACCGTCACGTTTCCGCCGGCTTTGGCGACGATTTGCAGGGCCTCTTCGACCGCGTAGTTGTCGGCCTCGTTGATCGAGTAAACGAGTTCGTCGCGTTCAATGTCATTCCCTGTGTTGTTGAGCGCGATCTCGTTTTCCGAGGTGTCGGGTACTCTTTTTGCGCAGACTAGAATCTCCACGTCTTACCTCCCCGCGACGCATTCCGGCTGGATTTCGGACGCTGTCGTCGCTTCCACCGTCGGACGTTCGCGCGCGATCTGTTGGTCCGCCAACTCTGCCAAGTCAATTGCAGTCATTTTCCCTTCGAGGCCAGCGACCTTGATCGCGTCTTCTATGTTGGTCATGCAGAACGGACAGGCTGTCACGATCACATTGGCGCCAGCTTCCGCCGCCATCTGCACTCTCTTGACGCCCATTCGCTGCTCTTCCTTCGGCTCGTAGAACAGCATCAGCCCGCCGCCACCGCAGCAGAACGAGCGGTCCCGCGAACGAGTCATTTCCACTCGTTTCAGGCCAGGAATTGCGTCGAGCACAGCGCGCGGATCGTCGTAAACCTGATTGTGACGGCCAAGATAGCAGGGGTCGTGATAGGCGTAGACGTCGTTTCTGTTTTGCACGGGGTTGAATCTGATCTTGCCCGCCTTCACTTCCCTTGCGAGCACCTGGCTAATGTGTTCGACCGGCGGCACATCCTTGTAATCGTGTTTCAGCGCGTTGTAGGCATGTGGGTCTGCCGTGACGATCCGCGTCGCGCCGCACGCCTTAATGGCGTCCACATTGTGATCGCGCAGGGCCATAAAGAGCGTCTCTTCCCCAAATCTGCGGACTTCATGGCCACTGTCTTTCTCCGCCGCGCCGAGAATTCCGAAATTCTCACCGATGTGATCGAGAATCTTCGCCGTGGCGCGTCCAATCGACTGCATCCGCTCGTCGTAGGAGGTGATACTGTCGACGAAATACAGAGTGTCCGCGTGGTTCTTCTTGTCCAAAGTCTTGAGCCGGCAAACTTGTTGGTAGTCCTTCGCGGTGGCCCACTCAGCTCTCTTCCTCTCCATCTTGCCGTAGGGATTGCCGCGGCTCTCCAGCGCTTTCAGAGGCTTCTGCAGCGACTGAGGAACATTCCCGTCATCGACCATGCCGCGCCGCAGATCCACGATCTTGTCGATGTACTCGACCAGTAGCGGGCATTCTTCTTCGCAAGCCCCACACGTGGTGCAGGACCAGATTTCGTCGTCGGAATAAACGGAGCCGATCAGCGGCTTGCCATTTCCCGAACCGCCAAACATCGGATAGTGCCGGAACGCGTAATCTCTGGCTTTGGTGGTGATGAATCGCGGCGACAGCGGCCTGCCCACCGCATTGGCCGGGCAGTTATCGGAGCACCGTCCACAATCGGCGCAGGAATAGAAATCCAGCATGTGCTTCCACGTGAAGTCTTCGAATGTCTTCACTCCGAACGATTTCACCTCGTCCAGATGCTCATCGCTGACGCCCCATCGCACCGGTTTCAGCGTGCCCTTGTTCAATTTCGCGAAGTAAATATTGAAAAGAGACGTCTCCACGTGGAACTGAATTCCAAAAGGCCGGTAGCACAGCAGGAAGTAGAAAGTGACTTCATGGACAAGATAGGCTCCGAAGTAGAGACTTCCGAGCACGGAAATGGAAGCAGAAGCCAAAGCAGCCTTGAATATCCAAGGCAGGGACAGCACGGTTCCCAATTCCGCAGGCTGGCCGTGCTGCGCGAGAGCCGCCGCTTTTGCGCCCTCGAAGAGGCTGTCAGCCACCATCAGAATGGCGATGAGGACCAACAGAAAAACTGCGTCCGCCGTGTGGGCTTTGCCATATCGTGGAGGCACCGCGTAGCGCGCGGGCTTGAAGACCAGCCTGCGCAGGATCGCGAATATCATGCAGAGGAAAACAACCGTGGCGGCATAGTCCGTCGTGGCTTCGTATATATGACCGACCCGTCCAGACAGGCCCGGCATCACGAAATTCTGAGAGACGCCAACCATCAGTACGGTGAATGCACGGGCCGCGAGAAGAATGAATCCCGCAAAAATAAAAATGTGAAGGATTCCGGCAGTTTTGTAACGCGGATGCTTCCACTGCCCCAGCCAAAACTTCAGAAGCTTCCCCAGCCGGGCGACGGGCTGATCAAATCGCAGATCCCGCTGCGCCCGAAGGAGGGGTACCAAGCGTCTCGCAACAATGTAGGAAAAACACGCGACGCCCAGAATCTGAATGATCAGGAAGAGCAGCCGTCCACGGACTAACCAGGAACCCATTTGTACGGCAGATTGCATTTCTACCGCCATAGCCGCCCCCTCCCAGGGACGTCTGCCCAGCCATTACTAGGGATCAAGCGCGCCGCAACTTCCTGCTGTTCGGTGCTGCGCTTTGATTCGTGCGGCGAGGCGGCCGAGGCGGAAGGAACCGCAAGGGGGACCGAAACGCGAACTGCAGGTCGCTCGGGTCTCGAAGTCCGTTGTGACTTCGTCCGCGCTTTCTTGGGTCCTAGCGCCTTTTTCGCCGGCGGTCTCACCGTGTCCCGCAACTCCTCGAAGCTCGCTTTCAGGAATTCTTCCAACCGCTGCAGGTCAGGCGCGGCATGCACATCGCCGCTGAATCCGAAATGCACGGTGCCGTTGTAAGTCAGGATGGCGCAGTTCACGGCCATCTCGCCTCCCACCGGCACATACGGGTACCATTGCAGCATCTTGTGCCCGAGCAGGTAGAGGGGATACTGCGGCCCCGGCACGCTGGTGCACACCATGTTGAACGGCGTGATGGGCAACCGACTCATCATGGGCCCGGCGAACGCCTGGAAGGCGCCAGGCAAGATGCCGATCAAACCTCCAGCCAAACTGACAAACTCAGCCGCGTGCGCTTGCTTGAGAAGCTCCGTTCTCTGGTGAACCGCGACTAGCAGCTTCCGGAGATTGCGAATATCGAGTGGAATCGTGACGGGCACCAGGGAGATCCGGTTCCCCAACTCGCCGGGATTGTCATCGCTGCCGCGCAGGTTCACCGGAACCATCATGCGCAGCTGACGCCCTTTGACTCGGTCGCCATGCAGTTCCGAGTACCGCTGAATCGTCGCCGTAACGAGCGCGAGGAGAACGTCATTTACGCTGGTTCCACACGTCTCCCGGATGGCTTTGACATCCGCCAGCGGAACTTTCGCCCACGCGAATTTCTGGGGTCCGCGATAGATGACGTTAAATCGCAGCCGCTCCGCGGACGTTGTCATTTCGGGGAGAAGCCGGGAGAGTTCGTCCGTGGCCAGGCTGCCGCCGTTATTCGCAGCTGCTCGCTCTGCGATGCCCAATAGGTCGGTCCACGCGGAGAGAATTCGCTTAACGAACTCGGAATAAGAATCTACGACACCACTAGCGAGTGAACTCAGTGGGTCGCGCGACGTCGATGGGACACGGATGTGCAGCTTCTTCCTCGGCAGGTGCGGCACCTCAGGGCTCACGTCCAGAAGCGCACTCACAATACCCACTCCCGCAATCCCATCGGTGAGGCAGTGGTGCATGCGGATAATCAACCCGGTGCGATTGCCTTTCAGCCCGTGTATGAGAGTTAAGTCCCACAACGGGTGCTGCCGGTCCATTACTTGACTGAAGAGTTTCGCGGCGACAGCCTTCAGTTCTGTGTCGGTGCCGTGTTTGAGCGTCACTTCGCGAACGTGACGATGGAGATCGAACCCGGGATCGACTTCCCAACTGGGAAGGCCAAGACCGAACGGCTCGGGCACCACGCGCTTTAGATAGCGCGGAACCAGCGGCAGTTTCGACTGGATGAACCGGACATAGGCGTCAAATGAGACTTCACCCTCGAACGTGCAGACGCACGCCACATTGAGCGGCATGCCTTCGCGTTCGAGATTCAGGAAAACGGTGTCACCCCAGGAAAGGCGGTCACTTTGCCGACGGTTCTGCATGGCGGCCCTCCAATTTCGTTGTCCGTCGATCATGGTTAGAGTTTGAAAAGGAAAATCGCCTCGCGAGCTTCACTAGCTTCAGTACTTTGTAGACATCCACGTTGACGTCGCGGAGCACGACCTTGACGGCTTTCTGGTCAGCTATCGTGGCAAGTCCCTCCATCGCTCGCAGCGCCATCGAATCGATGCGGCAAACGGTCACGAAATCCAACACCAGTTCGCCCTCAGCGCCGTCCAGCCTCTCTACGGCCTCTTGTAGGGTCGGAATGACGCCCTTTCCGTCAACGTTTAGCCACAGTGCGATCGCCATAAGCGCCACCCTTCGCTAAGCAGTTTGTGTGTGAAATACGCTGGTTGCCGTCGTCAGACTCCGTCCCTCATACGCTTTCCAGAAAAGCTCAACCAATTCGGTCATGAGAGGCATGCGCGGATTCGACCGCCCAGACGGATCCTCGAAGGCACTCCTGACCATCTCCGGCACCGCCTGCGCGAATTCTTCTTTCGAGATACCCAGTTCGGCGATCGAACGCGGAAAGTCGAGTCGGTCGAGCAGTTGTTCCGTCGCTACGATTAGGTTCTCCACCTTTTCTTGAACGGTGTGGCCGCCAAGACCGAGCACGTCGGCCATCGTTGCGTATTTTTTGTTCGCCACGTATCCGTGCGTATAGGGCGAAGGCATGAACTTAGCGGGCACTTCGGCGTTGTATGCCATGACGTGCGGCAACATGAGGGCGTTGGCTCGGCCGTGCGCCACGCCAAAGCGCGCGCCGAAGGCGTGCGCCAGGGCGTGATTCACGCCCACTGACGCGTTTGAAAATGCCATCGCCGCGATGCAGGCGGCGTTATGCATCATGCAGCGCGCCTCTTCGTCGCCCGGGTGTTCATAGGCGATCGGCAGGTAATTGAACGCCAGACGGAGCGCTTGCATGGCGTTGGAGTCGGTGTAGGGCGAAGCGTAATTTGAAACACCGGCCTCGAGGGCATGAGTCACGCAGTCGATGCCGGTATCCGCGGTAAGTGTCTTCGGCATGGACATCACAAACTGCGGGTCGACGATCGCCACGTCCGGACTCAACGAGTAATCGGCGAGCGTCGTCTTGCGCCCTCGCTTCTTGTCGGTCAGGACCGCAAACGGAGTCACTTCGCTCCCTGTTCCGCTCGTTGTGGAAATGGCAATCAACCGCGCGGCGTGGATTTTCTCCGTCGGGAACTCGATCACGCGCTTGCGCAAGTCCAGGAAAGGCGCGGCCAACTCTTCCAAGTCAGCCTGCGGCGATTCGTACTTGAGTTTCATGATCTTCGCCGCGTCGATCACGGAGCCGCCGCCCAGTGCGATGATTTGGTCGGCCTTGTAGAAATTCAGAGCGTCGACTCCCTGAGTGACGACTTCGATCTCAGGCTCCGCGTCGGGAATGATCAAAACGTGAAGACGGGTTTCCGGCGAAATGTGACGCCGGACGATATCGACGTGGCCAATCTGCTCCAGCACCGGTGTGGAAACGATGACGGTGGAGGCGGACGGGAATTGGCGCACGTTCTCCACCGCGTTCATGTTGAAGTAGATTTGATTGGGAACTCGGAACCACATGTGGGCTTGAGTTCGCCGAGCCAGCCGCTTGATGTTGAGGTAGTGAAAGATATTTACGTTGTCGGTGGTGCTGTTGCCACCGGCGGTGCCGCATCCGAAGGAAAATGTGGGGACCAAATCGTTGTAAACGGCGCCAAGCGCCCCGATCGAGCCGGGCGAATTTACGATGATCCGCCCTGCGTTGATCACTTCGCTGAATTTTCGGATGATCGCATCGTTGCGCGAGAAAATGACGGCTGTATGTCCCAGGCCGCCGGCATGGTTCACGTCGACGCATACTTTGAGGGCTTCATCGGCGGATTTCCCGCGATACACCGATAGCACGGGAAACAGCTTCTCCACCGACAAGGGGTGTTCACGTCCGACCCCTAGAATGGGCGCAATCAGAAGTTTGGTGTTCGGCTCGACCGGAATGCCGACGAAACGGGCGATGTCGGTGGCCTTCTGGCCGACGGCCATTGGCTGCATGAATCCGGTCTGCGGATCAATCACCGTCTGCTCAAGCAGCCTGGTCTCTTTCTCATTGCAAATGTGCGCGCCCAGTTCGGAAAACTTCTCCAGTGCGAGTTCATAGATCTCATCGTCAATCACCACGGTCTGCTCCGAGGCGCAGATGGTGCCGTTATCGAAGGTCTTGGAGATGATGATGTCCACGATGGACGCATCCAGGTCCGCTGTTTTTTCCAAATAGACGGGCGTATTCCCCGGTCCAACACCTAACGCGGGCTTGCCGGAGCTATAGGCGGCTTTGACTGCGTTCGGTCCGCCGGTTGCGTCAATGAGGCTCACGTCTTTGTGCCGCATCAGGAAGGCGTTGTCCTGAAGCGTATGTGTTTGCAGGCAGGCAAAAACTCCTTCGGGTGCGCCGTGCTTCACGGCGGTTTCGTACATGATTCTTACCGCCTCGGAGCAGCAGCGCCAGGCGTTCGGGTGAGGACTGAAGATGACAGCGTTCCGCGTTTTGATGGCAATAATGCATTTGAAGAGGACGGTGGAAGTCGGGTTTGTGATTGGCAAGAGCGAAAAAATGACGCCGATCGGTTCAGCCACCTCCATCAGATTGCGTTCGGGGAACTCACGAATCACGCCGACGGTTCGCTTATCCTTCACGTAGTCATAGGCAAACTCTGTGGCCACCATGTTCTTGATTACTTTGTCTTCCATCACTCCAAGTTTGGTTTCCTCAACCGCTAACTCAGCGAGATGTTGAGCTTGTTTCAGCCCAGCTAGGACCATCGCTTTGACAATCCGATCGACGTCCTCTTGCGTGAATTGCGTAAAGACAGCCGAGGCCACACGGGCTTGAGTCACGAGTCCTTCAAGGTAGGCAATCCGTTCTTCACTAAGGGGTTCCGCGGAAGGCGCAATCTGTGCTGGCTCTCTAGCTGCTTCGCTCACGATCATTGTCGCTCCCTCTAACGTCGTCTCTCAGGGACCCAAGGCTTGCGAACAGCGCGACTCGTGAAATCCTCCGGCTCTCACCATCGGCAAGCCGAGAGGTTGAGCGCGGGACACGACCGACCTTTTGCTACGCGTATGCCACGGGATGCTTTTCCACCCAGTGCTCATCGCGCGTCTTGTGGATGTTCTGCAAAGCCCCGCGAGCGGCGCTCGCCGTCAGACGGCGGCTCTCCCAGGCAACACCCGTGCTAAAGCCGATCGCGCCGCCCAACAAACCGAACAAGAGCGCCCTGCCAATCGATTTGTTCCGGCTCGCCGCCAAGCTGCCGAGCACGCCAAGGCACGCTCCCAGCGCTGCAGGTTTCAAGGCTTTTCGAACCGAGTCGTTGAGAAACGGAGTGAGGGGTCTTCCATTGAGAAATTCTTCACGGCCCGAACGCACTCCAGCGAGGCCGGAATCCAGAACTTTTCGACCATATTCAACTTCGGACTTGGACCACTCGCGCAAATCCATGACATCGCCTCACTATCTGGTCGATCAGGAGCACATCAACCGGTTCTACTAGACTCCCGATCACATGGCTAATATGTGGCGAGTGTCACGGCTTAACGTGACTGCTGTCACAGGGCGGGAACCTCGGCGGGGTAAGCCTCCGCGGCGGCACGAGCGTGCCGAGTGAAGCGTAGCGCCCCCGCAGAGAGCGGAGGCTATTTAGCTTCGGCCACCAGCGCGTCGCGCGTACACTCCAGGGTATGAATCAGCGATTCCTTGGGCAGTTTCTGGATGATCGGTTCAATAATCCATCCCAGCCCGAGCGGCACGTCGCGCGTCAATGAAATAGCTCGGCACTCCGCGCACACACCTTCGTCTCGCTCGAGGAATCGCCAATAGGAGTAGAGGCGCCACAGAAATCCGAAGCCGGTATCGGGCGGCAGAACCTTTTCGTTCGCGCTTCCCGCATTCTCGACTTCGGCGATTCGCGTTGTGTATGACCGGCAAAACCACCGGTTTCGTTCGACGCGGCCGTAATGCACGCTATGGTCCGTATCGAGGACCACAGTCATGATTTTCTTTTTGAGAAGCCGCAAATAGATTTTGAAATCGTTCCCGTGATGACTGATCAGTTTTGAAGCAATCACCTCGGGCTTGTAGACGCGCGCGTGATTGTCATAGTCCTGTAGCAGCGTTAACGTCGATTCGATAGTCCTGCCTGGCATCCAGGCGGCGCCGATCCAATCGTGAATCAGGCCGCTTGGTATTTTTACCGGCCCGTGGCCCGACCAGAATTGGGCCACGACTCGTCCTGCGTGGACTTGCTGCGCTATTTCCGGACTGCTGTCGGACCACAGAAATGAATCGTCGCGCAGCGTCCGCTCCATTGCCGCTTCGGCATTATGGATATAGGCGTCAAAGCTCTTCAGCGTTTCCTGCTGGAGCCGAACGGTGCTGGCAGTTTGAGGCATAGCGCTGCACCACAAACAAGCGCGTTCCATGGATCATCGGTTTATCGGCGAAACCGAGCTATCGTCGACGGTCCAGTATTTTTGCCGCAAGTCGCGTTTCAAAATCTTGCCGGTGCCGGATTTGGGCAAGCCTTCGACAAACTCAACCGAGTGCGGACACTTGTAGTGCGCTATTCGCGAGCGACAAAACTGTATGAGTTCGTCTTCCGAAGCCTGGGTTTTCGGCTTTAGGACCACCAGTGCCTTGGGCACCTCGCCCCATTTCTCGTGCGGAACAGGGATTACGGCGACCTCGTGCACGCTCGGGTGCAGCAGGAGCACCTTTTCCAGTTCGAGCGAGGAAATGTTCTCCCCGCCGCTGAGGATGATGTCCTTTCTGCGATCCACAATGTGGATGTAGTTGCGGGCGTCGATCGTCGCGACGTCACCCGTGTGAAACCAACCGCCGTCCAACGCTGCCCGGGTAGCCTCGGGCTGGCGCCAATAGCACTCCATCACGTTGTCGCCTCTGGCCAGGATTTCGCCGATGCTGACGCCGTCAGCGGGAACATCCTGTCCACTAGCGTCCACCACTCGAAGCTCCACTCCTGGAACGGCAAACCCGGTCATGGCTTGGCTCGCGTAGCGCTGTTCTCCTTCCCACGGGATGCCCAATTTCATCGAGGAGACCGAGAGGATGGGACACGTCTCCGTCAGGCCGTATCCGGAAATGCACGCGCAACCAAGCTTCTCTTCGACCTCCTTCACCAAGCTAGGCCACGAAGCGGCGCCGCCAATAATGATGGCTTGCAAGCTTCGCAAGTCGTAATTTCGTCTTTCGGGTGAGTTCAGCAGCGCAGTGACCATGGTTGGCACCATCGCGCAGCCAGTCACGCGCTCGCGCTCGATCAACCGGAGCACTTCGACCGGGTTGAAGTGGTGAATCATCACATGCGTGCCGCCGACCAAAGTGATTACGTGGGCAGCACCCCAACCATTGGCGTGGAAGAGCGGTATGGTGTGCAGCAAAACGGAGTCACACGATGTCTGTCCAAACTTGGTCGTGGTGGTCTGCCCGGCCGCAATCAAGGATAGCGCGTGCAAGTACACGTTGCGATGGGTGAGGGCTACGCCTTTTGGGCGGTCGCTGGTGCCACTTGTGTAGAAGAGCTCGGCCACCGAATCCTCTTCCACCTTGGTGAAGTCGCACTTGAATGGCGCCGACGCTGAAAGCAAGTCGTCGTAATTCATGGGCACTAGCCAGCTGGCGTCCGCGTGGCCATCCAAGAGAAAACACGCCTCGATCGATGGAACGGCCGCCCGAAGCGGCTCGGCCAGCTGTAAAAACGTGGATTCAATGAAGAGAAACCTCGCCTGCGCATCGTTCAAAACGAAAGCAAGCTCCTGTGGACTCAAGCGAATGTTCAAGGGAAGCAGCACGCAACCCGCCTCAAGGACACCGTAGTAGGCCTCGAGCAGCCGGTGGCAATTCGTACTCAGGAAGGCAATGCGATCACCAGGCCGTGC
>Ga0181538_10006125_pt1 | contig 10517 bp, 9 predicted proteins | sample PEATcosm2014_Bin_40_FD_119773 | JGI IMG/M metagenome (GOLD analysis project Ga0181538, IMG submission 119773) | Peatland microbial communities from MTU Mesocosm Facility, Houghton, MI, USA - PEATcosm2014_Bin23_30_metaG | ecosystem: Environmental > Terrestrial > Soil > Wetlands > Peat | place...
GGCGGCCCAGCAAACGCCCCAAGGTTTGGTGCCAGAGCCGTGTGAGCGCCTCCACATCCAGCGCCGGGGAATGGAAGAAATGCAGCAGGCAGTAATAGCTGGCGTCCGAAAGCCCCAAGGCCCGCATCAGGCTGGTGACGCCGGCCAGGTCCGGGCGCAGGCACAAGGCGGCCAGCACCAGCGCCAGCCAGAGGAAGGTGGTGGAGCGGGAGCAGGCCGGGCGGAGCGGCTGCACGGCGCGCCAAAAGGCCCGCCAGAGGAGAACAGATCGTTGGGGAACGCGCGCGGAGAAAAGCATTGACATATCCGATAGTAGTATTATGCTATCGGATATGAAATCAAAAACAAACGCCTCCCGGCGAAAACTCCAAGAACGAATTGCCCGGCTGAAATCCCAAATGGGAGAATTGGGGACGATGCGCCCCGGCAGCCTTTCCCGCCAATACAACGTGTGCGGCAAGCCCGGCTGCCGCTGCAAAGACCCGAAGAACCCGCGCCGGCACGGCCCCTACTATCAACTCAACTACGTCCACGGCGGAAAAAAGACCTCCGAATTCGTGCGCCCGCAAAACCTTAAACAGGTGCGAACCCACCTGGCCAACTACAAACAGTTCCGCAGCCTGGCCGACCAATGGGTCGGTTCAGCCATTAAACTGGCCCGCTTGGAGTTGGAAAAATGACCGGCTGACAAATGACCTGCCGAAGCTTGCTCTTAGCGGGAGAACGTACCACTGTCCAGTCCTTCAGTTTGGCGTATTAAACAGTTTGCTGGGTGGATTGGTTGGCGTCCCGATCCAGGATAGTGGAGCGTTGCGCGCCTGCACCCTGTTGTTTGGCATGCCAATCCAGGTAACGGAAAAAATCTCCGACATGGAATATGGTTTTGCCCTTGCTCGCGCCAGGTTCTCGGAGATTCACAACACGAACGTAAGGGCGCGCAGCGCCGCCCATTGCGAGCATTGCGTATAGGTGGGTGTGCCTCAATCCGGTGTGACCGCAAACCTTGCCGTTGGGAGGAATCGCCGCGTAACAATTCGGATAGTCGCCATTCTGCACATCATCAACTGCAATTTCAATAGTTTTTGTCGTCATCAGTAAACTATGTGTGACGCCATTTCGGAAAGAAAACACCGCTAGACAGTAATCGCGTCATGCGAGATGAAGAGCAAATCAATCCTTTGCGCCATATTACTGCTCAAAGGGGTTCGATACAAGATCGAGACGATCGTTGTCCATATTCCAGGAAAGGCCTCTGGAATCCGGCAATCGCCACTACACTTGGGGCGGTCAAACCGTTGTCGTTGTTGATGAGGCTGCCAAACGCGTCGCTAGCCTGGCCCTCCACGGAGTTCATTCCTCTTCCCGGTTTGGCGGCGAAATTAATTCTCCAATCGCGACAACTGCAATCTTGAAAATACGCACAAAAGGCACCGACCCAGCGGCAGGATGCTACTTCTCTATGCTGGCCGCCAGTCAAGGGTCCGGGAAGCATGCCGTGAACGGCTCGGATGCTCGACCAACCGAATTGAAACACGGCGGCGGCAATCGAAGCTGGATCGTAGGAATAACGCTTGGATCACCGACCGGCCACCGGTGCCCCAAGACTTGCCGCCGGGGCAGCGTGACGGCCTACCCCCGCCGGACCCACACAGGCGGACAAATTCTGCGCCTTGCTCAACTGGGGTTTTGTGATTCGTCGGGTTCTTCGGGTGTGTCTTGGTCCTTTTTTCCGTTTTTCATTCCAAGAAATCCGCGCGCCGGCTGAGGAGATTTCGGGAGATGGGACTGGATTTTGTCGCGTGTCAACCGGCGGGCGGAGTTTTCATTTGTCGGCGGCATGCTTCCCCATCGCGTTTCGAGGACTTCCAGTTTCTTTATTTCATCCGGCGTGCACCGGCGCTCCCTCAGCCACCGCCTTTTGGCGCTAATTCTTTGATAGGCGACAGCCTCCTTGTGGCGGCGGTTGTAACCGCGCACGATGGCGAATTTGCGGATGAAGAATCCGGCCTTGGCGTACAATTTTTTGAAGGAAAGGGAAAAGCAGTTTTCCGACATGGCTTTGTGTCGTGGACAAAAGCACTTCGGGTCTGCCTTCAGTCCTTGCAGATGCTCCCACAGCGGGTCGGGTAATGTTCGGCTCAACGGCGCGCCGTTGAGCGGATGTTGGAATGATATTACCTTTCCGACCAGATCGGGCGGCCCCAGTTGGCACGCGATGCTGTTCTGGATGCCTCCCTCATCGGCCATTCGGATCAGCGTCACCAGTTCCGGATCCATTGACTCGGCCACCTTGGTGAGGATGCGGATATTTTCCGGGTTGTAGTCTCTCTGTTCGAGTTTCACCGGCAATTCCAGAAAGAGCAGTTCGAGCAGGCGGCGATTGAGTCGGGCGGCATGCAAATGCGCCGGATTTTCCCGGAGTAAGCTGGTAATTTCCGCCCCCAACTCCATTCCCGCGAAGCGTTCCGCCGAATAAATGGAAGGTCCTCCGATGATGCGGTTGAGCGCGCCCGTCAGCGCCAGGCGCATTTTCTCCGAGGCCTTGGCTGATGGCTGGAACTCCTTCAGCAGCGATTTTTCCTCAGGGGATAATTTCTCCCACAGATCGGAGTAGATCGGGCTGGCCGGGCAGACCAATCGTCCGACTATCTTGGTCGCGCCACTGACCAGACGGGCAAATTCCCATGGTGCTTTCATAGTTGTGCAATCAGATTTACGGTTTTTTAGGTGATGGGTCCTGGCCGGGGGCCGTTCCTGGTTTGGCCAAAGATTGGGCCATGGCCTCGTCGACGTCCGGCATGGCGTTGATGCGTTCGTACAGTTGCCGCAGCAGGGGCGCATCGATATGGACGGAATGCAGATAATGAGCGATCGCGCTTTTCGTTTTGACCAGGTGCCCCGCATTTTCCTTGGCGGATCGAGCCGCCTCCCGCCATGTGCAGCCCGTGTGTTTGACCGAGTACAGCGTCTTCCTGCGGAAATTGTTCAGACGATGTTTGCGCTCGACGACAGGCACTTCGACCTCTGCGGCTGCGATTATATTGTTGAAGGTGAGGCCCAGGGTATCTCTGTCCTCGAGAGCCAGGCTGGGCAAAAGAGAATCCTCCGGCTTGGCCCCCGAGTCCTTCCGCTTCTTGAGCAGCGGTTCGAGGTGCCGTTGCAGGCACCGATGCACCGGCTGCCAGTCTTCCTTCCCGTCAAAACCATCCGTCTTGGAGGATTCGACAAGCATCAGCAATATCGGGCCTTCCCAGCGGAAATGCCCCAGAGTGACCTGCGCGTCGTCGCCGGGCCGCTCTTCCGTGTAGAGCATCACCAAAATGAAGACCGTCCACTGTTCCACAAAATCAGGGACCACCTTGGGGAGCGCGGCGATGATCCAGCAGATTTCCTGGAGGCAAAAGCCGAAGCGCTCGGCGGTGTTCTTCGCTTCCTTGAAAAGACCGCCGCCCACGGCCCGGCCAGTGGCTTTGCGCAGATCACCGGCAAGCGAGCGCAAATAAACCACCCCGATGTTGGCGCTGTCGGCGGAATAGGACCCCGTTCGCAGGTCATTCATCACTTTCGTAATGTGTTTCTCGCGGATGTCCTTGATGGACTTGCAACCAGCCTCTTGGAGCACAGACAAGAGATAATCCATGAGGTTACAGATGTTGTAAGCCAGGGGAGCGCTCAGTCGGTTGCGGATGATGTGCTCGCAAACCCAGGCCACGATGAAGAACCCACAGGACGGCGCCTTGCCCGCCCTTTTGGTGTACTTGGCACGCCCCACCGCGCGCTGGGCCAGGTCCTCTTCGTCCATCAGATCGGCATTGAATGCCTCCGCATCCTTAGCCTCCTCCAGAGCCTTAAGCCGGAGGGCTTCCTTGGCCTTGGCGTACCCGGGGTCCGAAGGTTTCATTCCAGGCGGTTCAACCAGGTGGTCGGTCACGCGCTCAACGTAACTGCCATCAGGGCGCCGGAAACGGATGATGTGGTACTTGGAGTTTTCATATTTCCCTATTAAGTTGCGCAGGCTAGCCATGGTAAACCTCCGTTTCCTGCTGAAAAGTTTCCCCACCGATTTCCCCACCGTGGCGGTGGTTCGTCAGCTTTTTAATGGTTTGTATGTGTTTTGAGTTCATAATTTCTGTGCCCAATACCGGGCAAAATTCGTGTTTGGCGTATTTAAGGTTTCACATTCGTTGAAACTGTGGTTGTGCATCCGCTGACGGTTTCCCCTCGTAAATAAAGCGGTTTTGGCGATTTTAAGGTCCTGCTTCCCCACGTTTTCCCCACCAAGCCCAGCCCAGGCGCTACGGTTGGGGTGGTTCGTGCGGTCTTTGCGCTGTCCATGGCGGCGGTGCTTGATCGCAGGTGGGGCGGCGTCAACAACGGCTCCAGCAAGGCATTGTTCGATCCAAAGCAGGAAAGAGATAAAAGCTGGCCCTGTCGCCAGGCTGGCCGGCCCAAATGCGGCTATGACGTGGACGCAGCACAGTAGTACTGCCCCGATGGCGGCAGTCACTTCGGCTGGCGTTGGTCCCGGAAGCAGTGCCTCCGAAAGCCATTTTCCCAAATCACCTCCAAATTTCTGATTCGCAATCACAAATCCCATTATAGTGTTGCGCCAGTGAAGTTGCTTGGAACGCGGGTGAGAGCCGAATATGGGAAAAGGCCACAGATGAAGCCAAGTCCTTACCTTATATACCTGAAGCGTGAGCTGTTCCCGACCCCTGGCCATAGCATCAGACCCCAACTTCCCGGAAGAACCAGAAACATTCCGGTAGAACGATTGGAAAAGCATATAATGAGGCATGTTCGATTTTGCTATCCCAATGCGGTTGGGCGGCCATGATGCTGGCGCTTACGTCGGGCGAAGCCGAGACTGGGTGGAGACCTGGGCTGCCCCGTGGGACGACAAGCCTATTCCCAGCCGCATTCGCTTTAAATACGAAGGCGCAGATCGTCGATACTATCCGCGCCTGCCGCCAATCCCCGCTTGCACGGCGTCAATGTGGTGGAAGTTGATGCGGCGGATACAAGCCAGAAATGCTCCCGCTGCGGTTAGCCCCGAAATTTTACAGTCCTGCTTTGGCATATGAATGATAACCATCATCAATTTCTGGCGTCGGTTGGGCAACCCCCAGCACAGCCCACCGTCGAACAAGCGGCCAGCGGAGCAAGAGCGCCAACACCGACGCGGCAGCGAGAATTGCCGGGCGGCCCAAAAATCGAAGCCGCAATTATTCCCGGTAGGGAGAGTTTGAATGGAGGCATGGACGATTTGACGGAAAACGCGAGCGGCGAGCGGGCTTTCATGGACGAAAAGCAATTGCTGGCGAAATTGCCAATCAGCCGCCGAACTTTGGGCAACTGGAAAGCAAAGGGGGTCCTGCCATATATCAAGATCGGCAGACGTTGCCTGTACGACTGGGCAAGTGTGCATGGCGCTCTATTACGCCGACAGAGAGGCGGACCATGATGGCGGGGAATTCGGCGACGGGCGGCACGGCCGGGCCAGGAATTCGTTATTTTTCACGGCTCACGGGCTGAGTGGAGTGGGAGTCATTTGGCTTTCGGCTGGAATGGCCGGAAATGCCGCAGCGGACAGGCGTAAGCCGCGCAATCCGAGATTGCCTGGCGGTCGAAGCGGTTTTTTTGCTTTGCGGGATTGACAGGCGGGGTAAATATCGGTTAGCGTTCTGTCAGCGGGCAAAATACTGACTTTTGCAAAGTGCGCAGAACGACAAAACAAGACACTATGAAACACCCGGCCAAAGAACTCGGAGCATGGCTTAAAACCCGTCGGCAACGACACGGGCTTGTGGCCCGCGTGTTTGCCGGTCAAATTGAGCTCGGCCCAGCGGAATACGCGGAAGCAGAGGCGGGGGTGGTTCGGTGGATTGGGCCGGACCAAGAGGGGCTGATTTGCCAGATGCTGGCATTGTCTCCGACGGAGCGGCAGGAGTTCCTAAAATTGCTGACAGAGGCGCGCACGGCCAAACCCCTGGAATTCTCTGATCTCTACACACGCCAACAACTGGAGCCGGTGCGGCTGCGGCGCGATGGGCGCAAACGTCTGACTGCGGCGGACAAAAAAGCCATCGTTGATGCCGTATTTGCGCCGCTTGCGTGAGCTACTTCTACAAGACCAAAACCGACGTTGAACTGGAGCAGGTCGCCGACGCGGTTCGCAAACATTTCCCGAAGCGGCGCTTGGGCTTGGCGATTGATATTGAAGGGATTTTGGAAGACTTGGACCTTGAACTGCTGCCGCGTCGCGGATTCCGGCGTCATGCGGAAGGTTATCTCGCCCGGGACCCGCGAATTGTGGTGGTGGACGAATCAATTTTCGCTTACATGCCCCGCGCCCGGTTCACCCTGGCGGAAGAGGTCTGCCATCTGATTCTGGAATACAAGTTGTGGTCCGGCGGAGATTTGCCGCGTGGCGCGGACGGCCATGAACTATCTGAAACGCAGCATGTATTGATTGAAAAGGATGCGAGCACGCTGGCTTCGGCTTTGCTGCTGCCAGCGCCGGAATTCGTGGCCACATTCAACGCAAAATTGCGGGAACTGGAGGCGACGGGTGCGCCAAAGTTCAATGTGCTGCGCGAGACGGTGAAGCATGTTGCGGAAGTGTTTCAAGTGAGTCCATCGGCGGCGGGTTGGCGTGCGCGAAAGTTGCGTTTGTTGTCGCTGGAAATGGTGCGGGCTCTTTTGCCGAAGAAGTGAACATCATCTCATTTTCTCAATGTCGGATGCGGAATGTGCGGGGGCATTGTTTCCCGCCGCATGGCGGATGTCGCCGTTGATGATGGGTCGGTTTTGAGCCAAGGCGCTTCGGGCGGCCTCGTTCACGATGAATTCAATCTCGGCGCACGTATAGTTTTCCAATTCCACCGCGCAATCGTGCCAGTCCATTTCCTCCTGTGGCCGGTTGGCCATGCAGAGCCGAAGCAACTCAACCCGCGCCTCGTAGTCGGGCGGCCCAACAAAGAATTTTTTGTCCAGACGACCCGGTCTTAAAACGGCGGGATCAATCCGGTCGGGCAGGTTCGTTGCGCCGATGACGAGAATTTTATTCCGGCCACATTCGTTCAACTGAACGAGGAATTCGTTCACTTCGCTGGCGTAATGATGGCCCACTGAATCGCCGCTGCGGATTGGCACCATTGCATCAAGCTCATCGAAGAAAATCATGCACGGCACCTGTTTTCGGGCTTGCGCGAAAATTTCGGCGATCTTGCCTTGTGCTCCATGCACATAGATGCTGGCCAGGTCGCCCGGCTTGACTTCGATGAAGGAGAATCCCGCGACCTCGGCCAGTTTGCGGGCGATGAAGGTCTTGCCGCAGCCCGGCGGGCCATAGAGCAAAATGCCGTTGGGCAGGTTGAGGCGGTAGTGCGCGTAAATCTCCGGCTCTTGCAGGGGCAGAATAACGTCGCGCTCCAACATAGCCTTGAGGTCGCGCATTCCCGCAACTCCGCCCCAAGCTGTTCGTGGTGGTTTGCCCTCGCCGGTAAGTGTGTGTTTTTGGCTGCCCTGCCGCCCAAGAAACCCCGCTTCCCGTTTCAAACGCTCTTTCAATGCGATGGCCGCCACGTTGTCCGGGTTCATCTCCACTTCCAGGCACGCCCAAGCCAGCGCCTCAGTCAGCCGCTCCTTTTCACGTAGGAGGTCAATGCGGTAAAGCCACGCCAATCGGCGTTCTTCGACCACCCAAGCCTCGCCTTGGAATAAGGGCAAAGGGTCCTCGATTACTTTATCCAGCAATTCCAGGGCGCTGCGATACTGCCCGCGCACCATGAGCAGGCCAATACGCTCGTACAGGCGATTGCTCTTCTTGTCATTGCCATGTGATTTCATTCTGGCCCGAAAATTCATTACGTGCCGGATTTTTGCAGCCACTCCATTTCCCGCTCCAACATCTGCGGGTCGCGGCAGACGTGAAACCGCCAACGCCCCAGCTTGCCCCAATGATTCACCGCCGCAAGCCAGCGTTTGGTTGCCTGGTGCTTGGCCCGGTCTTGGTCGTTTTCCAGCCCTTTGATTTCCAGCATCAACGTGGTGCCGTCGGTGAGAAGCACGATGTAATCCGGGAAATAGGCGTGGCTGACGCCCAGATATTCATACGGGATGGAGAATTCCAAATGATCGTTGCGGGCGTAGCACACGACCACCATGTTTTGCACGGCCAGCTTTTCCAGAAAAAAGGCCGCGCTTTGCTCCCATCGCTGGGTATCCATCACGACCTGATTCAAATGGCTCCGCATCGTTGGCTGGCAGGGCCGCTTGGTCTTGAAATTCACTTCCGCCGTGCTGCCAATTGGCTTGTACCGATTCAGCACGGGTAGCAGCGGCGGCTCCCCTTGCGTGTCATCCGGCAGAATGGCGTCCGTCAATCGCTCCACCGTCACCATCACGTAACGCTCAAGTCCGAGTTCGCATGGATGGAGGCCACGGAAGTCAACCTTTCGCGCCGCGTAGTCGTTGACCAGCCGACACACTTGAGGGAACAACTGGTGACGCGACCGCAGCCGCAACTTCGCCGTTCCGCGCCCGGTGCCTTCGGTCAGGTTCCACACCACCCGCCGCGCGATCTCAAAACGAATCGTTTGCGGATGCGTGCTCCGATAATACTCCTGCCGGTCTTGCGGCTCGGACAAAAATCCGCCAGCCAAGGACGGATTCCCGATCTGGTAGCCGACTTGCGGTTTCACAAAGACAGCCGTTGGCGTCTCATCTGGTTCCAGCCTCAAGCCCTCCATGCCTTCGATGTCCGCCTTAATGCGGTTTCGTTCCAACGCCACGACATAGTTTTCCACCACCGGGAAACGCATCTCGAATCCTTTGCGCTCGTCCATCGCAAAAACATGATTCGGCGGACGGTCATCCGGCGGCGGGCCGACCACGGGCCGCCCTTTGAACGGAATCACCGAAAATGGGATGCCATAAATATCCACGTATTCTTCCGTGAGCAAACCCGTCTGCGGGTCAACGATGTAGTCCATACGCCGCAAACCACGCCCCACCACCTGCTCGCAAAGCAACTGGCTGCCGAAGGCCCGCAATCCGAGAATGTGCGTCACGTTGTTCGCGTCCCAACCTTCCGTGAGCATCTGGACGGACACCACGCAGCGTATTAGTTCGCCCGCTTCCCCCGGCTTGCCCACCGTGTCCACGATGCGCCGCAATTCCTCGGCTGCTTCTTTCCGCGAAGCATTCGGGTCTTCGCTTTCCGCCTGGGCCAACAACTTTGAATCAATCCGCAGCGTTGGCCGGAATCCCGCGCGGTTGGAAAAATGTTCCGGGAACAGTTGCCCTTTTCCGAACACGGTTTTGGGTTTTGCCTTTTTCCGCGCGCTCTGTGGTGAATCTTCGTCCTCGTCGTCGTCACCATTGGCGATTTCGATGGACTCCTCGCCGGAAATGTTGCGGTAGAACAATTCGGCAATGTCCGTGTTGTCGCCTACTATAATTAGTACCGGGGGGACTTTCTCTTGCCCCGGTTTCGCGGCTTCGATTTGATCGAAGCGTTGCTTCCACTGGCTGGCCAGCGTGAGCAGCGCCGCCTGTGCCTCGCGCCAAACGGCGTCTGGTTTTGGTTTGCCGCCCGGTAATCGCTCGCCGGGTTGCAACCGGGACTGAATATGCTTCCACAAGGCGAAGAACTCCGGCTCAGGCCGGCCAGTGCTCGAACTCACCGGGATGCGGGGAATTTTCACAATCCCGGATTCGATGGCGTCCACTAGGCCGAAATCGCTGACCAGCCACGGAAACGGCGACCCTTCCGCGTAACCGCTGCCGTGCAGATAAAACGGCGTGGCGGAGAGATCAACACAGAAACGGATGCCGCACGCCTGCTGAATGCGGTCCAGCCCCCTGATCCACACGGTAGCTTCCTCACGCTCCGCCCGGTCGTCGGCAGTGAGCCTCTCATTTTCGCCCACAGATGCGGGCCGGTAGGCGTGATGCGCCTCGTCATTCAACACCATCAACGGCGCATGTTCGTGGAGGTCTCCCAACACGCGCCGGGCAAAGGCTTCCGGGCTTTCCTCGCCTTTGTTGACCACGGTGTAACTGCGCCCGCTCTCCGCGTGCGGCGATTCTGGCGCGAACAGATGCCAGTTCGTTACCAACACCTTGCCCTTCTGCAATTCCGGCATCAGTTGCGACGGCACGATGTCAAACATCTCGAAGTAATTGCCTGTTTGGTCTGGCCGCAAAACCTGCAACCGTTCCATCACCGTGAGATTGGGGCAAACCACCAGTGCCGCCGCCGGGAACCGCGTGTCGCCCGGTACGCGACCGCGATTGCAGAACGCCCACGAAATCAGCATGGCCATGACGACCGTTTTGCCGCTGCCCGTGGCCATCTTGCAACCGTACCGCGTGAGCGGCGCAAGGTCCGCCTCGTTTGGTTTGTCAATCAATGTGGGGAAAACTGTTTGTTTCTCCGGCAGCTTGAGGCCGGTGGGCGGCTGGCCGTGGCGCAACGCCTCGAAATCCTCCATCGAAAGCGATGGCTTCCA
>Ga0181538_10006128_pt1 | contig 10511 bp, 8 predicted proteins | sample PEATcosm2014_Bin_40_FD_119773 | JGI IMG/M metagenome (GOLD analysis project Ga0181538, IMG submission 119773) | Peatland microbial communities from MTU Mesocosm Facility, Houghton, MI, USA - PEATcosm2014_Bin23_30_metaG | ecosystem: Environmental > Terrestrial > Soil > Wetlands > Peat | place...
ATCCCGAACCCAAAATTGAAAGCTGCTGAACAGAAGTATCTTCCCCAATTGCAGTCGCTCCATAAAGCGATCGCTGACGCGAGCTTTCCTTTTCCCTTTGTTCTCACGCGTTATGTGACCGCGAACCCCGACCGTCCCGGCTTGGATTCGCGCGGACTCGAATTTGTCGATTTCCAGGGTCAAATGGTGTTGAAGACCTCTGGGATTTACAAAGCTGCCTACGACGCGGACCAGCTTACGCAAAATGAGCGAGCTGCCCGCACGTTTCGTGAGGTGATCGCTCCGATTTTGCGGTTGATTCCGCAGCAACTCCCGCCCGACGTCAGTTGCGATGCCATCGGTTTCGAGATTGTTTACCACACGCGAGGTCCGAAAAAGAATTTCGCATACGAAGGGAAAGAGATCCTGGTAGTTGTCCTCAATCGGGCGGACGCCTTTGCCCTCGCCAACCAGGCTGACGATCAACAACGCCAGACAATTCTGAATCGCTCCTCCGTTTACGTGAATGCAAAAGAGTTTGGCCTGGCTCTCGGCGACCGTACTCCGCTTGATCTCGACGCGCTCGGACGATCCTCTCCCGCCTCCCTTCAGGCGCCGCCGCCCGCCACAACTGTCGAAAGCGCGCGGCCGTTGGTTGCGAATTCGGCAGCGACCCCTCCCTCATCGCAGACTTCCGTACACATCGAACCCGGCGAGAAAGGCCCTGCGACAATCGCCGCAACTCCCCCGGTTTCAGCCGCCCCCGCACCGATGCCACCGGCTTCGGTCGCTGATCCAAAGCCGGCTCCAACTCCCGCCGACGCAGAGCGTTTGCAGAGTCAGTTCCAACCGCAGCTCGATGCACTGTTGAAGGAAAGCGGCGCAAAGTTTCATCTGGTGAACTATGCACCGCCTTCGTTTAGCGTCTTTCACGACAAGCTCGTCTTGCAGCTTACCCTGCGGAATCCAATGGCCTTTGAGAGGAGCACCAGCTCGATTTACAAGCGGGCCGCTCAGAGTTTCGACCTTTTCCTGGCACCGGAGCTGAAGGGTTTGATGCAAAAAATCCCGGCGGACGCCGAATTCGACGCCCTCGATTTCTCTGTTCTGAATCGCCTCGGCGTCGAAAAGAGTTCTTCGGAAGCCGTTGAATTCATTTGCCCGCTAAAATCGATGCGGTCGTTCGTCGACGACGAGATTACAAGCCAGGATCTGATCAATCAGAGCATCGTTCTGGTGAACGGCGTGCGAATCGCCCTGAATCTGCAACTCGTCGAATAGCGCCTTCTCGGATCTGGAGGCTTCGGCGGCTGGAAGACGTCTTTTGCATGTAGCGTATAGCCTATCGCCAGCGCCAGTAGCATTGCGAACATGGAATGACCTCGTGACAAGGGCGTGGGCTCGATTCCCATCGCCGGTTCCACTCGTTCTTTGTTCCCCCTGACACCGTTACGCGATGGCTTGCGGGATTGCTTTCTTCCATTTGCCCTGGGATTTGAGGATGAGCTCCACCACTTCGCGGATGGCGCCTTCGCCGCCCTTTGCCACGGTGACGTAATGCGCGGCGCGCTTCACTTCGTAGACGGCGTCGGCCACCGCCACCGCGAGTCCGGCGCGTTCGAGGATCGGAAGATCGGGCAAATCGTCGCCCACGTAGGCCACTTCCTCGTCGGTGACGCCCGCGCGGACGAGAATGGCCTTGTACGATTCGAGTTTTTTCGGCTGACCCTGAATCACGAATTCCATCGAGGCTTCGCGCGCGCGTCGTGTGTTGGCCGGCGAATCGCGCCCGGTGATCAGCCCGGTGCGAATCCCCATGATGCTGGCGAGCTTGATCCCAGCGCCGTCGTGCGCGTTGAAAACTTTCATCTCCACGACGCTGCCGTCAGGAAATCCCTGAAGGCAGACGACCCCGGGGGTCATGGTGCCGTCAACGTCCATCAACAGCACGCGAATGTTGCGCGCGCGCCGCATGGCCGGAGCCGGGAATTTCAATTCACGTAGCGCCATCTTGTGCGGTCCTCAGCACTTTGGGAGTGCGGTAGCTTGCTACCGCTTTCTCTTCGCCGAAGCTTGCCCGCCGCATTGCATTTTGGCGGGCTTGCTTCGGCGCGGTATCACGAACAGCTGACCGGAAGGGCGGGGCTTCAGCCCCGCCGTCCAGCGCGGAATAAAAGGGGCTTTAGCCCCTGAAGCCGCGCTAGAAGAGTTGCAGCGTCCAGAGATCATGGATGTGAACGACGCCTTCGAGCCGGCCCTTCTCGTCGACGACCAGCACCGACGTAATTTTCTTCTCCTCCATCAGACGCAGCGCGCTGGCGGCCAACTCCGTTCGCGGCAGCGTCACCGGATTGCGCGTCATGCAATCCGCCGCCGAAAGATCGAGCACGTTTTGCTTTCGCGTCTGCATCATGCGGCGAAGATCGCCGTCGGTAATGATGCCCAATAAGCGCCCATCCGGCTCCGTCACCGCAGCCAGACCCAGGCCTTTCCGGCTCATTTCGTAGATCACGTCCGGCATTCTCGCCGTGGACAGCACGCGCGGCGCATCGTCGCCGGAGTGCATCATCCCTTCCACCCGGCGCAGTTTCTTGCCGAGCCGTCCGCCGGGATGCAGCGCGGCAAAATCCTCCTCCTTGAATCCGCGGCGCTCGAGCAACGAAATCGCCAGCGCGTCGCCCATCGCCAGGGCCGCAGCGGTGGAAGCCGTCGGCGCCAGATTGAGCGAGCACGCTTCTTCCTTCACCGCGATGTCGAGAACCACGTCGCTGGCCGAAGCGATCGTCGAGCGCGCCTGCGCCGTCAGCGTGATGAGGTGAATTCCCAGGCGCTTCACAGATTCGAGCAGTTCCACCAGCTCCTCGGTTTCGCCACTCTGCGAAATCGCGAGCAGGACGTCGTCGCTCGTCAGCATGCCCAGATCGCCGTGCAACGCGTCGGCGGCGTGCAAGAACAGCGACGGCGTGCCCGTGCTCGAAAACGTCGCCGCAATCTTGCGTCCGATCAGCCCCGACTTGCCGAGGCCCGTGACGACCACACGCCCTTTGCACGCGAACACAAGCTCCACGGCTTTTTCGAAGCGCTCGTCGAGCCGTCCGATCAATCCCGCGATCGCATCCGCCTCGATTTGCAGGACGCGCTTCGCCGTCGCCAAGCTCGCTGACTTCAGGGATTGAGCTGATTTTCTCTGCGTCTCTGCGGTAATTTTTCGACGTGCACTCAGCCGAGTCTTCATGGCGTTGCCCACTCGCGCGTAAGCGCCGAAAGCCGCTGAAGTTTGCGTATCAACGACCGAAATTGCTCGAGCGGCAGCGCGTTGGTGCCATCGGACAACGCCTTCGCCGGATTCTCGTGCACCTCGAGAAAAACTCCGTCGATGCCCACCGCAATTCCCGCGCGAGCGAGCGGCTCGATGAATTCCGGCTGCCCGCCGCTCGACTTCCCTTCTCCGCCGGGCAATTGAACCGAATGCGTCACGTCGAACACCACCGGGTAGCCGAATTTGCGCATGATCGGAAACGACCGCATGTCGACCACAAGATTCTGATAGCCAAACGAGCTGCCGCGCTCCGTGAGAATAATCTTTTCGTTGCCGGTGCTCGCCACCTTTTCCGCGGCGTTGCCGATTTCCTGCGGCGATAGAAATTGTCCCTTCTTTATATTAACTACGCGGCCCGACCGTCCCGCCGCAATCAGCAGGTCCGTTTGCCGCGAAAGGAACGCGGGGATTTGCAGCACGTCGCAAACTTCGGCCGCGGGCGCGACGTGCGCCACCTCGTGCACGTCAGTGAGAACCGGCAGTCCCGTTTGCTGTTTGATCTTCGCTAGGATGCGAAGCCCTGCTTCGAGACCTGGTCCCCGATAAGACGACGCCGACGACCGATTCGCCTTATCGTACGAAGCCTTGAAAATCAGCGGGACGCCCAGTTCTTCAGCCGCAGCGCGAAGCTGCTCGGCAATCCCCATGGCGTGGCTTTCGCTCTCGATCACGCATGGTCCCGCGATGACAAAAAGCGGCTCCTCGCCGCCTACGCGGATCTTACCCACCGAAAAGCTGCGCGGAGATGCCATCGTTCTGACGCCGCGCAGTATAGCATCGCTCGCGCGACCGCAAAGCGGCGCACGGCCCCCGGGTTTCAGGGTTTGTACCTGCCTGCCCGCTGCGGCGGGCAAACCCTGAGTTCATGATGTTGACGCTTGGGTCCTGGTGCGAAAGTAACAGTACCAAACCGCCGCGAAGTGTGCTACGATTAGTCGTTTCAATGACTTACAAATATGCGACCTACTAGGGTCCCGATCCAGGAATCCTTTCGGCTCGCTTTCGCATCGAATTGAACATGGACAATCAGCGTAAACGTAAGGGAACAGGACGGTTAGTGCCGACGCGGGCCACCGGCGTCGAATACCGCGTGAACTATGGCCTCCAGCTCGTTCCGGAGACCAAGCAGCATGGCCGCGGCATTCGTCCGACCAAGTGGGCGAAGTGTTCCGTGAAGTCCGCGCATGCGCACCGGATTCCGCAGGGTGAGTACTTCCTCCACGCGGATGAAGGCGGCGTGTTTCAGGTGAAGCTTACCGGCAACGCGTGGCAGTACCTCGCAGCGGCGTAAGCGGACCAGTCTGCCCCTCGACATCGCAATTTCAACATCAAGCCAAGGTAACTCCTCGGCCCGCCTCGTAGTCCGCCCAAATCAAACGTAACAAAGTAGATCCTGATTCCCCATAAGTATGTCTGGCAGCTTGGTTTTGTGTCAGTCGTACGCCTTTTGCTTCATCTGTGTTCATCTGTGGTTCCAAGGTTTTAATCCGCGGATGCTGCGCGGGACTCCGATGCCGCTTCCGCGGGCAGGCCCAGCCGTTGCCGCCGGTTCGCCAGGCTCGCGCGGATAAACGCGGCAAACAGCGGATGCGGCGCCAGCGGCTTCGACTTGAACTCCGGATGGAACTGGCAGCCGAGGAACCAAGGGTGGTCGGGAATTTCCACAATCTCCACGTAGACCCCGTCCGGCGTCCGCCCCGTGATGCGGAAGCCCGCGCGCGTGAGAGTCTCGTCAAATTCGCAATTGAATTCGTACCGATGGCGATGCCGCTCGGAAATCTCCGTCGTGCCGTAAGCCTTGGCCGCGAATGAGCCCGGCTCGAGCCTGCATGGCCACGATCCGAGCCGCATCGTGCCGCCCATTTCGTCCACGCCGAGCAATTCCCGCAGCTTGTAAATCACGCGATTAGGAGTCGAGGGATCGAACTCGGTTGAGTCGGCACGCTCGATTTTCGATACCTGGCGCGCGTATTCGATCGTCGCGCACTGCATTCCCAAACATATCCCAAAGAAGGGGATCTTCTTCTCGCGCGCGTACGTAATTGCGTGGACCATTCCCGCAATGCCCCGCTTGCCGAATCCACCGGGAACCAAAATCCCATCCACGTGGCGCAGACGCCGCTCCGCCGTCGCCGGCGAATCGATCTCTTCCGCCTCAATCCACTCGATCACGGTGCGCTGCCGGTTCGCTAAGCCGCCGTGCATCAGCGCTTCGCGCAAACTCTTGTACGCATCTTCGAGCTGCACATACTTCCCTACCACGCCGATGTGCACTTCGCCCTGCGGATGCTCCAGCGTTTCGAGCATCGCCAGCCAGCGGCTCAAGTCGCGCGGCGGCGCCTGCAGGTGAAGCAGCCGGAGGATCTGCTCGTCGAGCCCTTCTTCCGCCAGCGACATCGGCACTTCATAAATATTGCGCACGTCGGGCGCCGAAATGACGCACGATTCCGCCATGTTGCAGAACAGCGCTATTTTGGCCTTCAGATCGTGGCCCAGCGGGCGGTCGCTGCGGCAAATCAGAATATCGGGCTGGATTCCGATGCTGAGCAGCTCTTTCACGCTGTGCTGCGTGGGCTTGGTTTTCAGCTCGCCGGCCGTGGGGATGAACGGCACGAGCGTGAGATGCACGAAAATCACATTCTCGGCGCCGAGTTCCAGGCGCATCTGCCGGATGGCTTCCAGGAACGGCAGCGATTCGATGTCTCCCACCGTGCCGCCGATTTCGACGAGCACCACGTCCACATCGTCCGTCACTTTGCGGAACGCCGCCTTGATTTCGTCGGTGACGTGCGGAATCACCTGAACCGTCTGGCCCAGGTAATCGCCGCGGCGCTCCTTGGCGATGATGGATTCGTAGATGCGGCCGGTGGTCCAGTTGTGGTCGCGCGTCAATCGCGCGGACGTAAATCGTTCGTAGTGGCCCAGATCGAGATCGGTTTCCGCGCCATCGTCCGTTACGAACACTTCTCCGTGCTGATACGGAGACATCGTTCCGGGATCAACGTTCAGGTAGGGATCGCACTTCTGGAGGGTTACTTTGAGGCCGCGGCTTTCAAGCAGGCAACCGATCGAAGCCGCCGCCACGCCTTTGCCGAGAGAGGAAACTACGCCGCCCGTTACAAAGATGTACTTCGGGCCGGTCCGCAAGGCGCCTGAATTTCCTCCGGTGGAATCGGCGTACTCCGCATTATGGCCGCAACCGCCCCGCGTGTCAAATCCAAGATTCGAATCGTAATGTTTCGTAGGTTGATTGTCCTTCACGCCGGCATACGTTGCGTGGGAGAGGGGATGCCTTGAAGAGGGAGGGCGAAGGTACGGCAAAGCGAAAGTGGTGTTCTTGTTGCGGTTAGAAAATGCCTTCTGCTTTGTTGCCACGGGGTTGCGGGGCTTTTTGAATCTGGGGTTGTTGCGATTAGCTTTTTTTTCGCCTTTTACTTGCTCTTCGCCTCTTGCGCGCCAGCGACGGCTCGCAGCCGAAGCGGCGTCTGATAGCGCACTGTTTGCCGTGATCATAAAATGACTGACGGTAGCACATTTCGAGGCGTTTGAAAATTCGCGGAAATACGGATTGACAAGGCGAAAAGTAGTCGAAGAACGGCGGCGAAGCATGCCAACAGTCTTAGTTTGAAGAAGTTGGGTGAGGCTACAGGGACGCCCTTTACCTCCCGAATCCCGAAGTCTCCGCCTGTCGGGAAAAATGCCGGCACTTCTGGCAGCTAGGGCCGCTTCTTTTTCAAAGTGGCGATGAGGGCTTTGTCCACGAGATACATGACGCAGCATTCGTTGGAAGTTTTCGCGGCCAGGTCTTTTAGTTTTGCGATGGCAGCTTCATGACCGACAACCGTCTCGCGCCACACTAGGGAACCATCGGGAAGTTTCTCGAAAAGATCGTAGACGCGGTCCATTCTGAAAAACCGTTCCTAGCAGAATGAGCTGCGGCCTGTCTGTTGGACATCCGGCAAAGACGCTGCGGTGGGGGAATCTCCGCATTCGCCTCACCTATGTGGCAAAAGCGCCGGGGGGTGGAACACCCCGCACGGTACGGCGGCGGCCCAGGGGAAGGAAATTGAAAAGCACTGACCCTTCGAAAACCGCGAAGGATCAGGCACCCTGAAATTCAGCAGCAAAACGCAGAAGCGGAAGGCTGCGGCACCCGGCTCCATCCGTCGACGGTCAAACTGACCAACGCGTCCCTCCGGGACTAGTCTCGTCCCCGTTGTCGCGGTTCACAGAAATTTGAGAAACCAGCAAGGAACCTGTAGATTTCGTCGAAGGACCGATGATTTAGATCGATGATTCCCTTTGACGGAGAGACCACGAAGGAAAGCGATAGGTTCGGGTCTTCCGGGTGCATTGCAGCAACAAAACACCTTAGCCTCAGCTTGTCCTCCTGATTCCTTGTCCGCGCTCCCCCCAGGCAATCACGGTATCCATCCACACAAGCCTTTACTCTTGGTTGCCCGTCGTCCAAGGATCGCAGGAGCAGCGTTTCCAAACACCCCCTAACGGGGATCCCCGCTTCGTACGGTATCATCATCACGACGACTGCAAGTCCCTCTCGATCCCGTCGGGCCACTGTAAGCGTAGCATCCGGGTATGGAACCTTTGCGTCCTTCAGGTAGTTTCTGATCCTCCCGAAACTGTCCTCGGGCCCATCGTCATTGTCACCGACGACTAACATCGCCTTCAACCGGTCATAACCCCTGCGAGATTGCAAACCCTTGATGTGGTCTACAAATCTGCTCTCCCCTCGTGCGTCCTCGATCTGGAAACCCGTGACACCCCTGACCTGGCACAGATGCGCTATGAAGGAGGCATCGCCACTTCCTTCACCAACAATCAAGAACTCGGAAGTGATTGGGCTCGGCGCGGTGGGGAGTGTCACCTGACCTCGAATACGCTCTCAATCGCTGAGGGAAAATTCTCCAGAATTCGTATAGTACAAAACGAACCCTGACGCTCTGTACGCAAGAAGCAAAAGCGATTTTCCGTGCCCGCTCTTTCCTTGATTAAGGGCACCAGCATTTGCATGAACTCGTAGCTGTGGGTCGTCGCAATTATCTGCACGTTCTGTTCCTCGCAAAACGACACAATCGTTTCCAGCACCTTGGGAAGGGTTGCGTAGTAGAACCCTACCTCGAACTCGTCGATCAGCAAGACACCGCCTGGATTACTAGCGATCGCAACCATGATGGTCAGGAAGCGAGTTATCCCAGATGACATCGCGCCGATGGGAATTTTTTCCTTAAGCGACGTGGTAGACGCACATAGAGCTAAATCTCCCGCGATACTCTCCACGCCAATATCCAAGATATCGGGGTATAGTGCCGTAACCGCGCGCACTAACGAATCCGATCTATTTTTCAGACTAACTTCGGAGAATCCCTGGGCGACAAGCTGGGCCTCGTTTATGAGCGGCGAAGAATACCAGACGGGATAGATGTCGTTGAAACCACGGAAATTTAGCTTCCCGTCTTTGATATCCACCCTTGCTCTCTGTTCTTTGCCTCCCGACTTCCACGCGAAGACGATCGGTTCGACGGAAAAAACATTCTGCTCGGACTCGGACACATCGGGCAACTCTGTTGCGGCGGCCCTAATGGAATACTTTTCTTGACTTGGATAGCTTATCCTAAGTGATCTCACCTTCTTGTCGTAGTCAGAAAACTCCACTCGCGCTGGTCTGCGTTTCTCAAAATTGTAAAAGATATCGCGAAATAAGGATTCGTACGAGGCCCGTGTTCCTGTCAATCTGAAGGCATTACTGGAACCGCGCCACTGTCTCAGCCTCATCCATATTTCTGGGCTTGCGGCTGCGGTGAGGAACACAGCCTCAAGAAGCGCAGTCTTACCGCTGCCGCTTTCCCCAACGATGATGTTGAATCGCTGCAGTGCTCCGACGTACAAATCCTTGAAGCAGCGAAAGTTTCTGATCTCCAGCGTTTTAATCATGAAGGCCCTTTCCGATTTAGGGCTTTTCGTATCGCGCTATTGCGGCACCTCTCGAGGCGAACCCCACTGGGAACACCCACTTACGAGACGACTCAAAGAGAGTGCCTACTTGACACCGTCACACATTTCGAAGATGATTTCAAGAACCAGCTCTTTCAAGCGTCCTCTTGCAGCTAAGGGCGGGTGGCGCGGTCGCAAAGCCTGAATTTGTCGGGGCTGACGCGTGGCACATCCGTCCGGGGAACCCCGAATCGGAACACAAATTTAGAACCACCGACCTTAGATCCGGAAACCTCGGGAGCGGTGAAGAATTGGGGAAGGGAAATGTAAATCCGAACCCGACGCCGAGGCTGTGGCACCCCCTTCTCGAGGAAGTCGAAACTCAACCATTTAAGGACTACAGGCGCTGCTTGAAAGCGCCTCGCTTCGTGACTCGGCGCTCACTCACGAAAACAACACAATCACGGCAAAGCCCTAGGGAACTGCCAGCGTTTGCCCGGCCCTCGCGCTCCCTCTCATGGTCATTTTGGGCATTGGCATGCCGGATTGGGGTGCATGAATCGCACCCCAATAGAGCGTGGCGTTCGGAGAACTCAGAGACACGTCCTTTGAGATACCGCTGCTGATATAAAAAGTCCCAAAATTCCCCTTCTGCGCTCCCTTGTAATCCTCAGTGCTCCCAAAATAGCAGTTCGCGTTTGCATGAACATGCACGACGGCCGGTGCACTGACCAACGAAGCAGAGAAGCCCAGAATGATCAGTGCCATGAAGGCTACCAGAAACCCTTGACCAAGTGCTCGACGGTATTTCATTTTCTCCTCCCATCTCTGGCCGGAATCCCGGTCATCGTACTCTCCACTCCCCTGCCACCATTGCGATTCCGAGGGTGGCAACCCGATTCTCACCTTCCTTGTGCTGGCAGGCGACACTCCCGTCCTAGGAACACAGTGCCGAGAAGGCAAGCTCAAGACCCTTCGATCTCGAAACCTCGGGACCGTGACGGCTTGGGCACTCTAAAACTCAAAGCCGAAACGCGGTGTCGAGCGTATGGCACCCATCTGGTCTCAAATCTTTCCCACGAACTAACAAGGCCGACCGGCGAACCACACGCCGTGAAGTTGACTGCATTGGTCGGAAGTCAAGACCGCACAGTAGGTTTTTCCGCCCGCATTGTATACGCACGCCCCGGTTGTCTCTTTCGCCGTTTCGTGGGCTTTCTTGCTCATTTCCTCTTTGGCTTTCTCGATGTCGCCTTTGTGG
>Ga0181538_10006136_pt1 | contig 10500 bp, 7 predicted proteins | sample PEATcosm2014_Bin_40_FD_119773 | JGI IMG/M metagenome (GOLD analysis project Ga0181538, IMG submission 119773) | Peatland microbial communities from MTU Mesocosm Facility, Houghton, MI, USA - PEATcosm2014_Bin23_30_metaG | ecosystem: Environmental > Terrestrial > Soil > Wetlands > Peat | place...
CTTCTTTTATTATGTGGCACTTCAAGAACCCGCTCTCGGCGCGTTGGCTCAACGCGTTCTGGCGATCAAGAGCAAGCGTCACACCAAAAAACCGATAGACTTCCTTACCCGGACGGAAGCGGAGGCATTGCTATCTGCGCCAAATCAACAGACCTGGTCAGGCCGTCGAGATCACGCGTTGCTCCTGCTGGCGCTGCAAACGGGACTGCGTCTCTCGGAGATAATCGGTTTGCGTTGTCAGGACATTGTTTTGGACGCCGGCGCTCACGTGCACTGCACGGGCAAAGGTCGCAAATCACGTTGCGTGCCTTTGCGCAAGGAAACGGTCACGACACTGCGTGCATGGCTGCGGGAGCGAAACGCCCAGCCCGGCGAGCCACTCTTTCCAAATATGTGTGGCCGGTTGTTGAGCCGGGATGGCGTTCAATATCTGCTCGCCAAGCATCTGGCCTCGGCGCAGCCACGGTGTCCGTCGCTGGAAAACAAACGCGTCACTCCGCATGTCCTGCGACACAGTATGGCAATGGAATTACTCCAATGCGGCGTGGATCGTTCCGTCATCTCCCTGTGGCTCGGACACGAACGAATGGACACAACCCAGATTTACCTCCACGCGAGCCTCGAACTCAAAGAAAAGGCGCTCGCCAAGACCAAGCCATTCTTTGGACGGCCACGCAGATACAGACCACCCGAGCAACTGATGGCCTTCCTCCAAAGCCTCTGATAATGCCGAGTCGAAGAAATAAAAAAGGGGTGATTCCTCAATGTTTTTGAAGAATCACCCCAACAACTCGGCATTACTCGGAGCTGGGCAAAATACCCCTTATGCCGAGCTCGGCATAATGGGTACTTCTATAGCTAAAAAACAACCCCGTCCTGTGATGGCCGGGGGTTTTTCATTAAAAGAGGAGCAAGTTGAGCTTGCTCCTGTGAACTCATTCTTGTCGAAGAATAGCGTGTGAAACAACCCAAACCTCTTTCTCTGCTCCTGCATGTTGTTTGTATGTCTCGGAAATCTTGGTTTTTAATTGTGTGATTTCGTCATAGAGACTGAACTGTTTCTTGGCGGAGGGCGTCAAGTAGTCAACCATGAACATTACCAAGTTGTCCTCGATCCACTCCTTTTTTTCCTCGTCCCACCACCAGCCTTTGAAAACCGGCGGCGTCTTGTCACTGTGAGTGAAACCATCGATTCCAAAACCCTTTCCACGCTGACCTTGAAGATAGCCTATGATTTCAATCACAGCGCGTTCCTGTGGTGCGTTATTCAATGGAAGATTGAATACAACACGCGCCCGGCTTTCATTGCCTTGCATATTCTTGGGTGCCCTTTTGACTTTTGTTTCCCTGGGATTTTAGCACATCCCGCAGATTTTACGCAAGTGGTGCTCCCTGTCGGGAGATAGATCGCCAGACGAGACAACATTAATTTCTTCAAAGTGTAGTCCCTTTTGCCGCAAAATGGCAACGGCCTCAGCCGGAACAATAATAGTGCGCCCGTCAGCGTAGTCGCGTGGCAATCCATACAACTCATCGTCTTTCCAGAAGAGTTCAAGTGCTTTGTCAAGGTCCACATCAGTCAGGAATTTCAAAGCTTTTTTTTGCCTATAATGTCCCAACCGTGGCCGCCATTGAGGGGCTGGAAGTTCGTCTTGCATAGGTTCAGTTCCATTTTCTGCTGGAAAAGCAGAACCCATGCCCCCCCGCTCAAACGGGGAATCCGCAAGGGTTCCACCGTCTGGCAGTCGTTTGATGTTTTCTGTTTCGTTTTGCCCCAAAATAACACACTGAATTTGTTCTGCCAGTGCATCGTTGGAGCCTATCGCCATAATTTTTATCTTACGGCCGTCCACATCAATTATAACAGATTTATCGTAAGAATAGAGCACGACCGCCACCACTACGTGCAAGTCAAAGCGTTCATACAAATCTTTGGCTGTTTGTCGTATCCCCTCCCCGGTCACAAATAAGTCATAAACCAAGACAATCTTTGTCTTAGGGCTGGGGACACAACCGGCCAATTTTGCTCGACTAGACCAATAACTGGCACGATAAACAAACGCCGGTATCTGCAATCGGCTAACCAGTGAAGAAATCATCCCCAAAGCCCCCACCGGCCCGACAGCTTTTTCAACAAAGCACAAAGCCCCAATGCCATCTTCTGCTTGGCAATGTCTCAAACGCTCTTCAAACGCATTAAGAACACCGTTCACATAGTGAGGATTGGCGATGCTCTGTTCCAACAAGGATACAAAAGGGTAATAGCGAGTGCTCACCAAGAATGGTTGACCAGATTCCAGAGGCACACTGCCAACGATATCACACGAGTCGTGCCCGGAACCTAGCCGCACAGCAACTTTGCTATCTTTCATTAAGCTCTTGGTTGCAACGTCATGAACCGCCCCGGCGAAGTGCACGATTGGTGTGCTCAAACAATAGTCATCGCTTAAAAGTTCTTTGAGCGCTTTGACCGCCACCGCTCGGCCTGGTAAAAGGTCAACATAATCGTCTTCGATGCAGTATTTGAGGAACTCTGTGGTAAGCGCGTTCACCAACCATTCTTTTGGAAAATCTCTGGCTGATCTCTTTTCGAGGTGCAGGCTGGTTTGTTCGGCGAGCGACTGCAAAACCTGCACAAGCTGCGCAGGATCATCCAACCGGCGCTGCTGTTCAGCGAACAGTTGGCCTAACGAACTTTTTCCGGGCACTCCGTTGTTCTTTTTGTCAGCCATAATTCTACTACCACATGGACGCTGGAGCCACTCAAGCCCTACCACATATACGCTTGTATGCTTTCTTCAACGGTTCCAACAAAAGCATTCTTGCTATTTCACTATCCGACCGCCCCCGGTATGGGTTTTTCGCTCCATCATGTTTGCTTAAAGCCCGAAGCATCTGTTTCAAATTGTCCGGGTCCTGCTTTTTCGTATAAATAGTTACTGGATCGCTTTTGGCCATAAAGTGCTATATTGTTTGACACCGTGCAGCACTGTGTGCTGCACTATCTACACTGTACAGCACCGTATAGCAAGGCAGTTATTTGTCAAGCCTTGGAAGAAGATTGCTTTCCCCTCCATTTTGAGCAAGCCTAAATTGTTAACTTTATTCACCTGTTATTCACAGCGCGGACCGGTCTGATTTGAATGTTTGTTTTGCGGGGGCTTATCCAACGCTGAACCCGAACACCGCAGTAGTATACGAGAGGAAATGAGAGATTGTCCACGCAAGGCGTTGGGACCAAATTCTCAGATGAGGTTTATTGCCCAATCGCCTGCTGAATGCGGCCAGTGACGATTTGAATTCCCTCGGCAATTTGCGTCTTCATCTTGTCCGTCAGTTCGCCCACCTCTGACGGATGCAATGGGACGTAGCTCGTGTTGAAGGTCAATCCGCCATTGAGGCTAACATCATGCTTGGTCTTGTACTCCATGACCGTAAAGAGAATGCGCGTCTCGTTTTCGCCCGTCTGGGCGCCGACGATGACGCACTGCCTTACGCCTCCTGAAAATTCCTGTCGGCCCACCACGGCGAACGAGTCCGGCCAGGGAAGCCGATGCGGCCTGACTTGAAAGGCCGGCGATCCCGTCTGTAGCGCCGATATGATGGCCGACTCAATTCCAGCCACCGGCTTGCCGGCTTTCAGTTCGTGTTCTTCAAACAGCGTTCCCTCATTCCCGTACACAACCGACTTCACAACGAGTGCCAGCGCCTCTCTCGGAATTGCCAGCTTTTCCTGCTGCAACCGCTCTTTTTGTTCAGGTTCGCGTTGCTTGTATTCCGCGAGCAATGTCGTGGCCTCGGAATTCCCAGGCAGCGCCAGCAAGGCCGCTGCCAGTTCCTTTTCCCCGCCCATGAAATCCCCCTGTTCCCCCAACGCCCTTGCTCGTTTCAGGCTTCCAAACCCCGTGGCATTGCGCTGCAATGCCAGGGCGTCGGCATCACCGGGTTTGGCGATAAGGGCATTGCCTACCGCCGCCAATGCCTGGTCGTAATCCTGCGAACTCATGTACTGTTGCGCCGCCCTCATGCCTCCGGTGTAGCTCACGCTCGTTAGGTTCGTTTGAAAGGTGGTTGTTTGATCGGCGACAATTGCGAGTGTAACCGTCGCCGGTTCGTATCCTTCGCGCTGCACCGAAAACGCCCATGAGCCGGCTTGTATTTCCGGCAGGGTGAGAGGTGTGGCGCCCAAATAGCGCCCGTTGCTTGTCACCGCCGCCCCATTCGGCGCGGTTTCAAAGACTGCCTTGCCGTATGAAAAATCCAATTCGACCGTGTTGGTTGCATCGGCCTTCACTGTGAGCGGTTCAATGCGTTGATTGCCGTGGTGGGCGGCGATCGCCCGGTAACTCCCCGCCGGCAACCCGGCCACGGTTGCGGGGAGCGTACCCTCGGAAACAGACTGGCCGTTTGCGTCAAGCACTTGGAAGGTGGCGTCCGGCTGGTTGCAGCCCAACTGCGCAGCGCCAAAAAGTGGCGCGATATGCAGCGGGCTGGCGATAATCCCTACGACGAAAGCCTGCTGCTGTACCCGCCAGTGCGGAAAGTCCGCTTCGACATTGTAAGTGTCCGTTGGAACCGTTGCGTTGGTGCCGGAACTGTCCTTCAATGTCGCCGACCATTCCGGCCCGCGAATTATCAGCCAATCGGCCGGTGGAGTGACCGTGATCGTGATATTGCCGAAGGCGCGTTTGAGCGCAATGTCGCCCAGGTTATGCGGCCCGTACCAGACGAACATATTGGTTGAATATGGTTCACCCTTGGGATGCCTGACTGCGAACGTGTGATTGCCGAGCGGAATGTTTTGTCCGCTGAATGCGGGTTTTCCGTCGAATGTGGCGGCGGCGGCGATCGCCTGCCCCTGCATTGTGACGTTGAAATTGAGTCGCGTTTCCTCCATTAACCGCTGGTGGGTGCGGATGCCGTAAAGCACCAGCACCAGAATGAGCCACCAGAACAAGGGTCGCAGAATACGCAGGAGATGCCGGGCTTGTCTTTCTGGTGTGCCTGATTTTTCCATATGGTTGCCCCGATCCGCACAACCTTTTCAGGTTGACCGACGAACTCTTCCGACTCCATGATGCGGCGGGAAATCTGTCTATGGCCAATCAGGAACTCAAGTCCAAAAGGGGCGAGATTTTGCGCGCTTGGTTTGACTTCGTTTTCGGGTTTGAAAACAAAAAGGGCGACATTCTTGGGCACTGGATTGCATTCCACGACAGCTTCAGTTTTCCTCCGCAGGAGTTTTACGAGGCCATCGAGAAGGAATTGCAGGCCCGAAAAATTCCCGGTATGGAAATTTCCCGTGAAGAATTCGCCGAAGGCGGATTGATCTCCGACAAACGGATTTACCTTCGCCTGTTTCGCGAGCGTCTGGCGTTATACACCTGTGCCGCGCCGTTTGGTTCAGGCTATTTCTTTTCGTGCCGCACCGTGTATGTTCCGGCGCTGGTCCGCCTTTGGCATATTGTCGCGGCGCTGGTTTTGTTCACCATAGCCGGCGCTCTTTTGGTGAAACCGCTTGGAATAACGTTTGCCGCCGTTGCGATGATTGCGCTCGTGTTCGCGTTGGCCGGAGTCCTGCGAAACGCCGCCACGTCGGCCCTGTCCGATCTCGACGCCCTGTTGCTCAAAATACCGGTGGTTGCGACCATTTACGAAGATTGGTTTCGCGCGGACACCTATTATCGCCACGATACGCGGCTCGTCTATTTGCAGCGAATTCCTGAAATCGTGAAGGAGCTTGCCGAGGAAATCACAGCGGCAAAGGGGGCCAGATTGGAGCAGCAGTATCAGATGTCGCCGATTTTAGACGAACTTTACAAGCGGGTGCCGCCACGCAAGGCCGAGCCGGAGAAATAGGGCTATATGCCAACGGCTCACGAACAATACGCCGAACAATTTCGTCGCTGGGAGTTGCGCGGGCGCGGCTGGCGGGTGTTTGACGAACCGGTGCATCCCGAACCGCCGTTCGTTCCCTTCCCTGGCCATTATTTGCCGGAAACGCCGGTTGTGGACGATGGACGCAGGCCAACGGTGTTAAGTTCGCTTTTCCGCAAATTAACAAGCCCCCAACCGGAACCACCTCCAGCCAATCCCGAACCGGACGAAGAACCGGAACCGCAATCACTGATTCGGGAAAATTTGGTTGAATTTCAGGCGTCGCTCCCGGACAAGCTCGACATCCCGAAAGAAGCGTTCGAGCAATTCCTGTTGAACCTGTCCCTCTGCCGCGAGCCGATTGCCTTTGAATTGCTTGGCATCCACAAAAGAGTGACCGCGCAATTTGCCGCCGACGCCGAAGACGCCCCATTGCTCCGCCGCCAGTTGCAGGCGTATTTTCCCGAAGCCGTGTTTGTTCCGCGCGAAGGCGCGCTGGGAGAGGCATGGAACACATCCACAGGCGATGAAGTGTTGGCGGTCGAATTCGGTTTGGCGCGCGAATTCATGCTGCCCTTGGCCAGCGGCAAGCTCGACCCGTTCATCGGCATCATCGGCGCATTGGCCGAACTGCATCCCGGCGAACTTGGATTGTTTCAAATCCTGTTTCAACCGGCGCACGAACCGTGGCAGGAGAGCATTATGCGCTCCGTCACCCATGCGGACGGCAGACCATTTTTTGTGGATTCCCCCGAACTGGCAAAGGCGGCGGAAAACAAAGTCGCCCGCCCATTGTTTGCCGCCGTGGTTCGCATTTTGATTTGCGCAGGAGAACGTGAACGCATGTTGCAACTGGCACGCGATCTGGCCGGATCGCTGCGCGTGTTCGCCCATCCGAACGGCAACGAACTCATCCCGCTCAAAAACGCCGACTACCCTTTTGAAAATCACATTGAAGACGTGTTGCAGCGGCAATCCCGCCGCAGGGGAATGATTTTGAACAGCGACGAATTGACCGGCTTTGTTCATCTGCCATCCAGCGCCGTGCGTTCGCCGGTGTTTCAACGGCAAACGACGAAGACCAAGGCCGCCCCGATGATCGCCCGCCATGGAAACGGCTTGTTGCTTGGAAACAACGAACATGCCGGCGAGACGGTTGAAGTGAGATTATCGCCGGAGCAGCGCACAAGTCATTGCCACATCATCGGCGCTTCCGGCACCGGCAAAAGCACGCTGCTTTTCAATCTGATAAAAAATGACATGGAAAACGGCGAAGGCTTGGCCATGCTTGACCCTCACGGCGATTTGATCGACAAGATTTTAGGCATCATTCCGCCGAAGCGGATTGACGACGTGATTTTGGTTGACCCGTCCGACAGCGAGTATTCCATTGGCTTTAACATTCTGTCAGCGCACAGCGAACTTGAGAAAAATCTTTTGGCTTCCGACCTGGTTGCCGTCTTTGAGCGTTTGAGCACATCCTGGGGCGACCAGATGAACAGCGTCCTGCAAAACGCCATTCTTGCCTTCCTGGAAAGCGACCGGCGCGGCACCATCGCCGACTTGCGCCGGTTCCTGATTGAACCAACATTCCGAAACGAATTTCTGAAATCCGTCAAAGACCCGGAAGTGGTGTATTACTGGCAGAAAAGTTTTCCCCATTTGTCCGGCAACAAGTCCATCGGTTCGATTTTAACGAGGCTTGATACGCTTCTTGCCAAAAAGCCGATCCGTCACATGGTCTCGCAAACTGAAAACCGGCTGGACTTCGCGCAGATCATGGACAGCGGCAAAATCTTTCTGGCCAAATTGCCGGAGGGACTTCTGGGCCGGGAAAATTCGCACCTGATTGGCGCGCTGCTGGTATCAAAGTTCCAACAGACCGCCATGAGCCGACAGGCGCAGCAGATCACGGCGCGGAGGGACTTTTGGATTTACGCGGATGAATTCGCCAATTTCATCACGCCCAGCATGGCGGAGATTTTAAGCGGAGCGCGAAAATATCGCATTGGCCTGACGCTGGCGCATCACGAGTTGCACCAGTTGCAGCGCAATCCCGAAGTGGCGAGCGCCGTCATGTCGCATCCGTTCACCCGCATCGTGTTCCGTGTCGGCGACGACGACGCCAAGAAATTAGCCGAGGGCTTCTCCTTCTTTGAAGCGAAGGACTTGCGGAACTTGGAAACCGGGCAAGCAGTTTGTCGCGTTGAACGCAGCGATTATGATTTCAATTTGAGTGTCCCGCTTCCGGTTGAGCCGGACAAAGACGCAACAGCCGCCAGGCGGCAGGAAGTCACCACGGTTTCGAGAAAAAAGTATGGGGCGCCACGAGCGGACGTTGAGGCGATGCTGGCAAAGTCGCGTGAGACTTTGCCAACGGTTGCACCGCCAACTTCCCCGCCAGCCAAGCCGGTTGTGGAATTGCCGAAAGCTTCCGAAGTTTCGAAAGCGGCAGAACCGCCAGCAAACGTGGAAATCACACCGCCGGTGGTTGCTGAAATTCCGAAGGCAAAGGTAGAAGTACCTGTCATCAAACATGAGCCGCCACGCGATTTAGGCCGGGGCGGGGCGCAACACCAAGCCATTCAGCAGCGCATAAAGCAGGCGGCTGAAGAACTTGGTTTTCGCAGCGTGATCGAAAAGCCGGTGTTGGACGGACAAGGCAACGTGGATTTGTGGCTTGAACGCACCGGCCAGACCATCGCGTGTGAAATTTCCATTTCAACCACAATTGACCATGAAGTTCGCAATGTCGCGAAGTGCTTGAAGGCGGGCGTTCCCAAAGTGGCCGTCATTTGTCTGGACGAAGAACGCTTGCGGAAGATTGGCAACGCAGTTTCCGGTAGTCTCGGTTCAGAATTAGCGGCGCGGGTGGAGTATTTCCAGCCTGACCAATTCGTTGCCTATCTAAATGCTATCCCTGCGGAAATTCCCAAAGAGCAAACCACAGTGCGGCGCGGGTATAAAATTAAACGGGTGCTTTCAGAGCTTTCAACGGAGCAGCAAAATGAAAAGGAAGCCGCCGCCATCCGTGCGATTGCCGATTCGATGCGAAAATAGGGATTATTTATCTTCCAGGAAATATACCGGGCCTCTGACCTTGAACTTTGAATACGCTTCAATCATCCGCATCCGCAATTTGAGCAGGCTTTGATCGGGAGTTTCTTCCGCATTGAAGATGGAGGTTTGCGACACCTTCATGTCCCGCGCGGCTTGGGCGCGCGTTCTGCCCGCTTGCCTGCGGAATTCTCTGGCAAGCACGGCCAGATCGTTTTCATTCGTGGTGCCTTTATGCGACACGATGAAACCCTAGCAGATATATTCAATTTGACTACACTTTTTTCTTGCCATCCGATTACGTTTTCGGGTATGAAGTAGTATATGAAGGAAAATAGTGCCTTGAAAAAACGAGTGGGCATCTGGATTCGGGTTTCGACCGAAGACCAGGCCCAGGGCGACAGCCCCGAACACCACGAGCAGCGTGCCCGCGAATACGCCAAGTTCAACGACTGGACCGTTGCAGAGGTGTATGACTTGGCTGGCGTGTCAGGCAAGACCGTCATGGAAAACGCCGAGGCCAAACGGATGATTGCCGACGTGAAGCGCGGACATATCACCGGCCTCATTTTTTCCAAGCTCGCCCGTCTTGCCAGAAACACGAAGGAGCTTTTGGAATTCGCTGATTTTTTCCGGCAGCACAATGCCGACATGATTTCGTTGCAGGAAAAAATTGACACCTCATCGCCCGCAGGACGCCTTTTCTACACCATGATTGCGGCCATGGCGCAGTGGGAACGCGAGGAAACGGTTGATCGCGTGAAGGCTTCAATTGCCGTCCGCGCCAAAAATGGCAGTCCGCTTGGCGGCCCTGCTTCATTCGGATATGAATGGAAAGACAAAAAGCTGATACCCCATCCCAAGGAAGGCCCTGTCAGGAAACTCATGTATGAGCTTTTTTTGAAGCACCGCCGCAAAAAGGCCGTTGTGCGGCTTTTGAACGATGCCGGCTACCGCACCCGCAAAGGCGCACGCTTCACGAGCAAGACCGTCACGCGGTTGCTTCAAGACCCGACGGCCAAAGGCATTCACCGGGGAAATTACACCACTCGCAACGGCCAAACCAATCAATATTCAATCAAGCCGGAAAGCGAATGGTATTTGCATGAAATTGCGCCACTCGTCAGCGAGGAGATGTGGGATGAATGCAACAAGCTCATTGACGAATCTTACAGCAAACAAAAGCGCCCCGCGAAAAAGCCGGTGCATATTTTCTCCGGCGTTCTCCATTGCGAGTGCGGCCAAAAAATGTATGTGCCGTCCAACAGCCCGAAATACATCTGCCGGGGTTGCCGAAACAAAATCACCATTGCCGACCTCGACGGAATTTTCTGCGAGGAGATCAAAGGCTATTCGCTTTCGCCCGAGACCATCGCCAATTATCTGAAAAGTTCCAACGAAACGGCCAACGAAAAAGACCGTCTCATCGCCGTGCAGCAGGAGGAATTGCAGCGCGTTCGGAAAGAGATTCAGCGCACCTACGATTTGTATCAGCAGGAAAAACTGGACGCCGATGGATTCAGCAAATTCTACACCCCGCTTGAAGAACGACGGAAACAGCTTGAA